>VOFH01003358.1_pt1 | contig 54732 bp, 70 predicted proteins | sample 5384091 | NCBI WGS metagenome assembly VOFH01 (sample SAMN12384727, study PRJNA508395) | human gut metagenome | isolation source: healthy gut G | host: Homo sapiens
GATCTGCAAATGATCTTTTCTGCACACAATAGAATATCCCAAAACCGAAAATCATATACGGATGGCACTTTTTTCCAAAATGTGCTATACTATCTTTATATATGTGCAGACGCTGCCCCACTTACTGTTTGCGCCGTTTTGAGTGAAGAATTTTAGATTTCAAAATATATGTGAGGTTTTATAACTATGAATACAGCAGATACGACTGAAAATACAAAAAAGACGAGTGCACTTCCCGCGAAAAAGTCTCCGATTCCGAGACACATCAGCTGCATGTGGTCATTCATCCGGATATCAACGGTTTCGGGCGCCTGTTCGGCGGAAGACTGTTAGAGTGGATCGACGAAGTAGCCGGTGCCACCGCCAGACGCCACTGCGGCAGAGACGCCACCACCGTAGCCATCGATAACCTGTATTTTAAATCCGGCGCTTATCTGAATGATATTATTGTGCTGATCGGTAAAGTCACCCATGTGGGACATACTTCTATGGAACGACAGGATGGTACCAGAACTTATTTTGTCATGGTAGCCATGGGAGACGATGGACCCAATGCCATTAAGAGAAGAGGGGAACGATTAGTTCGTAAGAAGGAGTTACGATTTCTAAAAGGAAGGATTCTCGTCGCATCCGCAGATCGGAGAACTCAGAAATCTTCGATCTCCCGGATAATGGATCAGCGGTTCGATCACATTATGGTAATTTTTCCCGATACAGGTCATCTCTGATCCAGAAGATTTTCTTTCCGTAATCCTCGAGATTTTAAAGACAATATTTGTTATCTGAAAAGCATTCCAACAGATAAACTTTTTCATGATTCTTCCTTTTCATTCTCTGAAAGCACGATCACCAGCCGCTTTGGCGGCAATGTATCCGCATCGGGATTATCCTCCATACCGATTCCATATACGGGCCTGTCATCGTATTTCTCCGGTATGTCATCTCTGTACTTATACATTTCACCGGACCAGTTGTCTCTGTCCACTACAGAAAAATATCCGAATATCTGTAAATAAGGTTTCAAATCCCGAAACAAAAGCTTTCCTTCCGTACTCCGGGCAATATCTCGGGGTTTCTGATACAATACGATCTCCACCCGGTCGATCCGGTAAGGAACACGTCTTCCGTTTTCTTCTGTGAAAAATCTTTCTTTAAAGATTCTTTCCACAAAAGTTCTCTGCATCTTTCCAGTATCCCTTCCCACGAAACTCCGGATACAGCACCGGAGATATCTTACAGGTATTTTCTTTGACTTCCAACGCAACATAACCGGGCATCAGCCTCTTATGTTTACTTCCCTCAAGGAACCGCTCTTTTTTCATCCTCTTCTTCCAACTGTGTCAGTTCTACCTTAAGATCCTCCCTGTAGAAATAATTCCTGTACATAAATATCCTCGTCCCGTTTTCAGGCGTAAAATCGCTTCTTTTGTCTCCAGACAGAGACAGGCAAGTCTTCCACCGGCAAAGCCACATCCGCAATCTAAGAGATATACGTTATGTCTGTCGTTGCACCAGATGGAATTGCCCGGCTCGTCCAGATATCCTGTCCGTGGGCGTATGACCGCACATGGAGATATATCCATCGATACCTTCAAAGAAAAAGCAGTCAATATCCATCGTCCCCCGCATGTAATATCGGTCCTCTTCCCGGACATCCGGATGGGAAGTCATGGCATGGGCAAACAGATATTTCTTTCCCTCCAGCTCCAGTTCCTTCTGTAGCGGCAGTCCCTTGATCAGATCAGCAATGTTCCGCATGTCTACTTCGGTAATACGCTGTCGCAGCAGTTCAAAACTGTTGTAACCATAGGGAGCTAATTTGTGCCGTTTTTCTCCGGAGTATTAAAGTACTCATAAGTATAATTTGCCAGCCAGTCATCGTGGTTGCCTCGTATCCAGGAGCACTTTCCCTGCAAGCCGGCAAGGGCACAATATACTCCGAAGGGGTCCGCAGTTTCTCCACCCCGGTCAAACACATCACCAAGGACGATCAGTTCATCATCCCTTGTGATATTGATCTGCTTTAGGATCTGTTTCAGTTTCTTCAGGTCGTTATGTATGTCGCCGATAACATAATGCATATCCTTCCTCCTTTTCTCATTTCCTTCGGTAGCACTTCTGATATCTGTCGAGCTTTCTGGAAGCGGGATCGCTCCTTGCTTCTGTTCCCCTTCGCCTCATATACCGGCGTATGCTTATAGCTTCTACTCATTCAGACTCCTTAATATACTTTGTCCCATATAGTTTCTGCCTCACCCGCGAACCCGGTGTGCTCTCTGCTTCTCATCCTGCACCTCTTCCATCTCCGGAAAATCTGCCTCCAGATACAGGGGATTCGGAAAAACTGATATTCAAAGCGGTCCTTTCTCTGGGATCCACCCGCTCCTCTTCCTCCGCAGGAATCTCGCAAGAATCCTATGTCAGACATTCTCCACCGGCTTTATGCATGCTGTTCCCGCTGCTTATTCTATGCATTTCTCCCTGCCGGGAAGTTCTGGCTGTAATAGTCCTCAAATTTCACCTGAAATGCAATTCTGGACCGCATACCGAGATTTCTGTCAAGGAACCCCTGCATAGGTTCCGGGTACCCGGCAAATATCACAATGACATCCTCTCTGTGGTTTTCCATTTCCCGAAGCAATGTCGTAATAGCGATCTCGCCTTGCAGAGAATATGCTTCATCAATGAATAATACGCCTCCTTTTTTGCTACTTCCCGGATTTCCTCCGAATATCATATGCATCATAGATGCCTGATAATGCTTTCCTCCCCGTCTCTTCCTCTCTTTCTCCACAACATCTATGGCAATATTTTTGTAAATAAGTGGTAGTATATATAGAAAATAAAATGATTTTTGGATATGGGGATATGGATAAGGTTATAAAAATTTCTGGCTACATAAAACGAGACGGCCGCAACCGTCTCATTTAAAGTCTTACTTTTAAAAAGTATCATTATTTGTATTATAGGAGCTATATTCGCAAGTGAATGAATATCTATTCAGGCTTTCAATTTGTCTCTTTCTTCAATCATTCTTTTTTGCGTTTTCGAAATATTCCTTCCAATCCTTATCCGTTGCGTTTGCTAATTTACTGGGACCATAACTCCAAAATGGGATTATTTCCTTACGCGGATCCTTATCCACAAAATAACACTCAAATTTATTGGTCTTTACATAATCAACCCACGCTTTTTCTTCTTTTATATACTTCTCATGTATGTTTTTCAGTTTTGCATCCCAATTATCCAAGGCACCACCCCTGGATGTCACCGCTGCACTTGTCATATTGCCCACGGCATAAACTGATCCAAGGAACCCCATAAATGCATCTATAACGTCTTTTTTCTATTTTTTCCCTGTTTTTCATGCCGAATTTTTGATAAGCTTTCTCGGAGTTGCTCTTCATCCTTCCCCATAGGAATCCGTTCCAATAAGACTTCCTCCAATTCTTTCCTTGATTTTTGCATTAACTCCTTCTTATTTCCCAATAAAAAGATTTTAGTCGGAGTCCACCAGCTTGTCATGATATCATTTCTCATCTTTTCATCACTCTGCTTCGGCATCAGTGAAGCATCTGCTACGCTATTTTCAACATCTCCAGGATATAATTTAGAAAACATAAGAGAATTATATAACATATTATTGTTGTCCCAATCCTTCGACAGCTTCACAAATTCGTCCAGTAATGTCCTTCTACAGTCTTTCATCTAGATCTTCTCTTTCATCGTAATCACCCTTTAGAAGTCCCCGAACCAGATATTCAGATCCACTTCCTCATTAATACCGTCCACAGCACCTTTTTCGCTGTACTGCCATACCTTATAGGCATACGGATAATACAGATCATCATTATAATAAGCGAACCACTTATCGTACTGTTCCAGCTGTCCCAGATCCAGCATCAGTGTTCCCATCTCCATGTTGTGATAGATCATGGGCTTGTAGCCGGCATCCTGGATGGTCTGGCAGAACAGGGCGGTCAGGCGGGTTCTCTCTTCCACGCTCAGTTCGTTGGCACGGCCGCCGCCGCTGACTTTTTCCACGTCGAAGACGATGGGCAGTTCGATGTTATAAGGTTTTACCTTTTCCAGTACCAGATTGGCTTCTTCCAACAGGTCCTCGTCTGTGATGGCCTGAGAGTAGAAGTAGACACCTACTTTGATTCCTGCCTGTAATGCTCCCTTGACATTCTGCTCAAAGTATTCGTCCTCCACCAGCTTACCCTCAGTGCCGTAGCCTCTGAGGCCTACACGGATGAATGCGAATTCCACACCGTCTGCGGCTACCTTGGTCCAGTCGATATTGCCCTGATGCTTGAGACGTCGATTCCCTTGTGGGATACTACCTGACCGTCCTGCATATACTGCACTTCTCCGTCCTCGAGAATGTTCAGGTTCTCCAATACATAATCATTTTTCTGCAAATCATCACGAATGGGTACGAAATTAAAGGTTCCGTTGCTCACAACGACCAGTTCATTGGGATAGTAAGGACGCAGGGTCTCTACCATGGTAGTGCCGGAGGTCAGACCATCACGGATCCCGGAGAGGATCTTGTTCTCTTCCTCGTCCTCAGCCTGCTGCTTTGCTTCAGCGATCAGGGCATCCACTTCCTCCTGCGTATAGGTCTTCACCACTTCCTGTGTGCTCTCTTCCGTCTGGCTTCCGGCTTCCGCTGCTGCCGCCAGATCGTTGGCATTATTCTGGAACTTGCTGTCGATCCAGGAATACAGGATTCCCGCAACATACGTTACCAGTACTAACACCAACAGGCATCCGGTCATGACCAGAATGGATGCTATGGTGTTGTTTTTCTTACGCTTATTTGCTCTGCTCAGACGATCCTCGGGGATCCGTCCGTTTTCATTTTGTTTTTCATAAGTACCCCTGCTCTCCTTTTTCATGCTGTCTCTCTATAACTATGCAGCATTGCGGTCTATAAGATTATATATAACTATTCAGAGCCGTGCAAGTTATGGCAATATGTACGTCGAATGCTTGCATTCGTAAGAACATTTGACATAATTTATACAGCGAAATAACCACATAAGCAAAAAGCAAGCTCTGAAAGAGCGGTTTTGCGAATGCGGGCTGAATAGTTCCTTCATATAATATAATCGAATTTCCGACGGAAAGGAAGAGGAAAAAATTTGTTTTATGAATTATTAATGAATTGGCCCTTATCCGGCCATCTCCCGCATTTCCCGCAGGATCTTTTTCTCCAGGCGGCTGACCTGCACCTGACTGATTCCCAGGATCCCGGCGATCTCCGTCTGGGTCTTATTCTGAAAATAGCGCATACGGATCAGCTCCCGGTCTCTCTCCGGAAGCTCCCCAAGCAACTGTGCCAGCAGCATCTGATCCAGCAGCCTGTCCTTCTCCACATCATTTTCCACCGCACCGCTGCTTCCCATGCTGGCTCCCACACAGCCGTGGGCCGCGGCCACTACCCGGTCCGCCAGACACAGCTCGCTGCCGTCCTCCTGCCCGCTGCTGCTATAGAGGGATTCCACCTCCGCCCGGCTTCCATGGCCAGAATCACATCCTCTGTCCAGCTGTGCCTCCTCGGACAATTCTTGTAAGGTGGGCTCCTGTGCAGTCTGCTCTGTAAGACGCTGTCTTGCCAGTCTGACCTTCAGCCCATCCTCCTTGATGGTACGGGATACCTTCAGTAACCCGTCATCCCGCAGAAACCGTTTGATCTCCCCGGTGATCATGGGGACGGCATAGGTGGAAAACCGCACTTCCAGCTTCAGGTCAAATTTATCGATGGCTTTCATCAGGCCGATCACGCCGATCTGGAACAGATCCTCCGGGTCATAACCTCTGCCCAGAAATCTTTTCACAATGTGATGCACCAGTCCCAGATTTTTCTCGATCAGTACTTCTCTCGCTTCTTTATCTCCGCTTTGTGACTTTCCGATGAGTACTGATACTTCTTCCATGCCTCAGTCCTCTTTTTCCGATCCAGTCTCCGCAGCGCATTTTCTTCCACATATGTACTCTTGTGCCCTTGCCCGGATGCTCTCCACTTCCAGCTCATCCATGAAGGCTTCCATAAAGGCAAATCCCATGCCGGACCGTTCCAGTTCCGGCTTCGTGGTAAATAACGGTTCCATGGCTCTGGCCACATCCTCGATGCCTTTTCCCTGATCCGATACCTCGATGGAAAGCGTATCGTTCTCAAGAATGCAGTGCAGTCTTACCTTTCCCGGATGGATAATGCTGTACGCCGGGCGCATCTCCCCATGCTTCGTATAACCGGACAGATTCTCGTATCCATGGATAATGGCATTGGTTACTGCCTCCGATACTGCGGTCTTGATATCCGCCAGTTCTTCCAGTGTGGGATTCAGATGGGTAATGAAAGCCGCCACCGCCACTCTGGCAAAGCTTTCATTACAGGAGACCGCATCAAATACGATCTCCATCTCATTCCGGCTGCCCTGCGTTCTCTGCTGCAAAAGTTCTTTTTCTTCCGTCACCTGAATGTTTTCCCTCTCTGCTACCATGTTCTCTCATTTCTGCGCCTATTATTGCACTGTTTTTCATATTTTTTGAATGATTTCTTTCATTTTCGACAGGATCTTCCTTCCAACGTTTAACCCGGCAGGATCTCGACGATCCTGTGAAGCCCGGACATACGGAAGATCCGCTGGATCTGCCGGTCTGCATGGATCGCATAGACATGTCCGCCGAAGCAGGAAATCTTGCGGTACCGCCCCATGATGATCCCGATCCCGGAAGAATCCATGAACCGGGTATCCTCAAAATCAAACACTACATTTTCCACGTTTTCCCTGACCAAGAGCCTGTCCGCCCCTTCGCAGATATAGGAGGCTCTGTGGTGGTCCACTTCCTCCGGCATGCGCACCATCAGGCAGTTATCAATGATCTGAAAGTCTTCCATATTTCCTCACATTCCGCTGTTTTCCAGCATTTTACTCAAAAGAAAAGAGAACCCGCGCTTTACTTTACGCAAGTTCTCTTTCGTGTGTTGTGTGTCATTGTCTGATGGTATGTTGTTCTTCCCTACTGTGCCGTATTCTCTGCCAGCTGGGAACGATATCTCTGGGCACTTCTGGCCGTCTCCGTATCCGGGAACAGCTCTATGATCTTGTCATAGGTGGTGATGGCATTCTGGGCATCGTCACTCTTACGGTAAGAGTTGCCCAGGCTCAGCCAGGCATCCTTGTTGGTCTCATCGTAAATGACTGCCTTGGACAGGTTCTCGATAGCCGTCGCGTAATCCTCGCTGCGGTAAGCATTGTAGCCTGTCTCATAATACTGTGCGGACAGCTGCGGCCCGATCAGGCCAAGCAACGTCTTGTACAGCTTCTGGAATGCTTCGGAAGTACTGTCCACATCCACAGATGCCGAAATGCTTTCCAGGTTAGCCGCCGTCTGGGTAATATCCTGCGTCTCCAGATATGTGGTGGCTGCCGCCAACAGGCTGTCGATGGTCTGTAGCGTACCGTCGGTTCCCACATACCCCTGCAGTTCCTGATTCAGCGTATCATTCTCTGTCTGCAGTGCCTGCATCTGGGTCTCCAGTTCCTGGATCCGGGAGGTCTTGGTGTCTAACTGATTGCCGATGTCGGTGATGGTCTTCTGGGCCTCATTGTTGGCATTGGATACCGCTGCCGGAACCACCAGAAAATACATCACGGCCAGACCAATGATCAGACCGATGGCAATATTGATCAGGGAAGAGAGACCTGCACTCTTCTGCTCCTTCACATTCAAAGGCTGAATGATGATCTCATTGTCACTCTGGTAGCGAACCGCATCATCCTTCTTCCGGCGTCCGGTCTGCTTGCTATTTTCGTCCGGAGTCAGCTGCATCTCAACTTCCTTCAGATATCGCAGGGTCAGCGTATTGTTGCGATCGATGTCCATGCACTTACGCAGTTTCTCTCTCCGCTCTGTCCCACTGTTCACTGTCCATATAAAGCAGGGCTAACAGCTGGTGTGCCCGGATGAACTTCGGGTTCAGGGACAGTACCTTTTTCAGCTGGATGATAGCCAGATCCTTGCTGTCCTGATTACAATAGACCAGTGCCTGATTGTATTTCTTGATGGTCTGGTTAATGGCATCCAGGCGGGCCGCATTGGACTGCAGCATATTGATGTAATCGTCCGCGATATTTTTCTCAGGCCGCATATTTTTGCTGATGACCCATTCGCTCAGTGCCGCAACGACCTCTCCGGTCTCAAAATACACCAGTCCCAGCAGATTTCTGGCTTCGATATTGTTCTTATTAAATTTCAGGCTCTGCCGTAAGCTGTTGATCGCACCCGTAAGATCCCGTACTCCCGCTTTCTCCAATCCGTCGTTGTAAAAACGGTTGGACATGCACATGATCTTTTTGTAGAGGGATACATCTGCTCCGCAGGACGTACAGAAATCGTGCTCTGACAGATGGCAGCCGCAGTTATAACAAAACATGCTCTCCCTCCTTATTTCTCTTCTTTTCTTCGGATTCTTTTATCATTTTCACCAACAGATCCGCCGCATCGGTCAGATCCTGATTGTAGATAGCTTCCTCAGCGTCTTCCACTTCCAGACTGGGATGAAATTTCTTCAGTTCTTCTTCAAAATTGATCATGGTCCAAAGACTCCTTTATTTCCCCAACAAGATACAGGCTTCCCGCGATATAGAGCCGTTCTCCTGGCTGTCTGCCCGAGACTTCCGTCCGCAGTGCCGTATCCGCTTCCGTATACATAGTAAACCGGTCTTCCGGATAAGCTGCCAGTAAACCTTTCAGTTCTTCCAGCGAAAGCGACCTCGCCGTCCGCATATGCGTAAAAGCGATCCGGTCGAATAATCCCGACGTGATCACCCTCTGTATCATATGCCTGCAATCCTTATCCGCCGCCACACCAAATAACAGTCTCCTGCCCTCCGTGCAGCCGTCCTGTTCCACGGTATCCAGAAAAGCCCGGATGCCGTCGTCATTATGCGCACCATCCACGTACACCTCCGGAAGTACTTCTTCCATGCGTCCCTGCCAGAAGCAGCCAAGGATTCCCTGTCGGATCTCTTCCACAGTGGGACACCCGGATGCGGCACACATTCTGCCGTCAGGCATGTCCGTACTGCGAAACAGCACTTCCACGGCCCGTACTGCCAATGCCGCATTTTCCATCTGGTAGCGTGCAATGGTATGCAAAGTAAGACTAATATAATTATAATACTCAGAGCGCAAGGAAAAATCAATGTATTTCTTCCGAAATCCAAGGAAAGTATAGTCCTTTTTCGACACCGGTATCTGTATCGCACCAAGTTCTGACGCTTTGCGGCAAATTACCGCACTGGCATCCGCATCCCCGTCCAGATACACCACCGGAACACCGGGGCGCAGGATCCCTGCCTTTTCCGCAGCGATCTTCGCTGTGGTGTCTCCCAGATACTGTACATGATCCAGACTGATCCGCGTAATGACGGTCAGGAGCTTATTGTCCACATAATTCGTGGCATCCAGTCTTCCGCCCAGGCCGGTCTCAATGATGCAATAATCCGGTTTTTCTTCTGCAAAACAGAGTAATGCCATGCAGAATAGGTATTCATAAAGTTGAGAACGAATTCCTGTGGCGCTTCTTCCCCTCGCTGCCCGTCCCCAGTATTAGCAGAATTGGTCTCCTGCAAAGCGTCCCATACCGCAAGAAACTCCTGTAAAAAGCTTCCTCTGAGATCATTTCACCATTCACGGCAAAACGCTCCCGCATATCCACCAGATGAGGTGAAGTGAATACAGCCGTGCGATAGCCTGCTTCCCGCAGGATCGAACTCATGTAGGCACAGACGGAGCCTTTTCCATTGGTGCCCGCCCATGAATGATCCGCAGATCCTTCTCCGGATTTCCGAGTTTTTTAAAAACCATTTAAGGTCCCTGCTGTCCGCAGGATTTTTTTAACAGTAAAGCGGGGCATATCCTTCAGATATGCCACCGCTTCTTCAAACGTTATCATGTCATTACCGAATCTCATCGTATTCCTTATGCTTTACGTTCTTTTTATTCTGTACGTTTCGTTGCAGATCATGCCAGCTGTTCTAAGCGCTTTGTCACCTGTTCCATCATCTGCTCGTATTTTGCCAGCTTTTCCTTCTCCTCTGCGATCTTCGCTCGGGAGCCTTGGACAGGAATCTCTCATTGGACAGCATTCCCCTGGAACGTGACAGCTCACCTTCCAGTCTCTTCTGCTCCTTCTTCAGTCGCTCGATCTCCTGTGCGATGTCTACCAGCTCCGCAAACGGAATGTACAGGGTTGCACCGGGGATCACTACGGATACCGCATCCTCTGCGATTCCGGTCTTGTCAGCCTGGATCATGATCTCATTCGCATAAGCAAGGCTTGCGAAGAACAGCTTACCCTCCTCAAAAATCCTGCGGATCTCGTCATTTTCGCTGACTACATACACACTTGCCTTACGGCTGGGTGCTACGTTCATCTCAGTACGGATGTTGCGGATGCCGCGAACGGCTTCCTTGATGGTTTCGATGGCCTTCTCCTCTGCGGGGAATGCACGATCCTCGCTGTACTCCGGCCACTTGCTGATCATGATGGACTCTTCTTCATTCTGAATGGTGCAGAAGATTTCCTCGGTGATGAACGGCATGTAAGGATGTAACAGCTTCAGGGCATCGATCAGGACGGTCTTCAGCGTCCACAGTGCCGCATTCTGGCTGACTGCATCGTCGGTGCTGTACAGACGGGGTTTTACCATCTCGATGTACCAGTCACAGAACTCATCCCAGATAAAGTCATATACCTTCTGTACGGCGATACCCAGCTCGAAGTGATCCATGTTGTCGGTCACATCTTTTACCAGAGTATTTAACTTGGACAGGATCCACTTATCTACGGGCTGTAAATCTGCTGCCGCAGCGGGTGGTGATATCTTTTCCGGTCTTCTCAGTGCCTGCTCCATGTTCATCATAATGAAACGGGATGCATTCCATACCTTGTTCGCGAAGTTACGGCTGTTCTCTACTCTCTCATAGTAGAAGCGCATATCGTTGCCCGGTGCGTTACCGGTGATCAGGGTCAGACGCAGTGCATCGGCACCGTACTGGCTGATGATCTCTCCAGAGGGTCGATTCCGTTGCCCAGAGACTTGGACATTTTCCGTCCCTGACTGTCACGTACCAGTCCGTGGAACAATACGGTCTTGAAAGGTTTCTCTCCCATCTGCTCGTATCCGGAGAAGATCATACGGATAACCCAGAAGAAGATGATATCATAACCGGTTACCAGGACATCGGTAGGATAGAAATACTTCAGATCCTCGGTCTGCTCCGGCCAGCCCAGGGTCTCAAAAGGCCACAGTGCGGAGGAGAACCAGGTATCCAGCGTATCGGGATCCTGTGTAAAGTGGGTGCAGCCGCACTTGGGACATACCTTCGGCATCTCCTTGGCTACGACTACTTCACCGCAGTCATCGCAGTAATATGCGGGAATCCTGTGTCCCCACCACAGCTGACGGCTGATACACCAGTCGCGGATGTTATCCGTCCAGTTGAAATAGTTCTTCTCCATACGCTCGGGGATCAGCTTGATCTCGCCTTTTTCACTGCTTCTCTTGCAGGTTTGATCAATTCATCCATCTTAACGAACCACTGGTCTTTTTTACCATAGGCTCGATGGTGGTCTTACAACGGTCATGGGTACCTACGTTGTGTACATGGTCTTCGATCTTTACTAACAGGCCCATCTGATCCAGTTCTTCCACGATGGCTTTCCTTGCTTCGTAACGGTCCATGCCCTCGACCCTGCCGCCGTTTTTATTGATAGTGGCATCATCGTTCAGGATATTGATCACAGGCAGATCATGACGCTTGCCCACCTCAAAGTCATCGGGGTCATGAGCGGGGGTGATCTTAACGACACCGGTACCGAACTCTCTGTCTACATAAGCATCCTCAACGATGGGAATCACACGGTTTACGATAGGAAGCAGTACCTTTCTGCCATGCAGATGGGTGTAACGCTCATCATCGGGATGGATGGCTACTGCGGTATCACCTAACATGGTCTCGGGACGGGTAGTGGCAAAGGTCAGAAACTCTGTGGTGCTGGGCGTTCCGTCCTCGTTCATCAGCGGATACTTGATGTGCCAGAAATGTCCTGCCTGCTCCTGATATTCTACCTCTGCATCGGAGATGGAGGTATTACATACGGGACACCAGTTAACGATACGAGGACCCTTGTAGATGTAGCCTTTTTCGTGCATCTTCACGAACACTTCGGTCACAGCCTTGTTGCATCCCTCATCCATGGTGAAACGCTCTCTGTCCCAGTCGCAGGAAGAGCCCAGCTTTTTCAGCTGACCAATAATACGTCCGCCGTATTCCTTCTTCCACTCCCAGGCTCTCTCTAAGAACTTTTCACGTCCCAGATCGTGCTTGTCGATGCCTTCTTCCTTCAGCTTCTGGATGATCTTGACCTCGGTAGCGATACTTGCATGGTCGGTGCCGGGCTGCCACAGTGCATTGTAGCCCTGCATTCTCTTATAACGGATCAGGATATCCTGCATGGTGTTGTCAATGCATGACCCATGTGGAGCTGTCCTGTGATATTTGGGGGCGGGATCACGATAGTGAAGGGAGTCTTACTGTGATCTACCTCCGCATGGAAATACTTTTTGTCAAGCCACTTCTGATACAGTCTGTCTTCTATGCCGCTGGGGTCATAGGTTTTGGCTAATTCTTTGCTCATTGCTTCCTCCTTAAATTCTCCTGAAACTAAAAAGCCCTCTGCCGACTCTCGTCAGCAAAGGGCGTCAGTAACGCGGTACCACCTTTGTTCACAGCTTGCGCTGCCTCGCGACTTCTTACAAAGTCCTATCCGGTAACGGGGATAACTCGTGAGAACTTACGCCCGGAATATCCGGTCTCGGCTCTCCGGCTTGGAAGCTACCTTCCACATTCCTGTCTTGAAGCAGCCTTCCAGCGCATACATGCAGCCGCTCTCTCTGGTAAGGGGAAATGTGTACTCCTCTTCGTCATTGCCTTTTGATCTGTAAAACTACTAATAAAAAATATAGTACAGGGAAGCAATCCTTTGTCAAGAAAATCTTGTTTTCCTACATAATTTTCCTACAGATTGTATGATCAACGCTTAAAACTGGCATGGTAAAAAAACACATTCTGGCTCTTTTAAGCAAGCCACTTTTTTCTATACACTGAATCCTAACATATCCCACCGAACAAATGGGAATTATGAAAAAGAAATTAAAAGAGGAGATCATCATTATGGAAAAGAAAAAAAATCATACGGTGTATTGATTGCGGGAGCCATTCTCCTGATCCTGGGAATCGTCCTGGCAGTCATTACCCACAATAACAGTTATCAGGAATCCGTTGCTTATGGCAGCCAGTTAAGCGATGTCAAGGCACAGCTGGAGGAAGTAGAAGCTTCCATCGAGGCAGTCACCGGCGGCACAACAGACGGTGATCTGGATGCCCTGAATGCGCAGAAGGATGAATTGTCCGCTCAGAAGTCCACTCTGTCCGACCAGAAGCTGTCCGCAGAGCGTCCTTACTCCTACAGCCTGGTTCTGGTATTCTTCGCTATCCTGTTAACTGCCAAGGGATTGTACAATGCCATCGCAGGCGTAATTCCCGCACAGAAGGCGGATGTGAAGAAGCTGGCGCAGGCAGGTCTGTTAGCAGCTCTGTGCTATATCGGATTTGCTTTCTTCAAGATCGACATTCCCGTGGGTCCCGAGAAGACCGCATTCCATCTGGGCAATGTATTCTGCGTACTGGCAGCTCTGCTGCTGGGCGGTTACTGGGGCGGACTTGCCGGTGCCATCGGCATGACCATCGCCGATCTGACCACCGCTTATGTAACCAGTGCCCCCAAGACCTTCTTATTAAAATTGTGCATCGGTCTGATCGTAGGACTGGTTGCTCACAAGATCTTCCATCTGAGCAAAGAGCATTCCGCTAAAATATGTGACCGGCGTAACGATTCTTGCTTCTGCCTGCGGTATGGCATTTAACGTGGTAGCGGATCCGTTGGTTGGTTACTTCTATAAAATGTACCTGCTGGGTGTGCCTCAGGATATTTCCAAGGCTCTTGCCAAGATCAGCACCGTAACTACCGGTGTCAACGCCATCGTTGCTGTGATCTGTGCTTCCGTATTCTATCTGGCACTTCGTCCGGCACTGAAGAAAGCAGGATTATTCCATGACATCTAATTTCGATACTTCTGATAGAAATGCACAAAGGGCGGGGATTTCGTTCCCCGCCTTGCTATGATCAACGATATTGCCGGTTTCGGACGCTGCTCCACCACCGTGTCCCTGCCCGTGATCAGCGTAATGAAGGTACAGGTATGCCCTGTGCCTACTTCTGTTTTATCGAACCATTTGGGATTTCCTCTCTGCCATTTTGATGACTATACCTCTCATATGCGAGATTATATAAAAGTGTGGGGCGAACTGGGACTTACCTTCGATGGGTTATACTGTGGATTCTTAGGAAATGAAGAGCAGATCGACATTGTACGGGGGTTCGTGAAAATGTTCCGGCCGCCCCTGTTTTTGCTGGATCCGGTCATGGGAGACCACGGCAGGGCCTACTCCTCCATCACAGAGACGCATGTTCAGAAGATGAAGGAGCTGCTGCCTCTGGCGGATATTATCACGCCGAATATCACGGAAGCCTGCCTGCTGACCGGCACTCCCTGGAAGGATGGGGGAATGGACGATGCAGGAGCTGTCCGGATTATGTGAACGGCTGGCTGACATTTGTCAAACAGCTTCCATTACATCCGACGAAGCCTCCACGGGCACTACTGCCAGTGGTTCTGACGGGAGTTCCGTTGGCGCTGTCTCCAATGGCTCCGCCGGTGCATCCATCGTCATCACCGGGATCCGTCAGGGCGATTCTCTGGTAAATTTCCTGTGGGATGACGGTGTCTATACCACCGTTGCCACCCCCATCGCCGGAGCCTCCCGCCCCGGCACCGGAGACATCTTCGCCTCCATTCTCGCTGCCGATGCCGTCCGCGGGGAGACACTACTAACCTCCGTGCAGAAGGCTGCGAACTTCGTAGGACTGTGCATCGCCGGAAGCGAAAAGGCAGGAACACCCGTGCAGGAGGGCGTGGTGTTTGAGAAGTATCTGGCGGCGCTGTTGTAAGAATATTAAAGCTCAATGATTTAGTTGACTTTTCATTTCATCTCTTTTTATATTTTATATAGAAAAGGAATTGTGGTTGTTCTCAAGAATGAGATCCCGTATAGCAAATGCTTAAACGGTGTGCTGCGATTCTTTTTTTTATATTATACTGGCTATCCTCCATCTGGAAAGGGGGCATTAAAATTGAGTAATTTGACACATACTGATTCTATGATGAATGAAATCAGAGAATTGTTATTAAATGCACGTCAGCGCGTGGCGGTACAGGTAAATACGGAATTGCTGTCTACCTACTGGAATGTAGGAAAGATCATTGTTGAGTATGAGCAGGAAAGCAAAGATCGGGCAGATTACGGAAAGCAGACCTTAAAGGAACTTTCTAAAGGATTGACAAAAGAATTTGGAAAGGGATTTTCTGTTTCCAATCTATACAATATGCGCCTGTTCTATATGCACCATCAAAAATGCCAGACAGTGTCTGGAAAATTGTCGTGGTCGCATTATTGTGAGCTGTTGACGATTTCGGATCCAGACAAACGCAGTTTTTTATGAAAAGGAAACCATCAACTCCGGGTGGTCGATCCGAGAATTAAAGCGGCAGATTTCCACTTCTCTCTATGAACGATTATTACTGTCAGAAGGAAAGACAAACAAGGAAACGGTACTTGCCCTCGCGGAAAAAGGTATTGAAATGACTACGCCAAGCGACATTATCAAAGACCCCTATGTGTTTGAAGTTTTTGGGTGTGCCGGAAAACAAGCCCATGCTGGAAAGCGATTTGGAAAAAGCCCTGGTCGCGCAGATTGAAAAATTCCTGTTGGAATTAGGTCGCGGTTTCATGTTCGTCGGGACGCAGCAACGCATTACGTTGAACAATACTCACTACTATGTGGATATGGTTTTCTATAATAAAATTCTCGAGCGTATGTACTGATTGAATTAAAGACAACCAAGCTCACACCGGAAGGCGCCGGGCAACTTAATATGTATCTGAACTACTACGCCGCAGAAGTAAATGATAAACATGATAATCCCCCCATCGGTATTATCCTTTGTACAGACAAAGACAGTGTAGCTGCTGAATATGCTCTCGGAGGTCTGTCCAACAATATCTTTGCTTCACGTTATGTTTCTTATATTCCAAATAAGGAACAACTCATCGCACAGGTAGAAGCTGTTTTGGATGAATGGCGCAAACCGGAAAAAGAATAACAAAAAGAATTCTAACATTACCGCCTGAGGGAATCACAACTCCACTCAGGCGGTAATACTAAGAAATATTTTATTCAAACTCCACCACAACGCTGCCCATAGCACATTCCAGCTCCATATTTTTAGAAGCGTTGTTGTTGATCTGTTTCTCCTGTGCCAGGCCGTTGTAACTGTCATCACCGACTTTCAGTTCACCCATACCGCAGCTTAAAGTCGTAGTTGAAATCCGTCTGCATTCCTGCCAGTGTCAGTTTCAGTTCTCCCATGGAACACTCTCCGTCCAATCGTTCGGTCACATCTCCGTTCAGACGAACGGATCCCATTCCTACGGAAACCTCTGCCACGCGGCTGCTCAGTTCTTCTACTGTCATCTGACCGGCACCACAGTCTAACTCTACCTGGTCAGCCTCCAGTTTCTCAAACGTCATCTTGCCGGCACCCCATTGGCTTCCAGCGCCCCCGTCTGCAATTCCTCTACACTGAGGCTTCCGGCGCCCAGATCCAAAGAGGTATTTTCAAAATAATATCCCTCAGGCACATACAGGCAGATGGAACCGCCCAGATTACCGTCACTGTTGTTGCTTACTTTTGAGGTTCCGCGGATCTCCATCGTACCGCCTTCCACATATCCCTGGAACTTTCGCATTCCATCGGCTTCTACCCGGAAGCAGTTATCCTCTGACACCCTGAATCTTCATGACACAGCCACCGGCCTGCACCTGTAGATCCGTGATGCCCTGGTTGTCATCCCCCAGAACATACAGCTCTATCTTTCCCGACTTTACTTCATAATCTGAGTCATAATCCACCTTGTCCTCCAGATCATAGTGCACATCGCCCATATTTTCCCGGATCTGCTCCGTCACACCGTCACTCCAGTCATCCACCTCTTCTCCGGAGATTCTTCCCAGGGTAACCGCTGACAGGATCTCCCCCGGCGAAAAAATGCGTGGAGCCATTCCCCAGGCTTCCGCTCACTCCCAGGATCAGTCCCAATAATATAAATATCAACGCTGTGATGGCACAGCCCTTCATAAATTTTCTCATGCTTCTTTTTACCTCTTTTCTGGAATAATCCTCCGATCCAACAACAGATCGCCGGTGTAGCGATTCCCGCCATGGCCACGGTCAGCATCAGGAACAGAAGTCCGACACCTCCGCAGATCAGTCCGGCACCGATCAGGCACATTCCCACGAAGGGATGCGTAAACATACTGATGATCCCTACTGCCACCAGTGCGATCAGAATCAGTATCAGTGCTGCTGCCGTTGCTCCGAAACCGATGATCAGTCCGAACCATGCAGCGATCAGCCCCGCTGCCACACCGATGCCTGCGGAAGCTACTCCCAGGATCACCGGAGATGCCAAAATACACAAAATCACGATCAGCACGATCATACCGGTGGACATTCCTTCTTTATTCTGTGGAGGATACCACCTGCTGCCTGTGCAGTTTGTGACGCATCGCTCTGCCAAGCCTGCCTGTTCGGCACCGCCGTCTTCCGCATTGGAATATGCCGGATAAGTGATCACCGCACGGTTGTCCGCATTGATCTTCTGGTAAATATTCTCTCCATAACCGTTCCCGAAAATATCTTTTTTAATATTCTCCGCCACCTTCGCAGGATTCCCCAGTGCCTCAATAACATTCTGTTCATTCTCAGGTCCCGCATCGTTAAAATATTCATTATAGTATTGTAGCGCTTCCTCCCGCTCTGTAGCGGAAATATTCTGCAACAAACTTTCCAGCTGCCTCATAAACTCCGTTCTATTCATTCTACTATGTTCTCCCATCTGCGCCTGTTTACGCCTCTGACCTGTCACTTAGTTTTCCTTCAAACAATCCCGTGATCTTATCGCTGTAGCTGCGCCACTCACTTTCATATAAATGAAGCTGCGCCCAACCTCTGCTGGTGACTTTGTAATAACGCCTCGTTCTGCCACTGCATTCCCGGTCATAGACTTCCAGACATTCGTCCTTCTGTAATCGCCGAAGCACGGGATACAGGGTGGATTCCGACAATTCGATCACCTGCCGGACCTCCTGCGTGATCTTGTAGCCGTAGGTTCCTTCCGGTTCCCGGGCCACCACCGCCAGTACGATAGCATCCAGCAGAGCTGCTCCTGTATTAAAAAGCATTCTATCGCTCCTCTCTGAAAATTTGCGGCTATCCGGCTTTACCTTACAATATTATATGCCGTATAGTATTGCTCTGTGGCTATACTATACGGCATATAATATCATGCGTCAATATAGAGAAACCGTAAGAAATTCTAAAGACTTTCCAAAAGATTCCGTCGACTCCTCCAGAAACTCCTGACGGATACTGTTTTTATGGATCACAATGGCAGAGATCGAAGTGCTCCCCAAAATACCTGCCGTGGTATTCTCTGTATCATCAACAGAACCGCTGCTCCCACGGCAAAAAAAGATATAAGTGATACGGGTTCTTCTGGTGTGCGGTCTGATCAGAAAGGGCAAACCCCGACAAATACAATATGATCAGCAACAGCAGCAGTTCCGGCTGTACCGGTGCCAGTCCGATCAACACGCCGAAGGATACCGCAATGGCTTTGCCTCCGTTCCCATGATAAAACAGGGGAATAGGCATGCCCCAGCACTGGTGCCACCATGATAAGCGGGAACCAGCTGTCTGTCACAAGCCCCATGCCAACTGCCACGTATACCGGCAGTGCTCCTTTAACAGATCTCCCAGCAGGCACAGGATCCCGACAGGCACTCCTGCGTATTTCATGGCATTGGCAGTCCCGGATTATGATCGTTGCTGACCTCAGTGACATCAATTCCTTTGATCCACTTCGGTAATGCCCTGCCGAACAATATACTTCCGCATAACAATCCGAAGACTGTCATTCCCAGTTCCCGTATGATCATCTGTCTCTCCTGTCTGCCGTTTTCCTCTGTGCCTAAGCTTCCTTCTGTGCTGCTTCCGCCGCTTCCTTTTGTCCGCAGATAAATTCACAGACTGCGTCTGCAGCATAAGGCTTTCCGTATTTTTCCTGACACTTCCGCATTTCGGCCTGTGCCTCCGGATCCCGCAGAAGCTTTAGTCCTTTTGTATCACGGCATCTTCCGTATCTCCTGATACAGACATCCCATGTTGTGTGAAAAAAGCAACATTACGATCCTCACATCCGGGGATCGGCTTAGTGTGTACCAATGCAGCTTTCGCAGCCACCGCTTCCGTAGAGGTCAGTCCTCCCGGTTTGGTGAACAAAATATCCGCCGCTGCCATATAGAGATGCGCTTCCGTGGTAAAATCCAGCACATGCACCCGCTCTGTATCGGCATATCTATCACGGAGTGTCTTCTTCAGCTCTTCATTGGTTCCCCAAGGATATACAGATGGGTATCCTCACCGGTCTGCTCCACCAGCTTTGCCGTCATGTTTTCCACACGGCCGTACCCCATACTGCCCGTCATCATAAGGATACAGGATTTATCTGCCGGAATCCCCAGCTGCACTCGCGCTTCTCTTTTTTCCGGAAGCTTCAGGAACCTCTCCGATACCGGAATTCCCGTGGGAACCAGTTTTTCCGCAGGGATGCCGCGTTTGATGAACTCCGTTGCCAGTTCCTCATGCGGGATAAAATAGTAATCCACCTTTGTCTCCTCGGTAAAAGGAATACAGGTATAATCCGTGGCAATAAAATAAGTCTGTACCTCCAGCTTATGCTGTCGTTGCAGCCAGGTCATTGCCTCAGCCGGGAACAGATGCGGCATTACCACTGTATCATATCCGTTTTCTGTGATATAGCTGCACAGCTTATCCGCATACAAAGCGTTGGCAAAATACACCGGTGACTTTAATCTGGCAGACGAAATGACCCTGCCTACCCGGTACGCTCCTGCTAACACCTTTTCGCCCGGACCGTACTCCAGATGTAGATCCGGCGTCCGTAAGCGCTGGCCTTGTCCGAAGCAAAATTAAGTACATCCGCCAACTCACAGGGAATGCCCCGTTTTTCAAACTGTTCTTTCACCGCTTTTGCAGCAGAATTATGTCCCTCACCGGTTCCGGTGGATAAGATCAGTACCTTCATAAATAAATTCTCCGTTAGTTTTCCATCAGCCAGAAATATGCACTGTACGCCGGCAGAAGACTGCCGCCGCCAAAGTCATGCGGCTCTCCGGTGATCAGATCCACTGCAGTTCCGCATCCGGCATCAAAATGCGCCATGAAATCCGCTCCATCCGCATTGATAGCCACCAGTACTCTCTCGTGCTCCGACTTTCTCTCGAAAATGCACTGCTTATTGGTCAACAGTACCGAACGAAAGGCTCCGTAATTCAGTGCCTCGGAATGCTTCTTGGCCTCTGCCAATCTGCTGATCCAGTCACACAGACCATTCCACTCCGGCTTATCAAAGCAGGGACGCAGAGCTGGATCGCCGTCTTCCTTGCGGGCCTTGAAGCCCCATTCACTTCCGTAATAGACACAGGGAATGCCGGGCATGCCGAATGCCATGGCATAAATCAGCGGCAGATGATTCTCGTTGTTCAAAATACTTGCCACACGGGTCACATCGTGGTTGTCCACAAAGGACAGCAGATGCTTGCCCTTATACAGGGTCCAGTTCTCCGGTCCGAACTGACGTAACAGGGAATGTACGATCTCGAACATATTCATACTGTTGAAACTGCTGTAAAGTCCCTTGTAGCACTCGTAGTTCGTCGCAGAATGTAACATCTGATCATTCATCAGGCGGTTATAATCTCCGTGAAGCATCTCCCCTAATAAGAAGAAATCCTGCTTGTAGGCACCGGTCACTTCCGCAGTCTTCTGACAAAGTTCTCATCCAGGCTGTACGCCACATCCAGACGCAGACCATCGATACCGAATTCATCGATCCAGCCCTTCACGCTGTCTAACAGGTAATTCACTACCTCCGGGTTCTGCAGGTTCAGCTTCACCAGATCAAAGCAGCCTTCCCTGCCCTCATACCAGAGTCCGTCGTTGTAATTGGAATTGCCACCGAAGTCGATCCGGTAGAACCAGTTCACATACGGTGAATTCTCCCGGTTGCGGATCACATCCTGGAACTGGGCAAAGCCTCTGCCCACATGATTGAACACACCGTCTAACACAACCCGGATTCCTGCCGCATGCAATGCATCACATACTTCCTTAAAATCTCCATTGGTTCCCAGTCTTACATCAATTTTGCGGTAATCCCTGGTATTGTAACCATGAGTATCCGATTCGAATACCGGGGAGAAATATACCGCGTTCACTCCCAGCTTCTGCATATGGGGGATCCAGTCCTCCACACGTTTGATCTCATGTCTCTGTATTCCATCATTTTCAAAAGGAACTCCGCAGAATCCCATGGGATAGATCTGATAAAAAACACTTTCATAAGCCCACATATTAGTCACCATACCTTTCATTGACTGATCCAGTACCGTTTTGTTTTTTATCCACAACGGTTCTTTTGCTATTATACACCATTTTTGAACCGTCTGTCGTTTTTCTGTGTAAAACCACGAATAATCCACAAAATCCACCGACTTATCCACATATACACATGTGTCATATGTGGTTATGTGGATTGTCATATCGGATATCAACTCGTGTATCACATTGAAAATCATCCCTTTTGCCACAACCAGGCATCCCAGAAGCGCTCCACCTTTTGGCTACCGTATCCACGGTCACAGGCTGCACCTGTTCCCACTCTCTGGGGAATAATCTCCGGTAGGAATACTGCTGAAACCGATCATCCAGCAGAACAATGATACCCACATCCTCCGCCGTCCGGATCACGCGGCCTGCCGCCTGCAATACTTTATTCATTCCCGGATAGCGGTAGGAATAATCGAAGCCGTTCTCTCCGTCCTCATCAAAATAGCCCTTGAGGATCTCCCGCTCACAGCCTACCTGGGGCAGTCCGGTTCCTACTACAATGACTCCGATCAGACTGTCCTTCTTCAGATCGATGCCCTCTCCGAAGATTCCCCCAGCACGCAGAAGCCGATCAGCGTCTGCTCCTCTTCCTCCTCGATCTCCATACCGATGAGACTTTGCAGGTCACATTCCTCATTGCCCCGGAAGCGATTCAGGAAGTATTCACGCTCTTCCTCATTCATGGATTCCTGTTGGACGAGACATTCTTCTTCCTCTTTCATAAAATACTGTTCATAGATCTCGTAAATATGATTCATAAAGGAATAGGACGGGAAAAATATCATGTAATTGCCGTGCCGGTTCTTCACCACTTCGTGAATGTAACGGGCAATATTGTAGTATTCTTCCTGGGATCTTCTGCTGAACTTGCTAGTCACATCCCCGGCGATCAGTATGGTACGTTTCTCGGGATCAAACACCGAGTGGGCATACACCTCGTAATCCTCCTTCTCACCGCCCAGCAGGTTCTTGTAATACTGGATGGGCAGGAAGGTAGCGGAAAAAAGGATCGTACTGCGTCCTCTGAGCATGCATTCCTTCAGGTTTTCTCTGGGATTCACGCAGAACAGCTTCAGTTCAAAGCTGCCATCCTCACACAATCTGGTATATTTCACATAGTTTTCATCTTGTCTCTCGTAAATATCCAGAAAATGACTGAGCTTGAAATAGAAGTCCAGCAGATTCTCCCGTACTTCCAGGCTGACCTTCTCCTGCTCCTCCAGATAATCACTGATCACAGCGTGCAGTCTGGTCAAGGGCTGCACCAGCATGTCAATATCATCCACCAGCCGGTACCCGTCACAGTCCCGCTTCATAGACAGCAGCTGTGCGTTGCATTTCTCCAGCAGCTGGCTGATCCGTTCCGCATAGCCTTCCCGAACAAAGGTACTCTTTCCGTCAGACTTTTTTCCCTTTGTGTCCCCTTACATAGAGGAATCGGTACCGTCTGTTTCCTCCAGGGTAATCTCCTGTGGCAGTTGTTTTGCCATACCTGTCATTTCTAATGTCATCTGCCCGGAAATCCCGTCTTTATCACGCTTTTTCTGGGCTGCTTCTTCCATTTCCGACGTGATTGTCTGTTTGATCTCCCGCTTGAGTTCCAACAGATCTTCCTTCCGTAGCGGTGCACTGTACATCTCCCGGCCCCGCTCTAAGAGGTTATGTGCCTCATCGATCAGAAATACATAATTACCCTGACTGCCATCTCCAAAGAAACGTTTCAGATACACATGGGGATCAAAGAGGTAATTGTAGTCTCCGATGATGCCGTCAGCGAACAGGCTCAGATCCAGTCCGAATTCAAAAGGGCATACCCTGATATTTCAGGGCATATTCTTCTATTTTGCTTCTGGTAAAGCTCTCTTCGTGGGTCAGAAGATCATAGATAGCCTCATTGACACGGTCAAAATGCCCCTTTGCATAAGGGCACTGCTCCGGATTGCACTCCGTATGACCCTGAAAACAGATCTTCTCCTTGGCTGTCAGGATAATGCTCTTAAAGCGCAGTCCCTTCTGCCTGAGCAAAGACAAAGGTGTCCTCCGCCACCGTCCGGGTGATGGTCTTGGCGGTGAGATAGAACAGCTTGTCTCCCATATCCTTTCCCATGGCCTTTACCGTGGGAAAGATCGTGGATATGGTCTTACCGACTCCCGTAGGAGCTTCAATAAATAATTTTCTCTTATGATAAATGGTCTGGTACACATAGCTGACCAGCTCTTTTTCTGTCCATCCCGATAGTCGAAGGGAAACTGCAGCTCAGCAATGGACTGCTGCCGCAATTTCTCTCCACTGCCAGGTATAGTCCGCCCATTTGCGGTAATCACTGATCAGCTGCTGGAACCAGGCTTCCAGTCTGACGAATTCATAATCTTCATAAAAATAGCGGATATCTTCCGTCTCTATATTGCAATAGGTCAGCCGCACCCGGATATAGGGGCAGCTCCTTTTGCAGGCTGTACATATAGGCATAGCATTTGCCTGGGCAATGTGCAGGGGTAACGGTGCCTTCAGCTTCGACAGATCTCTATAGGTTCCCTTGATCTCATCGATGGTGGTCTCTCCATTCTGCTCGATGATGCCGTCGGCCCGGCCTTCCACGATGATGACATAGTCCTCCGTGGGATGGGTGTATTTAATGCCACTTCTGCCTGATACTCCGCGCCCATGCGGCGTTGGATCATGCGGTGGATCCGGCTGCCTTCCTGCATGGCATTCTCAGGGGAGCCCTGTCTCCTGTCATCGATGTCACCACTGCGCAGAATAAACTCCACCAGATTACGTACCGATATTCTGACTTCTCCTGCCATGTGCCTCAAACAAGTCCCTACGATACCCTGCCCGGCTTGTTTCCGCGCTGACAAATTCTATCATAAACGCATGCCTGGGGGCGGGGCTTCTTTCATGCTGCAAGCTCTGGATTTCACATGCCTAGCGGTATATAATAAAACTACCCAGGTAAATAGTACTCTATCTTACCTGGGGAGTCAAATGACATTCTGTTATCACAAGATGTTTTAGCACGCGATCGCATACTGTCTTCAACAGCTCTTCGAATTTATCATTGTAGCCGTCATAGGACACGGTCAACGGCTTCGTGAAATCCAATCCATACACTCCAAGGAATGATTTGGCATCGATTACGTATCTGTTATAGCATATATCAATATCAAAATCACACTTTGAAGCTACATCAACAAAATGCTTCACGTCTTCAGGTGTCAAACGGATCGTCTTTAACATTTCTTGTTCCTTCCTTTCAATAGTAAGTTCGATCGTAAGTAAAATAATACACCGGGTACTTTCCCTCACATCTGAAATCATTACTATTATAGCCAACCATCCCCAAATGTAAAGCGGTTTTTTTCTTCCAGAAAACGCACATTTTGGGCATTTTACCACTCTGTTATCATTTTCACAATATATGTTCGCCGTATGGAAAACCTTTTCGGCGTTTTGTATATTTGTTGCGTTACCGCGGTAAAATATAAATCCCAATTTGGCGAAATCTACCGAAATTCCACCATATATTCTTGGAACCTGAGGGGCAGCATATTTCGTTGCAGATCCCTGTTTTCACGTTCTTTTATGGCTATTGTATGACAGAAGGAACGGAAAAGTTCCCGGTAGTGCTGTTCCGCAGCGGACAGTTTCTCCGTCTCAGACTTACTTTCTCCCAGGCATCCTTCCCTTGCAGCGTATACCAGGGCTTTCCCGCCGGATGTATTCCGAACAGATACCGGCCTGCATCGAACACCAGAAAGTCTTCCATGGGAAAGCGGTCTGCAAAATGCACCATCAGAAAGGTCAGAATATTATTCTTCGGCGCGATCTTCGAATAGAGGATTGTATTCTCCAGTTCTTCAAACCGCGTAAAATCCTTTCAGATGGTGATACTCATTCCCGGCGCCTCTGGCCAGGCTGAAGGTCTGGTTTACATACGTGTCTGCCATGGCATCCAGCAGATGTCCCGGCGGACACTTCTCGGAAAGCCCCTTTGCAATGGTACGGTATACCGCCTGGGCCTTTTCCGGCTTCGGGGATGAAAGAGCCAGACACAGGCTCTCATAATCTTCCTCCCCAAATCTGCGTTTCAATGTCCGGATCACCTTCACCGTCTTCTCCGGATCCGGTATGACCTCCACCGACTCCGAGAACAGCAGGTTCTCCTCGATGGTGGTGACCATAGTATCCCGGATGATACAGTGATCTTCATAAGTATTATAAATAGCGGTGAAGATTCCTCCAGCGAATCCTCACAGTGATAAATCTTCATATGATCCGTTTCTCCTCCTGCCGTACCCCGTTCGGGAACATCCCATCATCAAATAAAGTCATCTGCCGGTAACTCATGCCATCGCTGCCGAACCGGATCCGTTCCTTCGGATCCGTCAGATTCCGCACGATATAGTCCTCCTCCAGCTTCGTGGGATACATCATCCTGCCACCACAGGTAATAAAATAAACAGCCCGTTTCATCACCACGCCCAGCTTCTTCAGATCCTGAAACGTAAGCTTTGTGCTCCTCCTGGCACTAAGGATCCGTCTGGCGCTTTTCACGCCGATCCCTGGCACCCGAAGCAGATCTGCATAAGGTGCCCGGTTGATCTCCACCGGGAAACATTCCAGATGCCGCACCGCCCAGTCCTCCTTGGGATCCAGCATCACATTAAAAAACGGTCTTTTTCGTCCAACAGTTCCTTCGCCTTAAACCCATAAAACCGCAGCAGCCAGTCTGCCTGATACAGACGATGCTCCCGCAGAAGCGGCGGCCCCCCGGGAAGCGCCGGCAGGCTCTTGTCCTCGTTGACTTTTACAAACGCAGAATAGAAGACTCTCTTTAACTCAAACTTCTGATACAGGCTCTCCGCCACATTTAAAATCTGATAGTCAGTCTCCGGCGTCGCACCTATGATCATCTGGGTAGACTGCCCGCCACTCACGAAAACAGGGCTCTTACGGTACAGGATCAGTTCCTCCTTATTCGCATGGATGCCGTTCTGGATCTGCCGCATGGGAGTCAGAATATTCTTCCGGTGCTTATTCGGTGCCAGTGTCCGCAGCCCCTCCGCCGTGGGCAGCTCCAGGTTCACGCTCATACGGTCTGCCAGATACCCCATCCGCTCCACCAGCTCGGGATCCGCTCCCGGAATCGCTTTTACATGGATATAGCCGCTAAAATGGTATTGATTCCGTAGCAGCCATATGGTCCGATACAACAATTCCATGGTAAAAGTAGGATCCTGTATGATACCGGAGCTTAAAAACAGTCCCTCGATATAATTACGCCGGTAAAACTCCATAGTCAGTGTACAGATCTCCTCAGGGGTAAAGGTGGCTCTGGGAACATCATTGGACTTTCGATTCAGACAATATTTACAGTCGAAGATACATTCATTGGTCATCAGAATCTTCAACAAAGAAATGCATCTGCCATCCGAAGAAAAGCTGTGACAGATCCCGGCCTTCGTGCAGTTCCCCATGTGCTTCCCGTCACCCTTACGTTCCACTCCACTGGAAGTACAGGCCACATCATATTTGGCTGCATCGGTCAGGATCTCCAGCTTCTGCATGATGGACAATTCCCCCGTTTTGTATAAGATATTCCACATTATCACCGCCTTTTACCGAAAATTTCCAGAATCAGAACGTTTGTTCTTTTGCATATTCAAGTTAGCACATATGTTCGGTTTTTGCAAGTGGTTATTTTTTCCGAAAAAAGGCTTGCAAAATCGTGCATTTCGCAGTTAAATAATATAGGAATATTTTTTGTAACACACGCCGCCCGGCGGCAGAATGAGAGGTCAGTATGTCAGATATTGTCATACCTAAAAATTATAAGTCTCAGCTGAACCTGTACGAGACACAGGTTGCCATTAAGACAGTGAAGGACTTTTTCCAGGGATTGTTAGCAGAGCGTCTGCACCTGCTGCGTGTATCTGCTCCCTTATTTGTGGATCCTACATCCGGTCTGAACGATAATCTGAACGGTGTGGAGCGTCCCGTGAATTTCCATATTGCAGCACAGGGAGACCGTGAAGCAGAGATCGTACAGTCTCTGGCCAAATGGAAGCGTTATGCCTTGCAGAAATACGGTTTTCAGCCCGGCGAAGGTCTCTACACCGATATGGTTGCCATCCGTCGTGATGAAGATACCGACAATATCCATTCTATCTATGTGGATCAGTGGGACTGGGAAAAGATCATCACGAAGGAAGAGCGGAATCTGAGACTCTGAAAGAAACCGTCCGCACCGTATACAAGGTTCTTCGCAAGACCGAGAAGTATATGTCCATCCATTACGACTACATCGAAGAAATCCTTCCTCATGACATCTTCTTTGTAACTACCAGTGAGCTGGCAGAGATGTTCCCCGACTACTCCCCGAAGGAGCGGGAATACTACATTGCCAAGGCAAAAGGCGCTGTCTGCATCATGCAGATCGGTGAGACCTTAGAGAATGGCAAGCCCCACGATGGCCGTGCACCCGACTACGATGACTGGGCATTGAACGCTGACATCCTCGTTTACTATCCTGTTCTGGACATCGCCCTGGAGCTTTCCTCTATGGGTATCCGCGTAGACAAGAAGGCTCTGTTAGACCAGTTACAGAAGGCCGGCTGCCCTGAGCGTGCAGAACTTCCTTATCACAAGGCAGTTATTGACGGCGAGCTTCCCCTTACCATCGGCGGTGGTATCGGTCAGTCCCGTATCTGTATGTTCTTCTTAAAAGCTCATATCGGCGAAGTACAGTGTTCCCTGTGGTCCGATGAAGTTATGGAGACTGCAAAAGGAGAACGGCTTACAGTTGTTATAACATCATAACACTCAAAAATCCCCGGAGATTTTCTTCTTCCGGGGATTTTTCTGCATATTTCACGGCTGGCTCTACACAACTCCATGACTCTATTCATAGATCACAAATTTCTCATTTTCAAAAGTCTTCTCATACCCATAATCTTCCATGAATTTTCCGATCAGCAAAAGCTTGGGATTGTCCACGATCAGGCCGCGCTCTTTTTCCGTGGGCTGTAATGCTTCCAGTACATTCTCTCCGGCTTCCAGATACACGGCATATTTTTTCTCCAACAGTACCACCGGGCGATAAGAAGCATCCGCATCCATCCGCTCCTGCATCTTATGCATATCCTGTTCCAGTTGTCCGATCTGGTAGGAATCCAGATCCGGCCAGGGATTGAACGCTGCAGGCATCTGTAAATAATAGGACAGCGCCGGGATCTGTCCGTAGATCAGTACATCTCTTCCGGCAAGTCCCCGTTCATTCACATACTCTGAGATCCCCTGCATCCATCCGGCCCGTTCCTCGCTCATCCACACACCCTTTAATGTCTCATTATTCGTCACCTGCGCATCGATATCCTGTATGCCGGTACCCTCGGCAAATACAAAGCTTCTGCCAAACAGTCCCACCTGGACAAAGAACAACAGAAAGAAACCGCCCAAGAGACATTTTACCGGCATAGCAGATATGGTGATCCGCTTCCACCGAAAGCTGCCAACATATTTGCAGAACCTGTAGAACTGCCAGTACATATAGGGCAATGCCAGAAACAGATTGTTCATGCTGGGGTATAGCTTGTTGTTACTGCCCAGGGAAGTGATCCATACGATCAGGAAGACCAGTCCGCTGATCAGCTTTTCTTCCTTCGGTGCGGAGGGCGTAAAGATCCGCCACAGGGTCACCAGCAGAGTCAATGTCAAAAACATCACTCCGGGCCAGATAATGGCACCGTAATTCGTATATTCTCTGGCACAGAAGCCCTGGCGGTACAGCCAGAACACCATCACAGCCGCCAGTGCGATACTTCCCGCCCATTCCAGGATCCGCAGAACCTTTGTTACTGTATCTTTTCTCACATAGGAGCCGATGAGTTCCAATACTCCCACAGCGACAATCCCCACTACAAGGAACACGCACATCCGGATCTCCCAGTACAGATTCTGAAAATACCAGTCGAACATGCCCATAATCATGGATGCAGCCGTATAGTCCGTTGCCACCTCCGTCATGGAAAACAGTCGCAGAATGCCCTTCACATATTCATCCATGCCGTAGCGGATCTGGATATAACCGAATAATACCAGCAGTGCCGTCAGATACCCTGCCAGACACATGCCGGTATCCTGTAATAATTTCTTACGGAGTTTCACCCCCGCTGCCTTTTTCCGCGCTTTTATTTTTTCCGCAGTTTCTGTCGTCTCCCCAGCCTGACCGAGACTCTTTCCAATCTCTTTGCGCGCTTCCAGCCAGCAGATGATTCCGTAAGCCCACACGCCCACGATCATGGCCGCCTCCGGCAGATTGGAGAATCGGGACAGCACATTACAGCCCAGCGCTACTCCGGCGGCAAACAGCCACCCCTTTTTCCCCCGGGCAAGGCCCAGATACAGACAGACCACCGATACCAGATAGAACACGTAGGTCACATAATTGTAAAAAGAGCCCGTGGGGCACCAGCAGAAGCTCACCGCTGTAAATTCTCCCAGGAATACCAGAAGTGCCGGGATCTTCAGTACTTTCGTGCAGAAATAATACCCAAGCACCGCCAGCAGACTGATACTCAGTCCGGTATAAAAGTTCATGCCGATCAAAGTCCCGGCCCCGGGCAGCAAACTGAAAAAATGTCCGATGGCTGTGGTCAGATAGGTGGAAAACAGCCACATGGGATCCATATGCTGCGTCCCCATATATTCAAAGTTCGCATAGCCGTAACCGGTATCCCACAGATCCAGTCCCCAGGCAATATGCCGCAGAGGATACAGCACCAGGATTGCCACGAATACAAATTCCCAGAGACGTCTCTGACTGTCAATACCCTCTTTTTTATTTTTTATTATCTCTGTCACTCCATTACCTCTCTTTTTTGAACATAGTATCTACGTCCCGTATTTTCTCTGTCAGACTGCGATAGGAACGGATATGCAGGAATATCTTATGCAGTCCGTCGCAGATAGCTTTCCGCACAAAATCCACCAGAATTCCCAGTACAAATACTACCACAACAACAAGTACCGTCCGCAACAGCAACGGCAGTACACCGTCGATTTGCTCCACACCAAGCCACTTCTGCCAGGCATAGCGCACACCCAGATTTTCATGCAGCAGATACACTCCCAGCGTATAGGGGCGCAATCCTCACCGCCACACTGCCGATCTTTTCCCTGTATGCTGCTGTCCAAAAACAGGCAGAACAGCCCCAGTGAAGCCAGAAACGGGAAAATATGGTTATACTCATACGGAATCTTCAGGATCAGCTCCAGACTGCCTGTTTTCAAATAAAACAGGTGCAAAAGCATGGCTTCTCCAAAGGTTCCGAAGATACCGATCAGATACAACAATAATGCCCGGGATTTTTTCTGTAAAAACGGGATTCCAAATCGGCGCAGGTAAGCCGCCGCGCAGAATACACACAGATACCAGAGACAATCATAGCCTTTACCGTCTTCTTCCAGCCGGAAGGGCAGCACAGATTTTAACAGGCAGAAGGTGGCAAACAGCAGTACTAATGCCACCTGAAACTGCTGCTTCGTCATCCGCCGCAGTCCCATTCCCACAAAGGGGAGCAATATATATAAGAAAAGATACGCTGTCAGGAACCAGTAATGTCCCATAGTCACCGGGAACAACAAGGTCAGATAATAGTGAGTGCTGACTTCCGCCGCGGGAACGATCCCCGTCACCGCCGCCAGCACACCGATTCCCACAGAATACAGCCACAGCTGTACCCACAGCGTGAGCAGTCTGCTCAGTTTAAAGGAGCTTTCGCATAAAAAGTAGCCGCTGATCATCATGTAGACATTGACCGCCACGATGCAGAATGCTTCCAGCAGCCATGCCACGGTATCCTGTGCGGACAGCGGAGCCGTCAGATCCGGCAGCAATCCTCCCTTGCCCAGATAGTGCAACACGACCACCATCATCATTGCCACACAGCGCAATACCTCCAGATTTGCCATACGTTCTTTTTTCTGCATAATGCTCCTGTTCCTTCCTGCCATTGATTCTACACCCATTCGGGTCAATAAGGCATAGCTCTCTTCCTTCAGGCAGGAACGAGTTATGACCTTTGACTCTGTATCATTATATTACTTTGCGGCACGGGATGTAAAGGATAGAAATTGCTATACACTCCATAGAAAATATGTTATACTGATTACTTCTTCTGACAAAGAAATTTTTAGGAAAAATACATATAGAGAGGTAATCTTATGAGCAAAAAAAAAGAGTTGTTGTATCTCTGGGACATGATGCCCTGGGCTATACCACTACCGAGCAGTGGGATGCGGTAAAAGTAACCGCAAAAGCACTGGCAGATCTGGTGGAGGCTGATTATCAGCTGACCATCACCCACAGTAACGGTCCTCAGGTCAGCATGATCCACAAGGCCATGACAGAGCTGCGTCGTGTCTACATCGATTATACCCCGCACCTATGTGTGTCTGCTCCGCTATGAGTCAGGGTTATGTGGGCTACGATATCCAGAACTCTCTCCGGGCAGAGCTGCTGGACCGCGGTATCTCCAAGCCGGTCAGCACCATCCTCACCCAGGTAACCGTAGACCCTTATGACGAGGCTTTCTATGAGCCCACCAAGGTCATTGGCCGTTACATGTCCAAAGAGGACGCCGAGATCGAAGTGAAAAAGGGCAATTATGTCAAGGAAGATCCCGGTAAAGGCTTCCGTCGTGTCGTTGCTGCTCCCAAGCCCATCGACATCGTGGAGATCGAAGCCATCCGTGCTCTGGCAGCCGCAGATCAGGTCGTTATTGCCTGCGGTGGCGGCGGAATTCCCGTCATTGAGCAGAAGCATGCGCTGAAGGGTGCCTCCGCTGTGATTGAGAAGGATGCCATTGCAGGTAAGCTTGCTTCCGATTTAAGCTGTGATGAGCTGATCATCCTGACCAGTGTTCCCTGCGTTTATAAAAATTACAGCAAAGAGGATCAGACTGCATTGGAGACTCTCACCGTTGCGGAAGCCAAGACACTGATGGCAGAAGGGTCAGTTCGAGGAAGGCACCATGCTTCCCAAGATCGAGGCAGCCATTGCTTATCTGGAGAAGGTTCCAGCAGGAAAGGTCCTGATCACTTCCATGGATCACGTCAAGGATGCCATCAGGGGCAAGGCCGGCACCGTGATCACCGCTTAATTTTATATCGTAAGCAGTTAAGGCAACACAAAAGGAGATATCCGCCACGGATACCTCCTTTTTACATGTCATGATTCTAATATCTCTGGGTTCTATATCTCTGATCTCTATGCCTCTTTTCCGGTCAGATGGTTCGACAGGATATTATACAATGTCTTCGGGTTAATGGGCTTGGACAGGTGATAGTTCATTCCGGCCTCCAGCGTCTTTTTCTTCTCCTCTTCAAAAGCATCCGCTGTCATGGCAATGATAGGTACCGTTTGCAATCTCCACCCACATCCGTCTTTTTCCAGGATCAGCTGGGCCACATAAATGTTGATCTCGTTATCTTCCACCAGTAAAATTCTGGCATCCATCAGATTCTCCGTGATGTTTTTCCTCGGAACGCTCCTGGGAGAACGGATCGTACAGGTGCGGCAGGAACTCCGGACTCATTCCGATACCGTTATCCCTCACACGAAACCGGATTCCCACCTTGTCATCCTACTTCATTTCTACACCACAGATACAATACCAACATTTTCTTTTTCGTTCTGCATACCATGCCATACTTAACTTATACTCTCCCTCTAAATAACTGCTATCTCTGTATAGATGTACTTCTGTAATAAACATTCCTAGGCCAGCCATCTACAACAAACTGATCGGCAAATTTATAGCCTGTACTCTCTATGCTACATACAGACGGAGTATTATTAGGATGAGCACAACACCAAATAGTATCATAACCCATCTGTCTAGCTTCTCTTATAGTAGCATCCATGAATCTCTTCTGTATACCATTACCCCTATATTCCATATCAACCACAACGAATTCATGACACATAATTTTATTGCCAGGAATTTCCATCCAATCAGTAATAGGCTTAGAGAAGAACAAACCACCTTCAAATGCAAAGCTTGCTGCAATAAGCTTATCTTTATTATATACGCCTAATAAGATATAATCACCATCCAAACATTCCTGTATAGTTCTTTCATCTGTAGGATAATAATATTCATCATGCAGCAAAGTCTTATTAACTTCATCCTGTAATTTAATAACAGGTTTCAAGTCTCTTTTGGTTTCTTTATCTCAATCCTTCTTATTGATAAATCAAAATATTGACTCATATGAAACCTCCATTTACTCCGGCTTTTTTACTCGTATTTTTCCAGATAGAAGGAATACAGGATCCTCTCCTTCACGGGCAGCTGCATCAGCTTCGTCAGTGCCTCCTCATAGTATTGGATCTGGACGCTGTAGCGGTTCCAGAGGGCTTGCAGGGAATCGATCACATCGGTCTTGTAGTCCAGCAGGACGATCTCTCCGTTTTCTATAAAGAAGACATCGATGATACCCTGAATGAGAACCTTTTCCCTTCAGGAAGGTCCTGATCCAGACGCTTCGCATCAATACCCAGCACGAAGGGCTGCTCTCTGTACAAAAGGCCCTGTTCGAAAGCTCTCCACATGCGGTAGGCCAGCTCCTGTTCCAGAAAATGCCGGATTTTGGGAAGGCTTACGGCCTGCGCATACTCCTCTGTCAGTCGTAGGGAAGCTGTCTCCCGCTGCAGGAATTCCTTCAGACGTACCTGTAACCGGTCCGTATCCAGGCCCTGACGGTATTCCTCATAAGTCCCAGGGCATCCGGCAAATAGTCCGGATTCCATAAACAGATAAGAAAAGTCCAACAGTTCCATGGTCCGGTGGAACGCGTTACCGCGGACGGCTCCGCTGACCTTTTCCTGTTCTCTGCGGAAAGCCGGGATATAAGGCACCACTTCTTTTTCTTCGAAGGTATGAAATGCCGCTTCATCCTTCTCCGCCATGGCCGCAATCTTCAGTTCCGATACCGTGGTCTTGGTATAGAGCTTCTGCAGGCCGGGATACGGATAGGCATAGGCAAATCGCTCCCGCAGTTTCGCAAGCTTTCGTTCGTTCTCCTCCGGGTCCCCAGGCAAAGGAGTCTCGCCGTCCGTCACACGCTGCAACAGTTCCCTGCGGTCTCCCCATGCGCAGTTGTTCCCTGATCTCCTCTGCCACCAGGTCTTCTGTTCCCAGCGTTGTTACTGCAATTCCTGTGGCAGGATCGGCAGCAGAAAAACCATATAGCTCCCCGCCTCACAGAAATCGAGATAGGTCAGCTTCTCCTGTCCTGTCATCCGGGACAGCTCCCATTTTCCTCCGCCTTATCCAACACCGCTGTCGGGATCAGTTTTTCTCTGGCACGGGTCAGTGCCACGTAAAGCACACGCAGTTCCTCCGCCAGATTGTCCTCCTTCATTTTCGCTGACAGAACGGCCCGGCGGAGGGTCTTATTTTTAATGCGGCGGCCGGAATCCACATAGTCCACCGCTACTCCCAGATCCATATCCACGATCAGGGACTGGTTCGCATCCTGCATGTTGAAACGCTTCGACAGCCCGGAGACAAATACCACGGGAATTCCAGACCTTTACTCTTGTGGATGCTCATGATCCGCACCACATCGGCATTTTCGTCCAGGGTATCCGCCTCACCGTAATCCACATCGTATTTTTCCAACTGTTCCATATAACGGATGAAATGGAACAGTCCAAAATAACTGGTCTTCTCAAAAGCAGAAGCCTTCGTCAGCAGCATCTCCACGTTGGCCCGGCGCTTGCTGCCAGCAGGAAGTGCCGTCACATAGTTCAGATAATCGTAATCGTCCAGGATCCGCTGCAGCAGGTCGCGGATGGAGGTGAAGGAGTCAGATCACGGTAATGATCAATACGTTGTAAGAAAGTATCTGCCTTTTGGGAAAGTTCTGTCTCCGCTTCCATGTCCTCCGGTACTGTTGCAGCTTCAATGCGCGCTGCCAGTACTGTCCGGCCCCGGCGGTTTCTTCCCCGGCGCTTTCGCCCGCTGATGCCTCTTCTCCCGCTTCCGCCATCCGTCCCCTCTGCGCCACTTCTTTCAATGCCTCATACAGTGTCATTCTCTTCCGGGAATGCCCTTTGCTTCCGCTGCGGATCCGGGCGATCTCTTCCTGGGTAAAGCCTCCGAAGATCGACTGCATCACGCCGAACAGCGGAATATCCTGTCTCGGGTTGTCCAGCACTCGTAAAAACTGCAGCAGTTCCTGTACTTCCAGGGCCCCGAAATATCCGGCCTTGGATGTAATGTAGACAGGGATTCCCTGCTGTTCCAGTACTTTCTTGAATTCCTCATCCCAGCCACTGGTGGTACGAAGCAAAATCACCATATCCGAGTACCGCACCGGGCGCAATTCTCCCGTAGCCTTCTCCATGACTTTCAGACTGCCCTTCAGCTGCTTGATACGTGCCGCAATAGCCAGAGCTTCCAGCTGTCTTACGTTGTCATAGTCCACGGGACCTCTTGCCCCGTCGGGACGCTGTTCTCCGCTGCCGCCTTCCGCACCATCCCCCTTCTCCGGCTTACGGATCAGTAATAGTTAACTGCCGTATGCAGGATCCTCTGTGGCGGGATATGTGGCCCCGGGATACAATGCTGCCTTATCATCATAGGCAATGCCGCCGATCTCCTGGCTCATGATGCGGGAAAACACATCGTTTACCGCATCCACCACCTGCACACGGCTTCGGAAGTTCTTCGCCAGGTCGATCCGGCACAGATCCCCACTCTCCTGATAGGTGTCGTATTTTTCCAGGAAAAGTTCCGGTCTGGCCAGACGGAATTTATAAATACTCTGCTTCACATCACCTACCATGAAGCGGTTATAATGTCCCTCCACTTCCCCGGAGATGGCACTTAACAGATATTCCTGTACCAGATTACTGTCCTGGTATTCGTCAATGAGGATCTCCTGAAAATACTGGCGATACTCAATGCCACGTCACTTGGCACAATGTCATATTTCACACCGGTGCTATCCATTCCTGTATCACCGGTGCTGTCCGTCCCTGCATCGCCGGTCTCTTCCACTTTTTCCCGTTTTAGCAGAATCTGTAACGCATAGTGCTCCATATCGGAAAAGTCGATCAGATGTCGCTCCTGTTTGGCCGCAAGAAGCCTTCTGTCGAATTCCAGCACCAGGTTAAGCAGCATCCGGAGCGGCTCCCTGCAGGCTTTTCCCTGTTCCACCACCAACTCTAACGGTGTCTTGAAATATTGTTCCGTCAGATCCGCCAGCGTGTCTTTTTACGCTATTACGGATGGATTTCGCCAACTCCCGTTTGGCGGGATCCACGCTCTCATCCTTCTTGGAAGAAAGACGGCCGAAAGTCACTGCTGGAACCTTTGCTGCCTGTTCCTTCAAATCCTTGCAGGCAGCCAGGCGTTCCAGCTGTTCGCTCTCCGCTTCTGTCAGTTCTCCATACATATATGGACCGTCCGGCAGCTCACACAGCTTTTCACTTCCACCAGTTTTTCCAGACACCCTTGCAGGACACGGCTCACACGCTCTGCCAGATATTGTCCGTAATCACTGTGCAGCAGGGCATCCAGATCTCCCGCCGCATAATCGTTTTTACGCTCTTCCAGCCATTCTGCAGGCCAGGGAAAACTTCCGGCATAGCGGGACAGGTTCAGGATATGCTGTTCCAGCACGCTCTCTCTGCCGCCGGGGCAGAAATATTCCACACAGGCGTGGAAACGTTCCCGTGCCTCCCGGGATGGGTCCTCCCTGTCACGTTTTCCCGGAACTTCTTCCGCAAAATCATTCCCTGACGCTTCCTCCGGTATCATCGCTCCGCTGTCACGGTTTTCCCGGGACGTCGGAACATCATCCGGAACAAATTTCCCCGCATAGGCATCCTCCAGCAGCTGTCCCAGCACCTCCTGCTGCAACAGCTTGATCTCACCCTCGTCTGCCACACGGAAATCCGGATCCAGACCGATCTCATTAAAATGATTCCGGATCAGGAACAGGCTGAAGCTGTCGATCGTGGTGATCTGGGCATTGTGTAACAGGGCGGACTGCTTCTGGATATGGTCGTTCCCCGGATCCGCTTCCAGTCTGGCGGCGATCCCGGCTGCGATACGCTCCCGCATCTCCGCAGCCGCCGCATTGGTGAAAGTCACGATCAACAGGCGGTCAATGTCCGCTGGATGCTCCCCCTCACAGATCATACGGATGATACGCTCTACCAGTACCGCCGTCTTACCGCTTCCTGCGGCCGCCGATACCAGAATGTTGCTGTTATGCAGTTCGATTACCTTTTGCTGTTCCGGGGTAAAATTCATTCCCATACGCTACCTCTGTTCCTGTTTCTTTTCTCCTGTTGCCGTCCTGTTCCTCCGGGCAGCGGGCGCTTTCTCTTCGAGCTTCCTGTCAGGCACACACCCGCCGGGCACCCTTTGCCCTAAGCTTCCACGGTCTCCTGCATCCGCTGCATCAGCGCCTGCTTATCCAGATCTTCCAGCTGTCTCTTCTCATAGCCCGGAATACTGCCATCGAAACCGCAGACCTTTTTATAGGCGCAATAAGTACAAGCCTCTTCATTGCCTTTCTCATAGGGATTGGCTGCTATTTTTCCGTCCAGGATCTCCCTCCCGATGCTGCGGATCTTGGCATCTACATAAGAAGATATCAGCTGCATCTCCTCCCGGCTTAAGACACCGGATCTGGCACTGAAGCTTCCATCCTTTTTCTTCTCCACCGGAATCACCACAGACTTATCCTGCATATAGCGGTCCAGCCGCTCCACGACCTCAGGATCACTGTTTACTACACCGTTCATACGAAGCTTTGCAAGGATCTGTTCATTGATCTGCTCATCCGTGAGTTCCACCGGTGTCTCTATGGTGGGATCATCGATGTGATAATACAGAAGTGCCGCCGGAACGATCTCCTTGTCCGGATGCTTTCGGCTCTCCATCTCCATGGCTGCATTCATATATACCACCAGCTGCAACTGCAGACCGTAATACAATGCCGCCAGATCAAATTTCCGGTTGCCGGACTTATAATCAATGACCTTGACGTAGACATGCTCTGCATCTTCCGACACATCGATACGATCGATCCGTCCCTGCAAATGCATCTTCTCGTCCTCAGACAGATCCACATGAATGCTGTCCAGATCCTCCGCAAACCGGAAAGAAAGTTCATAATCATCTGGCTGGAAACTGCCCTGTTTCAAATGTTTCTGCAAGGTCAGCACTGTGCGGGTCAGGATCCTGCTCATGCGGGTAATGGCATATTCATTCCGCGCAGAGCTGTATAATACCGTCTCCCCGTAGGTTGCCGCATAGGCTTCCACGGATTCTTTGACGGCTTTGGCTGCAAAATCCTCCGTAAAATCCCACCATGTCAGGTTGGATTCTGCAAGTTTTCCTGCAAAGTTTTCCAGTACTGCATGATATACCGTACCCATATCCGAAGACTCGAAGCCGAATTCTTCCCGTTCCTGCAGGGAAAGACCATATTGCAAAAAGTGTCTGCAGGCACAGGCAGCATAAGTTTCCAGACGGCTGACACTGTTTTCCAGCTGCTGTCCGTACAATGCTCTGGCCACGATCCGGGACAGACCGCTCTCCCTGTATCTGCGAAATGCCGCCCGGGTCAGCAGGTCTCTGCCCACCGCATCCGCCTCGTAGGCACGGTACATGAGATAGAAGTCCTGCCTCTCTTCTTCCGGCAGGGTTCCTTCCACATATTCCCGCAGTTCCTCCGCCAGATATCTGGCACCTTCCTGTCTGCCCTCGATCTGTTCCAGACGGCTGCGGTTCTGGGGATACTCCACGCACATTGCCGGGAACAGCTTCCGCACCGTATCGATCAGGTAGGACGGTCTTATGCCCTTTCCTTCACTGTTTACCTTGGCATAGGACAGATACAGCTGTTCTGAGGGCTTGGTCATATTCAGATACAGATATAATCTCTGGATATACATCTGCTGTCTCGGGCTGGGTGCCATCTCTGTCCCGGATTCAATCAGGAATTCCCGATCCATATCCGAAATGATCCCGCCCTTGGAAGCATTTTTCGGAATATTTCCGTCATTGACTCCCAGGAAAAACAATACCTTCACCTGTTTCAGACGAGTTCGCTCCATATCGCCCACCACGATACGATCCACGCTCTGAGGGATCGTACCGACAGTGATCTCGCCGAAACCGGCCTCTAAAATATCCGCAAATTCCTGTCTGGAGATTTCTTCCTCTCCCAACAGTTCATAGACCTGATCCAACAGATCCATGACCAGCCGGTAAATCTGTGCATACTCTCTGGCTCTGGATAAGTCTCCCTCTTTTTCAAACTGCTGCTGATAGTTCAAAAGCTTTTTTGCTGCACCTGATTCTGTTCAGGAAATCGTACAGATGGCTGACATAGTCTCCAGCCTTTTCCCGGCTTCCCATGTGCAGAATCTCCACCGCATCCATGAACTGTTGCCGGATACGGTTCAGACGCTCCATGGTCTTCTCTTCCGCCTGTTCGCTCCCCTCCGCATTTCCCTGCAGTTCTTCCGTTCTGCGGGTAAACAGACGGCTATAGGTCCGATAGCCTCTCGCCCCGGTGCGGATCACATAGTTTTCCAGCTCATCAATCTCTTCTCTGGAAATATCCGCCATGCCGCTGCGCAGAAAATGAAACACCGTATCATAGGAAAAATCCTTAATATACAGCTGCAATGCGCTCTTGATATATTCGATCATGGGATTCAGCACGATCCCTCTGGTACGGTCCAGGAAACATGGGATCTCCAGCTGTCCGAATTCTGTTTCTACATAGGAAGCGTATCCTTCCAGATCTCCGATGAACAGGGCAATGTCCCGGTAGGTCATCCCCTGCTCTCTGATCAGGTGCCGGATGTACAGCGCTGTCTGATGGACTTCCTCTCTGGGGAAAGGGCTTCAAACATATGGATCTCTTGCTGTTCTCCCGCATACGGTTCATACTGATACCGGAACAGATTCTGTTCCAGATAGTGTAATGCCGGTGCCTTGGCGAAGCGATTGGCCCCCCCTTGACAAAGAGATCCTCTCCCCGCTCTACCTCTGCCTCCGCTGCCAGCTTTTCCAGATCCGCCACCGTCTTCTTGCTCAGATGGAACAGCTTCTGTTCACCATCCATTTTATACGGATCCTCTCCCACTCCAATGGTCACGGTAACGATGGTCTCTGCGCACACACGCATCAGTTCCTGGATCAGCCGGTTCTGTATGGGAGTAAATCCCGTAAAGCCGTCAAACACCACTACACTGCCCTTTAAGATCTTTGATTTGGACAGGGATCTGCGCAGTACATCCAGTGTCTCCTCGGTGGTGATAAAATGATCCCTGATATAATCCTGAAAGCCCCGGTACAGAGTCTTTAAGTCTTTCAGTTTCATGGCCAGCGCGCCACGTTTCTGTGCACTGGTGATCAGCTTGTCCATATCCTGTGTGCTGATACCGTATTGCATGAACTCGGAGATCGCACTTTTCACCTCATGGATATAGCCCTGCTTGTGCAGGAGACTTCCCATGGCCGGAAGCTGTTCCTTCAGATCCGCCGCCACTTTTTGCAGCACCAGGCTTTTGCCGGTGTCATCCAGTACCGGCATCTCTTTGGTCCCCACTTCCTCCAGAATGCGGTGGCTGAGTCGGCCGAAGCTCAGGACATCGATATTCAGGATGCCATCCCGGTCACTGCGTATGACCAGATCCTTCTGGGTCTGCATGGTGAACTGATCCGGCACAATGATCAGGAAATTCCTGCCCGGTTCCTCTGCCGCCCGCTGCATGATCTCTTCATAGATTCTGTGGCTTTTGCCCGACCCGGAAGGGCCAAAACAGAAACGTAAGCTCATAAGTCTCCTCCGTTATGCTGTCCGTTTATTTCAGATCCAGTTCAATGGGACAATGATCCGATCCCAAAATTTCCGTGTGGATCTTCGCATCCGCCAGCCGGTCTTTCAGACACTCCGATACCACGAAATAATCAATTCTCCATCCGGCATTTTTTGCTCTCGCCTGGAACATATAAGACCACCAGGAATACACCCCGGTCAGGTCCGGATAAAAATAGCGGAACGTATCGATAAATCCGTTCTCCAGTACCTTCGAAAAGCAGGCTCTCTCTTCATCAGTGAAGCCCGCATTGCCACGGTTGGTCTTCGCATTTTTCAGGTCGATTTCCTGATGCGCCACGTTCAGGTCTCCCGCATAGATCACCGGCTTTTTTCTCTTCCAGCTTCTTAAGATACGCCAGGAAATCCGCTTCCCACTGCATGCGGTATTCCAGTCTCGTCAGCTCTCTCTGGGCGTTCGGCACATAGACTGTCACAAAATAGAACTCCGAATACTCTGCAGTGATCACCCGGCCCTCATGGTCGTGTTCCTCCACGCCGATGCCGTAAGTCACCTGTATGGGCTCTTCCTTTGTAAAAATTGCAGTGCCGGAATAGCCCTTTTTCTCTGCGTAATTCAATACTGATGATATCCGGGCAGATCCAGTGCGATCTGTCCCTCCTGCAATTTTGTCTCCTGTAAGCAGAAAATATCTGCATCCGTTTCCTGAAAGAAATCCAGAAATCCCTTCTGCATGCAGGCTCTCAGCCCGTTCACATTCCATGAAATCAGTTTCATATTTTCCCTTTCCTGTCAGTCCTACTGTTATTATCTATATTTTTTGTCCCATTTTCAGGACACCATCTGCAATCTAAATAATTTATCACCGGAAGTCACATCTTTTTAATCTTCTACCAGATTATGGTACATCACATGGATATCCTCGTAGACACCGTCCTTATTGAGGAAGCCTCCCGGAATAATGCCCAGATCCACGAATCCCAGTCTCTGGTATAGATGGAACGCATGGATATTGGAAGCCACCACCGCATTGAACTGCAATACGCGGTAACCGTTTGCTTTGCCTGCTCCAGACAGTCTTTTACCAGCAGTTCGCCGATATGCTCCTCCCCGGCAGGCTCTGTCCACTGCATAGCTGGCATTGGCGATATGCCCTACTCTGCCGATATTGTTGGGGTGCAGAATATATAGTCCCTTCACATTGCCCTGTTCATCCTCTGCCACAGCACTTACCGTCTGTGCGGCAAAAATTCTGCGGCCTCTGCCCTGTCAGTCCTTCCTCCTGAGGAAATGCCACGCCATCCTCTACCACCTGATTCCAGATTTCTGCCATTCTTGCTACATCTTTGCTTCAAATTTTCTGATTGTTATCATTTTGTCTGCCTATTTCCTAATTTGTCTTATGCCATCTTATCCCGGTCATAATTTTTATCCGCTTTTCTGTCATCTATTCGTTCTATCCGCCGTGCTTTTCCATCCATTCACATTCCTTCCGGGCAGCCTTCAGAGACGCTTCGTACCCTTTCAGGATCTCCATAAGTCTCTGTACATCGATGATGCCGCTGGCTTTATTTTCCGGGTGATCCATCCATGGATGCTGTTTTTCCGGCGGATAAATATTTTCTATGGTATTTTCCCCGATCCGATACCATTTCTTCTGATAGCAGATCGTGTTGTCCGCCGGGTTTAAAAAGGTTTCCAGTTCCGTCAGTGGATAGGTCTCTGCCGGTGTACGAGGATTACCTTCCAGACCTCTCACGGCAGTGACCTTCACAGTCCCACCCTCCGGTACTACACACAGCCACATGGGCTCTGCCGGTTTTTTCCATAATTTATCCAGTATAAAGTTCAACGGTCCCAGCAACAGGATCGTCATGAAAAACGCCAGCGCTCCCGTCAGTTCCGGAATCCAGTCACCCCACAACAGCATCTGGAACAGCAGATGGTCACTCTCCCGCACACCCCAGACCTTCATCACTACCAGCACGGTTGCTACCATATAGATCAGTATAGTGATCAGGGCAAACGGCATCAGTACTTTTTCTTTTTTCATGCCCCATGCGGCATAAGCCTTGCATTCATCGTCCGTAAAAAGCACGGGCAGTTCATAGCTCTCTGTCATGCTCCGCTTCTCCCTCTTTTGCTATTCTCCGAGAATAATATGCAGGAACCGCTTGTCCAGCATCAACGTCCGGTTCCAGGGATTCAGGATCACACCCTCGATATCATCGGCAGTCAACGTCATGCGGAACAGCTGCTCCATATCCGTGAGAAAAGTGGACATTACGCTGCCGCTTCCCTTTAATTCTTCCTCAAATCCGGTGAAGGCCGACCACCATTTTTTCCCATCGGAGGTCTGCACCGCCTGCAGGCGCATGGCAGTTCCGGCGGCCTGTGTCACCGCTTCCTGCACATCTGCTGAGGGCGGTTCCACCGCCACGATAAGCTGTCCCTGCTCCCGCATACGTCTGCGCACCACCGTCAGAGCATGCGCCAGAAGTTCTTCTGTCGGCTCCTGCTGTAATGCCAGAATTGCCTCCTCTATTTTCTCATTTCCCTGTAAACCTTTATCTTTCTTTTCGTCCATAACCGTAATGTTGTCCTTTTTAATTGTAGTCGTTAAATCACTTCATCCTATTTCCCATGTCCCTTGCGCAATCTTGTATGCAATCTGTCGAATTCCATAAGAGCCACAGGCAACACAGCTCATGCCTATGCCCATCATACCATAAATGCCTCCGCAATTCCACTCACGTTTCCCTCCAGAAGCCGTCTTTTCCTTGACAGTGGGGGTATTCGTTGCTAACATGAACCTGAGCGTTTGATGCTTAGAAATGAGGATAATTATGGATACTTTTGACCCGAAGCACATTTACAGCGATGCCGCAAAGCTGGCTCGTCTGAAAGATAAAAAGCTTTTCCTGTTCGATATCGACGGCACCATTGCCGTAGGCGATACCTTGTATGCGGGAAGTGCGAATCTTCTCCGCTACATTCAGGCCATCGGCGGCAGGGCTTATTACATTACCAACAATTCCACGAAAAGCGGGCTGGACTATGTGAAGAAATTCCACGATGCATTTCACTTGGACAGCACAGAGGATCAGTTCATCACCTCCGGTTATATGACGCTGCGTTTTTGAAGAAGAATTATGCAGACAAGAAAATCTTCGTGCTGGGAACCGCTTCTTTTTGTGGCGGAACTGCGAAAGAATGGCCTCTGGGTAACCGAGGTCTGCGAGGACGGCATTGACTGCGTGGTCGTTGCCTATGACAGTGAATTAAATTACGGCAAGCTTACGGAAGTCTGCAAAGTTTTATTCACCCAGGACGTTCCTTTCTACGGCACCAATCCGGATCTGCGCTGTCCCATCGACTTCGGCTTTATCCCCGATTGCGGTGCCATCTGCGACATGATCACCGCCACCACAGACAAACAGCCCATCTATCTGGGCAAGCCCAGCAAAGAGGTCGTAAAGCTTTGCCTTGAAGTCTCCGGCTTCACTCCCGAGGAGACTCTGGTGGTTGGCGATCGTCTGTACACCGATATTGCCTGCGGCATCAACGGTGGTGTGGACACCTGTGTTCTCTTCACCGGCGAGGCACAAAAAAGGATATTCTGACTCCCGAGGGGGAGCCGAATACCCAATATCTGCCGGACTATGCTTTTGAAAATGTGCAGGAATTATTAAATGCCTGCCAGGGTGAAATAAATTTTAAATAGCTCTCTTCACGACACCGATTCCCAACGGATAAGGTCCGGTGTGTACGCCAATGGTGGCACCAATCTGGAAGATGGGAATGGTGTCGATGTCGTATCCCTTTTCTTTCAGTCTGCCTGCCAGTCTGTCGCGGAACTCTACGGCTTCTTCATAATCGTAGCCATATCCCACGCAGACGTTGTAATTGGCAATATCTGCCTTTTCCTCTGCAAAATATGCTAACAGCAGATCGATATTTTTATCTACCGTCTTGCGACGGCTTCTGCCGATACCGGGGGGAAGATTTCTCCCTCTTTTAAGGTAATGATGGGCTTGATGCCAAGCAGGCTGCCGGCCACGCTGGCTACTTTGCCGATACGTCCGCCGTGCTTTAAATATTCCATATTTCCTACGGTGAAAAAGATTCTGCCGGAGCTCTTGATCTCATTCAGGCGGTCGATACTCTCCTGGTAACTCTTCCCCGCATCTCTAAGGCGTACCGCTTCCAATACATAGATGCCCTGCAATACGGTATTCACAGTAGAGTCGCAGACATAAATCTGTGCATTGGGATATTCCTCTTCCAGGATCGCTTTTTGCATTCAGAGCAGACTGCATGGAGCCGCTGAACTTGGTTGTGATACAGATGCAGATGATGGGAATTCCCGCCTTGACAAAAGGAAGAAATGCATCTACATAATCCTGCACGGAAGGCATGGAAGACTTCGGATATACATCCGGGTGATCCACCATTTCCTGATAGAATTCCCTGACACCGACTTCTACCATTTCCTTCTGGTATTTCCCCTCTTCAAAAGATACATAAAAGGAACTACCGTAATGTCTTTTTCTTTGGTCAGCTCCATGGGAAGATCACAGGAACCGTCTGATATAATATGAAATGCTTCGCTCATTCTCGCATACACCTTTCTACTTGTTTGCAGAGTTTAGCTTACCACGTTGTGGAGTAAAAAGCAATGAGTTTTTGTTATTATATTTCATTTTGTGGTGTTTTATGCTGTTTTATGTAGTTTTTATAACTATATGTATGAAAAATCCGAATTACGCGATATTTGTCGATGAAAGTTTGTCAACCGACATACGACATTCGTTGACAATGGGCAGTTCTCTCGATATACTTGAGTTGTTAACCATTCATTCCCCGGTTAACATTTTCTGCAGGAATGACCCCCTTTCATTCTTTGCAAACCCAAAAAACAGCCCGGCAGGATCTCCTGTCGGGCTGCGTTATTGTCTTCTATTATTCCTATCTTTATATGGAGTAATCCAGATTCTCCAGGCGCTTGTTCCGTCGTTCCACCAGATCCGCAATGGTGACTCCGTCCACTACCTTGTTCACTGCATCATACAATTCCTGCCATACCTCCAGGGTCTCACAGGTATCACATCGTTCGCAGATGTCAGCGCCTTCCTCCAGACATGCCACCGGGGCCAGTGAGCCTTCCGTCAGTCGTAAGATCATTCCTACGGTAAAATCTGCCGGATCCTTGGCAATACGATAACCGCCCTGGGCACCACGGACGCTTTTTACATAACCTGCCTTGTTCAAAACAGCAATGATCTGCTCCAGATACTTTTCGGAAATCCCCTGTCTGGCAGCAATTTCTTTTACCTTGATACACTCTCCGTTGTTGTTCAATGCCAGATCCAGCATGACACGTACTGCATATCTTCCTTTGGTTGAAATTTTCATCCTATCCTCATTTCCGAGCATCTTCCTGCTCTGTTTCACTTTTTAATGTCAGCCTGCTTATTCCAAAGCAGTTCAAAACTGCTCCGATCTTTCTATGGTTTCCACAGATTCTACCTTTTTTTTCTTTATTTTTCTTTTTTCCCAGAGTTCATATAGGATTTGTGGAAACAACAGAAAAAATCTGGAGAGCATCCACTGAATGCTGTTCGGAAAAATCTCCTCCCATTCCTCGGAATGCTCTCCGGATTTTCGCATTACTTTACTGGCACTTCACCTTACTTGTAAGGGATAACGCCACCGTTATAATTGTCATTGATGAACTGCTTGATCTCATCGGACTTCAGGGTATCTACCAGTGCCTTGATCTTAGGCAGATTCTCGTTGCCTTCCTTTACAGCGATAACGTTTACATAAGTAGCTGCTGCTTCAGAATCAGCACTCTCATAACAGAGCATCATCTGCAACAGTCAGGCCTGCTTCCATAGCATAGTTGCCGTTCAGGACACCGAAGGATACCTCGGGAAGGGTTCTGGGAACCTGTGCTGCTTCCAGCTCTACGAAGGTGATGTTGTGAGGATTCTCTACGATATCCTTGGTAGTAGCGGTCAAACCTACACCATCCTTCAGAGTGATGTAACCATTATCCTGTAACAGTAACAGGGCACGTGCCTCGTTGGTGGTATCGTTGGGTACTGCGATAGTTGCATTGTCAATGTTGTCCAGGCTGGTCTCGGTTCCGGGATACAGTCCGAAAGGCTCATAGTGGATACCGCCGGCATTTACCAGGTGAGTGCCTTTCTCCTCGTTGAAGCTCTCCAGATAAGGGATATGCTGGAAGTAGTTAGCATCGAAATCACCGGACTCTACTACTAAATTAGGCTGTACATAGTCATCAAAAATCTGAATCTCCAGAGTATAACCCTGCTCCGCTAACAGAGGCTTTGCTGCCTCCAGGATCTCTGCATGAGGTACTGCACTTGCAGCTACCTTGATAGTGGTATCAGTGTCAGCTACTTCCTTGCTTTCTGTTGCCTCGGTAGTCTGGGCAGCGGTTTCCTGGTTAGCTGTTGTTGCAGCTGCCTCGCTGGTCTGCGCAGCTGTTTCGTTGCTGCCGCAGCCGGTCAGTGCGCTCACGGACAATGCTGCAACTGCAATCAAAGCAATCACTTTCTTTTTCATAATACTTCTCCTCCTAAATCTTTTGGTAAAAATTTTAGTCTATTGAATCAGATGCCTTACATCTGCCTCAATCTTTTCGTTTTTCCCTAACGGGTTCTCTTATCCAATTTCTTGGAAATCGTCATTCCGATATATTGCAGCAGCTGTACCAACAGTACCAACAATACTACTGTCACCAGCATAATATCGGTCTGGTAACGATAATAACCGTATCGGATCGCAATATCACCGAGTCCGCCTCCACCTACGGCACGTGCCATAGCGGAGTAGCCTAAGATTGTTCCCAGTGCAATGGTCGCATTCACAAGCAATGAGGTTCTGGATTCTGCCAGCATAACCTTCCAGATGATCGTCCACAGGTTAGCTCCCATGCTCTGTGCTGCTTCAATTACTCCGTAATCTACCTCCAACAGAGAAGATTCCACCATTCTGGCAATGAACGGTGCCGCTGCCAGAGTCAGAGGAACGATGGTAGCCGTCGGACCGTAGCTCTTTCCTACAATGATACGGGTCAAAGGGATGATCATGATCAACAAAATCAAAAACGGAATGCTTCGCACAATGTTGACGATCACATCCAGAATCTTATAAATGATCTTGTTCGGACGCAGTCCCTTCGGTGCGGTAATCACCAGGGCAATTCCCATAGGAAGTCCGAGTACATACCCCATAAATGTGGAAACAAGGGTCATATACAAAGTAACAAAGGTGCCTTCCACCAGCATCATAATCGTTGCATTATCCCACATAGTCTTTCAGCTCCTCCACTTCCAGTTTTCTCTCCTGTAAATAATGGATCATCTTGTTCGCCGCCATTTCATCCTCCGGCAGCTGCAGGATCATCTGTCCATGGGCGATACCGCCAATGTCCTTGGTATCCGCTAACAGGATATTAACGGGAGCCTTGCACTCCAGCACCATATTGGCGATCACAGGCTCGAAAGAAGAATTCTCGGTGAAAACAATGCGGATGCAGCGTTTGCCGGACATTTCCTTTGCCTTGGGATCCACCATGAACACCAGCTTTCTTGCAGCTGCGGACTGGGGTCTGGAGAATACCTCCTCCACAGTACCATGCTCTGCCAGTTCTCCGGCATCGATGATGGCTACATGGGAACAGATCTCCTGTACCACAGCCATCTCATGAGTGATGATCACGATGGTGATACCGTACTGTTTGTTGATATCCTGTAATAATTTCAGGATCTCCTTGGTCGTGGTGGGATCCAGTGCACTGGTGGCCTCGTCACACAGCAGGATCTTCAGTGTTGGCCAATGCTCTTGCGATGGCAACACGCTGCTTCTGTCCACCGGAGAGCTGGGAAGGATAAGCGTCTGCCTTTTCCTTCAGTCCTACGATCTCAAGCAGCTCCATGGCACGCTTTCTGGCTGCCTGTTTTTCACACCCACGATCTCCATGGGGAAGCACACATTGTCGAGGACACTGCGCTGCATGAGCAGGTTAAAATGCTGAAAGATCATAGCGATGCCCGTCCGCACCTTGCGGAGTTCCGCCTCTGTCAAGGTCGAAAGATCCTGATCCTCTACCACAACAGTTCCGGTGGTGGGCTTCTCCAGGTAGTTCAGGCAACGCACCAGGGTAGACTTTCCGGCACCACTCATACCGATGATGCCATAGATATCTCCCTTGTTGATATCCAGGCTGATGCCCTTCAGGGCCTCTACCTGATTATCCTTACCTATAAAAGTTTTTGTTACATTCTTGATCTGAATGATCGGTTCCATAAGTTCCTCCATTCCAGGTTCGTGCTTTTAAGGGGAGAAAAGCGCGAATTCCTTTGAATTCCTAGTACCATGCCATACATTCTAACACAAGAATGCAAGTCTGTAAAGTTCTTAGGAAATGCCTTAGGCTTCTGCAAACATCGGGGTGGACAAGTATCTGTCACCAGAATCGGGAAGCAGTGCTACGACTGTTTTGCCTGCATTTTCAGGACGTTTTGCGATCTGTGCTGCTGCGTACAGAGCTGCGCCGGAGGTGATTCCCACGAGGATACCTTCCTTATGAGCGATGAGGCGGCCGGTGGTAAATGCCTGATCGGTAGTAACGGTAAAGATCTCATCATAAATGCCGGTATTCAGAACGGAACGAACAAATCCGGCACCGATACCCTGCAGCTTGTGGGGTCCGGGCTGTCCGCCGGAAAGTACGGGAGAATCCGCAGGTTCTACTGCTACGACCTTCACATTGGGGTTCTTGGATTTTAAATAAGTACCAATGCCGGTCACGGTTCCGCCGGTACCTACACCTGCTACGAAGATATCAACCTTTCCATCAGTGTCTTCCCAGATCTCGGGACCGGTGGTAGCTGCATGTGCGGCGGGGTTCGCGGGGTTATCGAACTGTCCGAGGATCACGGCTCCCGGGATGGACTTCTCCAGCTCTTCTGCCTTGGCAATGGCACCCTTCATGCCTTTGGCACCTTCGGTCAGTACCAGTTCTGCGCCATAAGCTTTCAGGAGGTTACGACGTTCCACGCTCATGGTCTCGGGAAGGGTTAAAATGGTCCGGTAGCCCTTGGCAGCAGCTACACTTGCCAGACCGATACCGGTGTTGCCGGAGGTGGGCTCGATGATGGTGGAGCCTTCCTTTAAGATGCCCTTCTTCTCCGCATCCTCGATCATCGCCAGTGCGATTCTGTCCTTAACGCTTCCTGCGGGATTGAAATACTCCAGCTTTGCCAGAAGTTCTACACCTTCAATGTTCTGGTCTTTCAAGTAATTGTTTACTTTTAAACCATCAGAAAGGTTAAATCTGAAACTGGTTATCTCTGCTCCAGCGGGTTCCTCTACTTCTTTGAGTTCCAAGGATAGCCCTCAAACATATCATACAAGTTCTTTATGGTTTCTTCGGCAACAATGACCTTCTTTTCATTCCAGCATAAGTATGAATAAAGTTATCAATACAGGCATGCATCGGTGAAAAACAACCAAGCATCTGTGAGTTACACGCATTCACGATCGCATCACATTTCAAAGTGGTAATATTCCCTTGCCAGATATATAATCTCGAATCGGATTTTACAGGTGCAAGCGTGTCAACATCTGTGATTCCACGCTCTATATTTCTTTCTGTAAGATACTCATCCTGTATTTTCAAAAAATCATTACTGATTGGTCTTGGCGGTCTGACATTCATAAGTGAGCGGAGCAGATTTTCCTGCCCCTGCTTATCCGTAGGAATGTTCTGTCTGCCAAACGGTATTTCTTCTTTTAAAAGATACTGAATCAGATATTCTCTTCGCTCATCCTGTGTCATAATACCAGCCCCCTTATATCAGTAATTGCCTTTGCCATATCACCGCCAATACCGATTGCACGTTCCCCGAAGCTTTCCGGAACTACCGCTTCATCCATATTCAGGCGTATCAAACCTATAAGACGAGTTCTCCCTCACCATCTTTTCAAAAGGGAAACGTATAATAATCGGCGTATTAAATCCAACTCCAAGTTCCAAAAGAACAACCTTTTTATCTTTATTCTGTTCCAGAAACCCCGCATACCTGTCGGCTGCCTCATGCCACGCTTCATCTTCCACAAAATAATTATCACAACGGAGATTCATAGCCATATTGCCGCCACACACCGGACATTTTGGTACAAGTTCTGATGGAATCAGGCAGTCTCTTCTTGCTTTATCCATTTTACGAAACAGGTCTTTTTGCATCGTAAGTCTTTGGATGACAGGCTTTCTGGCACTGGATTTTCCCATAATCTCCCTGTGAAATATTCTTTTTTTATCATATCTTCTCTCATCCGGACTTTACCGTCGGTTATGGAATTGCACCATATCAGCTTTTGCTCGCAGACTATACTGCCGGTCAGGAATTACACCTTGCCCCGAAGACTGTAATTTTTTCTGTTAATTATCTTAAAATTCATAAGGTGGATTTCCAGAGAAATCTGCGATTAAACCATGCGGATTTTCAAGATAGAATACCTCAAAAATAGGATTATCTGCTGTCTGATACTGTCCCTTAACGATAGGATTGTTCATGCATCCTTCCTTTACACTCTTGTTGTCCTCAAATACTGCTTTGCCATGAAGGCGAATCCATGCGTATTCAGGGGAAGATACTGATACTTCTACTTCAGGATTTGCTAACATATCCTTGTAAACATCCTTTGTGTTGTTAGTACAGAACCAAAGCTTTCCGTCCTGCTCAAAACAGAACATGAATGGACGGCATTTTGCCTTTCCATCTCTTCCGACGGTTGCTAAATACTGAACCGGGTTTTTCTGTAAAAATTCTACTACTTTCTGCATTTTAAATTACCTCCTTGATATGTTGTAACAATGATTATTACATCTTGTAGCTATACAATATCATCCGTTTAATGTAATGTCAATAGTTACATCAAGTTTTTTGTAACTTTTTTGTTACAACTCCTTTTGAAGATTTTACATTGATTATGAAAAACAAAAAAGGCTCCGGAAATTGTGATGGTATAATCACTCATCCGAAGCCTTCTGTAGGCTACTCTTCCTCTGTATACACTGCAATATCTTTTTTCACATCAGCAAGTGTCATTTCTGAAAGTTTTCTTCCATTGCCTTCTGTACTTCTAACAGTCTCTTATCAAGAACATGGTGAATATTCTTTCCTACCGGACATTTCTGATTGGGATTCTCATGAAAATGAAACAGTTCTTCTTCTGGTGCACATTCCACTGCTTTATACACATCAAGGAATGTAATCTGCTCCAATGGTCTGGTAATTGTCACACCGCCTGTCCCTCTTGCAACTTCAATAAGACCAGCAGCCTTTAATTGTTGCAATATTTTACGAACAATCACCGGATTAGTTCCAATGCTTGCTGCCATAAAATCACTAGTCATCTTCTGATCCGAAAATGTATCTATACAGGCAAACATATGGATTGCCATTGTAAATCTGCTTGAAATCTGCATTATAAACACCTCTCTTTGACAGTAATCATATCAAAAAACAGATGTAATTTCAATGGTTACATTGTTGTTGAAAACTTAATATAAATACAATCAATAGTCTGCTTTAGAAAAAAAACAATTTTATGGTCTATCGACATCTCGCCAAATGGAATTTACCTAACGCAGCGATGCCCCGAACGCCCTTAGTTCTTCTCTCTTTTTCTCGCTCTTGTTTTCAGACCCATGCTAGTAAACACACCCATGTTTTCAAGTCCAAGATAATCCAGAAAGTCTCCTTTGAACGAGAAAAGAGCACCCTCATACATATTAGCATAGCTAAGTATCATTTTTTCAAATTCTTCGGTCCTCTCGGATATGCCGCAGAATAAAATCTGTCGATTACACATTTTAGCTGACCGGATATGCCGTGATAATAAATGGGCGATGCAATAACAAGCATTTCTGCTTCTTTCAAAAAGATTATATACTTCCTGCATATCATCCTTCTGAATACACTCACCGTGTTCTTTGCTATGACAGTATTCACATGCCAAACACCCACCTATCTTCCATATCTTTTGTACTTCCCTGTGGATGTGGACTTCCATTTAATACTAATATCTTCATTTCCATCACCTTATCTTTTTATTCTTCAATCTTAGTACCAGTCATGCTTCTCATTTTTTTCCAAAGCCTCAATCTGCTCCATCTCTTCGTCAGTTAATTCAAAATCATACAACTGCGTGTTCTCCATGATGTGATCAGTATTGCTTGAACCCGGAATTACAATTCTGGTGTCACTACTTCCAGCCTCCCAATTTCTATTTTATCTGATTGCAAATATCCGCAATAATCTGAACCGGTGTCATACCAACCCTTTCAGTAATTCATTTGGGTCATATCGGTCATAAAATTTTCTTATCAAGTCCGTAATTTTTCACTTTCATATCAGAACTACCATAGAAGGAAGCTATTTTCTCGCCAAAACCGCCGCTTAAAATACCGTCTACCAGAAGCAAAACGAGGATTGATCAATGTCGGCGTAAAGCCAAGTTCTGCTTTTATTTTTGCACTGAGCTGTTCACCACGCTGATAAAAATCACCAAGTGCCAGAATTGCAACCTTTTCACCAGCTTCTTCCACTTTAAAATGATTCAGTCTGTCAAAATTATCTGCTTCACGATAGGTTACCTGATTTCCGGGGATGAGAATCATAACAGGATGTTCCCCTTTGATCTTGTTTCATCTTTTGAGGTTAAAGCACTACCAGATTCGGAACATTCGTCATGTATGCTTTTAGTCCAAAAAATTCCAAGATGCGTAACATTCGAACTATCAAAAAATTTGAACATAATCCAAGAACTATTGTTACAACGAATCATGGGAAATCTGGTCTGCTCTTTTAATAAAGGTTGTGTTTTAACTACTGCAGGAACCATTTTTTGCAGCACCAGATGCCATGGCAATAAAGCCAATTTTATATCAAAGATTAACATCATTACTGTAATTACAGAGAGCAATACGTAACTGAAACGCCACAACA
>VOFH01001134.1_pt1 | contig 54647 bp, 103 predicted proteins | sample 5384091 | NCBI WGS metagenome assembly VOFH01 (sample SAMN12384727, study PRJNA508395) | human gut metagenome | isolation source: healthy gut G | host: Homo sapiens
CAAAGCAGAATAACAGTTATAACACCTTCGCCAAATAATTCACTTTTTCTTTCGTGGTTAGGATTACTTTTTTTTTTCATCCTTCCTAAGCCTCTACTTTATAGCCTACTCCCCAAACTGTTTGGATAACTTCTTCTCCATCAGTTGCTTTTTTGAATCTTATCACGCAAGTGAGAAACGTGAACCATAACTGTTTTTAGCTGAAACAACCGATTCTTGTTGCCATACTCTTTCAAAAATTTCATCTGCACTAAATACGCGATTAGGATGACTAGCAAGCATATATAAAATTCCAAACTCTAAAGCAGTTAATTGAATAACTTTCCCTGTTAAAGTCTTAACTTCATGTGAGTCCTTATTAATTACTAAGGGTCCTACTTCTAATACATCTGGCTTGTCGTCTTTGACTTCTTTTTTTGACTGCGACGGAGCAATGATCTTACTCGCGCCATTACTTCTAATGGGTTAAATGGCTTAACAACATAATCATCTGCTCCAGTAATCAATCCTTGAATTTTATCCATATCGCTAGTCTTAGCTGAAACAAATAAAATTGGAATTTCTGAATCTTTTCTAACCTCTTTAATAACTTCAATTCCCGACATTTGTGGCATCATAATATCAAGAATCATCAATGCAATCTCTGGATTAGTAGAAAGTTTAGTTAAGTCTTCTTTACCACTATAAGCGGCAATTGGTTCATAACCTTCATTTTTAAATATATACTTAATAATTCAACGATTTCTTTATCATCATCAACAACTAAGATCTTCATGAGGAATGTCTCCTTATTCTATATTTATCACGTAAAAAAACTATTATTAATATTTTACCTGTTTTACATCTATTTACCTAAATTAAACCACGTTTTTAAAGAATCATAAAAAATGAACCCTAGACAAAATATCTAGAGTTCATTTTCTAACTAATCTAATTCTTTTTTACCAGTATACAACTCGTAATAATAGCCTTTTTGCTTCAAAAGTTCTTCGTGATTACCACGTTCAATAATATGACCATGATCCAGAACTAAAATGAGGTCTGAGTTAACAATGGTTGATAAACGGTGGGCGATCACAAAACTAGTTCTACCAGCAAGCAAGTTATCCATCCCTGCTTGAACCATTCGTTCAGTCCTAGTATCAATACTTGATGTTGCTTCATCTAAGATCATCACCGGTTCATCAGCAATCATGGCTCTAGCAATACTTAATAACTGCATTTGACCTTGTGACAAATCGCCACCATCTCCATCAATTACAGTCTCATATCCATCATCTAGCTCATGAATAAATTCATCAGCATGTGCTAAACGAGCAGCTTGATAAACCTCGTCATCACTGCATTTGGTTTTCCAAATCGAATATTGTCCATGATTGTACCAGTAAAGAGGTGCGTTTCTTGTAAAACAATCGATAAAGAATGGCGTAAATCATTTTTTCTAATTTGAGAAATTGGAACGCCATCATACGTAATCTTTCCAGACTGAATCTCATAGAAACGATTAAGCATATTAGAAATAGTCGTCTTACCAGCACCAGTTTCACCGACTAAGGCAACTTTCATACCCGGTTTAGCATCAATATTAATATCGTGCAAAATTTGCTTTTCAGGAACATATGAAAAGTTCACATGATCAAAAACAATATGTCCTTTAATTGGAACTTTTTTAATATCACCATTCTTCTCAGGAACATCCCAATACCAACTATTTTTTAACGTCGGATTTGGCCGACATAATAACGTCGCCATTATCAACTTCCGAAGGCTCATCTTCTAACTCAAAAATTCTCTGCGCACCAGCTAAAGCCAAAACGATTGAATTCAATTGCTGTGAAATCTGAGCAATCGGCATACTAAATTGCCGCGATAATTGTAAGAAAGAAGCAATTGCACCTAAAGTCAATGGTGCCCAGCCGTTAATTGCTGCAGCTCCTCCGATAAAGGCAATTAATACGTACAATAAATTTCCCATATTACCCATAATTGGGAACAAAACGGTCGCATAAGTATTAGCCTTCCCAGATGCTCCACGCAGTTCTTCATTAAATTTATCAAAGCCCTCTTCAGCTTCAGGTTCATGTGAAAAGACCTTAATGACTTTTAAACCATTAAGCATTTCTTCGTCATAACCGTTAATTTGACCTAATTTATTTTGTTGAACCTTGAAGTAGTAGCTAGACTTCACAGTTAAAAATCTAACAATTCCAAATGATAGACCAAAAATAATAAAAGAGAATAAAGTCAATTGCCAGCTTAAACTGAACATTGCCACAATAACAAAAATCAAACTTAGAGCTGAATTCAAAAATTGTGGTAGCGATTGTGAGATCATCTGCATTAAGGTGTCGATATCATTAGTATAGCGACTCATGATATCACCATAATTATTTTGATCAAAGTAAGCAATCGGCAGAGATTCCATGTGGGTAAATGTCTCATTACGAACCCGGAATTGAACTTTTTGAGCTAACACTCCCATTAGCATGCTAAAAAGATAGTTAGAAATAAAGCCAATTGCATAAATTCCAAACATTACTAAAATTGCATTCAGTAATGGACCATAGTTAGGAACAACCTTTTCATGCAGTAAGGAGTAACATATGTATCAATTAATCGCTCAATGAATAAGGATCCAATTACCGCTGATCCAGCTGCCAAAATGATAGTAATTACTGAAACGATTAACATCCAAGGACTAGTAGTTAAGACTACTTTTAGCAGACGACCTAAAACTTTTAAGACGATTTCCTTTAGTTTGTTGTTTTGTTTTGATCCATAAAGTTCTCTCACCTACTTTCCTGCATTATTTTCTTCTTGGAACTTAGCGATTGAGTGATAAAGCTCATTAGTCTTCATTAGCTCCTCATGAGTTCCAATTGCTTGAATGGTACCATGATTCATAACAATAATCCGATCAGCGTCTTTAATTGAAACAACTCTTTGCGAAATAATAATCTTAGTCGTTGTTGGCATATCTTTAGCCAAAGATTCACGAATTTCACGTTCAGTTGTTGTATCAACTGCGGAAGTTGAATCATCTAAATTAAATTTCGGATTCTTTAACAATGCACGTGCAATCGTAATTCTTTGTTTTTGACCACCAAACATTATTTCCGCCTTGTTCAATCATAGTATTATAGCCATCTGGCATTTCACGAATAAAGCCATCAGCATGTGCAATTTTAGCAGCAGCTACGACTTCTTCGTGCGTTGCATTTTCATTTCCCCATTTTAAGTTTTCTTCAACAGTTCCACTGAACAAAACATTCTTTTGTAAAACCATTGCAACTTTATCACGAAGAGCCTTTAGTTCATATGACTTAACATTATGTCCAGCCACTCTAACTGCACCAGATGTTACATCATAAAGACGCGGAATCATGGAAACTAAAGTCGATTTTGATGAACCAGTTTCACCAATAATACCAATTGTTTCACCTGGCGTAATATGTAAATTAATATCTTCTAAAGCATAATGCTTTTCATCTGGCGAGTATTTAAAGTTAACATGATCAAAAAACAATATCACCGTTTGTCACATCTTTAAAAGTGGTTTACGTGGGTTTTCAATCGCTGACTTTTCAGTTAAAACAGCTGCAATACGTTTACCACTAGCTTCTGAAATAACCAATTGCGTAGTAATCATAGCTAGGATGTTTAAACTAAATAAAACAGAGTTTGAATATGAAAACATTGAAACTAATTGTCCAGTTTGCAAGCTTCCACCAACAATTTCTTTAGCACCAAACCAGCAGATTGCCAAAGTCGAAATATTAAGAACTGCCATTACAACTAACGCATTAAGTGACATGATTTTCTGCGCAGTTGAGAAAAGCTTATAGATAAAACCTGAAGATTTTTCAAATTTTTCAATTTGAGCTTCTTCTTGAACGTAAGTCTTTACTTCACGAATTCCACGAATATTTTCACGAACATCTTGATTCATTACATCGTATCCTTTAAAAAAATACGTGGAAAGTAAGGATATGCACTTTTAATAATTAATGCCAAAAATTAAAACAAAGATTGAGCAATTACCACAAAAGATTAAAGATAGTCTTGGACTAATTATGACTGACATAATAATTGAAAAAATTAGCATCAGCGGTGCACGAACGGCAATTCTGATTAGCATTTGATAAGCGTTTTGTACATTAGTTACGTCTGTAGTAAGTCGCGTTACCAAACTAGCGCTAGAAAATTTATCAATATTGCTGAAAGAAAAAATCTTGAATATGATAAAACATATCTTTTCTTAAATTAGCTGCAAAGCCGGCTGCTGCTGTGGTGCCAGAAACGTAACTGGCAGCTGCATAAAGATAAGGAAATTAAAGTTAATACGAAAAGGATTAGGCCCATTTATTGATGTATCCCATATTTCCTTTCCATAATTCCCTTATCAATTAAAATACCAACCAAGTACGGGATCAGCATTTCAATTAAAGCTTCACCTGCAACTAGGACTGGGAAGTCAATGACAATTTTTTATATTGCCAGAATTGACTTACGTAACACATTAACCATATAAAACCCCCGTTCTTTTAACTTAAAAAGATAAAAAATAAATAGACGCCTCGCGCCGTCTATTCATTCCTCTAACAAACACATTATTTGCTATCTTTATTTATACTGTAGACTACTTTAATTAAATAGTCACGCTTTAACTTCTGCGATTTCTTCTACGTGCTGCAATCTATTTTCACGTTTAATTTGCAGTGGATCGACAACGTGATACTTTTGACGGAACCATCTGCGGACAAAGAAAGCGATAACTGCTAGCACAATGTAAACCCATGGATTAGAACTGGGTTAATCACACGTAAGAATGGCATTGAAGTAATTGTAATCCACACCATAACTATTCCGACTAGGAAGATTCCTATTAAGACTACCTTCCACGTCGATGGTCGTTTGCTCTTTTCTCTGGTTACTAAATCGTTATAATATGCCATCAAAATACCAAACAAGATGGTAACAGAAGCAACAGTTAAAATTCCCATCTGTTGCACACCATTTTTGTTGTTTTAGAGTTCATATTAAACAATTGTACTACGCCAAAGAACCCTGCAAAGATCACAAAGTAAAGTAAGCCATTATCTACTGCATGCATCCAGAACTTATTCTTGGGTGCTTCTTTTTTATTAGCAATTTCAATTGCTTTTTCTCTTGGACTTTTGGTACAAGCTGGATGCTGGAATACCTTTACGTTGTGCAACAATAATTTCTGGCAAGATTTGATCAATTGCAGGTTCTACTTGATCCATAGTGTAGTTTTGATCTTCTGCCAGAAATTTTCCAAACGAAAGACATAATCTTGATTTTTATTACTTAACTTCTTTCGTAATTCTTTTGGCGGCATCTTCTTAATCTCTTCTTCACGAGAATTTTGTTCATGTGCCTTTTTAATTTCTCTTGTTTTACGTTACCTACTGTTGAGTTTTTAGCTGCTTCAGTATTTTCCTCTTGTTTTGATCTTTTGGATCCATTCAAAAAACTCTAAACATTAAATCTAAATTCAATAATATCACCGTCTTGAACTACGTAATCTTTTCCTTCAAGACGAAGCTTTTCCTGCTTCCTTAACTTTTTGCATGGTTTCAAGTTTGTCTAAGTCATCAAATGAAACAACTTCTGCTCGAATAAATCCACGTTCAAAGTCTGAGTGAATAACACCAGCAACTTGTGGTGCTTTCATCCCTTCATGGAAAGTCAAGCACGAGTTTCAGGACCACCAGCAGTAAAAGAAAGTACGAAGTCCTAAAATATGATAAGCAGCCTTGATTAAACGATCAAGACCAGATTCTTCAACGCCTTCCATTTCAAGAAATTCTTTTCTTTCATCTTCATCCATTGAAGCAATTTCTTCTTCAGTAGCAGCACTGATACCTAAAGCTTCAGCATTTTCACTTTCAGCATGCTTTTTGACAATTTGGTAATACTTATCACTTTCAGGATCAGCCATTGAGCTTTCAGCAATATTAGCAACATAAATAACTGGTTTAGAAGTAAGTAAAAATAGCCCCTTTACAATCTTTTGTTCATCTTCATTAAAATCAATTGAACGGGCAGCCTTTCCTTCTTCAAGAACAGGTTTTAACTTGTTCAAAACAGCCATTTCAGCCTTAGCTTCTTTATCACCTTGTTGTGCAACTTTTGAACTTTTCCAATTCGACGGTTAACTGCATCTAAGTCCGCAATCGCCAATTCAAGATTAATTGTGTTGATATCTTCTTCAGGATCAACTTTACCAGTAACTGAAGTGATATTGTCATCATCAAAAGCTCTTACTACATGAACAATTGCATCCGTTTGGCGAATGTTTTCAAGGAATTTATTTCCAAGTCCTTCACCTTTAGATGCGCCCTTTACTAAACCAGCAATATCAGTAAATTCAAAAGTGGTATGAACAATCTTTTAGCTGGAATTAATTCTTGAATGCGAGCTAGACGACTATCTGGAACTTCAACCATCCCCACATTTGGTTCAATAGTAGCAAATGGATAGTTTGCCATTTCAGCACCAGCCTTAGTAATCGCGTTAAACAAAGTAGATTTACCAACATTTGGCAATCCAACAATACCTGCAGTTAATGACATTATATTTCTCCTCTTAATTGGTTTTATTCAAAGTGTGGTACAGCAATGTTTTCCTTTGGAACATAATATTCTTCTTTTTAAGTTAACTGGATCATTTGCTGAATGCAGCACCTTTTTTAATTTTTTATTGAATTCTGCTCGAGGCATCATAATTAAATGACCGCACCCTAAGCATTTAATGCGAATGTCTGCACCCATCCGCAAGATTTCCACTTGTTTTCACCACATGCATGTGGTTTCTTCATCTGCACTACATCGCCCAAATGATACATGAAAAATCACTCCTAATTAATTATTTATCTAAATTTATCCCTAGTAAATCTAAAATTCGATTTAATTCATCAGTCGAAGCAAAATCAATCGCTAAATGACCATTTCCTTTTTGCTTTCTGTAATGTTTACGCTAGTTCCAAATTTATCAGTTAATTGAGATTCGCTAGCTCTGATAAAAGCAGACTTTTTAATAGCCTTCTTCTTAGGCTTCTTTTCTTTTTCATTTAACTTAGCCACTAATGACTCTAATTGACGAACAGTAATTCCGTTCTTAACCACTTTTTAGCTAAGTCATCGATTCCATCCTTATCTTTTAAGCCAAGCAGTGTTCTTGCTTGCCCCATTGATAATTCTCCTCTTTGAAGAAGACGTTTAGTCTTTTGCGGCAAGGTAAGTAAACGAAGATAGTTTGCAATATATGGACGAGACTTTCCTAATCTTTTTGAAACTTCTGCTTGAGTTAAGTCTAAGTTTTTTGAAGCATCTCATAAGCTTGAGCTTCTTCTAATGGTGTTAAGTCTTCACGTTGCAAGTTTTCTAGAACTGCAACTTCCATCATTTGAGCTTCATCAAATTTACGAATAATTGCTGGAATGGTCTTTTTCTTAGCTAATTTAGAGGCACGAAAACGACGCTCACCTGCAATAATTTCATAGCCGTTAACCGATTTGCGAATAATAATTGGTTGAAAGACACCATTTTCTTTAATTGATTCAGACAACTCTTTTAGACTCTTGTTATCAAAGGTCTTTCTTGGTTGGTAGGGATTAGGCCTAATTTCATCTAAAGGAATTTCTGTAATTTCTTCAGTTTCTTGCACTTGTGGGCTTTCATCAAATAAGGCTTCTAACCCACGTCCTAACCCACGCTTTTTGGTTCTTTAGAGTTTCTTACCATGAGCTTTCAACACCTCTTTTGCTAAGGAATCATACACTTGTGAACCCCGAGATTTTGGAGCATATTCTGTAATTGGCTTACCATAACTTGGTGCTTCAGCCAATTTGGTAATTCTCGGAATAATTGTCTTATACACTTTTTTATTAAAGTAAGATTGAACTTCCTTAACAACTTCAGCGCCCAAATTCGTTCTTGCATCTAACATAGTTAGTAGAACGCCTTCTACGCCCAAGTTTTTTATTAAAGTGCTTTTTGAACTAAACGAATCGTATTTAATAATTGGCTTAGCCCTTCCATTGCATAGTATTCGCTTTGTACTGGAATTAAGATAGAATCTGAAGCAGTGAAGGCATTAATTGAAAGTTGCCCCAAAGATGGTGGACAGTCAATCAAGATAAAGTCATACTCATGACTAACCTCATCAATTCCTTGTTTCAATCTAGTTTCGTGCCATCATTGATGTTAATTCCATCTCAGCACCAGCTAATTGAATTGTAGCAGGAACTGCATCTAGATTTTTAGTTTCAGTATGATGAATTGTCTCAGACAGGGAATTTCATCAATTAAAACATTATAGATATCCTTATCTACAGTTGATTTTTCAATACCTAAACCAGACGTTGCATTTCCTTGAGGATCAATATCAACAATTAAAACCTTATAACCATGATTTGCAATGCTGGCACCTAAATTAATTGTCGTCGTTGTTTTACCGACGCCACCTTTTGATTAGCAACCGAAATAATTTGAACCATATTTACCCCTTTTGCTTACTTTTTAAGCAATTCAATAGTAATCTTGTAGGAATCTCCCTTTTATCTTCTTTATACTTCACAGTCATTCCCGAATCTTTTGCCATTTTAATTGCTTTTTTTTAATGGTATTAATTTGTACTTTAAAGTCATTAGCTGTTCGAACTTGAACTTTTTTTCTTAGGCTTCTTCTCTTTTTCAGGCTTATTCTCTTCAAGCTCTTCTTCTTTGGCCTGCTTCTGTGCTTCAAGGTAGCCGTCAAGATCTTTTACCATCTCTTCAGTTTCTTTTACAGTTAGACCATTTTTAATAATTTCACTGACAGCCGTATCTTGGTCTTCTTCATTTAAAGCTAAAAGTGCACGACCATGACGTTGCGAAATCTTCTTATCAATTAAAAACCTTGTACCTTAGGAGTTAATTTTAGCAATCTAATCTTATTAGCAATATATGATTGGGTCTTTCCCATTTGCTCTGCTAATTCAGTTTGAGTTAAGTTATTAACTTTCATCAATTGAACATAAGCTTGTGCTTCGTCAATTGGATTTAAGTTCTCACGCTGCAAGTTTTCAACTAATGCCAAAGAAGCGGCTTTCTCATCGTCCATATTCTCAACAATAGCTGGAATTTTAGCCCACTTCAGTGATTGAGCTGCACGAAAGCGTCGCTCACCTGCAATAATTTCGTATTCACCTTCAGGGCCATCAGCTGGCTTACGTAAAATAATAGGTTGAAGTAGTCCTTGTTCTTTCAAAGTAGCCGCTAATTCTTCAATTGATTCATCGCTAAAAGTATGGCGTGGCTGATAGCGGTTAGGCATAATTTTATCTAGTTCAATTTCTTGAACTTGCTTACTTTCAGGAATCTTTTTTTGACGATTGCCAAATAATGAAAATGCCATAATCTAAATCCTCCAATTAAATTTAAAGTGGTTTTCTATTCGGTGTGCCAGCCTGACGTGGATACTTCTTTGGCGTAGCTTTTACTTTTTTAACAACAATCAAGGTGCGTTCATCATCCGTATCAGGAAGCGTCAATTCTTTCACTTCTTTAACGCTTCCACCTAATACTTCAATTGCATTTTTAGCTTCTGCTAACTCATCCTGTGCTTTAGGTCCTTTAAGGGCAACTAAATATCCATCAACCTTAGCTAAAGGTAGACAATACTCGCTCAAAACACTCATTCTTGCCACTGCACGTCCAGTAACCAAATCAAATTTTTCTCGTAAATTTTTATTTTGTCCAGCATCCTCTGCACGACTATGAACTAGAGTAACTTTATCTAAACTTAAATCACTTACAAGTTCATCTAAAAACTTTAATCGTTTACCTAAAGAATCAACGATGGTAATGCTTAAGTCTGGGCACAAAAATTTTAATTGGTAAAGATGGAAATCCTGCTCCAGCACCTACATCACATAAACTCTTCTCACCTTTAAATAAGTCTGAAAATTCTAAAAGAGGTGTAATGCTATCAAAGAAATGTTTTAAGTAAACTTCGTTTTTATCAGTAATTCTAGTAAGATTGACCTTTTATTAAATTCAATTAATTTGTTATAGTATGTCGCAAACTGTTCTTTTTGCTTACTACTAAGCTTAAAGCCGTAATTTGCGAGTTCTTCTGCAAAAATTTCTGGATTCATTTTTCACCCGTGAAACCTAGTTTCACACTCTAATTACCGCAATTAAAGTCGGTTAACAATACTATCATCATCATAAACTAACGTATTTAATTATGTAGTATTTTTTAAGAATCGTCAAAAAACAACTAAGTCTGAAAAAATATGTATTTAAATCAATATCTATAGGCTATAATGATTAGCAAAAGGGGTTAAATTCATGATTGTTACGCTTATTGTGATTCTTTATCTTGGCTACCAAACCTACAAAGGATACCAGCTGGGATTTGCTCAACGTGTTATTAATATGATTTTTTGGGGCAATTGTCTTTTTGCTGCTGCAATTTTAGGTCAAAATAGCCTAGGAAATTGGTTCTACCAACAATTCTCAGGTAATCTAGTTCCAACAACTGGTAATGTTAGTCTGGAATTAATCGGTTACCGTTTCTTAGCTTTCTTCGTAATTTGGTTTATCGGAAAGATGATTCTAAAAATATTCAAAGGCTGGCTCCCTAAACGAGATCGTACTAATAAAGGGCTAAGTAATCTGTTAGACAATGTCCTCGGAGCAATTGTTTCATTTATTGCAGCTTACTTCTTAATTTACGTTGCCTTATCTATGTGCCAAGCTTTTCAAAATCCTTGGTTCATCCAGCAAACAGTCGATTCACCAATTTTACGAGTGATTATTTACAACACTCCAGGTTTATCTAACGGGGTCTTTAAGACAATCTTTGGTATTAGTCGAACTGTAGGTTAATATTTCACAAAAAAAAGATTCGGAAATTTCCGAATCTTTTTTTATACGCCGATTCTTTCAATTGAATCATCATCGTACACAAATATTGCACCATAGCGACCGGCTTTATCATTTTTCCATCCAGGAATAGATCCACCAGCAAAAATAGTCGTTTACATTCAATCTCTGCTTGAACCGAATCCCTAGTAAATAATGTAACCCCTGCCACATGAGTCTGAACTGGATATTCAGTCTTAGGGTCAATAATGTGGTGGTATTTTTTCCATTAATTTCTAAAAAGCGTTCATATGTCCCACTAGTTACAGCTGAGCATTCGTGAACTGTCGCAGTTGTAAGGTTATCTCCACGCTTCTTTTCGGATCTTGAACACCTAAAATCCATTCGCCACTTGCCCTTTTTGGAGAACTATTTACGAATAAAACATTGCCGCCTAAATTGATAATCCCAGCTCGTACATCGTATGCACGCCAAAGGTCTCTAATTCTATCTGCAATATAGCCTTTAGCAATACCTCCTAAATCAAGTTCCATCCCTTTTTTAGTTAGGAAGACAGTCTGGTTAGCATCATCTAAAACAACGTCATCAGGATTAGTTAAGCCCATCTTCGCTTTAATCTGTGCATCAGTAGGAACATGTGCGCCTTTAAAGCCAATATGCCAGAGTTTTACAACTGGTCCAATAAGCGCATTAAAGCCAAAATTTTGCTTACTTTCATAAACTGCTAATTTAATTAAGTTATATGTACTTGCCGAAACTTGAACAGGATGAAGACCTGCGGCATGATTAATATCCATCACTTCAGAATGATCACGATTTACAGTTAAGCGATCCTCATATCCCGCAATTAAATCAAAGCTCTGATCTAGGATTTTTTCGTTTTGATCGCCATAGATCTGTAAAAGTAATAACAGTACCTAAACCACGACCAACTTTTGAAATTGGAGTTGAAGCATAGTTCTCTATCATTTTGATGCCTTCTTTGGCTCTAAATATAATTCTCTTAGGCTTTGAATCAATTCATCATCAATCTTCAAAACATTCTTAATATAGTTATCAAGACCAGCATATTTTTTCATCAATTAATAAAAGAGCTGTATCTAAGTATTCATTTGCAACACTTGCTAAACTTCTAACGTTGGCACGTAAAACCACACCGCCGCCTTCATCAATTATCTTTTGATTCATCATAGCCTGATATCTTCCGAGCATTAAGTTTGAAAATAGATAATCTTGTCTGATAGTTTCCATATCAACGCCTAAAAGATACAAAATTAAAACTGTAGCTAGACCAGTACGATCTTTTCCTTCAGAACAATGAAAATAATTGCACCATCTTTAGTGTTAGCAAAAATATTCAGCAAACTTCTAAATGCCTTTTGTGAGTATTCTTGGCTAACGGAAGAATAATATTGATGACACATCGTTTTAAAACCAGCATATTGATCTTTAGTATAGGTCTTCTTTAATTGCGCTATCTTTTTGATCCGTTTCTGCACTTTGATTGCCATGAATTGGATTATCAATATGTTCTATTCCCGCTGGTATAACATCAGGAGTAATTTTGATTTCTTTAGGTGAACGTAAATCAATAATTTTAGTTAAGCCATAATTAAGTAAAAAGTTTCATCTTCTTTGGTCATTTGACATAATTTACCAGTTCTAAGAAGACGGTGCATTTTAATTTTACGGCCATCAAAACCTACATAGCCTCCCAAATCACGTGCATTAGGCACATGCTCTAGTGGTAAAACGTTGGGCCTAATCATTTTGTAATCCCTACTTTTCTAATTTTTTAAAAACAACTTTTTGTCCTGGCTCAATATGTGAAAGCAAACTACACTCATTAGCACAAACCTTACCAACTATTCTTACTTCTTTATCAGCTGGTAAGTTACGCTTAGCAATATGGACTTCATCGCTGTTTAAGCCATTACTATTAATACTAATAGTTCCAGCTGGACGGTCTAAAGGCAACTCTTGAGCTTCAAGTTGGGGCAATTTTCCTTCACAATGTAGTCTAACGATATCTTGAGCGAGATACAAATAATTATGCCACTGATTTTCTTCAAGAAGTGAACTTTCTTCATCTATTACATGAAGTGTAATTGCATGTTCTTTAGTATAACGCGCGAAAGACTTGATTGTTTCGCTAGTTAGACGATCACCTACAATAACATTGCTGCAAGCTAAGCCTTTCAAGTTAAGAGCAGCAGCTAAGGGGTAAACACCTCGTTGAGATTCAAGCGTAGTCTCTCCAGCAAAAATGGACCTCTCTTAACGCCATCTCCTGAAATAAAAGCTGCCGTTTCTAAATTACATTTACGTAGCCATTGATTTTTCTTCTTAAACCAATTTTCATCCATTCCAGTTTCTGATTGAGAATAAAAATCAAATAAAGCCCTAATATGATCAAAGTTAGCTGCTTCTTCTTTTAAATGGGTAATATCTTCTGGCTGCAAATAAATTGCATTTTAAAGATACCCACATAGATTTAGATAATTTAGATACAAACCGCATCAATACTTGATCATTAATTCTTAAGCCTGCAACATTGAGTGTCTTTAATTTTTCTACATCAGCTAAATCATAGCCTAAATAATGTAAATCATCTTGCGACACATCAGCCATGACCTTTAATTCTAGATCCTTGCACCAACTAGTTAACTGATTTAATCGCTTTAAAATTGTCTCTGCTTTGTCATTTAATCCGGTCAACGAAGTAAATACCTCGTTAAAACCAGCGTTTCTCATTCCCAGCAAATAATTATGGTCATCCGCTGTTAAATCTTTATCCAAGTAAACTGAAAAACCGAGCATCTCAATCTCTCTTTTCTAAGCTTTGTGAAAATGCTTTCTTTCATTAAAATGATAAACTTTAATGACAAAAAAAGCTAGATAGAAAATATCCATCTAGTTTTTTTCACAATGCAAAATAAGACTTTACTTATTTTTTAGCTTGTTCAACAAATTTGACAAAATTGTTGAATGCCAAGTCAATCGCATGGATTGTTTCTTGGTCTAATAGATCCCCAGTATTTTTATCAAATTTATCTGCAGCATGCCCAATTAAAACTTCATTTCCTGGCAAAACATTAGCACTTTGATCAGGTGAAAGTAAAATTTCACGCATTTCTTCTTGTGCTCTTGAAGCTCCTTGAATACCATAAGATGCACCCAAAACCATAACTGGCTTCATTTTCATCACATCTGCATTTCCTTGAGCGTGGCTACCAGTCCATTCCATTGCGCTCTTCAATGAAGACGGGATTCCGTGGTCATATTCTGGTGTAGCAAAATCACACCATCGGCTTCACGAATTTTATTTTTAAATTCTTCAACCTTGCTATCTGGTTGTGCTTCTTTCTTGAAACGAGGTAGGTCAGCAATTTCATATACTTCAATTTCAGCTTGATCTTGATAACGTTTAGCCATAAATTGTTCCAAAAATCTGTTATATGAAAAATCTGCATTCGTACCAACAATTGCTAATAATTTCATGTTCTACCTCCCTACTTGCAGTTACCTACTTCAGAATAGAAAACGTCGAATTCATCAAAGAAATGGTCTAAAAACTTAACAGTTCCATCTGGTAAATCACCATTTTCATCAAATTGTTCTGGAGCAGTTCCCATCATAAATTCATCTCCATTAAACACTTTAGCGCTAAAACCTGGAGAAGAAAGTACCATCTTTAAATGACTTTGTCCACGAGCAGAACCTTGTGGCAAAAACTGAGGTCCCTACAATAACCACTGGTTTATCCTTAAACGGATGCTCAGCTGATGAAAGCCATTCTAAAGCACTCTTTAAAGATGAAGGAACTGAGTGTTGTTGCTCTGGCGTAGAGATTAAGACTGCATCAGCTTCAGTTACTTTCTTAGCAAAACTAGCCACTTCAGCAGGTTCTTCGACTCCCTCCTTAAACATTGGAAGATCTCTAACTTCTCTAATTCAATGTCATATCTACCAGTAAAATGCTTTTTAATAAATTTTAGCAAATCACGATTATAAGAATGATCTGCATTGCTACCCCACAATTAGCAAAGAGCTTCATTTCTACGTCACCTTTCTCTTAACTATCTTTCCCTTAAATTATACGTTTTAACTTTATAATTTTGAAAGCTATATTTTAATTTTAACAAAAAACACCACTTTCACTTGAAAGCGGTGTTTAATTAATTCATAAAATTAGCCTAGACGTTCTTCAGAGAAGCATCGGTGTCTGCAGCAAATAATGGATTTTCTTCCACATTAGTAAGACGGTCATTTAGCATCGCATCATGGATTTGCGCCTTCAAAACGCTAACCATTTGCGCTTGCGTAAAGTTTGCCATCTTGTTAATGAGTAAAGTTGCTAATCCAGTAGCAGCAATCAGTTGGCAATGACAATATGCTTGAGTCTTTCATCAGAATATTGTTCTGCATCAAATTGTTGCTTGAATTTTTTCGATTCCAAGTCCCATCAAAGTATCAACAATCATTTGATTGCCAAACTTACCATCTACAAACATTGCTCTAAATAAATCAACATGTTCTTTTTGCAAAGTACAAGTATGAAAGATCTAAATCAATCAATGGTTCACCTGTAAAGTTCTGTTGAAGAGTGTTAGACTTCAATTCATCAGAAATTCTTGCTAGAACTTGATTACGTAAATCCTGCATATTTTCAAATTCAAGATAAATTGGTTGGGTTGAGCAGTTAACTGCCTTTGCAATATTTCTTGCAGTTAAACTTTCAATTCCACCACGAACTGCTAATTTATAAGCAGCATCGAGAATTCTTTGCTTGTCTATTTCTTTTTTTCTAGCCACTTTAATTACCTCACTTAATTATATTATCAACATCAACACATAGAGATCATCTAAAAATAACAGAAATTGTCTAACATCTGTTATTTTCTCCGTGACTATATTATAACAAAAAAATGAAAATGTGGAGAATTTTATCTCAATTTCTATAATCTTTTAAATAAACTCGAATCATCATCCCCAGTAAATTGATCATAATGGGAATTGACCATTTCAATAACTTGTTGTTTATCTAGGCCTTCATTTGCAGCAAATGCAAAAAATGCGGCTGAAAAGAATATATCCTTTTTCACGATTATCAACTAAATTGTCAGAAAATTCCATATTAATGGTATTATCTTTGTAATCAGTTGTAAGAATAATTTTTTATCTTCTGGTAATTCTGCCATTTTAATGCCCTCACTTATTTTTAAGTTTTATACGTTATACAATATAGATTATATTATATCAATAGAAAGTGTGAAACCTATGACATCTCCTGTTGGACGTTCTTCTTGTACATCGATTTTAATTGGTAAAAAGCCACTGTTGATGGCAGTGTAATTATTGGCCGTAATGAAGATGCAAAAACCGCCTGGCCAAAGCATCTTGCGTTTAACCAACATCAAATAAAGAAAAATAACATTTTTAAATCAAAAGATAATAAATTTCAAATAACACTACCTAATGAATGTTTTTCTTATTCCTCTACTCCTGAATGGACAGATAAATATGGTGTATTCGAAGAGGACGGAATCAATGAATATCACGTTGCAATGAGTGCTACAGAAAGTGCTTATGCTAATGACCGTGTCATGGCTGTTGATCCCTTCGATGAAGAAAAAGGCATCCTAGAAGAAGCAATGATAACGGTTGTTCTACCTTTCATTAGGTCTGCTCGAGAAGGAGTAGAACGCTTAGGTAAAATCATCCAAAACATGGAGCTGCCGAAGCAGACGGGATTTTATTCGCAGATAGAGATGAAGCCTGGTATATGGAGATTGGTTCTGGTCATCATTATGTTGCTCAGCGTATTCCCGACGATTCTTATGCCGTAGTAGCTAATCAATTAGCAATTCAAGTAATTGATTTTAATGATAAAAAGAATTTCATTACCTCTCCTGGCATTCAAGATTTCGTTTATCAAAATAATCTCTGGCCAAAGAATAAACCATTTAATTTTAGATTAATTTTTGGTACACATGATGATTCAGACTTAACTTACAATACGCCTCGTGTTTGGAGTGGGCAAAAACTTCTAACTCCATCTGTAGAGCAAAATCCCGAAAGTTTTGACTTGCCATTTATTAGAAAACCCGATCATCCTGTGTCAATTCAAGAAGCACAACGTGTCTTAAGCGACCACTTCAATGGTACAAAATATGATTTAACTAATTCTAAAAATGAGGGTCAGCCTGCTTATCGCCCAATCGCGGTAGCTACTACTCAAGAATCACATTTACTACAACTTAGAGATAATGATATGGTTCATTGGCTAGCAATGGGAATAGCTGCTCAAAGCGTTTATATTCCTTTCTATCCTCAAGGAACTAAAGTACCTACGATGTTTAAATATGGCAAAGAAGAATTTACAACTAATTCTGCCTACTGGGTATTTAAAATGGTTAGCGTCTTAGTTGATCGAAATTGGAGTAAATATGCGACTGATTTAGTTAATACACAAAAAGCAACTAATCTAACTTTGAATAAATTACGAGTTGAATACGACAAAAAATTAGCTCAAGAAAAGATAATGCTAAAAAAATTGATCTAGTCAATGAAGCAAACAAAAACTAGCTGATGTTGCTATTAAGAACTATCAAAATTAATTGCAAAACTTATCACTGCTCAAACGGCAGATTCTCCATTGAGATTTAGGATTGATCCTAATTTGTAATACGTTCATAAAAAATACGCAGACACTTTATTGGTGTCTGCGTATTTTTTATTTATCTAAATAATCTTTAGGAATTTTATCTCAAAAGATAGCAACTTTTGATACCAAAAGTAGGAGTCCTTTAAGTAACGTCGATAGCTTCCATTTTCTAAATCATCCAAATCAACATAAATCAAGCCATATCGCTTGGACATTTGGGTAGTTGATGCTGAAATCATATCCGTCATTCCCCCACATACAATATCCCATCAACTCTATCCCATCATTTTCTAAAGAAATTAGCATTTGCCTAATATGCTTACGCAAATAATCAATTCGATAATCATCATGAACTTTTCCACTTTTAGTCAAACTATCTTTTGCGCCTAATCCATTTTCTACAATAAATAAAGGTTTTTGATAGCGGTCATATAAATTAATTAATATGATTCTTAATCCCACTGGATCAATCTGCCAACCCCAATCACTAGTCGGTAAATATTTATTATAAACTCCCTCAGTTCTATTTGCTTTCGTAATTTTAAGCCAGTAGTATCAAAAGCAGTACAAATAGAAGAGTAATAGGAAAATGCCACAAAGTCTGCCGTATTATCTCTAATTACTTTTAGTTCTTTTTCCGTTATCTTCACATTAAGTTTTTGAGTTTTGATAATAAATTTAACGGATAGTTACCACGAATTTGAATATCGCTAAAATTATAACTTTCTCGCATTACTTGTACACTTTTTAGGCTATTTCGAGGATCGCTATTGTAAGGATAAACCATCGTGCTAGTAATCATCGAGCCAACCAATAGATCAGTATAGTTCTCATGAATATATTTTGTAATTAACGCAGCTGCAACGAATTGATTATGCATTGCTTGGTATATAACTTTTTCAAAATTTTTATTTGGAAATCTATCTTTAACTAACCCCGCTGAAGAAAACGGATGACGTAAAAATACTATCAATTTCGTTAATAGGAATCCAATATTTCACTTTTTTATGAAAATGATCTACAACAATTTTCGCAAATCTCATAAAATAATCTCTGACTTTTGGATCATACCAAGCATCATAATTTAAAACTAAATTTAATGGCATTTCATAATGTGACAGCGTAATAATTGGCTCAATATTATATTTATGTAGCTCATCAAATAAATTGTCATAAAATTTTAGACCTTTTCATTAGGTTCAGGATCATCACCATTTGAAAAAATTCTACTCCATGCAATTGAAGTTCTAAAGGTATTAATTCCAGTAGCAGCAAGTTTTTTATATCTTCAGGGTATGTATGATAAAAATCGACCCCGTGTCTCTTTCCCCAGCCATCGCTTTTCTTGTCTTTAATAGCTTTTTGAATCTCAGAGCTGGTTATATCATTTGCAACTTTATAACCTGCCTTAGCTTTTTTAGGATCATAACGTTCACAATCAGCAATTGAAAGTCCTTTGCCATCTTCATTCCAAGCACCCTCTACTTGATTAGCTGCTGTCGCAACGCCCCACCTAAAGTCTTGAGGAACATGATAATATTTCATACTATTTTCTCCTAAGCTAATACAATGACATTGCTACTCGTTGTAACATCTTTTTTCTCATCCTTTTTATTTACAACTGGCAATACTTCTAAGAAATCTTTACTATTCAACACAATCATCATAACTGTTGGATCATAGCCATTTTTTTTAATTTTATCAATATCAAAATCAACTAATTCCTGTCCAGCTTTTACATGGTCCCCTTTTTTTACTAATTGTTTAAATCCATCACCATTCATTTGAACAGTATCAATACCAATATGAATTAAAACATCTGCATCATTGTCTAAATGTAATCCAATTGCATGCCCAGTATCAAAAGTAGCTGTAACTACCCCATCATCAGGTGCGTATATTTTACCTTCACTAGGAACAATTGCAATTCCTTTACCCATTACTCCACTAGCAAAAAGTTTCGTCATTAACCTCACTAAGTGGTTCAACAGTTCCCTTTACAGGGCTCTTTAAATCATGCTTTTCATGAGTTTGTTCAAATTTTTCTTTTTTGCTTATTTTTCTGACTTTTCGTCTACAGGATCATCAAATCCGATTGCCCAAGTAGCTATAAATGTAGCTACACTAGCAACAATAATTACAATAATAGCTTGAATGACAAAATTTTCAGTTTAGAAACCCACATTGGCAAACTTAAAAATGCAGGAGTTACGTAAATAAAGGCTTTAATCTTCATAAAACTTGCAACAACACCAGCAATTGCACCACCAATCATTGCACCATACATAGGTTTCTTTAATGGTAAGTTAACACCAAACAATGCTGGTTCTGTAATTCCGCCTAAATAAGCAGTAGCACTTGATGACAATGCTAAACTCTTTAATTCTTTGTTCTTACTCTTCATACCGACAACCAATGAAGCAGCTGCTTGAGACATATTTGAACATAATGCGACTACACGAATAATTGGATCGAATCCTTGAGTAGCTACTAATTGAATACTAATTGGACTTAAAGCTTTGTGAATACCGATTGAAACAAGCCATGGATATGCAGCTGCTAAGATCGGAATAGCCACAATACCTGCATTGTGGAATAGCCACATAGAAATAAATCCAATTCCTTCTGAAATCATGTTAGAAATTGGCCCAATTACTAGGAAGATTAGTGGAGCCGTAATTAACATTGTTAACATTGGCACCATAAAAATCTTAACCATGTTAGGAGTATATTTCTTAACATACTTGTAAATGTAAGACATAATCCAAACAGAAATAATCGCAGTAATTAAAGTAGAAAGAGTACTTTATCAACTGTACCGGCATCCCTAAGAACTCCACTGGCTTTTTTTAGCTGCAACCATTGCTGTCCAAATTGGGTGCTCAGTTACTAAGCCCATAAAAGCGCCCAAATACTGATCAGTATTGAATACTTTAGCGGCAGAAAATCCAATAAAAGGCTGGCATAAAGAAATATCCAGTATCAAAAATTAAATTCAAAATTTGATATGTCTGACTTTTTATCTGACAGTAGGCCACTAATTGTTAAAATCAGGAGTAAAACTTTACCCATACCAGCACCAGCAAGTAATGGAATAGCTGGCGCAATGGATCCTGTAATAACACTGATTACAGTGTCGAAAATATTTTTTCTTTTCTTTAGGCGTAGACTTATAATTATCGTCATTTTCAATATTAATCATTTTAACCAAATCGTTGTAAACATCTTCTACGGTGCTTCCAATAACTAATTGATATTGTCCAGCCTTTTTACAACTTGCAGAACGCCCGGAATTCTTGCAGCGGCTGCATCATCTGCTTTACTTTCGTCTTTCAAAACAAATCGTAATCTTGTTGCACAGTGGACAACTGATTGAATATTATCTTCTCCACCAACAGCGGCTATGATTTGTTTGTTCATCTTTTCATAACTCATTTTTCTTCTCCGTGTACGATCTTGTTAATATGTATAGCTAAATACATAATTTCTTCATTGTTTAATTCATAATTGTATTTTTCCGAAATATACTCTTTTTATCTTCAAAGCACATTTATAAGCTTCAATATCACTATTTTTTATTACATTTAAAATTTCTCTACTTAAGTCTCCAAAGCTTGATTGATCTTTTTATACATCATTGCCTTCAGAAGAACTTCAAATGAACGGCAAAACGATTATAATTTAAGGATTGATAGTCAATATCAATATGAAAATAGTATCTAACAATCTTAGTAATTGACTTTATAAAATCAACAGATTTACTAAAGTCACTGATATCATTCCCAAGCTCTCCACTAATGATATGTACCGCAATAAAACCTGCTTCATCTTCTGGAAAATTCAAATCAAATTGCGCATCTAACAACTTTAAAGCCCATAAACCATATCTGTATTCTTTTGGATAGTAATTTTTAACTTCCCAAATAAATTTATTACTTAAATACAAACCCTTTTTCGCTCTTTCTACACTTGTAGCAAGGTGATCTGTCAAAGTAATATATACACTATCAGCTAATTCGATATTCTCTTCATGTTTCAATCTATCCACAATTTTTGTGAAATTTGAAAGAAAATAGGATCTGTTTCATGAATTGTCTCTAGCAATAACTTTCTTTGACTATCAGACAATGGCGTAAAAATTTTATATATCTTCCGCTTATCAAACTCATCCCCAACTTTTTTTACCATAAGCAATACCTTTACCAAGAGCTATAATTTCTTCATGATCTTGGTTTTCACTAATCACAGCGCTATTGTTTAAAATTCTAGTTATCTTCATCTTGCCTCCTTTAAAGCAACAAAAAAGCCCCTTAGCCCTTTATCAACAGGGTTAAGTGGGTTTTTATAAAAAAGTTGCTACAATCTCACTACATTCACTTTTCGCATATTATGTTACCGCTTTCTTGAATATAGTTCAAGATGAATTTTATCCTTTTTCAAACTTAAACGTCCATCTAACATTTCATAGATTTTATCAGAATACTTATTAAGCCTTAAATCATGGGTAACTAAAATAATTGCCTTTTCTTTTTGTTTAGCTAGGCTTTTAAATAATTTTCCTACTTCTTCAACTTTTCACTATCTAACGAAGCTGTAGGCTCATCAGCTAAAAATAATTGCTGGATCTGCATATAGAGCTCTTGCGATTGCAACTCTGCTGCTGACCACCAGATAATTCTTTAGGATATTTATTTATTAATTGCATAATTCTAATTCATTTAATAAATTATCAATCTGTCTTTACTCATATTGCCACTTTTTTAACTTTATCTACTAAAATAAATTGCTCTTTAACAGTCAAATATGGCACCAAATTATAAGCTTGAAGTACAAAGCCTATTTTATCTAATCTTAAGGCATCAGCTTGTTTAGGCGAATAATTCGTTACATCTTTTCCACCAATAAAAACTTCACCAGAAGTAGGTTTCTGAAGGGCTCCGCAATCGTTAAAAAAGTACTCTTACCAGCTCCGGAAGGACCTTCAATTAGAACAACTTCTCCTCTTTAGCTTCAAAGTTCACATCTTTAAGAGCGTCGACCTTAGCATTTCCTTGGCCGTATGATTTACTGATATTTTTAATTCAATTACTGACATATAGAACTTTTCCTTCCTTAAACAGCCTTTGAAGGGTCAACTTTAAGAATTGATTTAATTGGAATCAAACCACCGATTATTCCCATTAAAATCATCCCAGCAAAAAGTCGAAATCATAATCCATGGTGCAAAATTAATTGGCACAGTAGCCGGCATCACGCTAACTGTAATGAGCATCAGAATATATGCTAAAACCGTACCTAAAATCACCAAAATAAGCGATTGACTTAACGTTGCGCCAATTAAAGTCTTGCTTGGAATTCCTTGTGCTCTTAAAACCGCATAATTTGGCATCTTTTGCATCGTTAAAATATATAAAAATACCGCAATAATAATTAATGAAATTACGAACAAGAAACCAATCATTAATTCAAAAGTTGAATTTTGAGCAGTATAGCCGGGCAACTTATTAATAAAAGTTTGCTTGTCATAAGATTTAACATTCTTAGCTTTGAAATCTAGGTTCTTTTTAGAAATAATCCCAGAAGCTTCAACATTTGGGGCCATTGGACGTAATTTTCTCCAAGTTGCCATCGTACCATAAGCAATTGGAGCGATATTAATTTTGGCATTTTTTAAGAAACCAACAATTTTATACTTTTGATCACTTCCATTTTAAGGTAACTTTATCACCCAGACGATAACCGCGATCCCACATAATTTGATCAACAGCTATTTCATTGTTATGTCTAGCTTTTCGACCAGAAACAAGTTCTAAATCTTTATATATGTATTCGTCTTTCTTTAAACCGACAAATTGAGCAGAAATCGTCTGATGTTCCTTCTCTTTAACCACAATAGGTACTAAGCCAACGAAGCTATCATTACTGGTCTTTTTAAAGTCTTTCAAATCTGCCTTAGTAAGTGACTGACTCAAACTTACATTAGCATTGTCATTCAATACAACTGATTTTGTTTGCCAACTGTTAACTGCCTGCGTATTTTTGAAGCTAAACCAACTGCTAGCGATGAAAGCATAAAAATTAAATATGAAATTAAAAAATCATCAAAGTAATTAAGCCATAACGCAATTTTTCGTATTTTATTTCTTTTAAAGCTAAAAAACATTTTTGCCTACTTTCTTTGCAATAAACATAAACTTTCATGATAACGTTTAAGGATTTTTGCTTTATTCTTTTTATCAAACAAGGCTAAATCGATTGCTTCATGAGTTAAAACCATCGCAGCCCAAACTTGAGAGTTCAAATTTAGAAAAGCATCTTTTTTGCTTCTCATCTTCTCCTATAAAGGCTTGATTTTGACTAAGGTGCAATTTAATTAAATCAAAATAAATACTATTTTCTGTCTGATCAATAAAATTAACAGTCATCTTATAAAAAATTCTGGGTCAAATTCTTTTAGCCTTGTTGGTGGTCCCATATGGACCTCTTTCATTGCTAAACTATAGAGATAACCATATGCATCTTTTAAATCTCAAAATATTTATAAAATGCTCCCCTAGCAATACCTGCATCCTTTACAATCCGCGCTACTTGAGCCTTAGCTAAAGGATAAGTACTAAATTCTTTCAAGAGTGCCTGTGCAATTTTTGCTTTTTTCATCCGATAGATTTATAAATGTTTCACTAACCATATCATTTCCTCTTGTGACACCGTGTCATTTTTAATACAGCTTAAGTTTATTCTTAAAGTGACACCGTGTCAATATTTATGAATAAAAAGATCTCATGCCCTCTTTCTGCATGAGATCTTAATTATGCTAAAACTCGATTATAGTAAACTAAAGTACCAAATTCTTGGTTAATATCCAATTCTGCTAGTCCACAATTTTGCATTTGATCAAAGCACTTAATATCACCATTAGTTAAAAGTGAGCACAAATCATTCTACTTACCACACCATGGCAGACTACTAAAACTGTGTCAGTTTCATGCTTTTGGTACAAATCATCAAAGAATGAAGCAATTCTTCGTCTGAAATCTTCTCGTTTTCAACGTCTGAAGCATACTTATAAATATTATCGGTAATTAGACCTTTTTTATTAAAAGCATCTGGATACTTCTTCCGATATTCAAACGAAGATTTTCCATCCCAAGAACCATAATTTAATTCTTCAATTCGCTTATCGGTTTTGATTGGGTTTTTATTACCTACAAAAATTCTGGCAGTTTCTTGCGCTCTTTTTAAAGGACTATATAAACTGCATCAAATTGACTAGGATCAAAATTTTTAGCTGCTTTTTCTGCATAAGCACGCCCTTCTTCGCTTAGATCAGGATCAACGCTTGATCCTTGAATCATCCCTTGCTTGTTCAATTCAGTAGTTCCATGACGTAAAATTACTACTCTCATAAAATCTTATTACCTCTTAGTTCCGTAATATAAAGGCTCTGTCCGATTAAATGTCATTAACCGTGGTCGCTCAATATCATCTTTTCAAAATGAAGTTCAGTAAAACTGACATTTCTGACTGTCATTACATCTTCAATTTTTTAGTTTAAACCATCTAGCTATTAAACTCCTAATTACAAAACCATGACAGACAACCATAATCGTTTTGTCATTAGAATATGGTTGAATTTCAGCTAAAATTCTTCAACTCGATCAGCTACCTGCTCAAAAGTTTCGCCATTTTAGCATATTTTGTATATTTGCTATTGATGGTTCCTAAATCATCAAATGCATCTGGATATTTTTTACCTTCAATTCTTCCGCATGTTGACCTTCCCATGAACCGAAATCCATTTCTTTAAGCCGATCATCAGTAATAATATCTTTTTGAAAATCAGTTAAAATCTGCGCCGTTCTTTTTAGCACGAATTAAGGGACTAGCATATACTTGGTCAATTTTATTATTATCAATTATTTTACTTACTTCTTCTACTTGTTTCACGCCAGCTTGGCTTAAGTTAGGGTTACTAGTACCGCCGGAGATTACATCTGAAGTATTGTGCTCACTAACTCCATGTCTCACTAATAACAAATCCATATCATCACAATCCTTTTATTTTACTATTCAAGAAAATATTATACTAAAGATTCATTAAGCTACTAAATTATCTCACATGTCAGACTATAATGAAGTTAAAGAAAAAAAAAAAAAAAAAAAAAGAAAGTAGGCATTTATGTAACAATTACAATTGAGCGCGATGGCTTGAACTTAGTTGGAACTCGTGAAGAACCTTTTGGAGAAATCTATGACATGGCAAATTATTTTTCACGGTTTCATAACTAACCGCAATACACTCCTTCTAAAAAGAAATTGCTGATGAACTACGTGACGAAAATATTGCTAGTGTGCGTTTTGATTTTAACGGTCATGGTGATTCTGATGGAGAATTTGAAAACATGACTGTTCTAAATGAAATTGAAGATGCTAATGCAATTTTAAATTACGTTAAAACTGATCCACATGTACGTAATATTTATTTGGTAGGGCATTCTCAAGGTGGTGTTGTTGCTTCAATGCTTGCCGGACTCTATCAGATATTATTAAAAAAAAGTAGTCCTTTTAGCTCCAGCTGCTACTTTAAAAACTGATGCTCTCAAAGGGAGTACGCAAGGCGTAAAGTATAATCGGACCATATTCCAGATCGCTTACCATTTAAAGATCTAACATTAGGCGGTTTTACTTACGCGTTGCGCAACAATTACCTATTTACGAAGTATCAGCTCACTTTACCAGACCAGTCTGCTTAATACACGGTACAAATGACACAGTTGTCTCCCCCCGATGCCTCAAAAAAATACGATCAAGTCTATGAAAATAGTACTCTTCACTTAGTTGAAGGTGCAGACCATAGCTTTACTGATACTTATCAAAGAACTGCAGCTGATCTAACTGCAGAATTTTTACAAAATAGTAATACTTTTAATTATAAGCAAAAGAGAAATCGACACCGATCTCTCTTTTTTATGCTTCAATAGTCTTTTTGAACTGATCACCAGCTAATTGGCGGTAGTAATTTGCTTTAGTTGCTTGATAATAAGGAGTAAGCCAGAGCCAACCTAAACCTAACGGAATAGTAGCTAAAATTGCCCAACCAATAAAACTTAAATCTAATAAGAATAACTCACCCTTATGAACATCCATTAATTTGCGGCTTTCACTAATTGCTTCAGTTGGTGCAATATCTTCGCCGCTTCAGCCAGATCCTTAACAATGTATGGTGCCATTGAATAAGAATATCCTTTAACAATTCCTGGGATAATTAAAAGAATTGTCCACAAAGAAATAAAAATATTAACGAGCAAAGATGTTAATAACGTTGGCAAAAACTTACGACTAGTAAATCCAGAAAACATAGCGCTAAAAATATTTTCAATCTTTTTACCATCTGCTAAGGTTAAAAACGTATAGGTAACACCATATAAAACCATTCCGCCTAGAATTCCAACGCTAAAGGAACTAGTCAAACTAGCCATAATTGCGCCAACCAAACATAAACCAACTGCCCAGAACCAATTACCACGTAATTGTTCTTTCGCATTTGATTTTAACTCAGATCTTTTCATTTTTATTCTCCCCAAAATTAGATATAAGAAGAATTTAGCATTTATCCATATTAATTACAAGTGTTTTTAAAGACGTAGGTTTCTTTGGAAGAATCTGCTGCAGAAAATAGATAACCAAAATCAGAAAATTTTTTTCAAATCTTCTGGATCATTAATTTGTTCTTTAGCCATAAAACGCACCATTTCTCCACGCGCCATCTTCGCATGAGTAGCACTTTGACGCCATTTTCCATTTTATTCTCTAAAAACTTAATTGTGATCATTTTTGACCATCTTTTAAATACGGAGAAATCAAACGTGAATACTCTAAAGATGCTAAATTAATAACAGTTTCTGCATTATTAAATAGTTCTTGATAAGGTAAGTCTCCCAAAATGATACAAACTATAGTCTTTAAATCCTGTCATTTGCGTTTTAATTCTAAGCGATAGGAAATCACACCATCAAATGGTCTCAAAATACCGTAGAATCCCGATAAAATACGTAAATGATCTTGAAGATAATCTAATCCTTCTTGAGGTAAAACATCTCAGCCAAATATTGATATTGAATCCCTGAAAATGCCAAAATCGCTGGAGTCAGATTTCTATCAAAGCTTACTGATCAAAAATTCCTTTGATTTGCTCGGACAATATTATTATTTGCTCTCCACAAATTTTGTAACTGCTCGAAATCTCTAGTCTTCAAAAAATCTAACAATTCTTGCGTCTTGTTTTAAAAAGCAGGCTTAGATCTAACTAAAAAAGTGTCTTGATCAACTTTCATTTTCTTAGCAGGGCGATAATTATTCTCATATTATCTGACATTAGCAACCACGATAAATAAAATAATTAAACTAATAACTGCTAAAATAGCAGAAATAATTAATTCCACTTTTCTCTTTTTCTTATCTTGCGGATTAGCTGCAATGTACCTAGCACTAGCTGCCACGCTAATAAACAAGAACATAATGAACAGCCATAAAAACAACCCAATAATATTTGGTAATGCCCAATAAATTTGTAAAGAAACTAAAACTGCCAACACTAACGTACTAATAATTAAGCCACGCAAAAATTAACATTTTCATGCTTATGATAATGAAGTACTGTTTGATAGCCAAAATATACGATAAAACCAATTGTAATATATAAAATAATGTTGAAAAATAACCATTTTTTTCCCTTCTATAGTCATCTTAATTATACGTGAAACTATTTTGCTTTGCTTAAAATTTCTTTTCCACTTATAATCAATCTTGAATACGACATAGAAAGCGAATAATAAAATGTGTGAAAAAAGAAGATTTAAATATTGGGCTTGTTTTGCAATATCAAGTTGCTCCCTAAAGGTACGATTAATGCCGACGCTCTGGTACGCCATGCACGCGACTTCGGTTTTAGAGGAGTAAGTATTAAAGATGGCGACGACTCACAAGTGGCTGCTTTACAAGATGCTTGTCAAAAATATGCAATAAAGTTTTGTCAAAACGTCCAGCAGAAAAATTAATCTCTCCTGACGTATTAGCTAAATTAATTGCTGCTCGTCTAGATGACATGAAATATCTATTTTGAAGTTAAATTAAACCAAGATGGATCAATTAATAACGAATCAGAGCCAGCAATTGAAACTTTGCGTAAGTGGATTGATCGCTTCGGTCATGCATATTATGAAAGCCGTGCTGACCACGAAATTAAAGCAGATGAAGATAATGTACGTCTTCTACAATGCGATTGCCAAATATCAACGCTATATTTTTTATTCATATTCCACTTGAAGATAGCATTGAATTAAAGCACGTTCCTCATGTTGAAGAAGCAGCTTGGATTGATACTCGAAACGAAGTAGAATTTGATCAAGATGGTGACCATTTGCATTTAAAGCTGAATCGTAAAGCTGATAGTGAAAAATTTTCTGTCTATGGCTTACGTCTCCAGCTCCACCGTCCAGAAGATGATTTAGGTAAAACTGAATATTAAAAAATAAAAGAAGATATCACGAGCCAATTTTGCCAAGATATCTTCTTTATTTTCTTTATCTATTAATTGAACGTGCCATTCGAGAAATCGTATGGTTCATCCTCTAATCGTCTTACTTAATTCAAAAAATAGTCTCAGTAGGCGAAACTACTCCCCCAGGCTGCATCACCAATATGTTGCACGTCAACGCCGCAGATTTTATTTTGTAAGGCAATATCATGAACAGTTTGAGCACCAGAACTTTCCTGACTAGTTCCGATTGTACTCATCACTAATCCTCCATGTTCATGAACCATTTTACTATTTTGATTAATTCTTCGCTAGTAAAACCTGGAACTGTGCCAACAGCTGGAACTAAAATCACGTCTGCTCCTGCATCTAGAAAAGCTTTAACTGATTCTTCATTAGCAACTGGTTCATCTACTCCAGCTCCATGCATTTTTCCGGCAATAATCAATCCTGAAAAGTTTTCCTTAGCTGTTTTTACAGCTTTTAGCAATCATTTTATTAGTTACGCCTGTACCAGGATTTCCAGTAAAGCAAACAAAGTTAAATCCAAGCTTTTCGGCAGCTTTTATTGAGTCAGCCGTTGCAGTCCTACCTAATGAAATTTGTAATTTTGTCGATTCCATCTTTTGCACTATTATCGACAGGCTCTAGATTTACTCCAATTGGTCGACCTGTTAGTTTTTGAAGTTTCTTAACTGTATCTTCTGGTTTGTCCACTGTTAATCCACTTACTTTAGGGTTCAAAGTATCGAATAAATTCAATAAGATTAAATCAGCCCCAAAAGCAGCCGCAATTTCTGAAGTCGTCAAGCCATCAATTGCCGGCTCAATAACTACATTTTCACTTAGTACAGTTCTACCTTCACTAGCTTTGATGCTTTGTTTTAATTCTGCACCATTCATCTTTAAAATTTCTGGCATTTGCACTTATAATTCTAGTAACCATTTCTCTAGCCTCTTACTTTTTTTTCAACCAATTGACGTTTATTGAATGCTGCCATAAATGGGAAGTAAATCAAAATATTGGCGTAGCAATAACTGGTATATACCCATACTATCATGAAGCGCTTTCGTCAGGCAATATCAAAATAAAGTTTAATAACTTATTCGCATAACTCCGATTATCTTCAAAATCTTTAATAGTTTCATTTAATTCAGCAAGTTGATCGGTAATAATTCCATTTACATTGTCATACATCATCTTCATCATCATATTTGGGGTATTAACCGTCAAGCATAAACAGGCTTGTTCTGTAATTGCGCTTGCCAAATAAAGTCATTATTTAAAGTTGAGTATTCCATAGAGTATCCATTGGCCACGCTTTGAGGATAGGTGAAATTATATGGCTGAATATATAAAACAAATAACTTAGGATTAATCTGATGCAAACCTTCAATCACTCTATAGTCTAACGATTGAACTTGATATTTTCGTTTAATAATTAATTTTCCATATTTCTTATTAAAATTCTGAAGCATCTTAGGCGAATCATTTGGCGTTGTCTTAACTTCAATCAACAATTTTTGTTTTATTTTAGCAGCGGCTTTTAAATACTGATCAAAACTAGCAATTTTGGCCTGATGTCCATCTTCATGAAGCGTAATTCTAGTTAGTTGCTTTAAAGTTAGATCTTTTGGCGTTTTATTAATTCCAGCTAATTGTTTTAAATTTTCGTCATGCATAACTACGAATTGCTTATCTTTTTGTTTCATGTAAGTCAATTTCTACATAATCTGGATGAAGTTTGGCCGTCTTTTTCAAAGCTGGAATAGTATTTTGTACGCCATTTTTATTACTTACTCCGCGGTGTGAAATGGTAAGCGGACGCTGCATATCGATTTCTTTTTAAATATAAAACATTGTTTGCACCAGCAGCAAGTGTAAAAAACTAGCATTAAACATAAAGCTAGCATTTTTAGTTTTATTGTTTTTTTTAACTTTACTTTGAAGCTTAAAACTCTTTAATGGCGCCACCACAATTAAAAGTGAAACAACGCTAATCCAAATTGCAACTAACTCACTGACTAATTGAACCAGTAAAAGATTAAATACAGCAAAGCTAAAACTGATATTTCTCGGCAAATGATCTAAGCCTAATTGGCAAAGATAAATTAACAGATTAAAAATCAATAAAAATTATACTTACACTAAGCCCCTAATACTAACAGGCGACTCAGGATCTTCCACCAATACTTATGACTAGTTAATTTCCAACTTTCCTTCATAGCAAGAAAAGTCTTTTTTCTTTGATAGATCATAATTGGAAGCGTCAAAATAAGACGAATACCCAAAATGAAAGCCAACAAGTAAAAGATTATTAATCCACTAGCAAGCCAAATATTCCGTGTCATAAAATCTAAAATAAATTCTGGAATTTGAACCTTAGCTAGTAATGGTGTTCGATAAACTAGATCAGCAAACGGAACAATTAACAAGAAATACACTGCTAGTAGCAAAACTGAACTAATTCGAACTGATCGATATGATTGCCATAGTTCTTTAAATAAGGCCCTCAATGAAAATCTTCCCTGAGAAATTTCCCTAATTCTAATAATATCAGTGAAAATTCACCATAAATTACTAGAAGTAAAACAATCAATTCAAGAATTAAACAGAGAAACATCAAAGTGTGTGTACTGATAATCGTAATAATATTTTGATATGAAATAAACGGAATTGCGCTAGCTTTTAAAATAGCTGTAGTAAGATACCTAAAAAGCGGAATAATAAGCACCTGCGTAAAAAGATCAATTCAATAAATAAAGCTATATATTGAAGCCAATATTTTCTGAAATTATTAGTATACTTATTTATTTCTTGAAAAATATTCTTCAAAAATCTATCCTCCATCGTTATGTTCTTGTTGCTATTGTATCCTTTAGAGCATAAAAATAGGAATCCTAATTCTCCCCAGATTCCTATTTTTTCAATCTTAGCAGTTTTTACATGTGAAAAGATCAACTTACTTAATTCTTGGAAGAATAAACGATCTTCTATATCTCTTCCCTTATAACTACTTAATACAGTACAAAATACTGGTGCTTTCTTAGTCATAAACGCACAAACTTCATGACGCGCCCGCCTATCTCGACCCAATTTATTGTAGGTAAGAATATTATCACCATAAAAGTTAAATCAGTTGGAATAGTATGATTGCTTAAGGCGTTACGAATCAATGCACAGAATGGATTTTGAGTGGTCATCAAATGAGTAATTAGTTTATCAACACTAGTGGCTGTACATTCATTATCTTGCCCACTAGCTGAATAACGCATTAATTCTCTTCCTAATCTTAAACCAGGATAGTTTTTCTTTAGCCACTCATCAATTTCATAAATATCAAATTTTTCAATTAATAAATTAGTAGCCACATTATCTGTTATCGCACTAGTTAAGTAAACTAAATCTCGAACACTCCAATTAGTGCGACGCAGATCCCCAATAATTCCGGCACCTCGTACCCGTGATAGATCAGTGACTTCCATTTCTTCATTCACAATTTCAGGATTGTTTTTCCACTGGTCCTCAATATATGCAGCAATCGCAAGGTCAATCAAACTTCCTGCTGGGAAAACCTTCTCAGCTTGATGTTGATACATTACTTGGTCGCCATATTTAACAATTACACTTGCATCGATATCATACTGTTGGATGATTTCAGTAATTCCATCCTTTAACATAAAGCTATCGCCTTCCTTATAGAATTAGACAAAACTTAACTTATGTTATCTTATATATTATGTCAGTAGTTTTATTTATAAAATCATTTTAAAACTTTTTATTATCCTGCCGCAAGATAGCTGCAAATATTCAAAGAAAAAAGCTGCTTAAAGCAACTCTTTATTAGCTATTTACAATAATTATTTAATATAATAATGGAATACCGTATTATTCATTTAATTGTTTTAATTGATTAGTTATTAATTCCGTTTCTCTAAATCTTTCTTCTAATCTTGGTAGTTCCTGGTTAATTGTTGCTAAAAATAAAACACTTGAAACAAACATCTCAGAAAAAGTGAATTAATAGCCCCTACTCTGAGTAGCTTTTCATCAGTTGATACACCTAATACAACATCTGCGAGCTCGACTAAAGGAGACTGACGTGAACGTGTAACGACAATAATTGGAGTATGATTTTTACGAGCTTGATCCGCCATTAACAATATTTCCTGCGTTAATCCACTATAAGAAAAAGATTACTAAAGCATCCGTAGAATGCGAATAGCAAATTCGCTCTAAGGCAATATGAATATCCTGATTAAAAACCACATTCTTATCACTACGAATAAATTTATAATAAAGGTCTTGGGCTGGTAAACTTGAAGCCCCTACTCCAGCTAAATAAATTCGATCAGCATTCTTCAAGAAATTAATCCTTGATTCAAGGCAAGCCCATCAATTAAATGAGCTGTCTGCTCTGTATTTTCTCAATACTTGATAAAAGTTTCTGTAATACAATATGTGGATTATCATGATGATCCACAATTGGATCAATAGTTTCTTCGTTGTCCTGCGGCGTATCTTGAGCTAATTGAATTTGAAAATCCTTAAGCCCTTTAAAACCAAGTTGCTGACAAAACCTAATCATTGAAGCAGCGCTGGTTTTAGTCATCTTTCCTAGTCCTTGGGCATCTTCTTGTAAAAATGTTTTAGGATGGGCCAGTAAGTAATCGGCAATCTTCTTAGATGCCCCTTTAAAGTTAGGATAATTATTTAAAACTTTTTGTTGATAAATCCATAGTGTACCTCTTTTTCTAATACAACATTTTAAGGTACTGAAATATTATTTCAAGACTTTTTGCACAAAGTTTAATAGCCTATTGGCTTCTCTTCTTAATGTCTGATTATCATTACATTCAGATAATTTATAACCTACAAAATATGGTGGGGCATAAAATCGTGGAATGATCTTGCAACAGATTCCGTCTTCATTGGGATAGAAGAATAGATTATAAGAATCGCATCGACCGCCATACATTTCTTCTAAAATATATCGCACGCCGTTTTGAATCCAATCTGCCCAAGAGTTTAAGCCACTGTTTTTTAATAAATTGATATTTATTTCCTGAAATCCTTGTATAGGGTGAGTTGCAAAATTAACATCCATATTATTTGTTTCAAAGACCTTAATTCCAGTAAAATTATTGGCATGAATATACTTATAGCCGTCTTCTTTATCTAATCCTACAATTTGCATATGTGGATGCGATAAGGATCCATTAGACTTGGGACCAAAATTTTTATACCAAAGGACTGACTCAAATTTGCCACTTTGCCGCATTTTATTGAAACACTTCAAGGCAAATTTCATCAATTCTCGGTTATATTCTTTTGAATAGTTGCTTACATCCCCATCATGGTCATCAGATTCAATCAGTACTGTCTGTTTTGTATCTTTCAATGTTGGGAATCGGTTAGCTAGCCAAATCATTGGTCCATTTATTTGATAGATATCGGTTAAGTTATCAACATCGCAAAAAGGGCAAGTATTATCTCTTTCAGCATTAAAACTGGACGGCTTATCTTTAGCTATTGCAAATTCAAATATAAGTGGATCGTTATTCAAGTTTTTACTCCTCTCCCTAAAAAACATTTGCACTTCAGTCCCTACTCTACTATAATAATCTATGAAGGCGATTAAAGCGCTTTCATATAACATTTTGTAGCTTTCCTTAACTTTACTCTTTCGGTCACTTTTCCGAAAGAGTTTTTGTTTCTTAAGAAAGTACAACTCCTAGCTCCTTAGCCTTAGCATCTTGAATCAAACCTGCTATTCGATCAGAAACATGATCATGCTCGATATCAATTGCATTTCCTAGTTTAAAATCAATAGCAATTTTTACTAAATTTAGATATGCATCTTCACTATCCAGTTCAGTTTTTCCGCCGAATTTTTTACTGCGGAAAGTAATTAAAATCGGCGTTTTATCCATAATCGTCTTAACCTTATTGGCTACTTCCAGCAGTCTGTTCATTAAGACTACATCCTTAAAATAATCAATTCTCCATTCCATCATTTCGGGCTGGAGTTTTTTATTTCTTGCGCCTGTTTTATTACATCCTCTTCACTTAATCCTTTATTAACTAATGTCAAAAAGGTTTGATCATTCACTGCTACTTTTTTCTTCTCAAAACTCATCTTTTTTCTCCAAATAAAAAATTGCTACCTAAATTATAGTAGCAATTTTATTTTCATTCATTAAAAATTATCTCGTTTAATACTACGGATAATTGCAATTACAAATACCAAAATACTACATCCCATTCCAAAGTAGGCCATATAACCAACACTAAACATTTGTCCAATTTGAGCCGTATTAATTTGGTGATTAATCGCAAATTGATTAGCCCATTGATGAATTAAAGTTGGAGTCAAAATGAACAAAACTGTTGAAATACCAGATCCAACCAGCATGGCACGACGTGAATAGGGTTCTCTAAAGAATTGAGCTAAAACACAAATTGCAGGTGCGACCATTAAAAGAAAGGTCCAAATCATAATCCATCTACCTGCAGAGTCATTCATAAATTGACCACTATTGGCAGCATAACGATATGTTCCCCATAAACTGCCACCCAATAAGTTATCAAGTAACCCAACTGCATTTGCTCCTTGAGCAGCATAAACATTATTGGTACTAGCAGCTGCACCTTGCAACATTTTTAGCATATCTTGCGAGCCAGTAGTTTGAAAATTAATGGTTACAACTTGCCGCATATAAGTAGATAAAAACATAATCATCGATGCTCCCAGCTGCAGTGCCTTGAGTAAATGAAGCGTCTTATTTCCACCTAATTTAAACTCTAAACTAAGAGTACGGTCAGGATTTTTACTTTTGACAATAATAAATACACCTGCAATTGCCACAACGATTAAAATTGCAAGACCAAGCCACCACTTAATCATAAGAAAGATAATTGCCAAGACGATTAAGGTTACTGAAACATACGGACGATTTAAGAATAAATCCCAAACATTTACCTTACCGTGACTTGCTAAACGTTGACGATATTCTTCTCTTGTTAAGACATTTTGATTTTTTTTATCTTTAGAATCTTGTATTTTGCTCATTACTCTCAACCTTTACCTTATTGTGCTAATCAATATTAGCATGTTACACCATGTTCCGCATTAACTTTTTAAGAAAATTAACCAACTTAAGCAGATCGTGACATTTGTCTTTAAGGCACTATGCTATAATATTACTATTGAAAAGTAAGAAGTAAGTTCAGGATTGGGATGACTATGTGAGCAAATCACACGCTTATAATTTGCCAAATGGATGGCATAAAACATTCTATACACTTTGGCTAGGCTGTTTTATTACTGGTTTAGGGTACTCAATGACGATGCCCTTTTATTTCCTTATTTATGGCTGAACTGGGTCACTATAATAAACTACAATTGAATTTATATTCTGGTCTAGCTTTTGCCATGACTTTTTATTGCCCAAGCCATTATTTCACCTTATTGGGGAAACTTAGCTGACCGCAAAGGTAGAAAAATTAATGTGCATGCGTGCTGCTGGCGTTATGAGCTTAACCATATTTATTACTGGTCTTGCTCAAAGTGCTTTCTTTATTATTTGTATGCGATTCTTACAGGGACTATTTTCTGGCTATATCAACAATGCCACTGCTTTAATGGCAAGTGAAACGCCGCATCAACGTAGTGGTTGGGTAATGAGCAAAATGATGACTGCGGGAACGGCTGGTAATTTAGTTGGCCCACTAATTGGTGGAGCTTTGTCTAGTGCCTTAGGTTACAGGATTCCTTTCTTTATTACTGGCGGACTAATGTTTTTAACATTTTTAGGAACGTGGTTATTAGTAAAAGAGGACTTTACTCCAGTTTCTCGTGAAAAGATGAAGCCAATGGGAGAAATAATGCATGGTTTACCTAATGTTAAGTTAATCATCATTATGTTTGTAACCACAATGATTGTTCAGTCATCAACTATGTCAATTGATCCCATCGTTTCTTTGTACGTAAAATCTTTAATGCCCCACAGTAACAATATTGCCTTGATTGCCGGTATTGTTGCAGCTACACCAGGGCTTGGTACAATGCTTTCGGCTTCTCATATTGGTCATTTAATGGATCATATTGGAGCTGAGAAAGTTCTGCGTTGGGGATTACTGATTGCAACAATCTTGTTTATCCTGATGACTTTCATTCCTAATGCCTGGTCACTAGCTTTCTGGCGATTTCTTTTAGGTATTGTTAGTGCTGGATTACTTCCTGCTGCTCAAACAGTTCTAACTTTAAATGTTCCACCAGAAGCATTTGGTAGAGTATTCTCTTATAATCAATCTTTCCAAGCCGTCAGGGGCTGTCTTAGGGTCTTTACTCGGTTCAACAATTTCTGGTATGTTTACTTATGAATGGGTATTTGCAGCAACTGGAATTACGCTATTGATTAATTATTTAATCATGCAACTTTCCGCTCACCATCAAAATGCCTAACTTGTTAAAGGAGTAATTGTAATGAAAACTATTGGTATTACTGCAAGCATCAAAAACAATCAATTAGTCGTTGATCGTAGCATTATTGATACTGTTGTAAAGCTAGGTTATCTTCCGCTTGTTTTTGCTCCAGTGAGTTTAAAAACAATGCCATTACCTAACGTTAATTTTGATGCTTTAATTCTTAGCGATGGTCCTGATATTACACCAATTTTTTATAATGAAGAGCCACTTCCCGAACTCAGAGAAACGGATCCACACCGAGATCAGTTTGAATTAAATTTGATTAAAAATACTCATGATTCAAACCTCCCAATTCTAGGAATTGGGCGCGGGATGCAAATGTTAAACGTAGCCTTTAACGGAACGCTTTTCCAAGATATTTATGTTCAAAATTCTGGAGCAGGTATTCAGCATATCCAAAAGAATGATTTATCTTTAGAAAGTCATCATGTCAATGTAACTGAAGAAAGCGAACTTGCTAAGGCTGTTGGTACACATCCTTACGTGAACAGTAATCACCATCAAGCAATTAAGACAATTGCTAATAACTTTAATATTGTAGCAACTGCGCCTGATGGCATTATTGAAGCCATTGAATCAACTGACCAAACAATGCTAGGAATTCAATGGCGGCCTGATAAATTATTAGATGATCCAAAGCAAGAAAAGATCTTTACTAACTTTTTTGATAAATTGCAATAATAAAATAAGAGCTAGAGAAAAAACATGATTCTCTAGCTCTTATTTTATTTACTAATCTTTTTACCCTCACATAAATTCAAACGAACTATCTTATTAAACATTGCCTTTTCTTCAGGTGAAATCTTATGAGCAACTTCAATTACTGCTACATGAGGATTTTTTAATAACGTTTCATGGATTGCAAAAAGATAAATTAGGATCTAGTGCACTTGTTGCTTCATCTGCTAGTAAAATTGGCCGGCCTGATAAGAGTGCCCGCGCAATTTCAATTCGTTGAATTTGACCACCAGACAAGCCGTTTCCGGCTTCGCCAACCTTATGATCTAGACCTTCTTTTTTACTAATTCATCTAATCCTGCTAAATGAATAACCTTCTTTAGCTTCTCATCACTAACTTTTCTACCTAAAGTAATATTAAAGCGTAAGGTATCATCGAACATAAATGGTTTCTGGTTAACGTAAGAAAAGTAATTATGAGCCTTAGCCCAATCCCCAGTTACATTTTCTCCATTGATTAAAATTTTACCTTCTACTGGGCGCTTTAACCCTAACATTAATCGTAATAAAGTAGTCTTTCCCCAACCACTTGGAGCCATAAGTAAAATTTTTTCACCAGGCTTTACCTGTAAATTAACATCAGTAAAAATCGTATGCTTATCAGATTTAGTTTGATAAGCAAGATGTTCAACATCTAGTCCTTCAAACTTCTCTGGTTTTCTGAGTTTTCAATTGCTTCATAGTTAAGAGCCTTTTTGCGTCTTCTTCCACATTGGCACAGTAGATTTAACTTGATTAAATTCATTAAATAAAGTTACAACAGGCGTAATGAAGTTCATTGCTAAGTCAACCATCATAAATAGTGTACCCACGCTTAGGCTTCCCTGCATCATCATGATGCCACCAATTGTACATGGAATAATAAAGCAGAATAATTCTGCAGCAGAATAAATTAATTCTAGTGCCCAAGCTTGCGTTAAGTTCATATTACGCAAGGCATTTTCCATATTTTGAGCTGAATGCGTTGCTCTCACTACAATGTTATTTCTAACATTATATAGCTTAGCTGACTGGGCACCATTTAAAGAATCAGAAACATTTTGCGTATAGCTTGCATTGGTTTTGGCCCAAATTTTTGACTTTTTAGTAATAATTTTACTAGTAAAATTTGCACAACTGCTGGAGCTGCCATTGCTACCACAAAAATAATCGTCATTTGCCATGAATTATACAAGGCAAAAGCTAATGAGCCAATGAAAGTTAAGCCTTGATAAATCATATCAAGTTGCGCTGTAATTCGATTAGTTTCAATTTGCTTTAAGTCGTTAGTCATAAGCGACAAACCATTTTTAATATCAGGATCACCTTGATCAACTAAATATTGCAAATTAGCCCGTTTAAAGACCATATTAACATCACGAATTATGCCCATTTTACCCGCTCATAGATAAAATTACTCAGCATAAAGCAGAGCTGTCCTAAGGCAGTCAAAGCTGCTAAACGCACTAAATGCATTACATCTTTTGAATGTGATGATGCCACATTTAGCATAATTTTTATCATATAAGCTACAAATAAAATGTTACAAGCCTTGATCGCAGCTAAGATGGTAAAACAGATCACCTGACTTCGTCTTGCATATTTTAAGCTCATCTAAAACTCCTCACTTTAGTTAAGACGTTAGTTTATTATATATGGCTTTATTTTCTGAATCAAATACACAAAAATAGATCTTAATATTAAAATTTTGTTGTTTAAGCCAATTCTTGGTAGTTTCGACCGCAATTTTTGCAGCCTCTACTTTTGGATAACCATAAACGCCTGTTGAAATACACGAAAAAGCAATTGAATGAAGATTATATTGCTTAGCTAAGTTCAAACTATTTCGATAGCAAGCTGCTAATAACTCAGCATCTTTTGAGCAAAATTAGGATTATACACAGGACCAACTGTGTGGATAACATATTTAGCAGGTAAGTTATAACCCTTAGTAATTTTAGCTTCTCCAGTATCACAGCCATGAAGTGTTCTACATTCTGCCAGTAATTCTGGACCAGCCGCACGGTGAATCGCACCATCTACTCCACCGCCACCTAAAAGCGTTCGATTAGCTGCATTGACGATTGCATCAACTTTTAATTTGGTGATATCTGCTTGAATTACTTGAAGATCATTCACTAACTCTCACCCTTTCTAATATTTCATATTTATATTTTTATCTCATATACAAAAAAATAAGCTCATCCCCACACGGAAATGAGCTTATTTTGATTTAATCATCAATAATTATCTCTTAGTAACTGCGATTAAATCGTCGCCATGTTTCTTGTCTACGCCATCAATACGTTGAACATTTGCATAACTAGCTGTGTTAGTAATAACAGTCATAACAGTTGTGTCGTATCCTGCTTTCTTCACAGCATCTAAATCAACAGTTCCTAACTTTTCACCTTTTTCAACATGTTGGCCTTGTTTTACATCACTAGTAAAGCCTTCACCCTTCATGTTGACAGTGTCAATACCAATGTGAATCAAGACTTCTGCACCTTCATCAGACTTAATTCCGTAAGCATGCTTAGTTTCGTAAGCAACGGTGATTTTCACCAGTGACTGGAGAATAGATAGTTCCTTCACTTGGAACCATAGCAGCACCCTTACCCATTGCTTCAGTTGAGAAGACTGGATCTTTAACATCTTTTAAGCTTTCTGCCTTACCTGAAACAGGTGCAACAATTACTTCATCATGTAATTCTTTATCTTCTTTGATAATTTGATCAGCCTTTTCTTGTTGTGCAACTTGATCACCAGCTGATTCAACAGTACCAGATTCTTCGACTACATCTTCTTTGAAGTGGCGCTTACCATATACAAAAGTTAAAGCAAAAGCAACAATGAAACTAATTGCTACTGAAAGTGCCCACATTGGAATGCTCTTTGGCACCATTGATAAGAAGCCAAGGAAACCAGCTGAACCAAGAGCAGCAGCAGTAACATGCATTAAGCCAGCAAAAGCGGCACCTACACCTGCACCAATTAAAGCACAGAAGAATGGGAACTTGTACTTCAAGTTAACACCAAACAATGCTGGTTCAGTAATACCCAGTAAGGCTGAAACACCAGATGAACTTGCTAAGCCCTTAACTTTTTCATTCTTAGTTAAGAAGTAAATCGCAAAAGTAGCAGCACCTTGTGCAACGTTAGCCATACATGCAGTAACAAAGATAAAGTCACCAGAACCACGGCCACGTGCATATTCAGCTAAAAGTTGAGTTTCAACTGCTGGGAAACTTTGGTGAAGACCGGTAGTAACAATTGCTGAGTAAGATAAACCAAAGATACCCATACCAAAGGCACCAGTTGTGTTATATAACCAAACAATTGCAGCAGTAATTGCATCTGACACACCTTTAAAGACTGGTCCAATAATTGTAAAAGTTAAGAAACCAGTAATCATGATTGAAAGAAGTGGTGTGAATGTGAAGTCAACTGCTGATGGTAACCACTTGTGGAATCTCTTTTCTAAGAAAGCCAAAAGCCAAACAGCTACTAAAACTGGGATAACTTGGTATTGGTAGTTAGTTTGAGAAACATGTAAACCAAAGATGTCCCAATATTTACCAGCCCCACCTAAAGCAGGCGTGGTCATAATCATACCAATAGTTGCACCTAAGAATTGGTTAGCTCCAAAACGTTTAGCTGCAGACATACCAACTAGGATAGGCATGAAAATAAATGGAGCAGCTGACATTACCTGAATGATCTCAGATAATCCCTTAACGTTAGGCGCCATTTGAACAACTGATTTTGCTCCGGAATAAACCTGGAGAAGTTAAGAAGTTGTTCAAAGCCATTAACAAACCACCAGCTACTAAAGCTGGAATAATAGGAACAAAGATGTCAGACAAAAGTTTAATAAAGGCCATTACTGGATTAAACTTTTTGATCCTTTTGAGCAACTTTCTTTAAGTCGTCAGTTGAAAGTTCTGATAGACCTGTCATTTTAATTAATTCATCGTAGACGTTGTTAACATCCCCAGGTCCTATAATAATTTGAAATTGACCATTAGTTTTGAAAGTTCCCTTGATATCTGGATCGCTATCAAGCATCTTCATATTTACTTTACTATCGTCTTTTAAGACTAAGCGTAGACGCGTAGCACAGTGAGAGCAGCGGCTACTAAGTTGTCGCGACCAACAGCTTCAATGACTGTTTCAGCAACTTTTTTGTGATCCATGTCTGTCTCCTCCTCAAAATTGTGTAAGCGTTTTAAATATTTTACATATATTATGATAGCGCATTCTAGTTTTATGTCAAGCGCTTATCACAAAAATATCAGCATTTTGATACTTTCTTGCCATTTTCAAGGTATGTTATCAATGAAAGTGCTGCTATTCGTTTGACATACATAATATTTTTAGTTACTATCTCTATATAAGAATGCGTTTACATATTCAATGAGGTGAATAGTTATGGAATGGACAAGAGAACAACGTTATCGTAAATACAAAGATTGGGATGCACAGACCTTATTAGATCTCAAGCTCAAGCAGCAACTTCCCCGTATCAGATGCACTATCATATCCATCCACTTTCAGGATTACTAAATGATCCTAATGGTTTTTTACTTACTATAATGGCGAATATCATTTATTCTGCCAGTCATATCCTTTGGTCCAGTTCACGGAGTTAAATCATGGATTCACTTTGCTTCTCCTGATCTAGTTCATTGGCATTATTTAGGACCCGCAATTGATCCCGATAGCGACTTAGACAATGCTGGAGCATATTCCGGCTCAGCAATGGAACATAACGGAAAACTTCTATTAATGTATACGGGTAATCACCGCGATGAAGACTGGACTAGAATTCCTTATCAAGTAATTGCCGAAATGGATGAAAATAATCACATTACTAAACCTGATAAGGCAGCAATCTTACCACCAGATCATGTTAGCGAACACTTCCGCGATCCACAATTATTTCAACATAATGGTAAGTATTATGTTTTACTTGGTGCTCAAGATGCTAAAACTAAGAGCGGTCATATTGATATTTATGAATCAGATGATCTTGAAACTTGGCATGAAAATGGTTATTTAGACTTGGGTAAAAACGAAATGGGCTACATGATTGAATGCCCTAACTTAGTTTTCGTTGACAACTACCCTGTTTTAATTTTTTGTCCTCAAGGTTTAGATAAATCAATTGCCGACTATCAAAATATTTATCCAAATATGTACTGGATTGGCAAAGATATTAACTTAAGTAAAGCCCAATTTACTCCGCTTCAAGATCATCCAGCTAATTTAGATGATGGCTTTGATGTATATGCCACACAAGCCTTTAATGCTCCAGATGGAAATGCTTATGCCATTTCTTGGGTAGGTTTACCCGACTGTACTTATCCAACTGATAAAGAAAATTGGGCTAATTGCTACAGCCAAGTTAAACGTTTAGAAATTAAAGATGGCGTGTTATATCAACATCCTGTAGACGCAATCAAAAATTTACGTCATAATGAAAAACAGCTCAATGATGAAAAATAATTAGTCAAAAGGCCGGTAAACAATATGAATTAAAACTTCACTTAGCTGCTGGTCAAGCTGGAAAATTACATCTAGCTTCTAATGAGGATTTATCTGCAAGTTTAGTAGTTGACTTCAATACAGCTCAAGATGCTAAATTAACGATTGATCGTGCTTCAAGTGGTCCAGCTGTTAACCCAGATTACGGTGCAACTAGAACAATTGAACTTAATGCCAACCAAGACTTAGATCTAGATATTTTCGTAGATGGCTCATTATGCGAAATTTTCATCAATGATGGTCGCCATGTTGCAACTTTACGATTCTTTGCACCAAGCTCAAATCAAAAATTACCTTTGACAAAGATACCAAGTACACAGGACGATTATGGAGCATGAATTCTATATTATAGGAAGATGACAATGGTTAAATTAACCGACGTAGCTGCTAAAAAGCAGGCTGTTCTGTAACTACCGTTTCACGAGTAATTAACAATTATGGCTATATTAGTCAAAAACAAGAAAAAAAGTTCACGAGGCAATGAGAGAGCTGAACTATCAACCAAATTCTGTTGCCCGCTCTCTTCAGGGAAAGAAAACCAAACTTATTGGTTTAATTTTTCCAGATGTATCTAATCCATTTTTTGGTGAATTAGTTTCTAAAATTGAAGATCAATTATTTAATCATGGCTACAAGACGATCCTTTGCAATGCTGGCAGTGATACAGAGAAGGAACGTACCTATCTGCAAATGCTCATGGCTAATCAGGTAGATGGGATTATTGCTGGAGCTCATAATCTGGGCATTGAAGAATATCAAAGAACGGGTTTGCCAATCGTTTCGTTTGATCGTAAACTCTCAGATAACATTCAATTGTTAGTGCCGATAACTTCAAGGGTGGCAGTTTAGCTACTCAAGAACTTTATAATCATGGTGCCCGTCATATTTATTTTGTAGGAAATCCAACTCTAGATGGGCATCCTACGCAAAAGAGATTGCTTGGCTACAAAGAAACAATCAAGGAATTGCAATTAACGGAACATATTCATCCAGTAATTTTAATGAAACTCTTGCACTAAAAGAAATGGCAATTAAAGACTTACTGGAGAATCATAAAGTAGACAGGATCGTAGCATCTGACGACCTTACTGCTCTTTTGATCATGAATATTAGTCACGAATTAGGAATTAAAATTCCTAAAGATTTAAAGATTATTGGATTCGATGGAAGTAAAGTAGTACGTGATTTTGAACCACGTCTGTCTACAATTGTTCAACCTATTCCTTCAATTGCACAACTACTTGTTAAGCTTTTTAGAAAAGCGAATCGACAATCCTACTGAAAAATTAGATAACTATACATACTACTTGCCAGTAGAATTACTTAAGCGCGAATCTAGCGGAAACTAAGAAAAAGACTTTAGACATTTTTAGTGTCTAAAGTCTTTTTTACTCAAATACAATTTTCTAAAATCTTTCAAATCCTGCTTTGAAAAACCCAATTCCTTCGTAAAATAATTTTCAAAACCACCATACCCAGCATCAATTGTTTGCGTAATTCCTTTAACAGCCGTTCCCTCTCCTTCAGTAACATTCATTCGATTAACCATTTTAATCATCTCAGAATCACTTGGGAGCTGCTTTTTAAGGCCAAAAGTATACAACTCATTAGTTAATAAATAGTCGCGTGCAATGGTATGCTCGTCAATTCAAGTCCTTTTAAAATTAGAGCTGTTGTCATCCCTGTACGGTCTTTTCCAGCACTGCAATGATAGACTAAGGCTTCATTTTCAGGCAAAGTAAGTAATGCTGCAAATACGCGTGCAAAAGCTTTTTGACTAGCTGGGCTCAAAATCACATTTTGATAAATCTCGCCTAAATAACTGTCAACTTTAGGAATGTGATGCAAAAAGCGATACAGCTTATGACTATCATTAACAAAATTACCACTGCTATCTTCCGCATAGACATGACAATCCCAAACTTCAACACCCTGCCATTTTCGATCTGGCGCCATTACTTGTTCATTGCTAGTCCTTAAATCACAGTCTACTGTGGCATTCATTTTTGCTAATTTTTCTTCGTCGCGTTCAGTTAAGCTGCTTAATGAGTCAGAGCGATAAATTTTTCCCCACTTCACATGTTTACCTTCATTATTTTCATAGCCACCGATATCACGAAAATTTTACAGTACCGTCAAAAGTAATTAAGCGATTATGTTCCATAGCTTCTCATCCTCTATCTTATTGTCTCTCATCTTATATTCTAGCTTATTTTCTTAAGGAATTAAGTATTTAAGACTTAGGCACTTACTTTATTTACAAAATCTCTAGCGATAGTTTTAGACATAAATACAGAACACTTTCACTTTGTTAGTTTCTTATCTATAATTAATAGTAATAATTTACCAGTAAATAACTTTCAAGGAGGATTGCACAATAATGTCAAATGAAAACATAGAAGCTCTAACAATTGCTGGTCATGATAGTGATGGTAGCGCTGGGATGCCAGCTGACTTACATGCCTTTTACGCACGTGGCGTTTATGGTATGGGGCTCTTAACTGCTGCCGTTGCTGGAAATTCGCAAGGAATTTTTGCTCAACAATTAATGCCATTAGATTTTATTCAAAAGCAATTCGATGTCTTAAATGATGATTTCAAAATAAAGGCCGTTAAGACTGGAATGCTTGCTAATAAAGATATTATCGATGTAGTTGCTAAAAACTTAAAACATTATCAAATGCAAAATATTGTACTTGATCCAGTGATTATTACTAAACATGGTGCCACCCTTTTAGCAGATGATGCATACCAAGCATTTCTAAAAAAAATTAGTACCACTTGCCACAATTATTACACCAAACTTTTTGAAGCACAAAAGCTAACCGGTCTTGAATTGAAAAACGAGTCTGAAATCAAGCAAGGCGCTAAAATGTTACAAAAAATGGGTGCAAAAATGTTTTAATTAAAGGCAGTCATCATAATGACAGACAACCAGAAGTTAAAGATTACTTACTGTTAGATGACGGCTCAGACGAATGGCTAACTAAACCTTACTTTAAGACTGATCGAGTTAACGGTACGGGGGATACTTTATCAGCAGTAATTGCAGCCGAACTTGCAAAGGGGAACAATGTAAAAACTGCGGTTAAAATTGCCAAAGATTTCACCTATGAAGCACTTTCACATCCCATTAACGTTGGTGCAAAATATGGTCCCATTAACCATCTAGCTGCTCAAGAAGAAATGAAACAATAATTTTTACTAACTATGATTTAAGACAATTTTAAGTTATACTTTGAACATACAATTTAAATAGGGATGATAATTATGGCAGATAAAACAATTAAAATTGCATACTTATATGAAGACTTAATGAATACTTATGGAGATTCAGGTGACGTCAAAGTAATTCGTTACTTACTTGACAAACAAGGCTATCAAACTGAAGTTGATAACATTTCTCTAGATGACAAATTCAATGCTAACGACTACGACTTTTTATTCTTTGGCGGCGGTCAAGACTTTGAACAAACTGTTGTAGCTAAAGATCTGCCACGTCATAAAGAAACAATTGAAAACTATATCAACGCTGGTAATCCAATGCTTTGTATCTGTGGTGGTTATCAATTAATGGGAGATTATTACAAGACTAATTCTGGGATTACAATCAAAGGCTTAGGTATTCTGCCCCTTCATACTGTTTTTAAGGCTGATAAGCGGATGATTGGCGATACTCGTTACATGACTGAATGGGGCGAAGTAAAGGCCTTTGAAAATAACTCTGGACAAACTTACTTTGATACTACTGATATGCTTCATCCTTTCGGCGAAATGATTGAAGGCTATGGTAATAACCCACAAGATAAAGTTGAAGGCTTACGTTACAAGAACTTTATTGGTTCATATTCTCACGGACCTTTGCTTCGAAATACAAATGTCGCAAATGCGATTGTTAAGATGATTCTAGAACGTCACAAGGAGCGTACTGCTAATGAAGTTGAATCCGTTTAGAAAAGAAAGCCTCAAGCGTTATTTGGGTACTGATAAGCACTTTGCCAAAACGCTTGGGGCTTTTGACTTATTAACTATCGGTATTGGCGCAGTTATTGGTACTGGAATTTTTATTTTACCAGGTACTGTTGCCGCTAAAGAAGCTGGCCCTGGTGTAACTTTATCATTTTTAGTTGCAGCTTTAGTTTGTACTCTAGCAAGTATGTGTTATGCGGAACTTTCCTCTAGCATCCCAGTCGCTGGCTCAGCCTATTCCTATGGAAATATTCTTTATGGAGAAGTCATTGGCTGGATTCTAGGCTGGGCACTGATTCTAGAATATATGCTATCCGTTGCGGCTGTTTCTGCTGGCTGGGCTTCTTATTTTAATTCGCTGCTCCATAGTTTTGGTTTACATATACCACATCATTTTGAAGGACCGTTTGATCCCTAAATGGTACGTACCTAAATTTATGGGCGGTTATCAGTGTTTTATTAATTGGAATTTTACTCTCACGTGGAATGAAAACATCCATGAAATTTAATAATGCAGCAGTTTTAATTAAGATTGCTATTATATTTATATTCATTGGTGTTGGTTTATTTTTCATTAAACCGAAAAATTATCAACCTTTCACTCCCTATGGTACAACTGGTGTTTTACGTGGCGCTACAACGGTCTTTTTCGCCTTTCTAGGCTTTGACGTTGTTTCATCCTCAGCTGCCGAAGTTAAAAATCCTAAGAAAAAATATGCCAATTGGAATCATTGGTACCTTAATTGTGGCAGCCCTTCTTTATATGGGAGTATCAGTTGTTTTAACTGGAATGGTAAACTACAAGCAGCTAGATGTAGCAAATCCGTTGCCTACGCTTTAAAATTAGTTAACCAAGGCTGGGTAGCTGACCTCTTATCAATTGGAGCAATTGTGGGAATGAGTACAATGATGCTTACCATGATCTATTCAAGTTCACGTTTAATTTATTCTATTGGCCGTGATGGATTATTGCCAAATTTTTTAGGAAAAATTGATAAGCATGGCCTTCAGAAAATGCTCTTTGGATTGTAACCATCGTTATTGCTTTAATGGGAGGGTTATTTTCACTAGAAGAACTTACTAGCTTAGTTTCAATTGGAACGTTACTTGCCTTTACTTTCGTATCTTTCGGCGTCATTTTATTGCGCAGAAGAAAAAGATATTCCTGAAGGCGACTTTAAAGTCCCATTTTACCCAATAATTCCAATTCTTTCTGGCCTAGCCTGCATTGGAATGATGTGCTTTTTATCAGTTAAAACTTACATTTTTGCTGGTATTTGGTTCCTATTTGGATTATTTATTTACTGCGTTTATGGATATAAGCATAGCAAGATTAGTAAAAGAAATAATTAGTTAGCAAAAAGCTTAGTTACTGCACAAATACGTGTGCTATCAAGTAACTAAGCTTTTTCTTATCTTTATGTTTGGGTTCCCAGTTAAGGGCTAAAACGGCACAAATAATCATAATTGACCCAATCCAATCAATTGGCGCCATCACCAATCCAAAAATAATTACAGAACCAATTGTAGCTGAAACCGGCTCAAAAGCATCTAACAAACTAGCAGTTGATGGTTTAATATAGCGAAGCGAGCCCATCATCCATTGAAAAGGAATTAAGGTACCTATTACAATCACGCCAGCCATCAGCCAAAAAATATTAATATTGTTTGGAATCTTCGGCCATACAGGATGTGCAAGTGCCAAAGCTATTCCTGAAAAAAGTAATCCCCAACCTGTAACTACAAGACTTGAAGTATGATCAAGCAATCTACGTGGAATCAAAGTATTAGTAGCTTCGCCGACTGCAGAAATAAGGCCCCAGAATAAGACTGATGGGGTCAAAGATAGTTGATTAAAATGACCATGTGTAGCTAAAAAGAAAACACCTAAAAAGCGACGATAGCTGCAATAACATCTACTGCCCGCAATACTTGGTGTTCAAATACTACCATATAAAATAAGACAAAAAATGGCCCAATAAACTGTAAAACGGTCGCAACTGAAGCATTTGCCTGTTGAACCACGATAAAGTAACAATATTGCACAGGCAATAAACCTAATAACCCATAAGCAATAACGGTAATCGCATCTTTTTATCAGTCATTGTTTTTAATGGCTTTTTCCAGTTACCTGGGCAAAATCAAAAGCAAAATTCCACTTAATACCATTCTTACCTGAGAAATCCAAATCGGCGTTATACTTGCACTGATATTAAAGAGTCCCTTAGCAAATAAACCCGAAATCCCCCAAAAAACACAAGCTAAAGCAGCTAAGCATGTCCATAATCTTTTTTCGTCATATCTTTCCAACTTTCCTAATCTTATGCAAGACTCATCATAACATACTGCCAAAAAATTATCTTTTTCCTCTTGCTTTTTCAAAGTAAATCGATTTAAATATAATTAATATAAAAATTAAAAAGCAATGAAGAGACGAGTAGATAATTTTATTCTTTCAGTGAATTAGCGTTAGTGAGAAGCTAGTAGACCCTGAATTATCGAATAACACTTTTTCGCTGTGCTGCTAGCCTAAATTACAGTAAGCTACGCCGTCATCGGTACGTTATCAAGCCGAGGAGCATGATTGTGCTCTATTAAGCTGGTCTATTTTTAGACAATTTAGGTGGTACCGCGGAAAAAAGCCTTTCGTCCTGAGAACATCAGGAGTGAAGGGCTTTTTCTTTACTCTTAATATTTTTTCTAAGGGTATATAATTATGACATTGATATTACCTAAGGACTACCAACCAAGTCTAACCATTCGTGATACTGAAGCCGCAATTGTTTTCATTAGAGAAACTTTTCAAGACAAAATTGCTGAAAAATTAAATGTTCAACGAATGTCAGCACCAATGTTTGTTGAAAAATCTACTGGATTAAACGACAACTTAAATGGTGTTGAACGCCCCGTTTCTTTTGATATGAAAGCTATGCCTAACGATACAATTGAAGTAGTTCATTCACTAGCCAAATGGAAACGTCTGGCACTTAAGCGCTACGGATTTGGAATGCATGAAGGTCTTTACACTAATATGAACGCAATTAGACGTGATGAAGATTTAGATAATTTCCACTCAATTTACGTAGACCAGTGGGATTGGGAAAAAATCATTTCCAAAGATGAGCGTAATATCGATACCTTAAAAGATACTGTTAAGCAAATCTTTAAAGCAATCAAAGAGACAGAAAAAGAAGTTGCAGCCCGCTACCCTAGCTCTACTTATCGTTTACCTAGCGAAATTACATTTATTACTACGCAAGAACTCGAAGACCGCTGGCCTGATTTAACACCTGATGAGCGTGAAGAAAAAATTGCTAAAGAGAAAAAAGCTGTATTTTTAATGAAGATTGGAGATAAGCTAAAACGTAGTGGTAAGCCACATGATGGTCGCGCACCAGACTACGATGATTGGCAATTAAATGGTGACCTCTTATTTTGGTATGAACCTTTACAACGTAAATTAGAAATCTCTTCAATGGGAATTCGTGTCAGTGAAGAATCACTAAAAAACGCAACTAAAAAAGCCCATGCCGAAGAAAGAGCAGCTTTGCCATTTCATAAAATGCTTTTAAACGGAGAGCTTCCTTATACAATTGGCGGAGGAATCGGACAATCTCGTTTGTGCATGCTTTTACTCGGAAAAGCCCATATTGGAGAAGTTCAAGCTAGCATCTGGCCTCCAAAAATGATTGAAAAATGTGAAGCAGCTGGAATGCAAATGTTATAAAAAGGAGTATCGGTTGATACTCCTTTTTTAATACATTAAATTATTAGTTACTGGTTGTAAGATACGCCTACTATTTTCCTGCATTACTAACTTTCGTTTTCCCGTAATCATCCACAAATAAATGCATACCGGAACGACTACTGAAATAATGGCAACTAACCATTCACCTGTGCTCCCATTCCAAGTACCAGGTTGATCTCCATTTTCTTGTAAAAAGATCAAAAATCCATAAAAGAAGTGCATCAACATTGTCAGCCATAATTTACCAGTATATAAATAAACAATCGCAAAAAACAATCCTATTCCAAATGCAAATGTAACTTGAGCAACAGTTGGTGCCAATTTTTGCCATCCCAAATTATCGAAATGAAGTAAGCCGAAAAACAAAGCACTGATAAAAATAGTTATTGGGACCTGCCATTTGCTCTTTCTCAAAGCATATAGCAATATGATAATCATTAAGTACCGATTCATTTCTTCCATTAACCCAGCTTCAGCTGCTTCGCTAAAACTATTTAGAGTAAACTTCATTGGATCAGCATGATAGGAAAAAAGGATAGAAAATAGATTATTACCCTGTCCACCAAATGCATTCCACAAAATATCAACAATCCCAAAAGCAATCAAAAGACCAATACACTGTTAGAGAAATTAATTGATCTGTGGAATTTCAAATTGAAGTTAAAACTATAGCCCCATCCCTGTGCTAAAAAAACAGCCTAAAATGATATAAGCTACGGCAGCCCAAAGACCAGTTGATATAATAGTATTAAAGAATTTATTTCCCGGGATATGACCTAATGTGCTAGCTTCCATTACATTTTCCATCATTAAAAGACAAGAATTATGCGTGGAATAATCCAATTAACATCCCCAGCTATTGCGATGATAAAAGGCACTAACCATACTAAGCCGATTAGTAAAAAAGACACTTGCTACTAAAATCCCCATTTGTGGCCAAGTTTTAGCTACTGCATTCATTAGTTCAATCCAGCCGCCTAAGGACAATAACGGCCAAAAGATAATCATCAACCAGCGATTAAAAGTATTAACTTTAGGTGGCTTTCTCTGCCAAAGAACTAGTAGTAACATCAAAACTAACACTGGCGAGAAAAAAGATTAATAAAAATACTTCGTTATGTTGCACCCATAATTGATGTCTCAAACCTGGATTAAGATAGAGAAAAATATAAAAAATTATACTTAGGACTAATTCCGCAATTAATGCATAGCGTGCTTTTTTCTTTCATGTGGTTTAACTTCTTCCTAGTATTACTAACATATTCTCTTCAGTATACAAAAAAGGACTACCTAAGCCAAACTGCCTAGTAGTCCTTTCTTAAATTATTTACTAGCCTTACGATCTTTTCTAGAGATAATGAACATAATTAATGGTAAAACAATAAATCCAAAAATCATCATTGCTATTGCATACCAATTAATTCAGTTACTTGTCCACTTGCATTAACCACACCAAATTGTGCTTTCCAGTTATATTCAACTAATAAGAAAATAACTAAGACGATTGAAAGAATTGGAACAACAATATCAGTCCATATGTTCTTCTGGGCATCTAAGACAGGTTCTGCAGTCTTTCCACGATAAAATTGGATAACTGCTAACGGAACTACAATGAAGCCTAGAAAACGTACCATTGCACTTAATGTAATCAAGTTAACCATGTTATATTCAAATGCCATTGGAATTAAAATTGCAAGTAATACTGAAATAAAGAACGTTCTAATTGGAAAATTATTCTTGGTTCTCTTAGTTAAACTCTTTGAAAATTGGTTTCACGCGCCATTGCTTCCAAGATTCTTGGTGCATTAAAGCTAGAAGCAACGTTAATACCAAACATTGAAATTAAAGCACCTACTAGAATAACATCCCTTAAAATCTCATTTTTAAAAATTGCTGCAATCGCTACAACCTGCTTAGTTGTCATCAAGGCCTTAGGATCAAGCACCATCGCAACTGCAACAACACCTATATAAACTATCGCAATTACGATGATTGCTAAAGGGAATAGCACGTGGTAAATTCTTAGCTGGATTTTTCATATCCTCTGAACCAGAAGCAACGGATTCAAATCCAGTAAAGGCATAAAAAGCTGATACAATTGCCATTACAAAGCCTGTAGTAGTTAAAGTTGGCACAATCTTTTGACCATTTTGAGTAATTTGATCTACTTCATTTAAGTTGCTTGAAGCCCCAGTCATAATTAATAATACTACTCCAGCAACAATAATTAATACTAAGGCAGCTAACTTACCAAGTGTTGCTAAATTCATGACATACTTTAACAACCTTTTGACCAAATAAGTTAATGATCGTAATAACAGCCATTAAGATCAAAAAAGCCAATGGTCACACTCATCGTTTTGTTTGGATTACCACCAAAAATAGAAATTGTTGATTTGATAACTCCAACTGCCATAACACCCCAAGCTACACTTGCAGAAAAGTAACGTAAAATCCCCATATAGAAACCTACATTATTTCCAAAAGCTGCCTTTGAATATGCATAAGCAGCACCAGATTTAGTTACATATTTTGCAGCCGCCGCAAAAAGAAACAGCTAAAATAGAAGCAAAATTGCCGCTATAAAGTATACAATTAACGCTTTTGATCCAGCCTGTTGAACAACGCTACCTGGCGTCAAGAATATTCCTGAACCAATAATTGAATTAATGGCTAAAAGTACAATCGACCAAAAGCCTAATTTACTTGTTTCATTCTCATTCATCTATTATTAACTTCTCTCTACTCTCTTTTTGCATTATCAATAATATGTTTAAATAAGTTATTTTGATAAGAAACAACGCGGTGAAGCATTTCAGGATGCCATTGAACAGCAATCACTGAAGCATCTTTATTTTCAATTGCTTCTACTACTCCATCAACACAACGAGCTGAAACCTTAAACTCAGGTGCAACATCTTTAATTAATTGATGGTGAAAAGAATTTGTCTGTATTTTTCTTTTCCCAACAATTCAGCAATCTTAGTTCCTGCAACTGTTTCAACAGTATGAGTAAGTAAAGTTGGCGTTTGTCCCTGATTGTGTTTTTAAAGTTTTTCCTTTTCTATAGCTTA
>VOFH01000123.1_pt1 | contig 54276 bp, 49 predicted proteins | sample 5384091 | NCBI WGS metagenome assembly VOFH01 (sample SAMN12384727, study PRJNA508395) | human gut metagenome | isolation source: healthy gut G | host: Homo sapiens
TGTTCTACGGAGAAAATCGAAAAGAGATAGGAGGGATTTTGAGACAGCTCAGTGAATGGAAAGGAGTAAAAATAGTAGAAGCAGAAGTGTGCCCGGATCACATCCACATGCTGGTAGAAATCCCACCGAAAATGAGTGTGGCGGGATATATAGGATTTCTCAAAGGGAAAAGCAGTTTGATGATTTTTCAACGACACGGGAATCTGAAGTACAAATATGGGAATCGATCATTCTGGTGCAGAGGGTACTACGTGGACACCGCAGGAAAGAATGCGAAAAAGATCGCGGAATACATTCAAAATCAGTTGAAAGAAGATCAACTTACAGATCAGATGACGTTAAAGGAATACATGGACCCGCTTGCGAGTAACAAGTAACAATCCTATGCAAGTGTCAGACCGTTATGCGCCTTGAGGCGCTGCCTGTATCATAGGGCTTTGCACGCATCTGAAATACCCCCGGCTTCACCGTAATCTCATTAAATAGTGTCTACACAAGATCAGGTCAAAACAGTACACCAAATAGCAATGCAACGAATTTGCACAGCAGCCAGAAAAGATGTTGTAGTTTTTGCATATCGAGTAGCAATGCCTCGCCAACGTTTCAGGTGCAAAAAAGCATTTTCCACCAGATGACGAAGCCGATACAAGTAACGGTCATACTCCCGCTGCTGCTTGCGATTTCGTTTAGCCGGAATGACGATATTCATTCCAGCATCAGCGGCATAAGCAATGATTTGATTGGTGTCATACCCACGATCGGCCAGTAATGTTTCCGCCGATATTCCATCAATCAAGTGAATAGCTTTGCAATCAGCTCGGGTACCCTCTGTGATAAGTACTCGGACCGGCATACCATTTGCATCCACGGCAAGGTGAATCTTGGTATTGAGCCCCTTTTGTACGGCTCATGTCCTGATTACCGCTATTGGCTCCTGCCGCATGTGGATGCACCTTACAGTGGCTGGCATCAATCATCAGCCATTCAAAATCGGGCTCATCAACCAGAATTTCCAGCAGTTTTTCCCAGATCCCCTTGTCACGCCATCTGCGGAACCGCTGATACACGGTACCCCATTTCCCGTAGAACGGCGGTAAATCCCGCCACGGTGCTCCTGTGCGTAAAATCCAAAACACGCCATTGATAAATCGCCGGTTATCCTGGGCTATTCCACCCCACTGCCCTCGTTGTCCTGGCAGATGCGGTTCCAGCAGGCTCCATACCGCATCGCTGATGTCGTGGCGTTGTTGTTCATTCTTCATGGGAACACCTCTTTCGGATCTCTTGCTCCCATTATACCATATCGCTCGTGTAAACGCTATTTAAGATAAGGCTCCAAAATGCAACCGCCTCTGAGAGAAAATCTCGGAGGCGGTTTAGTAAACATGTACATCAGAAAAAGGCATGACAAAGGCGCGGAGTCTCCTCCGCGAAAAAACGAATATGAAACGGTCTCAAATCATCCGATACTGAAAACTGATTGGGCGCTTCGCGCGCATATTCCTCGGTTTTTGCAGACCAGGCCGGACAGGAAGCAGGAATTTTGTGATCAAAGGTTCTACATTGACCGCGGGAACGAAGCCCAGCAGGAATTCCCGTGCAATGTGAGCGGCGAAAGCGGTGTTAATTCGGTAAAGATGTTTGCCTTCAGGCTGTGTAAAAACGGCATGGAGACGAAGCAGGGAAGCGAAATTGTAGAGCGTCATTCTGGAAAAGATCTCCTGTTTGATAAATGGGCGCTTTTTGGCATGAAAGTGTGTCAGTGCAAGGGTGTATTTCAAATCCCGGAAAGATGTTTCGATACCCCAGCGTTTGTGGTAAAGTTCACGAAGCAGCGGAGGCGGGAACCGATCTGCGGGAAGGTTGGTGATCACGGTCTCGTACAGACCTTCTTTCACCGCAAATCTGACCACACGGAAAGAGATTGGATACAATGCATCGCTTGCGTCCCCAATATAGTCGAAATGAACCTTTTTGGGAATCCAGCGGTACTTATGAGGCTCTTGACGGATACGGTTTGTGAGGCGTTTGGACAGAGAATAACTGAAGGCTGCGTCAAATTCCGGCGCACCAGTCAGCCTAAGCCCTGAAAGGAGGCCCTGCTTGTCTTTTTACGCGGATCAGATATTTCCCGCCCTTCTGTTCTATGTCTGCCATGTTGTTGTATGCCTCATAACCGCGATCCGCTACGAGAATGACCGGTTCTGTGAGTTCCGACCGATCCACCAGTTCTACAAGCGCCTGAGATTCGTGCTCCTCTCGTCCATCTTGTATGATGGCGTCCAGATAGACTTGACTTTCCAAATCGTACAGAGCGTTCAAATGCAGCAGGTTGTATCCGCGCCCGTCCTTCGTGCTATTAAAGTAGGTTGCTTTGTCGTGAATGTCGCTTGGAATCTGCACATGGGAACCGTCTGCCGCCAGCAGTGTGTACCCGTTCCACCTTCGGATGGGACGGTTTTGATAAGTGAACCGGCGCAAAATTTCTTCAAAGGCCGTTGGAAGGAGTTTTCCCCGCTGCTGAACAAACGCTGATGTCGTTGCAGCTGTCGGATCATAGTGAAACTGCCGCTGCAGTTCCACATTCAGGCTTTGTCCGCTCATGAAGAGTATTGTCTTGCACAGCGTCTCGAAGGGCAGCTTTCGATTCCGTTTGAAATCCCGCTTGGGATCGGCCGTGTGTTTGGGCAACTCCTTCCGTATTTGAGATACGGTATTTAGAAGTTTCCTCTTCAGGGCTTTGGGGTAGTTTTTCATCGGCGTAACCTCCTTGAAATTGCTTTCAAGGCATAGCCGCCGATTTTTTCTTTTTTGTCAAGGGGTTTTTGTGATTTTTTTCAAATATTTGCAAAATATTTGCAGAAAAGATCTGGCCGCTTTTTTGTGCAGTCTGGTCGGTCGCTTATCTTAATGAGATTACGCTTCGCCGGGGGATATTTATTTCCGAAAAGAAGGAGAGAAAGCTCAGCGTGCCCGGCGGGAAAGCCGGGCTGTTTCCTGAGGATGCTTACACCTCGAAGGAATAGCGCAGAGAACTTCCACGCTGAGCATGGATGCCTGCCAGCGCCATATGTACCGCGCCGCCCTGCGCGCCGCGCAGCCAGCCGCAGGCTGCGCGTGGCTTTGTGCCGTGCGGGCCGGGGCCGCTGTCGCTCAGCGCTACGCCAACCGGTCCGGTGCATTCGATGGGCGGCAGGCCCGTTTCCATCAGCTCCGGTTCCTCGCCGGCGGGCAGGGGCGGCACGATCTCGTAGGCGATCACCGGCAGCCAGCCCTCCTCCAACTGCGGCAGGCGCGGTGTGGGGCCGCGGTGAAGGAAAGCAAGTTCATTTACATAAAGCGTGTGCTTTGCGCCTGTAACCGGGTGTGCGAAAGGAACCGCACAGGCGGCAGCGCTCACTTCGTTGACGGCGAATTCGCGGCCGACGGGCATCCACCGCGGCCCGGCGGCGACCTCCAGTGACAGGCTTTTTACAGCGGTCTGCATCCCGCGGGGCCAGGGGGCGTGCACACGGTGGCACACATAGCAGTCGCCCGGCAGGCACAGGGAAGCGTAAGCGGCGCGCACGGCGTCTACGGCGGCGTCGGGCCGTTCGCGCCGCACAAAGGGAACCCAGGTGAAGCTGCTGGATGCGCACGGCTCCACAGGCAGGCCGTTGATCAGGCGCGGGGAAAAGGAAGCCTCCGGGATGGGCCGTTCTCCCTCCAACATCCGCTCTTCCAAGGGCGTGAGGCGCTCGCCGTCCACCCCCGCATATTTTTTGCAGAACGTGCGCACCGCGCCGCTGTCCAGAAACAGAAGCACATCAAGCGTAAGCCCGGCGTCTGAAACATACAGCGCCGGGATGCGGCACAAATGCCCGGCCCAGGTGAACTGCCAGTCCACGGGCACGGCCTGCGCCGGTGCGCCCTGGGGCGCCGTCCAGAAATTTTTTCCGTAATAAACCGCAAGAGAATCCTTTTCCTCCATACCAGCTCCCTCACACGCCTTCCAAATTGAAAGCGGGAGTGTATTCCTCCTTTGCACTGCTTTTTTCCTGCATGAAGCCTTCCGTCAGGCCAAGCTCTACCGCATAGTCCACAGCCTTTCGGTATTCATACGTCGAAATGCGCCGCCCCAGGGCCTTGTGCTCCTTCGCCTTGTAGAACGGCGTGTACTGGCTCATCAGGCTCGTCAAAAAGCTTCCCGGCGGAAGTTCTTTGGCCATAAAGCGAAGCACGGCGCGGGTATCCGCCGCGGCGCCCGGCAGTGCCAGATGCCGCAGGATAACGCCGCTGCGCATCAGTCCCTGACCGTCCAGAACAGGCGGCCCGGCCTGCGCGATCATCGCCTTTACGGCGGTGCGGGCAGCCTCGAAATAGTCCGGCGCGTTTGAATATTCGGCGGAAAGCTCCGGCGAGCGGTATTTGACGTCCGCCAGCCAGATGTCCACATAGCCGCGCAGGGCGGCCACGGCCTCGGGCGTTTCATAGCCGCCGGTATTGTATACCACCGGGATATGCAGCCCGGGCCGGGCCATATCGAGTGCCTCGCATACCCAGGGCAGGTAATGCCCCGCCGTGACAAGGTTGATGTTGTGTGCGCCTTGCTCCTGAAGCTCCAGAAAAATATCCGCCAGGCGCCGGGTGGATATCTCCCGCCCGAAATTTCCGGCGCTGATGCCGTGATTCTGGCAGTAGCAGCATTGCAGCGGGCAGCCCGAAAAGAACACCGTGCCGCTGCCCTGTGTGCCGGAGATGCAGGGCTCCTCCCAGAAATGCAGCGCCGCGCGCGCGATTTTCACCATACCGCCGCCGCCGCAAAGGCCATGCGTCCGCGTGCGGTCCGCCCCGCAGCGGCGAGGACACAACGTACAGTGGGTGGGCGTCTCCATGCCTTATCCTCCCCCGTCCCGATTTTCTCAAGGGATAGTGTACCATATTTTCTGCATTTGTGGTACAATATTCCTTAAGAAGAAATCCCGGAAAGGGGGCTGTTCATGCAAAAAATGCTTCATACGGCAGAAGAAAAGTTTCTGGTGCAGCTTGCAAAGGAGTATCCCACCGTGGCTGCGGCCTCCAGTGAGATCATCAACCTTCAGGCCATCCTGCGGCTGCCGAAGCCCACGGAGCACTTTATGAGCGACCTGCACGGTGAATCCGACGCCTTTACGCATATACTTGGAAATGCCTCCGGCGTGATCAAGGAAAAGGTGGACCGTGTGCTGGCCGGCGAGATGTCCGACGCCGAGCGCGCGGAGTTTGCAACGCTGATCTATTATCCCGCACAGAAGCTGGCCCAGCTGAAGCCGCGGCAGAGCGACCTGGGCGCATGGTATCGAAAGACGCTGTACCGGCTGATCGACGTGTGCCGCATGATGTCCTCCAAATACACCCGCAGTTTTGTGCGCAAGCGCCTGCCCGGGGATTTTGCATATATCCTGGACGAGCTGCTGCACGCCCACTTTGAGGACCACGATAAGGAATTTTACTACGGGCGTATTCTGGATTCCATCATTGACATTGGCCGTGCGGATGACTTTATCACCGCTCTGGCGCAGCTCATCCAGCGGCTGGCTGTGTACCGCCTGCACATCGTGGGTGATATCTTCGACCGCGGCCCCAGGCCGGACATCATTTTGGATGAGCTGATGCGCCACCATTCCGTGGATGTACAGTGGGGTAACCACGACGTGCAGTGGATGGGCGCGGCGGCCGGCAGCACGGTGTGCGTTGCCAGCGTCATCCATGTGACGCTCAGCTACAACAATCTGGAGACGCTGGAGGACGGCTACGGCATCAGCCTGAGGCCGCTTTCCCAATATGCCGAGGAGGTGTACCGGGACACGGACGTTTCCGGCTTTTGGCCCAAGCTGGTAGAGGAGGGCGAGTATACCCCGGCTGACCTTGCACGCACCGCACGGATGCACAAGGCCATCGCCGTAATGCTGTTCAAGCTGGAATGCGCGCTGATCGGCCGCAACCCGGATTTCGGCATGCAGGGCCGCGCCCTGCTGGAACAGGTGGATTTCGTGTCTCAGACCATCGTGATCGATGGCGTGGAATACCACATGAAAGACTGCGATTTTCCCACGGTGGACCCCGCACGCCCCGCCGCGCTGACGCCCGGCGAGCGCGACGTGCTGGATAAGCTGTGCCAGAGCTTCATGCAGAGCGAAAAACTGGCGCGGCACGTTCGCTTTCTGTATGCCAAGGGAAGCGTGTACCGCATTGAAAACAACAACCTGCTGTTTCACGGAGCCGTGCCGCTGGATGAAAACGGGGAGTTCGCCCGGGTGGAATACGGCGGGGAGACGTTTTCGGGACGTGCGTGGATGGACAAATGCGAACGCATGGCGCGCCAGGGTTATTTCGCGCCCGTGGGCAGCGATGCGCGCCGCCGCGGGCGGGATTTTCTATACTATCTGTGGTGCGGCCCGCTGTCGCCCATTTTCGGGCGGGACCGCATGGCGTCTTTTGAACATCTGTTCGTGGACGGCGAATTTCCCGAACGGAAAAACCCTTATTATGCATACATCGAAAACGAGGATGAGGCTGTGGCGCGCGGCACCGCGCGGCGCATTTTTGCGGAGTTTGGGCTGGATTTTGAAACGGGCCATATCGTGAACGGACACATTCCGGTGCGCGCGGCCAGCGGCGAGCAGCCTGTGAAGGCGGGCGGAAAGCTCATTGTCATAGACGGCGGCTTCTGTAAAGCGTACCATCAGCGCACGGGCATCGCGGGATACACGCTGGTTTCTTCATCCCGCGGGCTTTCCCTGCGCAGCCACGGCCCGTTTGAAAGCACCCAGAAGGCGATTCTGGACAATTTGGACATCCTGTCTACCAAGGACGTGTTCGAGCCCAGCGGCAAACGCGTCTATGTAGAAGATACAGACGAGGGCGCGCGGCTGAAGGACCAGATCGCGGACCTTAAAAAGCTGTTGGCCGCGTACGCGGACGGCAGCGTGAAAGAGCAGGCGTGATGCAAGGCATGCGTCTGCCATAAAAACACAGGAGGCTGAACCCCATGCAGCAAGAGAGACCCGGCGCGCCGCTGCCGTTTGAAGCGTGCGAAAATTTTCGGGAGCTGGGCGGATATACAGGCTGCGGCGGAAGGCATGTCAAATACGGCGCGTTCTACCGCAGCCCCGCGCTTGCCAATATTAAAACTCCGGCGGACCGCGCCCGTTTCGAGGCGCTGGGCGTGCGTACCGTGTTCGATTTCCGTTCGGAAAAAGAGCGGACGCTCGCGCCGGACCCGGATTTCCCCGGTGTGGTGAACATTCCGGCCAGCGCCATGCTGGCTGAGGACGGCAGCGAGGTGGATTTCGACCTGGAAAAGCTGCTTCGCAGTGAAGACGGCATCCGGATGCTGACAGAAGGCGTGCATGAGAGCTACGCACGGATGCCCTTTGGCAACCCGGCGTACCGGGCGCTGTTCGGCGCCATCCGCGCCGGGCAAACGCCCATTTTGTTCCACTGCACCGCCGGCAAGGACCGCACGGGCGTGGCGGCGGCGCTCATCCTCAAGGCGCTGGGCGTTTCCCGGGAGGATATCGTGGAGGATTATCTATTGACCAATGCCTGCCGCACCACGGGGCGGGACCAGTTCCGCGGAATGCTGGAGCGGGCGGGACTGCCCGCAGCGCAGGCGCAGCAGGTGACGGAAATCGCCACAGGCGTACGGCGGGAGAGCATTGAAAGTGCGCTGGACGCCATTGAAGAAAAATATCCGTCTTTTGAAGAATATCTGCGGGCCGAGTTTGAAATCGGCGCGGCAGAGCTTGAGGACATCCGCGCGCGTTACCTTGTATGAGGCCGCGCATCACCCGACAGTAAAGGAGAAAAAACTATGTCTACCCCACACAATGCGGCCGCCGCGGGCGATTTTGCAAAAACCGTGCTCATGCCCGGAGACCCGCTGCGCGCAAAATTCATTGCCGAGACCTTTTTGGAAAGCCCGGGGCTTGTTACCTCGGTGCGCGGCATGCTGGGCTACACCGGCACGTATAAGGGTGTGCCGGTATCCGTGATGGGAAGCGGTATGGGCATGCCGTCTATCGGCATTTATTCCTGGGAGCTGTTCACCCAATATGGCGTGGAAAACATCATCCGCATCGGTTCGGCGGGCTCGTACAGCCCGCAGGCCAAGGTGTTCGACGTGGTGCTGGCCACCAGCGCATACAGCGAAAGCAGTTATGCCAAAACGCAGAACGGCTATGACAAGGACGTGACCTATCCCTCCGAGGCGCTGTGCGGCGCACTGCGCAAAAGCGCGGCGCGGCTGGGCATGCCGCTCATTGAGGGCGCGGTGCATTCCAGCGACGTGTTTTACCGCGACGCCGAGCCGGATTATTGGGAAAAGCTGCGGGACGAAAAGGGCTGTCTTGCCGTAGAGATGGAGAGCTTTGCGCTGTTCCACAATGCGGCCGCCACGAAAAAAAACGCCGCGTGCCTGCTCACAATTTCCGACAGCTTTGTATCCCATGAGGAGACGACGGCCGAGCAGCGCCAGACGAGCTTCACGAATATGATGGAGATCGCGCTGGGAAGTGTATTGGAGTGACGACGATGGAACAGAACATCGACCGGAAAGCGCTCATCCGAGCCGCGTTCGCCGCGCGGGAGTATGCTTACACGCCCTATTCCAATTTCAAGGTGGGCGCCGCGCTGCTGGCCAAAAACGGCAGCGTCTATACGGGCTGCAACATCGAATGCGCCACGTTCACCCCGACCAACTGTGCCGAGCGTACAGCCCTGTTTAAGGCTGTGAGCGAGGGGGTGCATGAATTTGCAGCCGTTGCCGTGGTGGGCGCAAAAGACGGCGCGCCGGACGACGCGCTTATCACATCGCCCTGCGGCGTATGCCGGCAGATGCTGTACGAGTTTGGCGGGCCGGATTTACGGGTCATCATGGCGAAAAGCGAAAACGACTGGCAGGAAATGACGCTGGGCGAATTGCTGCCTTTGGGCTTTGGCCCGGAAAAGGTGCTGTGACGTTTTTTGATAAAAAGCGGCCGTTTTGCAGCGCCCCGGTGCAGCCGGACAGCCCGTGCCCGGCCGCGCGCTTTCAAAAGCATGCTGCGGCCTTTTTGAAGCATTTGCACAGCGGCGCTGTAAAAAAATTTGTAATCTGCGCCATGCCGGGCGGGCTTGAAAAACACACGGGGATTCTGTATACTGGACAAGGGAATTCATAAGAGCGGCTTTTGGGCCGCGGCCGCCGGAGGCGGCTGTAAAAAAGGAGCTGTTGCCGTTCTATGCACGGCAATGGAATCATCTGTCCGCCCCGTCCGGGACGGACGACCGAAAAGGAGAGTTGACATGAAAAAACTGCTTGCACTTGCATTGGCTGTCGTGTTGGCGCTTTCCGTGTTCGCCGGCTGTGCCGCCGGCGGCAAAAAAGCGGAACTTGCCCTCATCACCGACATTGGTACCATCGACGACAAATCTTTCAATCAGGGCGCCTGGGAGGGCCTGGTGAAGTATGCCGAGGAAAAAGGTATCTCCCACCAGTATTATCAGCCCACGGAAAAGAGCACCACCGCGTACCTGGAATCCATCGACCAGGCTGTGAAGAACGGTGCGAAGGTCATCGTGACGCCGGGCTTCCTGTTTGAGGAGCCTGTTTACATCGCGCAGGACCAGTATCCGGACGTGACGTTCATCCTCATTGACGGCAACCCGCATGATGCGGACTACAACTATAAGACCGCCGACAACTGCGTGGGTATCACCTACGCCGAGGAGCAGGTGGGCTTCCTGGCCGGCTATGCGGCCGTCAAGGACGGCATGACGAAGCTGGGCTATATGGGCGGTATGGCCGTGCCTGCCGTTGTAAAATACGGCTACGGCTTTGTGCAGGGCGCCGAGTATGCCGCGCAGGAGCTCGGCATGGCTGACGGCAGCATTGAGCTGATGTACAACTACACCGGCGGCTTTGACGCCACGCCGGAAGCCCAGAACCAGGCCGCGTCCTGGTACAACAACGGCACCGAGGTCATTTTTGCAGCAGGCGGCGCTGTCGGAAACTCCGTGATGGCGGCTGCGGAAGCGGCCGGTACCAAGGTCATCGGTGTGGACGTGGACCAGTCCGGCGAATCCGAGACGGTTATCACCTCCGCGATGAAGGGCCTGGGCACCTCCGTTTATGATATGATTGCCGCATATTACAACGGTTCTTTCCCCGGCGGCGAAAACAAGGTCTACGACGCGGCCAACAACGGTGTTGCGTTGGCCATGGACACCGCCAAGTTCGACAGCTTTGCGAAAGCGGATTATGACACGCTGTTTGCCGCGCTGCAGAACAACACAAACAACATCGCTTCCGACATCCTCAAGAATGTGGATGCGGACAACAACGAGATCGCCCTTACGGATATCCCCGTGAAGGCTGTTGTCGTCACCGAAGTGAAATAATTGCTTTCAAGCGCAAAAGGGCGGGGCGGCTGCGGCTGTCCCGCCTTTGGTTTTCTTGCGCGCCGCAGGGAAAACGGGTACAATAAAGAAAAGCGCCCGGTGCGGGCGGAACAAATAGACACAGACGGGCCGCGCGCCCGGGAAAAGAGGAGCTGTATGACAAAACAGGAGATATTGGCAAAGGTAGACCACACGCTGCTGAAAGCGGACGCAGGCTGGGAGGACATCCGCCGTATCTGCGATGAGGCGTTGGAAAACAGCACCGCATCCATCTGCATCAACCCGTGCTGGGTGGAACGTGCCGTGGAATATCTGGGCGGCCGCGTGCCTGTGTGCACGGTCATCGGATTCCCGCTTGGAGCCACGACGACGGCGGCAAAGGTGGCTGAGGCAAAGCAGGCGTTGGCCGAGGGATGCGAGGAGTTCGATATGGTCATCAACATCGGCCGGCTGAAAATGGGGGATACCGATTACGTGCGGGATGAGATCCGCGCTCTGAAGCAGGCCGTGGGGAACAAGGTGCTGAAGGTTATCATCGAGACATGCCTGCTGACAGATGCGGAAAAGGAAACGATGTGCGACGTGGTGTGTGAAGCGGGAGCGGATTTCATTAAAACTTCTACCGGCTTTTCCACCGGCGGGGCCACATTCGACGATATCGCGCTGTTTGCGCGGTGTGTGAAGGGCCGCTGCAGGATCAAAGCGGCAGGCGGTATCCGAAGCGTGGCGGATATGGAACGCTTCATCGCGCTTGGCGCCGACAGGCTGGGTACATCCAGTGCCATCAAAATATTCAACAACGAGGCTTCCGGCACAGAATATTGAAGCCCGCCGTCCCGGCACCGTATTTTCGCGGCGCCGGGACGTTTTTTATCGGGATATTTTTTACCGCGAGTGACAGATTGTTAACAATTATTTGCTGATTTTATGGTATAATGAACATGTTCACATTATTTTAGAAGAATTTTTCGCCGCAACGCGGCGGGAACAACGGGAAAAGGAGGAACCACTATGCCCATCGACAAATCCATCGATTACTCGGCCATTACGCCCGAGATCAAGGCGCTGACGAAGCTGTGCCTTGCGGACAATGTCATCGAGCCGGAAATGTATGTGAAGTACGCTGTCAACCGCGGCCTGCGCGACCTGAACGGCAACGGCGTGCTCACAGGCCTGACAGAGATCAGTGAAATACAGTCCAGCAAAATGGTAGACGGCGAAAAGGTGCCCTGCGAAGGCAAGCTGTTTTACCGCGGCGTGGATGTGGAGCAGATCGTATCGGGATTTATCCGCGAAAAGCGGTACGGCTTTGAGGAAACCGTTTATCTGCTTTTGTTTGGCGCGCTGCCGGATGAGGCACAGCTGGATGATTTTAAGAAGCTGCTGGCGGGCTACCGCTCGCTGCCCACGAATTTCGTGCGCGACGTCATCCTCAAGGCGCCCAACGCCGACATGATGAATACGTTGGCCCGCAGTGTGCTGACGCTGTACAGCTACGACGCCCGGGCCACGGACAACAGCACCGAGAATGTACTGCGCCAGTGCCTGCAGCTCATTGCGCTGTTCCCCATGCTCTCGGTATACGGTTATCAGGCGTACAGCCACTATGTGCTGGACAAAAGCCTGTTCATCCACAACCCCGTGCCCGAGCTTTCCACCGCTGAAAACCTGCTGCACATCCTGCGCGCGGATGGCAAATATACCGAGCTGGAGGCCCGAATCCTGGATCTGGCGCTGGTGCTGCATGCCGAGCACGGCGGCGGCAACAACTCGACCTTCACCATGCATGTGGTTACTTCTTCGGGCACCGACACCTATTCTGCCGTGGCGGCGTCTCTGGCCAGCCTGAAAGGGCCCAAGCACGGCGGTGCGAACATCAAGGTAGTTCAGATGTTCGAAGACATGAAACAGAATGTCAGGGATTGGACGGACGAAGAGGCCGTCGAGGCCTATTTGCGCGCGCTGCTGCACAGGGAAGCCTTCGACAGAGCGGGCCTGATCTACGGCATGGGCCATGCGGTATACTCCCTGAGCGACCCGCGCGCCAATGTGTTCAAACACTTTGTGGAGATGCTGTCTGAGGAGAAGGGCCGCCATGAGGAATATGCGCTGTATGCAGCAGTGGCGCGCCTTGCGCCCAAGGTCATCGGAGAAGAGCGTAAGATCTATAAGGGCGTTTCCGCCAACATCGACTTTTACAGCGGTTTCGTTTACAGCATGCTGGACCTGCCGCTGGAGCTGTATACCCCCATTTTCGCCATCAGCCGTATCGCGGGCTGGAGCGCCCACCGCATCGAGGAGCTCATCAATGCGGGCAAGATCATCCGTCCTGCATACAAGAGTGTCAAACCGCGGGTGGACTATGTGCCTTTGCACGACCGCAAATAATTTACAAAACAAGACCGGGAGCCTTCCAGGCTCCCGGTCTTGCATTGCTCTGCGTGGAATGCTTCAGATATAATCTGAAAAATATGCCTTGCCCGTGGGAATCAGCCGTTCCAGCAACGCCGTAGTCTTGGCGTCCGCCGTCAGGCGGTCAATGCTTTTCAGGTATGCAGGGCGCTTGTAACCCATCAGCATGCAGGTGGCCGTGCCGATGCTCATTTCCGCGGTGTAGGGCGACGGTTCCGCCGAAAGCGTATGTGTGCCGTCTGCATGGAACCGCACGGTAAACTCCTGTTCGTTCCAGTCCAGCACTTTGTCGTGGATGCGGAAGGTTATGGCATCGCCCGAGGAGGCTTCGGCAAAATTATAGCTCATGATGAACGCCGCAAAATCTACGATGCGCGCCATCACATAGGGCTGCACGGTCTCGCGGATATCGCTGTCCTCCAGCGTGAAAGCCAGCGAATGGTTGGTATAGTTGCAGCCGGAGACCTCGGTGACCATGGAATAGTGGGCCGTGACATAATCCCACATGCCGCGCCGGGCCTCATCGTTCAGATATACCATTTCCTTGATCTTGAAGATCTCGCGCTTGAGCAGATAGACAAGATAACCCTGCGGCTCGTCCGCGGCGTCGTAGTACATGGCCACGACCTCGTCGTCCACATCCCACCGCCAGTATTCATCCCAGGCCAGCGCGTTGCGCACAAGACAGCCGTGTGTTTTGGCGGCAAAGCGGTCATGCACCGCGGCAAGCGAGGGATCGTCCCAGGCGATGCGCCGCACTTTTCCCGGCACAGGCTGGGGCTTGGGCAGCTGATTGTCCCGAATGCGGAACGTCATTTTGTCCGACACGATCTCCCAGCCCTTGTGACGGTAAAAGGGGATGGAGTACGGGCACAGGAACGAGATGCTCTGTCCGCGCCCGCGCATATCGGTGAGCGCCTGGCGGATGAGCGTGCTCATCAGGCCGATGCCCGCGTATTCCGGATAGGTGGCCACGCCGGTGACGAACCCGGTATCCAGCAGCGCGCCTTCCACATTTACCTGCATGGGATATACGGCGATCTGCGCGGCCAGCGTTTTGCCCTCGAAGCAGCCCAGTACATGGGCTGATTCCAGAATGGGGAATTTTGACTGCTTGATTTCATCCTCCTGCCAGCCCACCTGGACCAGCTCCTCCTCCGTTACCTGGAACGCATAGCGCAGCAGTGCGTTGAATTGCTCCAGATGGGAGGCGTCCAGCTCCTGAATGGTGAACCCGTCGGGCAGTGATGTGTATTGCATAACAAGGATCCTTTCGCTTGAGCGGCGCACTGCGCCGCCAGTGGCATTTACATTGATTCCTGACCTTATCATACCACGCCCCATGCGCCAGTGCCAACCCCCAAATGGGTTTTCCCGGCCGCCGCAGGGGTTTTTTACCGTTTGAATATTTTCCCGGCCGCCGCGCATCCTAACCGCAAGAGGTGAAAAGAATGCAGAATCTTGAGGATTACACGCCGGAAATGCTCGTATTTTATCAAAACCTGCCGGCTCCCGTACAAAATGCCGTACGCCACGCGGATGTGGAGCTGGAGGATCTGGACAGCCTGGCTGTATTTGCTGAAAATCTGGCCAAGCTGTACGACGGCGGACGCAGAACGGAGGGCTGAGCATGCTTTTGGATGAATATTACCGCGCGGACCCGGAATTGCGGGATGTGTGGATCGCGCTGCCCGGAACGGTGCGCGCGCAGATCCTGCAATGGGACGCGCGTGTGACGACGAAGGGCGAGCTGCAGAAGCTGGCCGAGGGCTTTGCGCATCAGCTGTAAAGCGCCGGTACGCTCTGCGCCGTTTTCAGGCCGTTCCGCAGGGCTTTTCTGGAAAAGAGAGCCCGCGGGGCGGCCTGCTTTGTCTTTTTGTGGAGAAAAGCAGTAAAAAGCGTATCTATTTTGCCGGTTTTGACTTGCGGCCGCGCAATTCCCCGTTTATAATAAAAAGAAGAAATCTCTGCACCTTTTGCGGGGAACAAGAGGGATGCGTGTACCATGAAAATTTCTACCCGGGGGCGCTATGCGCTGCGCCTGATGCTGGATCTGGCACTGGCGGACCCTGAGGAGTACTGTTCGGTCAAAAGCATTGCTGCGCGTCAGCAGATCAGCGAAAAGTATATGGAGCAGATCATCTCACAGCTTGTAAAAGCGGGCTTTGTGCGCAGCGTGCGCGGCGCACAAGGCGGTTACCGATTGGCCTATGCCCCCGAGAAATACACAGCGGGGCAGATCCTGCGGCTGACGGAGGGCGACCTTGCTACGGTAGCGTGCCTTGCACAGGACGCGCCGGAATGCCCGCGGGCGGAGCAGTGCGCCACGCGCTGGCTGTGGGAACAGATGGATGACGCGGTGAACGATGTGTTGGACAGGGTGACACTGGCCAGGCTTGCCGAGGTGAGCCGGCAGCGGGGCAACCCGGAATGTGTGCTGTGACGCGCCGGATAAAAACCGTAAGTTTTTTGTAAGGCTTTCGGCAGCAGGATCGTTCTTTTTCTGTGGTTTAATAGAACCATGGAATGAAGCCGCACCCGATGCGGTGAAGAGAAAGGGGCGTTCGCTGTGCCGGGGCAGAAAACCCATGCGCGCCGTCCGGTTCAATGGCTGTATTTGCTGGTTGGCTGCGCTGCATTGGCGGCAGCTTTCACACTGTGGATGACTCATTAATCTTTGACGGGAAATTCAAACAGACGGAACATCGCCCGCGCGGTATTTTGCCGCGCGGGCGACGCCATATTCTGCCGCGCTTGAGAAAGCGGCGCGGATGTGGTAAACTAAAACATAGTTTACAGCCTGTTTTTATTGCAAGGGCCTGGTTCAACGGGCCGCATGCCCCAAAACAGCACAGACAGGAGGGACGAGAAATGCGTTCGTTTGAATCGCGTGAAGATTATCTGGAGGCGATCCTGGTGCTCCAGAATGAAAAAGGGGCGGTACGCAGCATTGACATCGCCGCAAAGCTGGGGTTTACAAAGCCCAGTGTGAGCCGGGCCATGGGCCTTTTGCGCGGTGCGGAATACATCACGGTGGACCGGGACGGCTTCATCCGTCTGACAGAGACGGGCCGCGCGGCGGCGGAGAGCGTGTATGAGCGTCACCGCCTGTTGACGGACTGTCTGATTCGTTTGGGTGTCTCGCCCGAGACAGCGGCCGAGGACGCCTGCCGTGTGGAGCATGTCATCAGTGCGGAGAGCTTTGAAAAAATTAAGGAATATGCCGCGCGGATACCGGAAAAATAATGCAGCTCCGTAAGGTAAATCAAAAGCCGCTTTCCCTCGCGAGGGAAAGCGGCTTTTTCTGGCGGCTTTGCGCAGCAAAGCAATCCATGCGGCCACATGAGCCAGAACGGCACACCGCTTGGAGTCCAAGCGCCCGGAGATGCGTCAAAAACAGTAGTGCAGCGGCTGTCTTTGCACGACTTACAGGAACAACGGCGCGAAACGGGCTGCGGGCTCAGGATGTCCCAGCAAAAACCCCTGAAGATAATCCGCGCCGAAAGGCTGCAAAGCGGCAAGCTCGGCCGTAGTTTCTACGCCCTCCACACACACACGGATGCCTACACTGTGGCAAAGCTCCACCATCAGGTGTACGAAAGAGTGGTCGAAAGCACTGCCGCACAGCCCCTGTACAAAGCTCCGGTCAATTTTCACGATGTCGACAGGGGCGTGCTTGAGGACGCTGAGGGAGGAATAACCCGTTCCGAAATCGTCCATGGCCACACGCAGCCCCAGGCCGCGCATCTGTGCCAGAAGTCCCGAAAGCCGTTCCAGATTCGGCGCGAGATAGCTTTCCGTCAGTTCCACGATGATATGCTCCGCGCTCACGCCCTCTTCGCGCAGCGTTTGGGCCAGATATTCCACTAGGGTCGGGTCCTCCAGCTGCAGGCAGGAGAGATTGACAGCCATGCTGAACGCCGGATACTCATCCAGAAAAACCGCGCACTGGCGCACCGCCTGCCGAAAGACCCAGCGGCCGAAGGAAAGGATCATGCCGTTCTTTTCCAGCAGTGCGATGAACTCACCGGGCGGCACACTGCCGAACCGCGCACACTGCCAGCGGCTTAGTGCCTCTGCGCCGCAAAGGCGCCCGTCCGGCGAAAAGACAGGCTGGTAATGCAGAGAAAAGCCATTGCAGCCGTTTTCGATGCTTTCCCGCAGAAGCTCCGTCAGCTCCATGGCTCGCTCAGCCGGGCCGAGAATGGCGGACGAAAATACCTCCATGCGGTTCTTCCCGTGGCGCTTGGCGTGGTCCAGCGTAGAGCTGGCGCACTTCAGCAGGCCCAGATAGGTGGTGCCGTCGTGCGGGGCAAAGGCACATCCGCAAGACAGCGTACAGAAAAATTTACTGCCGTCAAAGGTTTGCTGTGTGCTGAAGGCCTGCTGCACAGCACCGAAATAGCCTTGGACAGCGCGCAATGTGCCGCCGCGCAGGACGACCCCGAATTCATCGCCGTCCAGCCGAAAAACTGTGCCCCCCGGAGGAGCGAGCGTCTGCAGTTTTTGGCAGACGATACGGATGACCTCATCCCCAAACAATCGATTGTACAGGCCGTTGATGCGTTTAAGGCCGTCGATGCCGAACAACAGCACGCACACACCTTCGCGGGGCTGGGCGTCCAGCAGGCGGCGCACCTCGTGCTCAAATTCGAATTTGTTAAATACGCCCGTCAGGTGGTCCACTTTGTTCTTTTTTCCCAAGTTGGTGATGATACCCGCAAACAATACGGGTTCGCCGCCCGCGTCGCGCTCCAGGTGCCCGCGGCAGCGCATCCAAACCCATTCGCCGTGGCGGTTACAGGCGCGGTATTCGACACAATGGCTGTCGGCACGGCCGTCCGTGATTTCCTGGTTGGCTTCCAGAAACGCCTGCTTGTCGTTGGGATGCACCTTCGCACCCCAGACGGCCGCCGCGTTGGCAATGACGCGGCCGGGCAGGTCAAACTCGTCCACCATGGCCTGGGGATAACAAAAAACGCCGGTTTTCATGTTGCAGACGTAGACATAGTCGTCGGTACTCTGCACCAGAGCGTCCAGCAGGTAAATCGTATCATAGGTGAAGTCCACGCCGGGGCTGCGCTGTGGGGAATGCAGCAACGCGTACTGGGCGTTGGCGATGTGGAGACGCCGCTTTTTTTCGTGGAGCTTTTCATCCACGTCGCTTAATAGCTGTGCGACGGAGCGCGCGGGACCGTTCGGCTCCGGCGTTAAAACGCCGAAGGAAAACGCGTCCGCCTGCTCGGACAGCGCCTGGACTCCATGCAGGGCTGCCAGCGCCGTATTCATACGCTGTACCGCCTGCTCTCGTGGTGCGCCGCGCATCAGCGCCAGAAATTCATCTCCGCTCAGGCGGCAGAGCACATCGCCTTCCTGCAGCACGCCGCGCACTGCCTCTGCAATGGAAACGAGCAGCTGGTCCCCCGGCAGCATGCCCGAAATGGTCATTGGTCTTTTTTAGGTCGTTCACATCAAACATGCAAAGCGAGAAAGGCTCGCCTGTTCGGGCGCATGCAGCGGCCATCTCCGCCAGCGCGGCCTTTCCCGCGCGTCGGTTCAGCGCGCCCGTCAGTTAGTCGGTGGTTGCCGCAATGGAGAGCTTATGGTATTCCGTTACGTCCAGCGAATGCTGAAAGTGGACGAGCCGGCCATCGTGCCATTGAATCAGGCTGTCGAAATTTTCATAGATGCAGCCGTTGCTGGTATTATGTTCCTCCCAGCGGAGCGGTGCTGCGGAAGGGCCGTCCCGCAGCAGACGCGGCACGGGGCAGAAGGGACAGCGCTCGCTCATCCCTTTTTGAAGCACCTGCCAGCAGATTTTTCCCTCCGGCTCCACAAGGCCGAACTGCTTTTTCATGCCGCTGTTCATGAACAGGATCTCGTCCGTGTCCACATCGGTGATATAAACGCCTGCGTTCATCTGGTTCATGATCCTGTCCAGAAGCCAAACACCGGAGTCGTGAGTGGAGTTCTCGCGGGGCGTATCCATCATAAGCCAGCCTCCTTTTTGGCACAGTGTGCCATAAAATTCGGTCCATGACGGCGCACGGGGGAGTGCGGCAACTGGGGAAAAGGCATGCACAGTCATAAATAAGGTACCGTTCGTGCCATTATAACATTTTTGATGCCTTCATGTCAGCACTTTCGGGGAATTTAGCAGAAAGTTATCGGAAACAGCAGGCATGCAAAACAGGCCGTCCCCGGGACGGCCTGTTTTGCGTTGTGAGAAACACCACAAAAGAAGAATAGGATGGAATGGAGTAAGCAAAAAGGAGGGGCACGCGCCGCGCGTCACACCCGGCAGAGGGAGCGGGCGCGTGCCAGCGTTATGTCATGGCCCGGTGTTTGCGGGCCGGGCCACCTTAAAGAAGGGACAGCGCCTTGCCGAGAGCGGTGCATTCCGCCAGAGCGATGTCGTCGGGCGCCTCGTTCACTGTCAGACCCTCGCCGCACAAAACCGCCCCCGCGGCCGCGCAGCGGTCCTGCCAATCGCGCATCCACTGTCCGTCGCCCCAGCCGTAAGAGCCGAAGAGGGCGACTTTTTTGCCGGAGAGCAGAGGTTCAAGCTCGGTAAAGAACGGCTCGAACACACTTTCTTCCAGCACCTCGGCGCCCATTGCAGGACAGCCCAGCGCCAGTTTATCGTATTGCGCCGCATCTGCGGCACGAACGCTGTCTGCCGAAAAGAGCGCGGCGTCCTCGCCGGCGCCGTTCAACCCGTCCAGAACGGCCTGCGCCATTGCTTCGGTATTGCCCGTCCCGGACCAATAGATCACTGCGGATTTGCTCATAAAAACACCTCTCTGTGATTAGAATTGATAAAGCGGGGCGTTCAGCCTGCGGCGAGCATTTCGCCAAGTGTCAGCCCGCTGGACGCCATAGCCAGATACCGTTTGCGGCAGGCGGCGTATCGACGAAACAGATGCTGTGCCTGTTCTACGTCGCCGTATACCTTCCAGCAGCCGGAACAGCGATACTCCGCGCCGCCTGCTGCGATGAACCCGGTGACATCTTCCAAAGGATAACCCAGGAACAAGCCGATCTCGTGGGGGAAACCGCCTGCTTTTGCACTGCGCATCCGCCGCGAAAGCTCATCCAGCAAACGTCCCGTCCCCATTGAAACGGGATAGCCGCGCGCCTGCAAAAAAGCGCGCCGTTCCGGCTGGCGCAGGCTTTCCCGCAACAATGCAGGGCGGTAGACCATGATAACAAGATGCCGACGGCAGCCACACAAAACGCGCAGACGCAGGCCGTTGCCGGAAAACAGGCTGCGGCACGAAGAAAGCTCCGTTTGCCAGCCCGGGATGTTTTCCTTATGCAGCGTAAAGATGCAGGCAGGTTTTACGCCCGAAAGCGTTGGCGCGCAATGTGTGCACAACAACGAAAGAAATGCGTCGCTCAAAATTCCACCTCCGGGAGCACAGCTCTGGTTAGTTAAAGCTAACCGAAGCCGTGAAAAGAAGCGGCCGAAGCCGCAAATTTTCAACAGCGCAAGGTTAGCGTTAACTAACTGATGCTATAATAACATATGACAGATGACCTGTCAAGCGTTTTTTGAAAAAATTGAAAGAACGGATACCGGGAAGGATGCGCCACGGATGCCGGGAAGAAATACGCATATCCGTCAGCCGCGGGCGCCGGAGGCGTGAAGTCGTTCCCGGCGCTTGAGGTCCGGCCAAACGGTGAGCAGCATCGTAACAAAGCATGCGCCGCCGCCCAGAAAATTAGAGATAGGTTCCGCAAGAAAAACACCGTTGACACCCAGACCAAACCTTCCCGGCAGCCACAGCGTCAGAGGGATGACGATGACAGCCTTGCGAAGCAGCGAGAAAAAAACAGCCTGTCTGGCACGTCCAAGCGCCGTGTTGGTGGACTGTCCGGCAAACTGCAGTGCCATCATAAAAAATCCGAAAAAATAAACGTGCATGGAGGGAACGCCGGCGGCCAGCAAGGCGGGGTCTGAAGTAAACAGGCGGATAAACGCCTGCGGGAACAAAAACAGGCACAGCCATACGGCGGCTGTGTACCCAACGCAGACCGCACTCATGAATTGAATGCCGGAACGCACGCGTTTGTATTCGCCTGCGCCAAAATTGAAGCCGATGACGGGCTGCGCGGCATTGGTAATGCCCATGACGGGCGTTGTGGTAATCTCCCGCACCGAGTTGAGTACCGTCATCACACCCACATAAACATCGCCGCCCCAGCGCTGCAGCGTGGCGTTGCACACCACCTGCACCGCGCTGTTGGTGGCAGACATGATGAAGCCCGAAAGGCCCAGGGCGCAGATCTCGCCCACCAGCTTCCAGCGCACGCGCATGGAAGACGGACGCAGGCGCAGCAGCGCTTTTTTGCCGCAGAGAAACGCCACGGCCCACAGCGCCGAGAGAAACTGTGAGATCACCGTTGCCAGCGCGGCGCCCTGTACGCCCATGCCCAGCGCAAAAATAAACACCGGGTCCAGAATGATATTCACCACAGCGCCCAGCAGTACCGTGATCATGCCCATGCTGCCGAAGCCCTGGGCGTTGATGAAATTGTTCATGCCAAGCCCCAGCATCACGAACACAGTGCCGCACAAATAAATGGTGAGGTAGCCGTCCGCATAGGGGAAAGTGGCATCACTGGCGCCGAACAGATACAGCAGCGGTTTTTTGAACGCGAGCACCAGCGCCGTGAGCACAAGGCCTGTGCCCAGCAGCATGGTAAAGGTGTTGCCCATAATATCTGCGGCGTGGGCGTCGTCGCCCCGGCCCCGTGCGATGGAGAAAAGCGGTGCGCCCCCTGTGCCGAACAGATTGGCAAACGCAATGACGATGGACAGGATGGGGAAGGTGACGCCCACGCCCGTAAGCGCCGCTGAGGACGCGCCCGGGATGTGGCCGATGTAGATGCGGTCCACTACGTTATACAAAACGTTAATGAGCTGCGCCACTGTAAGCGGCAGCGCCAGGGAAAGAATGTTGGCCGACACCGAGCCTTTCGAAAAATCGCTTTGCTGTTTGATTCCTGCAGCCGTTTCGGACACCTGCTTTCGAAAAAATTTTGTACGCGGGCGGGGATATGCCGCGCATCGGCGCATGAAATGCGCGCGGCCGCGCAAGCGGCGGGTTTGAGGTTATTATAACAGGACGCCGCGAAGCGGCTACAACAAAATTGCAGTGGCAAAGCCGCTGAAATTTTGCATGGTTCAATGTTCTCAAACCCATGCGCGACGGCGCATCGGCGCATGAAATGCGCGTAGCCGCGCAAGCGGCGGGTTTGAGGTTATTATAACAGGACGCCGCGAAGCGGCTACAACAAAATTGCAGTGGCAAAGCCGCTGAAATTTTGCATGGTTCAATGTTCTCAAACCCATGCGCGACGGCGCATCGGCGCATGAAATGCGCGTAGCCGCGCAAGCGGCGGGTTTGAGGTTATTATAACACACATCAGGCTGGAGCTGTACCTGATTTTCTAAGCTCCAGCCCGACTGCCACAGGAGTTCCAAAAGCTGAGGGGCAGCAAAAAACGCGCGCGGAATTCCGCGCGCGAAATAAGAAGAAAGAGAGACTTATTCCGGGCCGAAGCGCCGCGCGGCCCGCCGCAATAACAATGTGACGGCGCAGCCCGTGCACAGCCACAGCAGCAGGACGGCAGGCAGAGCCAGGAGTGAACTGTAACTTGTCATATGACCGATAAAAAAGAAAACGGCGTCCACTGCAAACGCACAGGGCACAGGCGCCAGAAGCCAGACGGCCAGAGCGTAAAAACGGCAGCGTGCAGCGGGAATGGGCGCCGCAAGAGCCTCATATACTACGCATCCGGCGATCTGCAGCACAAGGCCAATGCAGACGGGCAGCAGCGCCTGGTATTCCCGCCAGCCGAGAACCGCACACAACAAACCGGCCAGCATCAGCCCAAATGCGGCGGCCCGCCCGGTTCCGGAGCCTTGGGAGACAGGGAAAGGCCTCGCAGAGCCGGTCAATTCCGGTGGAATGGATGAAAAACAGTCCAGTTCGTCTAGCAGGAGCGCGTCGGTGGAGACACCGAGCACGCGGCTTAGCTGTACGATTTTGTCCAGCTCCGGCATCGCGCCGCCTGATTCCCATTTGCTGACAGCTTGGCGTGAAACACCCAACGCTTCGCTCAATTGCTCTTGGGACAGCCCGGCGCGCTTGCGTAAAGCCGCGATTTTTTCGGATAATGGCATAAAGAAAGCACGTCCTTTCGGTTGATGTCTTTTTCAGTATACCCCTGTGTGCGGTTGCAGGCTATGGACTGAGCTTTGCACTTTGTCAACCGCAGGTTGCACAGGGCATAAAAGAAAAAGCCGGGCGTGTGCCCGGCTTTCAGACTGTCGAAAAAGGCAAAGAAGTGAAAGAAAAGTCCGGGGAACAAGCTTGAAAAGGGGGGGGCGCCCCCCCCTTTTTTCATTTAAAATAACTCCACGACGCCCCGCAGGGCCAGTGCCGAGGCGTGCAGAGCGAAGCGGCCGCCGAAGGCCGCCGTGCGCGGGGAACGGGGCCAAGGGACCTGTTGGTAGGCAACTTGGCGTGTGCCCGGCTTTAAAGTGGCACGTGCAGTCAGATATAAGCTGCTACGCAGTTTCGCCCTTCGTGTTTTGCCTCATAAAGCGCCTTGTCCGCGCGGGACAGCAGATCTTCCAGGCGGGGCGCATTTTCCGCCTCTGTGGTGGCGGCGCCGATGCTTACGGTGATGCAGCCCTGTGGCAGGTCGCCGCGGGGATATCCGCAGCGTTCCACCGCCGCGCGCAGCGTTTCCCCGGCCTCCAGTACCTGCGCGCGGCTGCAGGAGAACAAGCAAATGAAAAATTCCTCGCCGCCGAACCGAACGGCGACACCTTCGCGCCCCTCCATAAACTGCCGGATGACCGCCGCAATACGCTGCAGACATTCATCACCTGCAAGATGGCCGTATGTGTCGTTGAACTGCTTGAAAAAATCGATGTCCACCATCATGGCGGAGACGGGCGGCATTTCGTTCCATCGGTCGTCCAACGGCAGGCGTTCCAGCGAACGGCGGTTTTTCATCCCCGTCAGTTCGTCCGTGTGCGCCATTTGATCCAGCTGGACATTCATACTGCGGATGTCGGCGTTCTGCTGCTCGATGATGATCTTGGCATAACAGGACGAGACCTTACTGCGGTAAAACCAAAGAGAGATGAAAAAAGCGCCCAGTGTGACGAAGCAGCTGTTGACCGCATTGCTGTAAAAATTATCCGGTCCGGCAGGCGTATAGGGCAACAGCAGGTTTAAAAACAGGCAATTCCCGGTAAAGATAAGCGCGGACTGCCAGGGCTGCAGCACGGTGAGGGCTGCGGCAGAAAGCGTGACGTAAGTAAACACGCTCAGGCTGTTGCCGCCGAATTGGTCCAAAAGCGTGACGCACGTCCCCCACAGACACAAAAAAAGCGGTGTAAAATGTCTGCAGCGGTAAAAAAAACGTGTCCAGGCACGGCCTGCGGCGGCGCATCAGAAATACGATCAGCAGCAAAAACAGCAGCGTTACCGAAAACAGTGTTACGTACAGCCACCAATATCCTTGTCGGCGGAGAGAGGCGAACGGCCCACCTTTGCGCAGCAGCGAGAGCACCATCATCACAGCTTGAAAAGCGAGGATGAGCAGTGCGCTGAAAATGCCGGGGCGCAGGCTGCTTTGTACGATATCCTGTTCAATGTGCACGCGGTATCGGTCCTCCAGCGGAAAACCGAGCCAGCGGCGCAATTTTTGTAATGTCATAGTACGCTCCCATTTCGGACAGTTGTTTGGGTATAAGGTATTCATTATCATAGCACAGCCGCAGTGCCGATGCAAGAAAGGCGCGCGGGAGAGCTTCACAGCACAGGAGACAGGAGCGCTTTTTGCCAGGCAAAGAAGAGACGGGCAACAATAATACATTAAAAAACATTGCACAGGCGTTGCCACAGCACAGGGAAAAAGGTACAATAAAAATATCGGCCCGCGCAGCAGTACAGGCCGTGAAACACACGATGCGACCGCCGGGCGGCGCTTTTGGCGCCGTGTGAGCCCCGGCGGCCGGGAATAAGAAATTTCACAAGGAGGCATCCCATGGAATTCGACCCGAAATGGCTGACAGACCCGCAGGTGTTTCAAGTGAACCGTCTGCCGGCTCATGCATCTTATATGGTGCGGGGCGCGGACGGCGCGCCGCTGGAGCAGACGCTGGACGGCGCGTGGAAGTTTTTTTATGCACAGACGCCGGGCGCCTCTCCGCAGGAATTTTACAGGGAGGGATATGACGTTTCCGGCTGGGACGAAATCGCGGTGCCGGGCTATATCCAGCTTCAGGGCGGCGGGAAGTACGGTACGCCCCATTATGTCAATACCCAATATCCCTGGGACGGCCACGAGAGACTGGAGCCTCCTGCCGTGCCGGAGCGGTATAATCCTGTGGGATGCTATGTGCGCGGTTTTGCTGTGCCCCAAAGCTGGGATGGCCCTGTTTGCGTGCGCTTCGACGGCGTGGAAACGGCGTTTGCGGTATGGTGCAACGGCGTGTTCATCGGTTACAGTGAGGACAGCTTCACACCCGCGGAATTCGACCTCACGCCAGCTGTACACCGGGACGGCGAAAACCGCCTGGCAGTGCGCGTATACCGCTTTTCCTCCGCAAGCTGGCTGGAGGACCAGGATTTCTGGCGCATGTCCGGTATTTTCCGCAGTGTGGCGCTGTTCACGAAAGCGCAGACCCATCTGGCGGACCTGTGGGTCAAGCCGCAGCTTTCAGAAGATCTTGCTGCGGGTACGCTGCGTGCGGAGCTGAAGCTGGAGGGAATGTGCGTGGGCGAGGCGACGCTGACGCTGGACGGAAAAACGGTGCTGGCCCCTGTGACGGGCGGGCATGCGGTGTTGGAGCTGCCCGTGGAACGCCCGCGTCTGTGGAGCGCCGAGGCGCCGGAGCTTTACACCTATGAGGTAACGCTTACCGACGCGGCCGGCCATCTTCTGGAGACCGTGCGCGGAAAGGCCGGCTTCCGCAGGTTTGAGCTGCGGGACGGCCTGATGCTGCTCAACGGCAGGCGCATCGTGTTCAAGGGCGTGAACCGCCATGAGTGGAACTGCCGCACGGGCCGAGCCGTAACGATGGAGGATATGGTGAGCGATGTGCGGGCCATGAAGCAGAACAATATCAACGCCGTGCGCACCAGCCATTATCCCAACCGCACGGAATGGTATGACCTGTGCGACGAGTACGGCCTTTATGTGATCGACGAGACGAACCTGGAGACGCACGGCACGTGGCAACGGCCGGACGGAGCGGAGAGCGCGCTTCCCGGCGACAGGCCGGAGTGGCTGGGCGCTGTGCTTGACCGGGCAAACAGTATGCTCCAACGGGATAAAAACCATGCCTCTGTGCTCATCTGGAGCTGCGGCAACGAGAGCTTCGGAGGCAGGGACATCTACGAAATGAGCCGTTTTTTCCGCGAAACGGACCCCACCCGGCTGGTGCATTACGAGGGAGTGTTCCATGACAGGCGTTACCCTGATACCAGCGATATGGAGAGCCAGATGTATACCCCGGCCGCTGATGTGGCCGCTTTCCTTGAAAAACATCCGGAAAAGCCCTTTATTATGTGCGAATACATGCATGCCATGGGGAATTCCTGCGGCGCGATGGACCGTTACACCCGTATGACAGACGTCATCCCTCAATATCAGGGCGGATTTATCTGGGACTGGGTGGACCAGGGGATTGAAACGGACAACTGCTTGGGCGAACGCTGCCTCGCCTGCGGCGGAGACTTCGGAGACCGCCCGTCGGATTTTGAATTCGTGGGAAACGGCCTGCTGTTCGCCGACCGCACGCCCACGCCAAAACTTGCCCAGGCGAAGGGCTGCTACCAGGATTTCGATATCCTGCCCGACGAGACGGGCGTTACCGTGAAAAACAAATCCCTGTTCACGGATACGGCGGACTATGTGCTGCTGGTGGAGCTGACGAAGAATGGCGCGCGGGTGAAAAGCAGCGAATGCAGCCTGCAGGCTGTTCCCGGCGAGACGGCGCGCGCGGAGCTGCCCTTTGCCGTTCCGCAGGCGCCGGGCGAGTATACCGTGGATGCGTCGCTGTGTCTGCGGGAGAATGCCCGTTGGGCCGCGAAGGGCCATTGTGTGGCCTTCGGGCAGTGGCATATTTCCCGGAAGGCGCCGGAAAAGCCCTGTACGCTGCCGGTCACGCTGGTGGAGGGCGACTGCAATATCGGCGTTCACGGCAGAGATTTCAGCCTGCTGTTTACGAAGAACGCTCAGGGCAGCGTTATCTCGTATCGCTGGAAAGGCCGCGAACTGCTGCAGCGCCCCATTGCGCTCAACTTCTGGCGCGCGCCGACAGACAACGACACCGCCGCGGGTATGGAGCTTGCGCACCTGCCCTTCAAAACGGCCGGGCTGTATGCAAAACTGCGCAGGGCAAAGGCAGAGACGGACGGGACGTCCGTGCGCATCCACGCAAAGTATGCGCTTCCCGGCGGCGCGCGGGCAAATGTCACCTATACCATCACAGGGGATGGAAAGGTGGAGGCTGCGCTGAAATGGAAAGGAAAGGCCGTGGAGAGCGTGCCGGAATTCGGCCTGATGCTGACACTGCCTGCCGAGTACCGCAACGTTGCCTATTACGGTATGGGACCGGGCGAGACGTATTCGGATTTTACCAGCGGCGCACACATGGGGCTGTTCGGCTTTGACGCACACACGGCGCTGCAGCCTTATTTCAACCCGCAGGAGAGCGGCGCGCGCACAGGCGTGCAGGCTGCCGCCGTTACCGACGCCGCGGGCTTCGGGCTGTGCCTTGCCGGGAATGGCTTTATGCTCAGTGCGCTGCCGTATACTCCGCACGAAGTGGAGAACGCCCGCCGCCAGTACGAGCTGCCGCCAAAGGTCAAAACCGTGGTACGCTGTGCAAAAGGGCAGCTGGGCGTTGCGGGCGACAACACCTGGGGCGCCGGACCCCATGCCGAATACCATGTGGCGCTGGAGAAGGGCGAAACCTTCCGCTTCACTTTTGGCGGCATGGGCGGCAATGGATGAGCCGGCCGGTGGCCGGAAAGAATAAAAAAGGAGAAGGGCGGCCGCGGGCGGCCGTGAAAAAGACCAATGAAAAAACCATCCTCCCGTACGATGACATACCTATGCCTGGCGCTGTTGCTGGTGCTGGCGGGGATTTTTTATCTGGTGAACCGCAATACCGGCGTACAGGCCAGCGACGACCCGCTGAGCGTCGGTATGGTAGAGCGCTGGAACGCCGCGCTGCCCGCGGGTTTTTCCAAAGAGTCTGCGGAGCATATTGCAGACGGCAGAGGTTACAGCTTTGCGAAGCTGACCTATGAAAAAGACGTGGCGGATATCCTGGCCAAATGGGAGACGCCCGCGGCGGATATGCAGGCGCGTTTTGACGCGGTGATCGACGCGCAGCTGGCGGATGCTTCTACCACACAGGCCGACGCGGCGCTCATTGAGGCGGCGCGCCCCACGCTGGATGAGAGCTGGGTGTGTTTCTCGCTCCAGAGCGAGGACGACCCGAATGATGTGATCCTGCTGGCATATCAGAGCGCTACGCATGTGATGATCGTGGCCGAGCAGCAGAAGTAATGAAGCAAAATCAAAGCGGCGGAACGAGGAGATGCGTTCCGCCGCTTTGATTTTTTCATATGTCTATAACGCTCTGCCCGGGAAGGCCGCTTTCGAAAACGGCCTGAGGTCATTTTGGGTTTTTCTTTTCATCCTGCTCCTGCGCTTTGCAGGCCATTTTCCAGCCCAGCACAATGAAGCCTGCCGCAATGGCGGCGCCGATGAGAAAAAATGCGAGTCCGATCATATACATTGCCTCCTGCGGATGTTTTACGCCGTATACCAGTATTTGCGGTCCAGATTCCGGTACTGCACGGCCTCGCGCACATGCTCTGCTTCGATGCGTTCGCTGCCCGCAAGGTCCGCGATGGTGCGGCTCACCTTCAGCACCCTGTCGTAAGCGCGGGCGGAAAGGCCCATGCGCTCAAAGGCGCCGCGCAGCACACGGTCGGCGTCCGGCGCAAGGCGGCATACGCGGCGCAGCATCGCGCTGGGAAGGCGCGCATTGCAGGTGACGCCCGTACCTTTATAGCGGGTGTCCTGCACGGCGCGGGCTGCCAGTACGCGCCGCAGGATCGCTGCGCTGCTCTCGCCGCTCGAATCTCCGGCAAGGTCGGCGTATTCCACGGGCGCGACCTCTACATGAAGGTCGATCCGATCCAGCAGCGGACCGGAAACGCGCTGCAGATAGCGCTCAATGGCATAGGGCGTGCAGCTGCACGCGCGGGTGGGGTGCCCAAAATAGCCGCATGGGCAGGGATTCATGGCGGCGGCCAGCATGATGCTGCTGGGGAATGACGCGCTGCCCGCCACGCGGCTGACGGTGACCGTGCCGTCCTCCAGCGGCTGGCGCAGGATCTCCAGAGCGTCGCGGTGAAATTCGGGCAGCTCATCCAAAAACAGGACGCCGTTGTGTGCGAGGCTCACCTCGCCGGGACGCGGCGTGCTGCCGCCGCCCACAAGGCCCGCCGCACTTACCGAATGATGCGGCGCGCGGAACGGGCGGTGGCTCACAAGCCCGCTGCCGCGGGGCAGCATGCCCGCCACAGAATATACCTTCGTCGTCTCCACAGCCTCCGTGCGGGAGAGCGGCGGCAGAATGCCCGGCAGACGTTTGGCCAGCATGGATTTTCCCGTGCCCGGCGCGCCGATCAATAAAATATTGTGGCCGCCGGCGGCGGCGATCTCCATGGCGCGCCGGGCCTCCAGCTGGCCCCGGACATCTGCAAAGTCCGGTACGTCCCGGGGCCCGCCGGGTGCAAAGGCCGCGGGCTGTGCCGGTTCTATGGGCGCTTCGCCCGTCAAATGGCGCACTGCGTCCAGCGCCGTATGGACAGGGTAAACGCAAAGCGCGCCGGCTGCCGCGGCCTCGGCCGCGTTTTCGGCGGGAACGAACAGGCGGCGCACGCCCTGCTGCACCGCGGCCAGCGCCATGGGCAGCACGCCCGTCACACTGCGCACGCCGCCGTCCAGCGAAAGCTCGCCGATGAAGGCGTCCTCCGGGCCGGGGACGGGCAGCTGCCCGGATGCAGCCAGAATGGCAAGAAGAACAGGCAGGTCGTACACAGGGCCGGTCTTGCGGATATCGCCGGGAGCGAGATTGACGGTGATCCGGCTGACGGGCCAGACGAAGGACAGGTTTTTCAGCGCGCTGCGCACGCGGTCCGTGGCCTCGCGCACAGCGCTGTCCGGCAGGCCCACGATGGTGAATTGAGGCAGTCCGCCGCTGATATCCGCCTCCACGCTCACACTGAAGCCATTCAGCGCATATACGCCCAGGCTGTTGATCCTTGCAAACATCCTTCCGCCGCCTTTCGCCGTTTTCCGCCGCACTTCGCGCCGGTACGCCCATATGGGTGTGTTTTTAGTATAACTTGCGCGTCATTTTTGTACAAGTGCGAATTGACAGGCCCAGGCCCATGGCTTATCCGGCCAAGTACAACGGCTATAAAGTGTATGGCGCCGATGGCTGCCAGATCACGCTGGAAGTGGCAGATAAAATTCTGGCTGCAATCGAAAAAGTGGACTGCTTTGACGGCGTAAAGCTGGTGGATTATGAAGCCGGTGTGCAGGCAGGCCGCATTGTGAGCATTGACGACAAATGCCTGGATGATTTTGTACAGGCTGTATATGACCAACGCGTTGGCGATGGCACCGGCATTGAGCAGCTCAAGCTGGTGTACACCCCGCTGAACGGCACCGGCCTGGAGTGCGTAAAAAAACTGCTGGCCAAGCTGGGGGTGACCCATGTGACGGTGGTGCCGGAGCAGGAAACACCGGATGGGAATTTCCCCACCTGCCCGTATCCCAACCCGGAAATCCGCGAAGCCATGCAGAAGGGACTGGAACTGTGCGATAAAGTACACCCGGATCTACTGCTTGGCACCGACCCCGACTGTGACCGCTGCGGCACCGCTGTGCCGGACGGCAAGGGCGGCTACCGGCTGATCACCGGCAACGAGATGGGCATTATCCTGCTGGATTATATCTGCCGTACCCGCCTGGCCCGCGGCACCATGCCCAAGGATCCCGTGGCCGTGACCACCATTGTTTCCACCGATATGGCAACGCCGGTTGCCAAAAAGTACGGCGTGGAGCTGCGCCGCACCCTGACGGGCTTTAAGTTCATCGGCGAGCAGATCGGCAAGCTGGAAGCAGAGGGCCGTGTGGAACGCTATATCTTTGGCTTTAAGACCTTGCCGAGGCCGAGGCGCAGCAAAAAGCGCTGGCCGCCGCTGTGGAGCCGCTTCTGAAATAAGCGGACAAATACCGCTTGCATTTCCCTCGGGAACGTGGTAAAATATGAGGGCAATCGTTCCGATGGCTGCTCCGTGCGCACAGGATGGCGCACGCTGGTAGCCTCCTATTGAAGGTTGTGATGGGCGCATGTATTAAGCATGGCCCCCAATGTCATAAACCAGAAAGAGGTGAATACAAGTGAAAGAGGGCATCCATCCGAAGTACGAGGAAGCGGTGATCACCTGTGCCTGCGGCAACACGTTCACGACCCGCTCCACGAAGAAGGAGATCCACGTCGAGGTTTGCAACAAGTGCCATCCGTTCTACACCGGCAAGCAGAAGCTGGTTGATACCGGCGGACGCGTGGACCGCTTCAAAAAGCGTTTCAATCTGGGCGAATAATAGGTTCCTTACAAAGGGCGGTTTCAAGCGAACCGCCCTTTGTTTTGTTGCTGTTTGGGAGAAAAAGAATGGAATTGGGCGAAGCGAAACGAATCCTGATCCTGGGCTGCGGCGGCGCGGGCAAAAGCACGCTGGCGCGCCGTTTGGGGGCGGCCACGGGCCTTCCGGTGGTGCATCTGGACGGCTTGTACTGGCAGCCCGGCTGGGTGGCCATGGAGCGTGCGGCGTGGCGGCGCACGGTGGAAAACGAGATCGCGAAGGATGCGTGGATCATCGACGGGAACTTCGGAAGCTCGCTGGAACTGCGGCTCTCCCGCGCGCAGGCCGCGGTTTATTTGGACTATTCCCGGGCCGTGTGCCTGGCGGGCGTGCTGCGGCGCGTATGGACAACGCACGGCCGCGTGCGCCCGGATATGGGCGCGGGGTGCCCGGAGCGGTTCGACCTGAGCTTTCTGCGCTGGGTGTGGGACTTCCCGAAGCGGGACGGCACACATGTGAAGGCGCTGCTGGCTGCGCACCCGGAGGTGAGGTGCGTCACACTGAAAAACCGGCGGGACGCGCAAGTGCTCCTGCGGCGGCTGGAGGGGGCGGATGATGGAAGCATATAAGACGATACAGGGCACGGCGCAGGCGCGCATCGAGGAGAAAAAATCTGAATTTATCGCCCACGCGGCCTTTGCGGACACAGAGGAAAAGGCGCTGGCTTTTTTGAACGGGATACGGGCAAAGCACCGTACGGCCAACCACAATGTTTACGCATACATTCTGCGGGACGGCGCGCGCATGCGTTATTCCGACGACGGGGAGCCGGCCAAGACCTCCGGCCTGCCCACGTTGGAGGCCATCCGCCACGCGGGCCTTGTGGACTGCATCGTTGTGACGACGCGCTATTTCGGCGGTACGCTGTTGGGCACTGGCGGGCTGGTGCGCGCCTATACAGCGGCGGCAAACGCCGTTCTGGCGGCGGCAAAGCAGGTGACGGTACAGGTGTGCGTGCGGGGCGTTTTGCGGGTGGAATATCCATTGTATGAGCTGGCGCAGCGGCTACTGGCCGACGCGGGCGCCCGGCTGGAGGAGGTGCAGTTCGCCGACAGGGTAACGCTGCCCTTTGTGATGCTGGCAGGCGGTGAAACGCAGCTTTTGCCGAAATTGCAGGAGCTTTGCCGGGGCAGCGCGGATATTATGTTTTCCAAACCCTATTTTGCCCCTTTCTGAAAATTTTCTTAAAATTTTAAAGGGAAACCGGAGCCTTTGTCGTATAGTGTATATGACGCCGAATTTTTGGAACCATGAAAGACAGCGGCGGCCGAAAGCATGTGGGGCACGCTGTGCGGAAAAGGGGGCTGGCTGATGACGGTACGGGAGCGCACGGAGGAGATTGAGCGGATAACGCTGTCTCCGTTTGCAACATTGAGCGAGAACAGCCGGGGGCGGGCCGTACCCGAAAAACCATGCCCGCTGCGGCCCTGCTTTCAGCGGGACCGGGACCGCATCATCCATTGCAAGGCATTCCGCAGGCTGAAGCAGAAGACGCAGGTGTTCCTTTCGCCGGAGGGCGACCATTACCGCACGCGTTTGACGCACACGCTGGAAGTGAGCCAGATCGCGCGGACCATTGCACGGGCCCTGCGCCTGAACGAGGACCTCACCGAAGCCATTGCACTGGCGCATGATCTGGGCCACACGCCTTTCGGCCATGCGGGTGAGCGCGCGCTGAACCGGCTCTGCCCCGGCGGCTTCAAGCACTACGAGCAGAGTGTGCGCGTGGTGACGAAGCTGGAAAAGGATGGCAGCGGCCTCAACCTGACGTGGGAGGTGCTCAACGGCATCGTCACTCACACACGCGGTGAGTGGGCCGCTACGAGGGAGGGGCGCGTTGTCCGCTTTGCGGATCATATCGCCTATATGAACCACGATATCGAGGACGCGGTGACGGCGGGCGTTCTGCGCAACGAGGATATCCCGGCGGAGATCACCTCCGTGCTGGGGAGCACGAAATCTGAACGGATCACCTCGCTGATTATGGCCATCGTGGAGCACGGGGCCGAAGATATCGGAATGGATGCCGAGCGGGCCGCCGCTTACGAGGCGCTGCACGACTTTATGTACAGCACCGTGTATGTGGACAAGGTGGCGAAAAAGGAAGAGCAGAAAGTGGACAAGCTCATCCGTGAGCTGTACGCATATTTTAAGGATACGCCCACGCATATGCCGCAGGCTTTCCTGTATATCATGTGGCAGGAGGGCGTGGACCGCGCCGTGACGGATTATATCTCCGGTATGAGCGACGAATACGCCACCAGCACGTTCGAATCGCTGTTCGTGCCGCAGAAGTGGCAGATACTGTGATGCGGGGAAAGGAGCGTTATGGACGAAAAACGGTTTGAAGTGATCTATAAGCAGGGCAGCGGCTTTGGCGCCTATTTCCGTATCCTGCGGGACAGGGAGACAGGAGTGGAGTACCTGTTCATGGGCGAGGGCTACGGCGCAGGGCTTACGCCGCTGCTGGATGCGTCCGGCAGGCCTGTGGTTTCATCGTACACGGGTCATGGCGGCGAAGACGTGAAATATTAATGCAATGGCGCCGGCGCGGCGCAGGAGATAACGGAAGGGGGCGGCAGGATGATCCCGCGCGATTATATCACAGAACTGGTGCAGCGCAGCGATATCGTGGACGTGGTGCAGAGCTATGTACAGCTGCGGCACCGCGGCCGCACCCATACCGGGCTGTGCCCGTTTCACAATGAAAAAACGCCGTCCTTTGTCGTATATCCCGAGACGCAGTCGTTTTACTGCTTTGGCTGCGGCGCGGGCGGCGACGTCATCACCTTTATCAAAAAAATCAACAATGTTGATTACATGGAGGCCGTCAAATTCCTTGCGGGACGCGCCGGTATGGCGCTTCCGGAGGAGGATGACCAGACCGGCCGCCTGCGCAGCCGGATCATCTCCATCAACAAGGACGCGGCGCGCTTCTATTTTTCGCGTTTGAATTCGGACGCCGGGCGCGTCGGACGGGCGTACTGGCGCGGGCGCGGCCTTTCCGACGCGACCATCAAGCGCTTCGGCCTGGGATACGCGCCGGACAGCTTCCGAGAGACGCGGGATCATCTGAAAAGCCTGGGCTATACGGAGGACGAGCTTTTGGCAGCGGGCCTCATCAAACGCAGTGAAAAGGGCGGCACTTTCGATTTTTTCCGCCACCGCGTTATGATCCCTATTTTTGACCTGCGGGGCAACGTTATTGCTTTCAGCGGCCGCAAGCTGGACCCTGAGCAGCCCGGCGGCAAATATGTGAACAGCCCCGAGACGCTGGTGTACAAGAAGAGCCGCACGCTGTTTGCCCTCAACTTTGCAAAAAAATCCCAGACACGGCGGTATATCCTGTGCGAGGGCAATCTGGATGCGATTTCCATGCATCAGGCGGGCTTTACCACAGCGGTGGCAGGCTGCGGCACGGCGCTGACAGCGGAGCAGGTGAAGATATTGTCCGAATATGCGGATGAGGTCGTGCTCTGCTACGATTCCGATGAAGCCGGGCAGAAGGCGACACGGCGAGCTATCAGCCTGCTGTCGGCCTCGCCGCTCAAAATATCGGTGCTTAATATCCCCGACGCCAAAGACCCGGACGAATTCATCAAAAAATTTGGGGCGGAACGGTTTGAGATGCTTCTGAACGGCTCCAACAACGCCATCGAGTATGAGCTTTTGCAGGCAAAGGGGAAATACGACATCGCCACACCGGATGGCCGGCTGAATTATATCAAGGACGCGATCGGCGTGCTGGCCGGCCGCATCACGCCCACGGAACGGGATGTGTACGCCGGGCGGCTGGCAGAAGAAACGGATGTGGCGAAGCCCGCCATCCTCAACCAGCTGGACGCGGCCATCCGGGCGCGCGGGCGGCGGGCGGAAAAGGAACGGGAGCGCCGCCTTTTGGAAGAAGGCGCGGGCGGGCGCATCAATGTGCCGTACAGCCAGGGCGGCCAAAAGGCGCTGGGCGTCGCGTTTGCCGAGCAGCAGCTCGTGGCGGCGATCCTCAAGAATCCGGACTATATCCGGCTGGCCGCGCCGCGGGTGAGCGGCGGCACGTTTCTGGACGCGGGCCTGGGCCGGGCATACACGCTTTTATGCGAGAAAGGCGCAAAGGGTGAATATCTGGACCTCTCGGCCCTCAGCGAAGAATTGCCGGAGGAAACGGTCTCGCTCATCAGCCGCGTTCTCGCGCAGAACTACGACATCGGGCTGAGCGCTCAAGACGTAGAGTTGTATCTGGACCGTATCGAGCACAGCCAGCCCGTCAGCAGTACGGCGGGCGGAAGAACAGCCGCCGAGCTTGCGGATTACCTGCAGGCTTTAAAGGATAAAAAAACATAGCGCGGCGCACGCAATGCGCGGCCGCGCGGCCGAATCACAGGAATAGAGTAGGGAGTACACAACATGGGAGAAAAAAAGAACATCATCATGAACCTTGTGGAGCTGGGCAAGCGCAACCAGAAGGTGACGACGAAGGAAATCAACGACGCGCTGGAGGAAATCGGCTTTGAAGTGGAGCTTGTGGATAAGCTCTATGAGGCATTGGATGCGAACAACATCGAGATCGTGGACGAACCGGACGCCGACGTGGAGGAATTCACGCTGACGGAGGACACTGTGGACGTGCTGGAGAGTGCGCTGTCCGCCGAGGGAGTCAACATCGACGATCCTGTCAAGGTGTACCTGAAGGAGATTGGACGCGTGCCGCTGCTCTCTCCGGAAGAGGAGATCAATCTGGCGCTGAAGATACAGGCAGGCGGCCCTGAGGGCGAAAAGGCGAAGCAGCGCCTGTCCGAGGCGAACCTGCGTCTTGTGGTCTCCATTGCCAAACGCTATGTGGGCCGCGGCATGCAGTTTCTGGACCTTATCCAGGAGGGCAACCTGGGCCTTATCAAGGCCGTGGAAAAGTTTGACCATACCAAGGGCTTCAAATTTTCCACATACGCCACATGGTGGATCCGCCAGGCTATCACACGCGCCATTGCGGATCAGGCGCGCACCATCCGCATCCCGGTGCATATGGTGGAGACGATCAATAAGGTGAAAAAGGTGTCCAGCCAGCTGCTGCACCGCAACGGCCATGAGCCGACGGCAGACGAGATCGCGGAGGAGTTGGACATGCCCGTGGATAAGGTGCGGGAGATCATGCGCGTAGCGCAGGAGCCGGTGAGCCTGGAGACGCCCATCGGCGAGGAAGAGGACAGCCACTTGGGTGATTTTATTCCCGACGAGGATGCGCCCGTCCCCGCCGAGGCGGCCAGCCACACGCTTTTGAAGGAGCAGCTCTCCGGCGTGCTGAAAAGCCTTACGCCCCGGGAGGAAAAGGTGCTGCGCCTGCGCTTCGGCCTGGAGGACGGCCGTCCCCGTACGCTGGAGGAAGTGGGCAAGGAGTTCAACGTCACGCGCGAACGCATCCGTCAGATCGAGGCCAAGGCGCTGCGTAAGCTGCGCCACCCCAGCCGTTCCAAGAAGCTGCGCGATTTCCTGGACTGATGCGGCCCCCGCCTTTGCCGCTGTCTCAATGGCAGGACCGGGCGTACATATAGAATGGATAGAGTGGACTTTGAACAGCGCGGCCCGGCAAAACCGGAGCCGCGCTGTTTTTGCACCGCCGCTGCGGCACAGGAAACGCGCTTGACAAAAGCGCCCGGTTGCGGTATCCTTTAAATACAGTAAAACGGTATAGTTCAAGGAGCGGTTTATGCATATCACACAGGAATCCGATTACGCGGTGCGCATCGTCTACTGCCTTGCAAAGTGTGGCACGCGGCGCGACGCGCGCGGCATCAGCGAAGAAATGTGCGTGACGCTGCGCTTTTCCCTGAAGATATTAGGCAAGCTGGTGAGCAGCGGCATTGTGGAAAGCTACAAGGGCAACCGCGGCGGCTATGAGCTGGCACGCCCCGCCAGCGAGATCACACTCAAGGACGTCATTGACGCGGTGGAAGGGCCGTATAGGCTTTCCCGCTGTGTGGGCGAGGGCGGCGCGGGGGAGTGCAACCGCGGCGCGTCCGGCTGCTGTACATTCCAAAAGGTATTTCACGATATCAGCAAAAGCATCAACGAGCAGCTCGCTGCTGTCAACTTCCAGATGCTGTTGGAGGAACCGGCCGGCAAGTAAGAAGCGAAAATCACACACGGCGCCGTGCGTGCCAAGTGTGGTTTTTCTTTTCCTCTTTTTTCCGGGTTCCCCTTGACGGCTTGTAAAAACCGTATTATAATGCTTAAATGTATCATAATGGCTTGGTATGTCTCTGAGCGCAAAACTGTTACAAAATTTTTGTGCAAGTTGCTGAAAATCGGAGGAGTGCCAAAGCCGTTTTGCGTCATTTTTTGCAAGGCTTAATATAGATGAATTAAGGAGTGGTCGCAACTTATGGTGAAAGTCAAGCCCGTACAACTTGGCAAAACCGAACGCATGAGCTTCTCGCGCATCGACGAAGTCATCGACATGCCGAACCTGATCGAGGTGCAGAAGAACTCATACCAGTGGTTTCTCAAAGAGGGCCTGAAAGAGGTCTTCCGGGACATTTCGACGATCGAAGACTACACCGGCAACCTGGTGCTCGACTTTATCGACTACCGGCTGGATTCCGAGCCCAAGTACTCCATCAAGGAGTGCAAGGAGCGCGACGTCACCTATGCGGCCCCGCTTCGCGTGAAAGCGCGTCTGCTGAACAAGGAGACCGGCGAGGTGAAGGAGCAGGAGATCTTCATGGGCGATTTTCCGCTCATGACGGATTCCGGCACCTTCATCATCAACGGCGCCGAGCGTGTTATCGTCTCTCAGCTCGTCCGTTCCCCGGGCGTGTATTTCGGCAAGAGCTACGACAAGACCGGCAAGGAACTGTTCACCGCCACGCTGAACCCCAACCGCGGCGCCTGGCTGGAATACGAGACGGATGCCAACGACGTTTTCTATGTGCGCATCGATAAGAACCGCAAGATCCCTGTGACGGTGTTCATCCGTGCGCTGGGCCTGGGTGACGACGCGAAGATCCGTGATTTCTTCGGCGAGGACGAGCGCATTGAGGCCACCATCGCAAAAGATTCCACCAAGAGCGAGGAAGAAGGCCTGCTGGAGACGTACCGCAAGCTGCGTCCGGGCGAGCCTCCCACGGTGGAGAGCGCGTCCAGCCACATCAACGGTTTGTTTTTTGACCCGCGCCGGTACGACCTTTCCCGCTTCGGCCGCTATAAGATGAACAAGAAGCTGGCCATCGGCCGCCGCATTCAGGGCTTTGTGGCCGCCCGTGATATCGTGGCCCCCCTGACGGGCGAGCTGCTGTGCGCTGCCGGCGAAAAGATCAGTGCGGAAACTGCCATGGCCGCCGAAAAATCGGGCGTGAGTCTGGTGTATCTGGCGCTGGACGACAAGGAGATCAAGGTCATCTCCAACGGCACGGTTGCCGCCAACGATTTCCTCTCCTTTGACGCAACCGAATGCGGCATCAACGAGCGCGTCAATTTCAGCGAACTGCGCGCCATCCTGGACGAGACCAGCGATGTGGACGAGCAGAGGGAGCTGCTGGAGAAAAACCGTGACCGTCTCATCAGCAAAACAGTCACCGTGGATGATATTTTCGCATCCATCAACTACTTGAACGGCCTGGGCCACGGCGTGGGCACGGTGGACGACATCGACCATCTGGGCAACCGCCGGATCCGCAGTGTGGGCGAGCTGCTGCAGAACCAGTTCCGCATCGGCTTTTCCCGCATGGAGCGCGTCATCCGCGAGCGCATGACGCTGCAGGCGCAGGACATGGAAGTGGTGACGCCGCAGGCGCTCATCAACATCCGTCCGGTGGTGGCATCCATCAAGGAGTTCTTCGGCTCCTCGCCGCTGTCCCAGTTCATGGATCAGAACAACCCGCTGGCAGAGCTGACGCACAAACGCCGTCTGTCGGCTCTCGGCCCCGGCGGCCTGTCCCGTGACCGCGCAGGCTTCGAGGTCCGCGACGTACACTATTCCCATTACGGCCGCATGTGCCCCATCGAGACGCCGGAAGGTCCGAACATCGGCCTGATTTCCTATCTGGCCACGTTCGCCAAGATCAATGAGTACGGCTTTATTGAAGCGCCGTACCGCAAGGTGGACAAGGCCACTGGCGTTGTTACCGATGAAGTGGTCTATATGACCGCCGATGTGGAGGATGAGTTCATTGTAGCGCAGGCCAACGAGCAGTTGGACAGCGAGGGACGTTTTGTCCGTCCCCGTGTTTCCAGCCGCTGGCGCGATGAGATCCTTGAGGTCGACAAAGAGCGCGTGGACTACATGGACGTCAGCCCGAAGATGGTTGTGTCCGTAGCTACGGCTATGATCCCGTTCCTGGAGAACGACGACGCAAACCGTGCCCTCATGGGCTCGAACATGCAGCGTCAGGCGGTACCGCTGCTCGTCACCGAGCAGCCCATCGTCGCCACCGGCATGGAGTACAAGGCCGCGTGCGACTCCGGCGTGTGCGTGCTGGCGAAAAACGACGGCATTGTGGAGCGTGTGACTGCCGATAAGATCACGGTGCGCACGTCCAAGACGACGACGGACGAATACGAGCTCATCAAATTCATGCGCTCGAACCAGGGCACCTGCATCAACCAGCGCCCCATCGTCAGCAAGGGCGATAAGATCATCAAGGGCCAGGTGCTGGCCGACGGCCCCGCCACGAAGAACGGCGAGATCAGCCTTGGCAAAAACGCCCTGATCGGCTTTATGACCTGGGAGGGCTACAACTACGAGGACGCCGTCCTCATCAACGAGAAGATCGTCCGCGAGGACGTGTACACCTCCATCCACATCGAGGAATACGAGATCGAAAGCCGCGAGACGAAGCTTGGGCCCGAGGAGATCACGCGCGACATCCCCAACGTGGGCGAGGACGCCCTGAAGGACCTGGACGAGCGCGGCATCATCCGCATCGGCGCCGAGGTAGGCGCGGGTGATATCCTCGTCGGCAAGGTCACGCCCAAGGGTGAGACGGAGCTGACGGCCGAGGAGCGCCTGCTGCGCGCCATTTTCGGAGAGAAAGCGCGCGAGGTGCGCGACACTTCCCTGCGTGTGCCGCACGGTGAGTACGGAATCATCGTGGATGTGAAAGTGTTCACACCCGAGAACTGCGACGAGCTGCAGCCCGGCGTGCGCCAGGTGGTGCGCTGCTACATCGCCCAGAAGCGCAAGATCAGCGTGGGCGACAAGATGGCCGGCCGCCACGGCAACAAGGGCGTTGTATCCCGCATTCTGCCGCAGGAAGATATGCCGTTCCTGGAGGACGGCACGCCGCTGGACATTGTGCTGAACCCGCTGGGCGTTCCCTCCCGTATGAACATCGGCCAGGTGCTGGAGGTCCATTTGGGCTACGCCGCCAAGGCGCTGGGCTGGAAGGTCATGACGCCGGTGTTCGACGGCGCCCACGAGGAGGACATCCGGGCGATGTTCCGTGAGACCGGTAAGCGCGAGGACGGCAAGAGCTATGTTTATGACGGACGCACCGGCGAGCGTTTTGACAACCCCGTTACCGTGGGCTATATGTATTACCTCAAGCTGCACCATCTGGTGGACGATAAGATCCACGCCCGCTCCACCGGCCCGTACAGCCTTGTAACGCAGCAGCCTCTGGGCGGCAAGGCCCAGTTCGGCGGCCAGCGCTTTGGCGAAATGGAGGTGTGGGCGCTGGAAGCTTACGGCGCCGCCTATACCCTGCAGGAGATCCTGACGGTGAAGTCCGACGACGTGGTGGGCCGTGTTAAAACCTACGAAGCCATCGTCAAGGGTCAGCCCGTGCCGAAGCCCGGCATTCCCGAGGCGTTCCGCGTGCTGATGAAGGAGCTGCAGAGCCTCGGCCTCGATATGCGCGTACAGGACGCCGACGGCAACGAGGTGGACATCAAGCAGAATTACGATGACGACGATATGGGCTTTGACAATTCCGACCTCGCGCTCGGCGACGACGTGATGGTGGAGAGCGAGCTCGCCGGCGACTACAGCATCGAAGACGCCGACGCGGACGCCGAATTTGAAGAAGAAGATGAGGAACCCAATCCGGAAGATCTGGAATCGGATGACCTGTTTGCCGATCTGCCCGAGGATATCTGATCCGCATCCGGCCCGCCGCCCGCCGCGCACCGCGCGGGGCGGCGGGGCACGCTTCAAAAATTGAGAAAGAAAGGGTTCGTTTCATGGAGTTTAACGCTTTTGATTCAATCAAGATCGGTCTTGCCTCCCCGGATCAGATCCGTGCCTGGAGCTACGGCGAGGTGAAAAAGCCCGAGACCATCAACTACCGCACCCTGAAACCGGAGCGCGACGGCCTGTTCTGTGAGCGCATTTTTGGGCCGACGAAGGACTGGGAATGCCACTGCGGCAAGTACAAGCGCATCCGCTACAAGGGTAAGATCTGCGACCGCTGCGGCGTTGAAGTGACGCGCGCCAAGGTGCGCCGCGAGCGTATGGGCCATATCGAGCTGGCCGCGCCCGTTTCGCATATCTGGTATTTCAAGGGGATCCCGTCCCGCATCGGCCTGATGCTGGATATCAGCCCTCGCCTGCTGGAAAAGGTGCTGTACTTTGCCGCATATATCGTGACCGATCCCGGCTTCACACCTCTGGAGGAAAAGCAGCTGCTCAGCGAAAAAGAGTACCGCGACATGCGTGAGCGCTACGAGGACGAGTTCAAGGCGGCAATGGGCGCAGAGGCCGTGAAGGAGCTGCTGGAGAAGATCGACCTGGAAAAGCTCAGCGAAGAGCTGCATCAGGAACTGGAGGAAGCAGGCGGCCAAAAGCGCGTGCGCCTGCTCAAGCGGCTGGAAGTCGTGGAGGCGTTCCGCATCTCCGGCAACCGTCCGGAGTGGATGATCATGGACGTCATCCCGGTCATTCCGCCCGATATCCGCCCGATGGTCCAGCTGGACGGCGGACGTTTTGCCACGTCCGACCTGAACGACCTGTACCGCCGCGTCATCAACCGCAACAACCGTCTGAAGCGTTTGCTGGAGCTGGGCGCTCCGGATATCATTGTGCGCAACGAAAAGCGCATGCTGCAGGAGGCGGTGGACGCCCTGATCGACAACGGCCGCCGCGGCCGCCCGGTCACCGGCCCCAACAACCGCCCGCTCAAGAGCCTGTCCGACATGCTCAAGGGCAAGCAGGGCCGCTTCCGCCAGAACCTGCTGGGCAAGCGCGTGGACTATTCCGGCCGTTCCGTTATCGTGGTCGGCCCGGAGCTGAAGATGTACCAGTGCGGCCTGCCCAAGGAGATGGCGCTGGAGCTGTTCAACCCTTCGTCATGAAGGATCTGGTGGAAAAGGGCATTGCCAACAACATCAAATCGGCCCGCAAGATGGTGGAGCGCACCCGCACCGAGGTGTGGGACTCGCTGGAAGCCGTCATCAAGGGCCATCCCGTTATGCTCAACCGCGCGCCCACGCTGCACCGCCTGGGCATCCAGGCGTTCGAGCCGGTGCTGGTGGAAGGCCGCGCCATCAAGCTGCATCCGCTGGTCTGCACTGCGTTCAACGCGGACTTTGACGGCGACCAGATGGCTGTGCACGTGCCCCTTTCCGAGGAAGCGCAGCGTGAGGCCAAACGCCTGATGCTGGCTTCCGGCAACCTGCTCAAGCCAGCTGACGGCAAGCCCGTCACAGTGCCTACCCAGGATATGGTACTGGGCAGCTATTACCTCACCATGGTCAACGACGGAGACAAGGGCGAAGGTAAGGTGTTCCGCGACGAAAACGAGGCCGTCATGGCCTATCAGGAAGGCGTTATCACGCTGCAGGCCAAGATCAGGGTGCGCCGTACCATGGAGATCGACGGCACAGAGCGCAGCCGAATCATCGACACCACAGTGGGCCGCATCATTTTCAACCAGCCCATCCCCCAGGACCTTGGTTATGTGGACCGCTCCATTCCGGAGAACCGTTTCCTGTTCGAGGTGGATTTCCTCGTCAACAAAAAGAAACTGGGCCAGATCATCGACCGCTGCATCCAGGTACACGGCACGTCCGTCACTGCCGAGATGCTGGACCGTGTGAAGGCGCAGGGCTACAAATATTCCACGAAGGGCGCGGTCACCGTAGCCGTTTCGGACGCTGTGATCCCGCCCCAGAAGGCTGAATTGCTGGCATCTGCCGAGGAGCAGATCGGCAAGATCACCAAGCAGTACAACAAGGGCCTGATCTCCAACGAGGAGCGCTATAACGGCGTGATCAAGGTCTGGAGCAAGACCACCGAGGACGTGGCAAGCGCCCTGCAGGAAAACCTGGATGCCCGCAACCCCATCTTCATGATGGCAGACTCCGGCGCCCGCGGCTCCATGGCTCAGATCCGCCAGCTGGCCGGTATGCGCGGCCTGATTGCAAACACGTCCGGTAAGACCATTGAGATCCCCATCCGCGCGAACTATCGCGAGGGCCTGAATATTCTGGAATACTTCATCGCCGGCAAGGGCGCCCGAAAGGGTCTGGCAGATACCGCTCTGCGTACTGCGGACTCCGGTTATCTGACCCGCCGTCTGGTAGACGTCTCTCAGGACGTGATCATCCGCGAGGAGGACTGCGGCGCGGCACAGGGCATCATGGTTTCCGACATCCGCGAAGGCAACGAGATGATCGAAAAGCTGGAGGAACGTCTCCAGGGCCGTTTTGCGGTGAACGACATCCTTGATCCGGCCACGGGCGAAGTGCTCGTCTCCAAGGACAAGATGATGAGCGAAGACGACGCGAAGGCCGTTGTTGCCGCAGGCATCAAGGAAGTGGAGATCCGCAGCGTGCTGTGCTGCGATTCCAAGCACGGCGTATGCTCCAAGTGCTACGGCGCGAACCTGGCCAACGGCCGCTTGGTCGGTATGGGCGAGGCTGTGGGCATTATCGCTGCCCAGTCCATCGGCGAACCGGGCACTCAGCTCACCATGCGTACGTTCCATACGGGCGGCATTGCGTCGGCGGAGGATATCACGCAGGGCCTGCCGCGTGTTGAAGAGCTGTTCGAGGCGCGCCGTCCCAAGAATCTGGCTATCATGACAGAAATTGCGGGTACTGCGCACATCGACGATTCCAAGAAAAACCGGCACGTTGTGGTGGAGGGCGTGGACGAAAACGGCGCGCCCGCTGAAAAGAGCTACCTGATTCCCTTCGGTCAGCGCATCCGTATTGCGGACGGTGCGCAGCTGGAGCCGGGCGATATCCTCACCGAAGGTTTTGCCTATCCTCAGGATATCCTGGCCATCAAGGGGCCCATTGCCGTGCAGAACTACCTCATCAGCGAGGTGCAGAAGGTCTACCGCCTGCAGGGCGTGGATATCTGCGATAAGCACATTGAGGTCATCGTCCTGCAGATGATGCGTAAGGTGCGCATTGAGGACGCGGGCAGCACGAAGCTGATCGTCGGTTCGTCCATGGACAAATCCGAGTTCCGCGACGCCAATGAGGAGATCGCGGCGCGTGTTGCCGCCGGTGAGACGGACCTGAAGCCCGCCCGTGCGACCAGTATCCTGCTGGGCATCACCAAGGCGTCCCTGGCCACGGATTCCTTCCTCTCGGCCGCTTCTTTCCAGGAGACCACCCGCGTGCTTACCGATGCAGCCATCAAAGGCAAAGTGGACCCGCTCATGGGTCTTAAGGAAAATGTCATCATCGGCAAGCTTATCCCGGCCGGCACCGGTATTCCCGAAGTGGAAGCCGAGCTGGCGGCAGGGGACGAGGTGGACCTGTAAAGGCCCATTCCCAAACAGCAGAAAAGACGCCCGCCAAACGGCGGGCGTCTTTTGTGTGTGGATGACGGGCGGAAGGGAATGCGCTTCCGCGCCAGAGCGTGTGCCGCTGCCGGGGAGAACCGCTCTCAATACTGCGGCGCTTCTACGAGAAGAATGTGGGCGCGGGGAAGGGCGGAAAGCTGCAGCGGTTCACCAAAAGCAGAAAGCGCGTCGCCGTCCTCCAGCACGATGCCGTTCACTTCGGCAGCACCTTCCACAACCAGCAAATATACCTGCCGCCCCGGCTCAATGGGAAAAGCGAGGCGGGCTTCGCAGGTGAGGTCTGCCGCATAGACGTTGGCATCCGCGCTGAGGAACAGTGGACCGCTGTCCGGTTCTGGAGCGGCGCAGGCCAGCAAAAGCCACCGGTTCACACGGTTTTCCCACAAAAAGCGCTGCTCTCCATAGTTGGGTGCGCCGCCCGGCCGTGCAGGCGAAAAAGCCATCCGGACCAGACGCAGCGGCGCGCTGCTCTGGTTGAGCTCACTGTGCCGCAGCCCGGTGCCCGTGTGCAGGCACAGCGCTTCGCCCCGGCGCAGGACACTGTGATTGTTCAGGCTGTCGCCGTGGGTCAGCTCACCGTTTGCAATATAATAAAGCAGTACCTCATTCTTGTCAGGATGTGTGTTGAAGCCCGTGTGCGGGCGAATGAGGCTGTCGTCCAGCGCAGTAAGGGGGCCGAAACGGGCGGCGGGCAGGTGGCGGCGGCTTTCCAGCCAGCCCTGCCGCAGGGCGTCCAGCCGCGCCCGGCTGATCTTTTTTAGCATGGGAATGCCTCCTTCTGTTTCATAGGTTGCCCAAAAAGCGGCGCGGCAAACGGAGACAGTATGTTTGGTGCGCGTTTTTTTCGGCAACACTGTCACAGAGTATTGCAGCGGGGGGACGGCATGTGGTAAAATTACCTTATCTGAGGCGCAAAAGGGGACATGCAGAAAAAAACGTGTAAAAATCATGCAAAATGCTGAATTTCACCGGTGCTTTCTGTTGACAGGACCATCCAAACCGTGTAAAATGTAAATGTTGCGCCGCAGGCGCGTTTTGTCGAGCCTGGACGCCCCGAAACCTTGGTGGTAAGCGGTTTGCCGCTTTCACATACAGGGGAAGTTTTTTCCCCAGATATTATTTTTTGAAAGGAGGAAAATCATGCCTACTTTTAACCAGCTCGTGCGCAAAGGCCGCGAGGTCTTGGTGAAGAAATCGACGGCTCCTGCCCTTCTGAAAGGCTACAACTCCCAGAAGAAGGCTTACACGGACCAGAACTCCCCGCAAAAGCGTGGCGTTTGCACCGCCGTTCGTACCATGACCCCGAAAAAGCCGAACTCTGCTCTTCGTAAGGTCGCTCGTGTTCGTCTCTCCAATGGTATCGAAGTTACTTCGTACATTCCGGGTATCGGCCACAACCTGCAGGAGCACAGCGTCGTACTGATTCGTGGCGGCCGTGTTAAGGACCTCCCGGGCGTGCGTTACCACATCATCCGCGGTACGCTCGATACCCAGGGTGTTGCCAACCGTGGCCAGGCCCGTTCCAAGTATGGTGCGAAGCGCCCCAAGGCCGGTGCCGCGAAAAAGTAAAAAACACTGAAATGTACAATGCCCCTTGAAGGCTTATTCATATAGAGTAACCTTTTCGCGGGACAGTACGGGAGTTTTATTACTTTCGAGTACCGATGATATCATTTTATGAAGGAGGGAAGAAAGATGTCCAGAAGAGGTAATATTGCAAAGCGTGACGTTTTGGCGGATCCTTTGTATAATTCCAAAATGGTGACACGTCTGATCAACAACATCATGTACGACGGCAAAAAGGGCGTCGCGCAGAAAATCGTTTACGATGCGTTCGATATCGTGAAGGAAAAGACCGGTAACGACCCGCTCGAGAGCTTTGAAAAAGCCCTGGAGAACATCATGCCGGTGCTTGAGGTCAAGGCGCGCCGTGTGGGTGGTTCCACCTACCAGGTGCCGATGGAAGTGCGCCCCGAGCGCCGCGAGACACTGGGCCTGCGCTGGCTCACCACTTATGCCCGTGCCCGCAGCGAGCGCACCATGCGTGAGCGTCTGGCCGGCGAGATCATGGACGCCGTCAACGGCAACGGCAACGCTTGCAAAAAGCGTGAGGATACCCACAAGATGGCAGAGGCCAACAAGGCGTTTGCTCATTACAGATATTAATCTGTGTCTTAACTTTTAGGAGGAAACTATGCCAAGAGACGTTTCTCTGGAAATGACCAGAAACATCGGCATTATGGCCCATATCGACGCAGGCAAGACCACGACCACCGAGCGCATCCTGTTCTATACAGGCATCAACCACAAAATCGGTGAGACGCACGACGGCGCTGCGACGATGGACTGGATGGCGCAGGAGCAGGAGCGTGGCATCACGATCACTTCCGCTGCCACCACATGCTATTGGAGCCATACCGAGTATCAGAACGACCCGGCCCTTGCCAAAAAGAACAGACACAGAATCAACATCATCGACACCCCGGGCCACGTGGACTTCACCGTTGAGGTGGAACGCTCCCTGCGTGTACTGGACGGCAGCGTTACCGTTATGTGCGCAAAAGGTGGTGTTGAGCCTCAGTCTGAGACCGTGTGGCATCAGGCCAACAAGTATCATGTCCCCCGCATGATCTACGTCAATAAGATGGACATCATGGGCGCGGATTTCTATCACGTGCTGGACATGATCAAGGACCGCCTGAAGGCGAACGCCATCCCCCTGCAGCTTCCCATCGGCAAGGAGGAGACGTTCAAGGGCATTATCGACCTGCTTGAGATGAAAGCCTACGTCTATTACGATGACCTGGGCAAGGATATCCGCGTGGAGGAGATCCCCGAGGATATGCAGGAGCTGGCTGAGAAATACCGCAGCGAACTGATCGAAGCCATCGCCGAAAACGACGAAGAGCTGATGATGAAATATCTCGACGGTGAGGAGCTCACCATCCCCGAGATGAAAGTGGCCATCCGCAAGGAGACCATCGCCAATACGATCGTTCCGGTCGTGTGCGGCACTTCCTATAAAAACAAGGGCGTGCAGAAGCTGCTCGACGCCATCGTGGACTACATGCCCGCCCCGACCGACATCGAGGACATCAAGGGCGTAAACCCCGACACCGAGGAAGAGGAGACCCGTCCTTCCGACGACAACGCTCCTTTCGCGGCGCTGGCGTTCAAGATCGCGACCGACCCGTTCGTGGGTAAGCTTTGTTTCTTCCGCGTTTACTCCGGTGTTGTCGAAGCCGGCAGCACGGTGTACAACTCCGTGAAGGACAACCGCGAGCGCATGGGCCGCATCCTTCAGATGCACGCCAACCACCGTCAGGATATCGATATCTGCTACGCCGGCGACATCGCGGCGGCTGTGGGCCTGAAGAACACGACCACGGGCGACACGCTGTGCGACGAAAAGCATCCGGTTATCCTGGAGAGCATGGAGTTCCCCGAGCCCGTTATCCGTGTGGCCATTGAGCCGAAAACCAAGGCCGGCCAGGAAAAAATGGGCATCGCGCTGGCAAAGCTGGCTGAGGAGGACCCCACGTTCCGAACCTATACCGACGAAGAGACCGGCCAGACCATCATCGCGGGCATGGGCGAGCTCCATCTGGAGATCATCGTCGACCGCCTGCTGCGTGAGTTCAAGGTGGAGGCCAACGTGGGCGCCCCGCAGGTTGCCTACCGCGAGACCATCCGCCGTCCCGCCGACCAGGACACCAAGTACGCGCGTCAGTCCGGCGGTAAAGGCCAGTACGGTCACGTCAAGATCAAAATCGAGCCGAACGAAGCAGGTAAGGGCTATGAGTTCGTCAACGCCATCGTTGGCGGCGCCATCCCGAAAGAGTTCATCGGCCCCATCGACCAGGGCATCCAGGGCGCCATGCAGGCCGGCGTGCTTGCAGGCTATCCCGTTGTGGACGTCAAGGTCACGCTGTACGATGGTTCCTACCATGAGGTCGACTCCTCCGAAATGGCGTTTAAGATCGCCGGTTCCATGGCCTTCAAAGAGGCTATGCGTAAGGCGGATCCCGTTATTTTGGAGCCGATTATGAAGGTTGCCGTCATCGTGCCCGACGAGTATATGGGCGACGTTATCGGCGATATCAATGCCCGGCGCGGCCAGATCCAAGGCACCGAGTCCCGCAGCGGCACGCAGCAGATCGATGCGCTCGTTCCGCTGTCCAACATGTTCGGTTACGCCACCGACCTGCGCAGCAAAACGCAGGGCCGCGGCCAGTATTCCATGGAGCCCAGCCACTACATCGACGTGCCCAAGAGCATCGCCGAGAGCATCATGGCGGGCCGTGCAAAGAAAGAGGGCTAAGCCTCTTTCCGCCAGCCTCTGGCAAACAAATAAAACACTTGATTTTTTAGGGTGCATTTAGTACAATGGCCTTAAGAAACGGTCTCAAAACAAAGGAGGACAATAACAATGGCGAAAGCGAAATTTGAGCGTAACAAACCGCATATCAACATCGGCACCATTGGTCACGTTGACCATGGCAAGACGACCCTGACCGCTGCCATCACGAAGGTGCTGGCCATGAAGGGCGACGCCGAGTTCACCGATTATGCCAACATCGATAAGGCTCCCGAGGAGCGCGAGCGCGGCATCACGATCAACACCTCTCACGTGGAGTACGAGACGGACAACCGTCACTATGCCCATGTTGACTGCCCGGGCCACGCCGACTATGTGAAGAACATGATCACCGGCGCTGCTCAGATGGACGGCGCGATTCTGGTCGTGTCTGCTTCCGACGGCCCCATGCCCCAGACCCGTGAGCACATCCTGCTCTCCCGTCAGGTCGGCGTTCCCTATATCGTCGTGTTCATGAACAAGTGCGACCAGGTGGACGACGAAGAGCTGCTGGATCTCGTCGAGATGGAGATCCGTGAGCTGCTGACCGAGTATGAGTTCCCCGGCGACGACACGCCCATCATCCGTGGTTCTGCTCTGCAGGTTCTGGAGTCCAGCTCCACGGACATCAACGCCCCCGAGTACAAGTGCATCCTCGATTTGATGGAGGCTGTGGACAGCTATATCCCCACTCCCGACCGCAAAGAGGATATGCCGTTCCTGATGCCTGTTGAGGACGTGTTCACCATCACCGGCCGCGGCACTGTTGCTACCGGTCGTGTGGAGCGTGGCGTCATCAAGGTTGGCGAGGAAGTCGAGATCGTCGGTCTCGTCGAAGAGAAGCGTAAGACCACCGTTACCGGCCTTGAGATGTTCCGCAAGCTGCTGGACTTCGCTCAGGCTGGCGACAACGTGGGTGCTCTGCTCCGCGGCATCCAGCGCAATGAGATCGAGCGCGGCCAGGTTCTGTCCAAGCCCGGTTCCATTCATCCGCACACCAAGTTTGCCGGCCAGGTCTATATCCTGAAAAAGGAAGAGGGCGGCCGTCACACTCCGTTCTTCAACAACTATCGCCCGCAGTTCTATTTCCGCACCACGGACGTGACCGGCGTTATCACCCTGCCGGAGGGCACCGAGATGTGCATGCCCGGCGACAACGTCACCATGGACGTTGAGCTGATCACCCCGATCGCTATCGAGGAAGGTCTCCGCTTCGCTATCCGCGAAGGCGGCCGTACCGTTGGCTCCGGCGTTGTTACGAAGATCAACGAGTAATTATCTCTGAAAAAAGCGCCTGCTGAGAAGCGGGCGCTTTTTTATTGTAGAAAAACCACCGGCTGTGCCGGTGGTACGGAAAAGCTTAAGCTATGAAAAGAAACTCCTTCCAGTAAAATGGAAGTGCGGTCTGGCAACTGCACGAACCAACAGAAGGAGGCCATTCAGTGAATGACAATAATAGTTTAGCGCATACAAAATGGAATTGCAAATACCACATTGTGTTTGCGCCGAAATATCGGCGCAAACTGTTCTACGGAGAAAATCGAAAAGAGATAGGAGGGATTTTGAGACAGCTCAGTGAATGGAAAGGAGTAAAAATAGTAGAAGCAGAAGTGTGCCCGGATCACATCCACATGCTGGTGGAAATCCCACCGAAAATGAGTGTGGCGGGATACATAGGATTTCTCAAAGGGAAAAGCAGTTTGATGATTTTTCAACGACACGGGAATCTGAAGTACAAATATGGGAATCGATCATTCTGGTGCAGAGGGTACTACGTGGACACCGCAGGAAAGAATGCGAAAAAGATCGCGGAATACATTCAAAATCAGTTGAAAGAAGATCAACTTACAGATCAGATGACGTTAAAGGAATACATGGACCCGCTTGCGGGTAACAAGTAACAATCCTATGCAAGTGTCAGACCGTTATGCGCCTTGAGGCGCTGCCTGTATCATAGGGCTTTGCCCGCATCTGAAATACCCCCGGCTTCGCCGTAATCTCATTAAGATAAGGCTCCAAAATGCAACCGCCTCTGAGAGAAAATCTCGGAGGCGGTTTAGTAAACATGTACATCAGAAAAAGGCATGACAAAGGCGCGGAGTCTCCTCCGCGAAAAAACGAATATGAAACGGTCTCAAATCATCCGATACTGAAAACTGATTGGGCGCTTCGCGCGCATATTCCTCGGTTTTTGCAGACCAGGCCGGACAGGAAGCAGGAATTTTGTGATCAAAGGTTCTACATTGACCGCGGGAACGAAGCCCAGCAGGAATTCCCGTGCAATGTGAGCGGCGAAAGCGGTGTTAATTCGGTAAAGATGTTTGCCTTCAGGCTGTGTAAAAACGGCATGGAGACGAAGCAGGGAAGCGAAATTGTAGAGCGTCATTCTGGAAAAGATCTCCTGTTTGATAAATGGGCGCTTTTTGGCATGAAAGTGTGTCAGTGCAAGGGTGTATTTCAAATCCCGGAAAGATGTTTCGATACCCCAGCGTTTGTGGTAAAGTTCACGAAGCAGCGGAGGCGGGAACCGATCTGCGGGAAGGTTGGTGATCACGGTCTCGTACAGACCTTCTTTCACCGCAAATCTGACCACACGGAAAGAGATTGGATACAATGCATCGCTTGCGTCCCCAATATAGTCGAAATGAACCTTTTTGGGAATCCAGCGGTACTTATGAGGCTCTTGACGGATACGGTTTGTGAGGCGTTTGGACAGAGAATAACTGAAGGCTGCGTCAAATTCCGGCGCACCAGTCAGCCTAAGCCCTGAAAGGAGGCCCTGCTTGTCTTTTACGCGGATCAGATATTTCCAGCCCTTCTGTTCTATGTGTGCCATGTTGTTGTATGCCTCATAACCGCGATCCGCTACGAGAATGACCGGTTCTGTGAGTTCCGACCGATCCACCAGTTCTACAAGCGCCTGAGATTCGTGCTCCTCTCGTCCATCTTGTATGATGGCGTCCAGATAGACTTGACTTTCCAAATCGTACAGAGCGTTCAAATGCAGCAGGTTGTATCCGCGCCCGTCCTTCGTGCTATTAAAGTAGGTTGCTTTGTCGTGAATGTCGCTTGGAATCTGCACATGGGAACCGTCTGCCGCCAGCAGTGTGTACCCGTTCCACCTTCGGATGGGACGGTTTTGATAAGTGAACCGGCGCAAAATTTCTTCAAAGGCCGTTGGAAGGAGTTTTCCCCGCTGCTGAACAAACGCTGATGTCGTTGCAGCTGTCGGATCATAGTGAAACTGCCGCTGCAGTTCCACATTCAGGCTTTGTCCGCTCATGAAGAGTATTGTCTTGCACAGCGTCTCGAAGGGCAGCTTTCGATTCCGTTTGAAATCCCGCTTGGGATCGGCCGTGTGTTTGGGCAACTCCTTCCGTATTTGAGATACGGTATTTAGGGAATCTCTGATTTAATCCGGGCTACCGCGCATGCGCGAGAGATGGTAAAATAACACCATCAAAACGATGGAGGAACAAGGAAATGAAGCAGGAAACATTTACGGACATCGAATACAGCTACCGCAAGAAGAAAACGAAGCGGGAGGAATTTCTGGAAATCATGGAGGAGATCATCCCGTGGGATGAATGGGTTGGCGTGATTGAACCCTACTACCCCAAGGGAAAGCGCGGTCGTCCGCCCATGGGGATCGAAAAGATGCTGCGGATGTAACTGCTTCAAATCTGGTTCAACCTGTCTGACCCGGCGACCGAAGATGCCATCTACGACAGCTATGCCATGCGAAAATTCACAGACATTGACTTTATGACGGAAACAGTGCCGGATGAAACAACGCTGTGCAAGTTCCGTCATCTTTTGAAACGAACGGCCTGAACAAGCTGTTTTTTGACGCGATCAACCGGGTAATGGTGCAAAGCGGCCACATGATGAAAGGCGGCACCATCGTGGATGCGACCATCATCAATGCCCCCAGCTCTACGAAAATGCGGAGAAGAAGCGTGACCCTGAAATGCATCAGACCAAAAGGGCAATGAGTGGAAATTGGGATGAAATGCCACACCGGTGTGGATGCAGGCAGCGGCCTGGTTCATACCATTACGGTCACGGCGGCAAATGAGCATGACATCACACAGGCCGCCGCATTGATTCGCGAAGATGATGAAGTAGTATATGGGGATGCTGGGTATCTGGGAATCCACAAGCGCCCCGAGGTAGCCTGCGACGAGCATTTATCCAGCATTGACTACCGCATTAACCGCCGTCCCGGAAAGCTGCCTCATGTATCTGACAATGCAATTGACTGGGAACGGTATATTGAGAACCGCAAGTCCTCGGTGCGCTGTAAGGTAGAGCATGCGTTCCGAATCATCAAGTGCCAGTTTGGCTATAAGAAAACGGTGTATCGCGGACTGATGAAAAACGCGAATCGGCTGTACGCTTTGTTTGCCTGTGCCAATTTATACGCCCTTGCCATGGCCGGGCGAAAACTTTCCACAACCTGATATAGGGGCAGTCTGCCCTTTTTCAGGAAATGGGGCGGAAATGCAAAGTAATACTGGCTATTTTCCGACTGAATCGCTTGAACCTAGCGGTAATCGTCTATTTTCTCGCTCGGCGCTGAATGAAGGCGAT
>VOFH01003191.1_pt1 | contig 54232 bp, 62 predicted proteins | sample 5384091 | NCBI WGS metagenome assembly VOFH01 (sample SAMN12384727, study PRJNA508395) | human gut metagenome | isolation source: healthy gut G | host: Homo sapiens
TGCATTGAAAGAACAGTTGGAAGGAAAGAAATAATCTGAATAGAATATTTCCAATGAAAGGCGCTCCCGGTTTGGGGGCGCTTTTTTTATTCACCACAGATTTAAGAAATGAAGATAAGAGGGAGGATTTAATTCAGACATAAGAACAAAGGAATAAAAATAAAATAGCAGTTCAATAAGCTAAATGGCGAAATATTTTTTTAAAGCGCTGCCTTTATGTTCTTTTGTTCTTATGTCCTAAAAATAAATTATCAAAATCTGTCATAACCCTGGGGTGAAATAGTTCCTTCCTTTGCAAGATTGAATCTGAAATGCTTTATCTTTGCATACCATGGAAAAATTTGAGTTACATATATTGGGATGCGGTTCCGCTTTGCCTACTACGCGACATTTTGCGACCTCTCAAGTCGTAAACTTGCGTGAAAAACTATTTATGATTGATTGTGGCGAGGGAGCACAGATGCAATTACGCCGCTCGCGACTGAAATTTTCCCGATTGAATCATATCTTCATCTCTCATCTACATGGTGACCATTGTTTCGGATTGTTGGGGCTGATTTCTACATTCGGATTATTAGGGAGAACTGCTGATTTGCATATTCATTCTCCACGAGGACTGGAAGAACTGTTTGCGCCGATGCTTGCTTTCTTTTGCAAGACTTTGACTTATAAGGTGTTCTTCCATGAATTCGAAACGAAAGAACCGATGCTCATTTACGATGACCGTTCGGTGACTGTGACCACCATCCCTTTAAAACATCGAATTCCCTGCTGCGGTTTCCTTTTTGAAGAGAAACAGCGTCCTAATCATATCATCAGGGACATGGTGGACTTCTATCAAGTGCCGGTGTACGAGCTGAACCGTATCAAGAACGGTGCAGACTTTGTAACTCCCGAAGGAGAAGTAATACCCAATTTGCGTCTGACCCGCCCTTCGGCTCTGGCTCGTAAATATGCTTATTGCTCCGATACAATCTATCGCCCGTCGCTTGCCGAACAAATCAGCAATGTAGATTTGCTTTTCCATGAGGCCACCTTTGCACAGACCGAACAGGCACGCGCCAAGGAAACTTATCATACCACTGCTGCGCAAGCTGCGCAGCTTGCTTTGGATGCCAATGTGAGACAACTGGTGATCGGACATTTTTTCCGCCCGTTATGAAGATGAATCTGTCTTACTTCATGAAGCGTCTGCCATTTTTCCACAAACCATTTTAGCGAAAGAAAATTTGTGTATTGACGTTGATGGAGGGACTGTCTATGAAAATAGTCGACTGCTCTGGGGAGTAATCATCCTGCTCTTCGGTTGTTTGGCAGCCTGTAAAAAGAGAAACCTCAATCTCCGATACCGGACTCTCTGTCTTCCCTCCAAGAACTGTTCAATCCTGCTTATCAAATAGATGCAGACAGTATTCATCAGATGATCCGTTCCTATTTGAACGAGAATCCGATAACTCCCTGGGATTCGGTTTTGCTGGCACATTATCAGGAAAAGGATGAATTCTTTTGGCTGAACGACTCTCTCGTGTCCGATAAACCTGCCGTACAGGTGGCAGACTCGATGTTATTCTGGCTAGGAGACATTTCACAACATGGATTAATCCGAATCTGTATCCTGTCGATAGCATCCGTGAGGAATTGCAACAGATACGAACCTTGAAGCTGCGCGAAGGGAAGACGATGAACCGCCTGCTGGCAGACGTGGAATATCAGTTGACAGCCGCATATCTTTCGTATGTGTGTCAATTGAAGTTTGGATTCCTGCCTTCGGCGCGCAGATGGAATGATTCGATCAATCGTATTCCCTTAAAACATTGTGATGTAACTTTTGCAAATGCCGCCCTCGATTCATTGCGTGCAAATCCAATTGCTGCTCTTCGTGGAGCACAACCCTCTTCTCCGCTTTATCATAAGATGCAGGAAGAACTGGTTCGTGTGAATGCTTGGGGAGTGACAGATACTACGGATTATTATCGCGACCGCCTATTGGTAAATATGGAGCGGGCACGTTGGCAATATGCATTGGATAAAGGACAGAAATATGTGATAGCCAATGTGGCGGCATTCATGTTGCAGGCAATCAACGAAGAAACAGACTCTATTCTGGAGATGCGTATCTGTGTAGGGAGTGTGAAGAATAAAACTCCTCTATTGTCAAGCAGGATTTATTATATGGAACTGAATCCTTACTGGAATGTGCCTCAAAGCATAATTCGGAAAGAGATCATTCCTACTTACCGCAGAGATACGACGTATTTTACCCGTAACCGCATGAAGGTATACGATAAGAACGGCTTGCAAGTAAATCCTCATCAGGTTAATTGGGCTAAATATGCAGGAAGTGGCGTACCTTATACGGTGAAGCAGGACAACAAAACGGGAATTCCTTGGGACGTATCATCTTCCGTTTTCCCTAATCCTCATTCCGTATATCTGCACGATACTCCTTCCGGCTGGGCTTTCACGTTAAAGAATCGTGCGGTGAGCCACGGTTGCGTCCGTCTTCAAAAAGCACTCGACTTCGCGTTCTTCTTGTTGAAAGAGCCGGATGAATTGTTGGAAGACCGTATTCGTATTGCAATGGATATCAAGCCGGTGAGTGAAGAGGGAAAGAAGCTGCCCATCAGTGCGGCTTATCGTGAATTGAAACATTATAGTTTAGAACAATATATACCTTTATTTATAGATTATCAGACGGTTTATCTGTCTGCCGATAATAATTTGAGGTATTGTGAGGACATTTATAAATATGATCCGTCTTTACTAGAGGCAATGAACAACCTGAATTTGAAACCATAAATAAACATACAGATACGAGAGACTATGACCCCTTATAACGAACGCGAAGTGCTGACGCTTCTTCAGGAAGAGAGTACGCAGAAGCGGGGATTTGAGATGATTGTGGGGCAATACAGCGAGCAGTTGTACTGGCAAATCCGCCGGATGGTACTGTCGCATGAAGATGCGAACGACCTTCTGCAAAACACTTTCATCAAGGCATGGACGAATATTGATTATTTCCGTGCCGAGGCGAAGCTGTCGACCTGGCTCTATCGCATCGCGCTGAATGAGTGTCTTACCTTTCTGAATAAGCAGCGTGCTATGACTACCGTGGATATTGACGATCCCGAAGCAGTAGTTGTGCAAAAGCTGGAAAGTGACGCCTACTTTTCGGGCGACAAGATACAGGTGTGCTTGCAAAAAGCCCTGCAGACTTTGCCCGAAAAGCAGCGTATGGTGTTCAACCTGAAATACTATCAGGAAATGAAGTACGAAGAGATGTCGGAAATCTTCGGCACGTCGGTCGGTGCACTGAAAGCATCTTATCATCATGCGGTGAAGAAAATTGAGAAGTTTTTAGAAGAAATAGATTAAACCTTTTAAATGAGACACTGTCTAATCAAAAGAGAGGAGAAAAACGTATGAAAGAAGAAGATATTTTATTGAAGAAGCTTGGAAAGGAAAATTCCTTCAAAGTGCCCGATGGTTACTTTGAGAACCTGACATCGGAGGTAATGAATAAACTTCCTGAAAAAGAGAAAGTTGCTTTTAAGGAAGAACCTGTCAGCACATGGACAAGACTGAAACCATTGCTCTATATCGCAGCTATGTTTGTAGGGGCGGCCCTGATTATCCGGGTAGCGTCAACAGATCATAAACCTGCTGCAGCAGATGATGTAGCGGTGACAGAAGTGGATACTGAAGTAGTCGTATCTGACGAAATGATTGATGTAGCAGTGGATCGTGCTATGCTGGATGATTATTCGTTATATGTTTATTTGAGTGACGCAAGTGTAGAATGATTTATAAAAACTGATTGAATACAGAAAATGAGAAAACTTATCGCATTGGTCGTTTTGTTATGTGGCTTTATGCCTGTTCTTTGGGCTGCTGATGGATGTGACCAGCATTTATCCCGGGAGGAGTTCAGGGCAAAACAAAAAGCTTTCATTACCGAACAGGCAGGATTGAGTAAAAAGGAAGCAGCCAAGTTCTTTCCCGTCTATTTTGAACTCCAGGATAAGAAGAAGAAGCTGAATGATGAGTCATGGGATTTGATGCGCAAAGGCAAGGATGATAAAACGGCGGAAGCTCAATATGCAGAAATCAACGAGAAAGTCGCCAACAATCGTATTGCTGCCGATCAGCTTGATAAAACTTATCTGGGTAAGTTCAAAAAGATTCTTTCAAGCAAGAAGATATTTCTCGTGCAACGTGCAGAGATGCGCTTTCACCGCGAAATGATAAAAGGTATGAATCGTAGCAAAGACAAGGGAGACGATTCAGAGGAGAAATAAAGAAAAACAGAGCGTCTGATTCGTATGAACAGACGCTCTGTTTACAGGTAAAATAGACCTCGCACGGAATAGAGCCTCTTTTTTATTTAGACAGCATTGATTTTAAGTATTCTATTTCTGCAATCAATAGTGGAATATCCTGTTTGGCATGTGTTATGAACTCCAAATCATCTTTCGATGATTGCATTTAAATCAATGTAACTCATGGGTCTTACAGTCCTTTTTTCTTTGCTTCATTCCAAATGGCATCCATCTCTTCGAGAGACATATCTTTCAGACTTTTTCCTTCCTTGATGGTGTGCTCCTCCAAATAATTGAAGCGACGGATAAACTTCTGGTTGGTAAGTTCCAAAGCGTTATCAGGATTGATCTTGTAGAGACGCGCGGCATTGATAAGGCTGAACATTACGTCGCCGAATTCAGCTTCCGCCTTGTCCTTATCCATATTAGCTACTTCATCCTGAAACTCTCCGATTTCTTCTTTCACTTTATCCCAAACCTGTTCCCGCTCTTCCCAGTCGAAACCCACGTTGCGGGCTTTGTCCTGAATGCGGTATGCCTTGATGAGCGAGGGCAGGGCGGCGGGCACACCGCTCAACACCGTTTTGTTGCCCCCTTTTTCCTTGAGTTTCAACTGTTCCCAGTTTTCGGATACCTGTCCGGCAGTCTCCGCTTTCACATCTCCGAATACATGCGGGTGGCGGAAAATCAGCTTATCGCACAGCTTGTCGCAAACATCTTTGATGTCAAAATCTCCTGTTTCCGAGCCTATCTTGGCATAGAAAGCGACGTGCAATAATACGTCTCCCAACTCCTTGCAGATTTCTTTCTTGTCATCCCTCATCAGGGCATCGCATAGTTCATAAGTCTCTTCAATGGTATTGGGACGCAGGCTTTCGTTGGTCTGCTTCTTGTCCCAGGGACATTTCACACGCAGTTCGTCGAGTATGTCCAGGAAGCGTCCGAAGGCTTCCATCTGTTCTTGTCTGGTATGTGACTTATAAAAAATGTTTCGCGGATATTACCGATATTGGAATTTCTCTCTTCCTAATGCATAAATGAGATTAGTATTATCAAGATATATTTTTTTCTACTTTGCCCAGACCTCTGACCCCGCCTGTGTCATCGCGAACTTGAGCTATCATCCCCCTTTCTCGATATAAAGTAAGTAATCGCTTAAATAATTACGACTAACTCCAATGATGTCAGCAAGTTTTTTGCATGACAGGCTTAAATGGAACGCTTTTGGCAATAATCATCAACAGTTGTTTCAATTTACGTCCTGTGGAGACATTCATATTAGCATATTGAGGTATGTCATTTTCCATAGTCTGGTTGATTACTTGGTTCAACTCGATTTCAAAAGTGATATCTTTGCTAAACGGGTAATAGCCGTGTTGTATATATTCAGCGAATAGCGGAAGTGGATGTGCTATTCCCGGAATTTCAACTTTATGTTCCAGTATCTCTTCTAATGTGTAGACTGGTACATGAATTTGATGGAACATACTTAAATATTCTCTGAAAGACAGCCCTTGCATTTCATAGATGGGGCACGTCTGCTTAAATCTGCCGTTCCTTTATAAATATCCAAAATAGAGGAACCGGTGAAAAGAACTTGCATATCAGGATAAGAATCGAATATCTGCTTCAATTCACGAGACCAGTTAGGGTATTTGTGTATTTCATCAATAAATAAATGTTTGCCGCCTTGTTTGCTGAATTTGTCTGTTAAGTCAATCAGGGAATTATCGGCAAAGTACATATTGTCTGCTGAAACATACAATGTATCTTTCGGATTCATGTTCTGCTTGATATGTTGAAGGAACATGGTGGTTTTTACCTACTCCGCGTGGCCCAACAAGTCCGAGCATATGGCTATCCCAGTTTATTTCAGTATACTTGTATCGGATAAAATCGGTACTTGTAGCTTTAAGGAGTTTATTGAAGCTTTCGTATAATCTGTCCATGGTTAGTATCTATTTATATGCAAATATACGTCAATTGCACAACAAAAGTGCAGAAAACTATAATTTTCTGCACTTTTGTTGTGCAATTGGTAAGGCTAATCAAATGAAAATGTCTTCTTGAGGGATTTAGTTGGCTCAATCCGTTAATAATTCCGCTTGTATATATAGAATATAGCTGATTATCCAAAACTCAATAAAAAGAAATAATTGTATTAGTCATACTAAATTCATCTTCTGATATTAGAGCGGCGGCAGATATAACTATGATTAGAGATGCCAACATTCCCCATCCTAATTTATTTAATAGTCCGTTGAAGTGTCGGATAAATTGGACTCCAATTATGGTTGATGTAATAAGCATACCTAATATAACAAAAAGAGAGATAAGTATTCCAATGTAATCTTCGTCTGCAATAGAGATTAAATCCATACATAAAATCAAAAAGATACTACTACAGTGATTATAATATTGGTAATTAATAAGCCGCTCATGGGTTTGGTTTGTTGTTTCATCCCTATATATAAGGCGTAAGCGAATATTATATCGACCAAGCCAGACAATAAGTCAGCCACCCATTCTGAATATAGGTTGCCCACTGCATGATTTGTAGCCATTTGTGTGGATTGGTAAGGTGGCATACTCCACTTTGATGTGACATTGAAATGAATGTCGCAATGACTCCTGTCCAAAATAGGATTAGGACAAAGTCAGAAATGGGAGTTTTAAATGATTCACTTCTGTTTTATGATTATTTGAATCCTTTGAAAGGACACTTCTGTAGTGGCTTGATTTTTTTGTATTGGAAACTGAGTCTTCCAACCATTCTCCGCAGTGCCTGCATTTCTTTGCAGTTGCTTTGTATCTCTTCGCCACAGAAAGGGCATTGTTTGGTATTGTTTATCATGTTTTCAAGTTTTATTTTATTCTTATCAGTTTAATAACTCCATCTGTTGCATCGAACGACATATTGTCTCCTTTAATATTCACATTCTGGTAACAGTCTTCGTTGTTTTCGTTTTCTGAATACCAATTATAGAGATGTTCTTTCAATTCTTCTATTGATTCTGAATGAGTGATTGCCCATAGTTTTTTAATAAAACTTTGTGCAAGAGATTCGGATAATCTATCTGCGCCCGGGAAACTAATCCCCTCAAAAAGTGACTTTCAGAGTCGACAGGTCGTAAGTGAAATAGATGTCACCGACTTCTATCTTCCATGTACCTTCAATGATACTTTTTGCATTGCATATTATATTCTTGTCCGTCTTCAACTTCTCCACATTCGGTGAAGTAGGTTGTTTCTTTTTAAGTCTCCTCCAGGAATACTCCCTTTCACAGAACCGAAATCATAATAGGTTTTCTCTTTGCATCCGTCTTCTTCGACTATGCGGATGCTTTCCCATGTGCCGCACGCTTTTTTGCCATTTCCATATCGTTGCATGAGGTGCAGAAGATACACAAAAGAGATAATAGAGTGAATGATGTAAGTAAGTTGTTATGTTTCATGATGGTAAAATTTAATTCGTTGTAATGGTAAGTCCGTTGGCATAGCTGACGTTATATACGAAATTGGGAGATATGTTGTGAAAACCATCGAATACAACCTGATACTCTTTATTTCCCAAATTATGAAACTCTTCTATTTGTACTTCGTCATGGGGCAAATAGTTGTCGAATATCTCAAACCATTGGCTGTTGAAAACAACTTTGCGTTTTTTTAAGACATTCTATTGCTGTATGCCCCAAGTCACTCTCGGTGAAATCACTCCTGAAGCTCCTGTTGCCACTTGCGTATGCCTGTAATAGTCGAGAGAAGTTTGAGAAATCGAATTGTTGCAATAACCATTTAAATTCGGTATTGGAGATGACAAGTAAATCGTCATTTTCTACAAGTTCTTCGGTGAGGGTTAGCAAACCTTCTCCTTTGTATCCTTTAGTTATGGCTTGTTTCATGTTGTAGCAGAAGGTATAAATGGCATAATAGCAAGAGAAATCGTGTATAATGCGTTTTTTATTTCCGCATTGTTTCCGCTATTGATGCTTTTGCCTGTTTTTTGAATAACCTATATTGCCCAATGTATCCACTCCTGCGGTGTCTCCGTCAAGAGTCCAATCGCTGTGTTGAAGTTGAGGCATTTGGAGATGGTTGGCAGATTTGAAATAGGTGAGTACAACCAGAATGGCTACAACTACTATCGACGCATTGAGCACAATTTTGTCGGTAATGGTTAAAGGAGTGGAGGCGTTAGCTGCATTTCCTTTCTTGCACAGCAGGAAGAGTAGCTAAAAGATGCCGACTAAGGGAGGAGGACAATCAGAAACCACCATCCGCTTTTTTCCAATGTCGTGCAAGCGACGTATACCGATGGCGAGTGAAGGAATGGTGAGAGTCAGTGAGACGATTGTGAATAGCCAACCATAGCCGAGGCTTTCTCCAAATAGTTGGAAGTCGATTCCCGATAATATATCTATGCATGATGCGGCAATAGCTATGATGTTGTAGAATAGGATGTAAAGCCAATATTGCTTTCTTGTGGCCATTCCGTTAAAGTCGGCATATTGCTTGCATATGACACGGATGAAATAGTGGGATAAGAAAGAGGGCTGTGGGGTCTCTTTGTTCTCGCAGCTTGTGGCATCTTCTTCTCTTTGTTCGGTGCAAACAGGGCAGGCAACCATTTTCTTAGTTACCGTTTGCTTTTTCTTCTAACCATTCACCACAGTATTTGCATTTTTTGGCTACAGCCAAAATCTCTTCTCCGCAAAAAGGGCATTTTTTTGTTTCTTTTTCCATAGTATCTTATTTCTTTTGAAGTGAAGAAATTGTATATAAAACATTTTTTTCTCATTGACAAAGAATGAAACTTTCACGCTAAACGTTTTTTTTTCCTTCATTATTACGGAATTGATAGGTGAAGTTGGTTCCATCTATTCTTTGAATGGTATATTCCCCAATTAATGATTTGTTATCAGTACGTAATTGTTCCAGATATCTTTTTCCCTGCATTTATTTCCGGACTGTTGCTATCCGCCATTTCTTGATATACCGTTCCGGTGAATTTGGCACCCAATTTTGTTTTAATTCTATTGTAGGTGTTCAAATCAATTTCTCCTTTGCGTAGCCTTTCTTGTGCTATACGGAGTTTGCTTGCATTGGCTATCATTTCTTTATATACAGGACTGTCAGTCGGCTCCAGCTGTTTTTTAAGTCCTAATTTCTGTTTTATGTATTCTTGGGTTTTAGGTGATTCTTTTTGTATCTCATATTTGTTATTCAGAAAATCTTGTTGGCATAAAAAAGTCATCAAGTCTATGCGAAAACAACGTTCTTTTTTTCGCTATTGTTTTTATTGTTTTTAGCCGGATGACATACTCCTACTAATTTTCCATTCAGATAGGCATTTTGGTCTATTACTTGATATTGGGGAAATAGTGAATTTACTTGGTAATGCTCTTCTTTAGGATATGAACGGTCTATTGTTTCCCATTTTCCTTTCTTATCATGTAACCATTCCCATGTTTGGGCGGCCCGAATTAAATATAAAGAATCAGCTATTCTTTCTTGTACTATTCTTTCGGCATCATTGACCTTTTGGATGGAGTCTACTCTTTTTTTGTTCTAACTCTTTCTTGCTAATAGCATTTTCTATTTCTACTTTGATTTTTTCGAATTCTTTTGATTTAGCTTTTAAACTTTCCATTGATTCACCTAAGTAAATAGTTGGAAATTTATATTTGAAATCTTCTAATTTATATATTTTGCAGATTCTTAGAAGTGAATCTCTCGTATTTTGTAATTTTTGAGAGAATACTTCTGTCTTGCTTTTCTTTTGCCTTAACGAATTTTGATAAGTCTACTATTTGTGCACTTGTCTTACATATTCCTGTACAGAGGAATAGGCATATTAATAGAAATTTTCCCATAGTTACCAATATCTTAACCAAAACTCGTTAAACAAATCGCTTTCCGAATCTTGCTGTTCATAATCATTTAAATCTCCCAAGCAGAATGGAATATATCCGTTCTCTTTACATTCGTTTGCCAGCATAGCCGGCATTTCATCCAAGGCGGTGATTAGTATATAATGCCTTTTAGTATTAGGCATATACTCTTCACATACTTGGTCGAAAATGGCCTTGTATCTTGCTAATTGATTATGGTGAGTTGGTGTATACGCTTTGTTCTCAATCAAAACAGCATGAAATTCTTCTTTTCCATTGCATGTAATCCGTATGTTTGCCCATAGGTCAATATATTTCCATTGTTTCCAAGTTTCAACAGAAGTGACTTGCACGTCGTCTGTCATTTCGATGCCAATCAGTTTGCCGAGAATCTTTCTACAATATTGATAAAGGATAGGTTTCTCTTCACTGTATTGCTGTATAAATCTACGTAATGTCCATGAAAGAATAAAGTCTATCATGGTTTCTTTTTGAGAATCTCCTTCGGAAGAATCTTTCATTAGTAATGATACTTTTTTCCATGTTTTATATAATTTAAAATGAATGTATGGGTACAAAAAAAAGAGCGTAAAACTAACTTTTTAGCTTATTTGATTAGGTAGGTTCTGGTAAACCTTATGATCCAAATAAGTAAAAGCAGTCCACGCCCTATTCGGGTGTGAACGTCACTTCAACTTATTATTTCGGATCATTGAATAAATTTACCAGATTTACCTAATCGAAATAATACGTCTTAACGTTCAATCAATATGTCTGAAAATTTTAGTTCTCTGTTTCTTTACTTCTTTTTTAATGATTATACATCACAAAACTAAGAAACATTTTTAGAATTAAAAAGAATTTTATCAGAAAAGATGACCGGACTGCTTTATTATTTACTAATGAATACTCACTTCATTACATTTATGATAATATTCATTGATATAGTTGATTCATCTTTTGAATCATTGTTCGATTTGAATTCTGAACCATTGAGGTTCTAGAACTTCTACAAGATTTCCATGCGATAGTATAGCTTGACAGAAATCATAGGTAGGACGTAATGAATAATCGAAAATGGAATAGTTACTATGTGTTTCACTTTCTTTTTTGAGAATGGTGTAACGGGAGGGAACGGAAATACTTACATTGGTTTCCGTAGACTTTTATTCTGATTTTTCTACATCATATTCTTCATCGACAATAACTCCGAAACTGTTGTCGAAGTAGACTTTAGATTGAAGGTTTGAGGACACTCAAATGATAAATCTGTTTGTTCCATTTCGAGTATTCGCTCGAGGGAGTAGATCAACACTTTGTTGTAATACGGACTTCGTGCTGCGATATACCAACGCTGTTTGAAGGCTTTTTTTATACAATAAGGTTCAATTTGAAATGTATATGATTTGTCCTGCCAATAACTTTGATATGTTATTTCCAACGTTATACAATTATGAATAGCTTCAATGGCTGGTATCAGATATTGTTCTCCTGAGGGATAGTCTTCTAGTAGAATTTTATCCTTTAATTTGTGGCTTTTATTGAGGGTTGTATTGACTGCAAATGTATTCAAGAGCCATTTTCTGAGTCTCATTTCACACTGCAGCCATTTACGATTAATTTCATCCAGTGTTATTGTTCCAGCCCGATAGATTGTGTCTACTAACCAGAGATATCTATTAAAAGATCTTTTTGCCATAAAGAAATCAGTTTATCCGTTTTATATTAGTGCTGCAAATATCGTGAAACTATGTGCCAAAACAAGGCACAATCTATACTTATTTCTTTTTCCACTCCTGATAGGAAATCAGCAGCCCCACTACTTCCGAGTAGTTCTGTCGTCCGCTTTCTATCTTATTCCCTTTCAGATAAAGATCATATATCCAATCCTGCACAGCTCCCACTACCGGGCTATACTTGGCAGCCCAATAGGCTTGATTGATTATTCTTAGCCAATTCGATAATTTCCGGTCGGATGCGTTTAAACAGCCGGGTGTATTCTTCTTCCGAAAGTAATCTTTGTGCATTCCCCAGTACATGCCCCAGTACAGAGAAATATCCGGAGAAACGGATACCCATTGCCTGTGAACGGGTACAAACCTGATAGGCATAGAAATTAGCTTCCGCTTCACTGGTGATACCTAATAAATGGGCTAATTCGTGAGCGTAAGTGGCCGGATAGTTGACAGGAAGCAAATCTCCGTTGAGGGTGAATTCGCAGAAGAAAGGTCCCATGCTGCCCGTTACCCCTACCATCGAAATGAAGGGAGTGAATAACATGGTTCTTTACTCTCGGATGCTCGTGCGGAGGTCGGTGCACGCCCAGACTATCACTTAACTGATTGATAGATTCGCACAGTTTCTTCTCTCGTATTAAATCCTGGTTGATACTATTTATAGGAGTATATCAGCGGTTTAACTGAGTAATATAATCATCTACGAATTCTTGGAAAATCTCGGGAGTATAGGCTGTATACGGGATTTCGGTTCGTTGGTAGAAATTCTTCTGCGAATAATTCAGTCCCCAAGCCAGATAGAACCATACATAAATCCACAATAAGTATTCGCCGTCGCGCAATAAGACTTTCTTCCAAGGCAACTTCCTGCGGAGACGGGCATAAAATAGGATAAATAATCACGCCCGCGATACTAAGGAAGATAAATAAGTCTCCTATCGCAAAAGGAAATAAATTGGAAAAAAACGACAAAACGTAAGAGATAAAAGGGTAGATTGTTTGCGAATAGATTGTTGCCAGAGCAGGAATCCATTGCGTTAGCCACACCAGGATTAAGATTGCTCCTAAGGCTAAATATCTTACATTTGGCTTCTTTTTCATCATTTGTATAAAATCAGTCAACAAAAATATGCATTTAATAAACGTCGCGCGAAAAAATACCTCTATATTTGCAAAAAATCTGTTAACAATGGCTTTAGTGTACCTGCGTAATCAGAGAAAGTTATTCAACATAAACCGGATAAGATGGCTACATCAGAAGAAATAGAAAAGTATTGCCGGAATTGCGTGTCACGTGATTTCGTGAACGGAAAAGGACTCGTTTGTAAACGTACCAGAGAACTTCCTGCTTTTGAAGAAGAATGTGAAAGTTTTGAGAAAGATGAGGAACTGGAAAGATTAGCGCCTCCCAAGCCGGAAGACTTCCCGGTATCCATGACAGAAGAGGAAATGCTTGCCGAAGAGAACCTGTCCAAAGGAGTATTGTGTGCAGTTGTCGCATGCATCGTTGGTGCGATGGCATGGGGTTTGATATCTGTTTCTACGGGTCGTCAGATGGATTTATGCCCATTGCTATCGGATTTATGGTTGGCTTTGCCATGCGGAAAGGGAAAGGAATACGTCCCATTTTCGGAATTATCGGTGCGGCATTATCTCTGGTTAGTTGCATCTTAGGTGATTTTTGTCTATTATCGGATATATCTCTCAAGATTACGATATGGGCTATTTCAAGTCCTGGCAGGTGTAGACTATGGAGAAATATTCTCTATTATGCTGGAAAATGTGATGTCAATGACTGCTTTATTCTACGGATTCGCTCTTTATGAGGGGTATAAATTCTCTTTCCGTGCACAGAAACACCCCGGGGGTGGTAAGATTTGAATTTAAATTATTAATTTTGCACCCGTTATTTTTAGAATATACATTATCATATATACATAAAGAAACATGGAATTAGCAAGTAAGTACAATCCCGCTGACGTGGAGGGAAAGTGGTACCAGTATTGGCTGGACCATCATTTATTCAGTTCGAAACCCGATGGCCGTGAACCTTACACCATCGTCATTCCGCCCCCGAACGTCACCGGTGTGTTGCACATGGGACACATGCTTAATAATACCATCCAGGATATTTTAGTTCGTCGTGCCCGTATGGAAGGCAAGAATGCTTGCTGGGTGCCGGGAACTGACCACGCTTCTATTGCTACTGAAGCTAAAGTTGTAAACAAACTCGCTTCTCAAGGTATCAAGAAAACCGATCTATCTCGTGACGAATTCTTGAAACATGCCTGGGAATGGACAGACGAGCACGGTGGTATTATCCTGAAACAACTCCGTAAACTCGGCGCATCCTGCGATTGGGATCGTACTGCTTTCACTATGGATGAGAAACGTAGCGAAAGTGTAATCAAGGTATTTGTCGATCTGTTCGATAAAGGATTGATCTACCGGGGCGTCCGCATGGTAAACTGGGACCCGAAAGCCTTGACTGCCCTTTCTGACGAAGAAGTAATCTACAAGGAAGAACACGGAAAACTGTATTACCTTCGCTATAAAGTAGAAGGTGATCCGGAAGGACGCTATGCCGTAGTGGCAACAACCCGCCCTGAAACAATCATGGGTGACACAGCTATGTGTATCAACCCGAACGACCCGAAGAACGAATGGCTGAAAGGAAAGAAAGTGATCGTTCCGCTGGTAAACCGTGTCATTCCTGTGATTGAGGATGATTATGTAGACATCGAATTCGGTACGGGTTGTCTGAAAGTAACCCCGGCCCATGATGTAAACGACTATATGCTGGGTGAAAAATACAACCTGCCTAGCATTGATATCTTCAACGATAACGGTACATTGAGCGAAGCTGCCGGTATGTATATCGGCATGGATCGTTTCGATGTTCGTATGCAAATAGAGAAGGACCTCGAAGCTGCCGGATTGCTCGAAACAAAACAGAAGCCTATACAAATAAGGTAGGATACTCGGAACGTACCAACGTAGTGATCGAACCGAAATTGTCTATGCAATGGTTCCTCAAGATGCAACATTTTGCAGATATGGCATTGCCTCCGGTAATGAACGACGATCTGAAATTCTACCCTGCCAAGTATAAGAATACCTATCGCTACTGGATGGAGAACATCAAGGACTGGTGTATCAGCCGTCAGTTGTGGTGGGGACATCGCATTCCTGCTTACTTCCTTCCGGAAGGTGGCTATGTGGTAGCTGCTACTCCCGAAGAAGCTCTGGCAAAAGCAAAAGAAAAGACCGGCAATGCCGCCCTGACAATGGAAGACCTTCGTCAGGATGAAGATTGTCTGGACACTTGGTTCTCTTCCTGGTTGTGGCCTATCTCTCTGTTCGACGGAATCAACAACCCGGGCAACGAAGAAATCAAATACTACTATCCGACAAGCGACCTTGTGACAGGACCGGATATTATCTTCTTCTGGGTAGCTCGTATGATTATGGCAGGCTACGAGTACGAGGGACAGATGCCGTTTAAGAACGTATACTTCACAGGGATCGTTCGTGATAAACAGGGACGTAAAATGTCTAAGTCACTCGGTAATTCTCCCGACCCGCTCGAACTGATCGACAAATATGGTGCTGATGGTGTGCGTATGGGTATGATGCTTTCAGCTCCTGCCGGAAACGACATTCTTTTCGATGACGCACTTTGCGAACAGGGACGTAACTTCTGCAACAAGATATGGAATGCTTTCCGTCTGATTAAGGGCTGGACTAATGCCAAAGGTTCCATTCCAGTTCCACCCGATGCTCATCTGGCTGTTCAATGGTTCGATCAGAGATTGGATGCAGCGGCAGTTGAAGTAGCTGATCTTTTCTCTAAATATCGTTTGAGCGAAGCATTGATGTTGGTTTATAAGCTGTTCTGGGATGAATTCTCTTCCTGGTTGCTGGAAATAGTGAAACCGGCTTACGGGCAACCTGTAAATGGTTTTATTTATGATATGGTGCTTAGCTCTTTCGAGCGTCTGCTTGAAATGCTGCATCCTTTTATGCCATTTATTACAGAAGAATTGTGGCAGCAACTGCGTGAGCGTGAACCGGGTGAAAGTTTGATGGTTACTCTCATGAAGAGCCTCTTGAGGTAAACGAGAAATTCCTGCAAGAGTTTGAGGTTGCTAAGGAAATTATCAGTAATGTTCGCAGCATTCGTTTGCAGAAGAATATTGCTCTGAAAGAAGAACTCGAATTGCAGGTTGTAGGCAGTCATCCGGTAGAAGAAATTGAATCCGGTGATTATCAAGATGTGTAACCTGTCTTCCGTAACAGTGGTAGAAAGCAAATCAGAAGGTGCTTCTTCCTTCATGATTGGAACGACCGAATTTGCGGTTCCATTGGGGAATATGCTTGACGTGGAAGCCGAAATCGCCCGTATGGAAGCCGAATTGAAGCATAAAGAAGGATTCTTGCAGGGAGTGATGAAGAAGCTTAGCAACGAGAAATTCGTCAATAATGCTCCGGCTGCTGTTCTTGAACTGGAACGCAAGAAACAGACCGATGCTGAAAGTATTATTAATTCTTTGAAAGAAAGCATTGCTGCTTTAAAGAAAGCGTAATCTCTGATAGCTAAATTTCAATAATATAAGGCATCTCGATTAATTTTGAGATGTCTTTTTTTGCGAAATGGAAATAAATACTACCTTTGCCGTAGCTATTTATCGAACCTCACAAATGAAGCAATCGTTCCGAACCATCTCATTCTTAAGCATATTCCTTTTTATAGAAGGATTCTTATTATCTGTGTCAGCCCGAACTGAAACAACAAATAAAGAAGTACTGGTTTTAAACTCTATTAATTTTAATCTGCCTTGGGCTAAAAACTTTTATTGGTGCATACACGATGCTCTTCAGAAGCAGGGATATCTGCCAAAGCGGAATCCTTTCCGTACCAGCTTTGGTAATAAGATGGAAGCAGATGCCGTAGTCACCCATTTGCGTGAGAAATACCCGGTAGCTCCCGCTGCCATCGTCTTGATTGGAGATCCGGGATGGATTGTCTGCCGTGAACTGTTTGATGACGTATGGAAAGACGTTCCGGTAATAGTGACAAATGCCCGCGACCGCCTGCCTGCTTCTCTCGACGTTTTGCTGTCTCATGCTCCACTAACAGAAACCAATAGTGTCCTCGGTGAAGAATGGAGAAGAGGCTATAATCTGACACTTTTAAAGCAGCATTATTATGTGAAGGAAACAGTGGAACTGATTTATAAACTAATACCGGATATGCAACGTCTGGCATTTATTTCAGACGACAGATATATTAGTGAAGAAACCCGTAGAGATGTAAAGGAAGCCGTCGAAGAAAATTTTCCGGATTTAATTTGGATCTGCTTTCCACCACTCAATTATCTACAGAAATGTTGCTGGATACTTTACGTTGTTATAAACCGAATACGGGAATCATTTATTATTCTTGGTTTGAGTCTCATAATGAAAATGATAACAACTACCTTTTCGACCACATACAGGAAATTATAACCAATTTTACTCCCTCACCTCTGTTTTTGCTATCTCCCGAAAATTTATCGAACAATACTTTCGCAGGAGGATATTATGTATCGACGGAGTCGTTTTTGCGATTCTTTGCTGGAAATCCTGAATCGCATATTGAATGGAGAACAAGCCCGCAATATCCCGGGTGGAGTGGGAGGGGAAGGAAATGCCTATCTTTGTTATCCTGTATTAAAGTCTTATAATATTCCGTCAAGTCGTTATCCCGACGATGCTGTATATATTGATAAACCTCAAACTTTTTTTCAGCAACACTATGTTAAGATTATTGCTAGTTCTGTTTTTCTATTACTTTTGATAGCTGCTATTGTCTATTATATTCGTATTCTTCGGAAAGCGTATAGCCGTTTGAGTGAAGCGGTGGAGAAAGCGGAGCAGGCGAATCAGTTGAAATCCGCCTTTCTGGCTAATATGAGTCATGAAATACGTACTCCTTTGAACGCAATCGTGGGCTTTTCAAATATGCTTCCCCATACAGAAGATCCTGTCGAAATGCGCGAGTACGCAGATATCATCGAAACAAATACGGATTTGTTGCTCCAGTTGATTAATGATATTCTGGATTTGTCGAAGATTGAAGCCGGAACATTTGATTTCTATCCTTCCTCGATCGATGTTAATCAGACAATGGAGGAAATCGAACAAAGTATGCAGTTACGTTTGAAAAACAATGATGTTACCCTTTGCATTTACCGAACGCTTGCCGGGTTGTCTTTTTATATTGATAAGAATCGACTGATACAATTGCTTGCCAACTTTGTCAATAACGCTATCAAATTTACTCAAACAGGCACTATCTGTATGGGGTATCGTATGACAGACACCGATACTATTTATTTTTATGTATCAGATACCGGCTGTGGTATGTCAAACGAACAGTGTGAACATGTTTTCGAACGATTCGTAAAATATAACCCATTCATTCAAGGTACCGGACTTAGGACTTTCCATTTGTCGTACGATTGTAGAGCGTCTCGGGGGAAAAATAGGAGTAGATTCAGAAGAAGGTAAAGGATCTACTTTCTGGTTTACACTTCCTTATAGAAAGAGATGAAGTTAGTTAATAGATAAGTTACTGTCTCCTTATTGCAAACTTCCTTTTCCTTACTGCCAAAGTTGTTTTTGTCTAAGAGAAATCTATAAACGGAAGCTTTGTTTTTATAAATGAAACTTGCGTTTATAAAATGAAGATTACATTTATATAATTGAACTTGCGTTTATAGTTTGTTTCAGGTCAAAGGGAACTTTAGCCTTAGAGGAACGTAAGTTTATCTTTAATACAACGGAAGTTATCTATTAGTACTTTAGCTGACAGGTAATAGCCAAATGAAATAATATTGGTGGTTACTTATATGTTTTCTCTCTAGGGAAATAAAGAGGTAGTAGTAACGGAGGTAATCTTTCAAATCCACGCGCAGTTGCTTTAACGCCTGTTGAATGCGGTAATCTACAGTTTTGGGTGATACTCCCAGAATTTCCGCTATTTCTTTATAACTCATATCCCGGAATCTATGCATCACAAAAGCTTCCCGGTAACTTTCGGGCAGTGCCGCGACAGCATCTTCAATCCGTTTTCGCAAGTTCTTCAATCTGGTAATAGTCCGTATCTTGTAGCATTTCCTGCATTTCTTCATAAAAGCGAGTGTCGGCACGTTGGGGTGGCATCGATATGTGCAAGCTTGTTCAGAGCCCTGCGATACACCATTTTAAAAAGATAAGAATTAAGAGAGGACTCAATAACCAGTGTTTTCTCTATTTTCCCAAATCCATAAAAGAGAATCCTGCACAATTTCTTCCGCATCTTCCAGATCGACGAAGCGATGGCCGTAGGCGCACAGTGCCGGATAATATCTCCGAAACAGTGTATCGAACGCTTTTTGATCTCCGCGTTGAACGGCTGATAATAGAAAATCATTGTCTGATTGATAAGTTCCTTTCATGTATTAGTTCCATAATTTACTGCAAATATAGCTTTTTAGATAGAAAACAAAGATTTTTTGAAAAAAATGGTTTTTAGTTTAGAAACCCATTCTTCCTTGTCTTATAGTAAAAGGCAATAAAAAACAGATATGGATAAAACTGATTATAATAGAATAGAAGAACTGCTTCCCCGTTATTGTGAGGGACTGGCAACAGAAGAAGAGCGTCTGCAAGTTGAGGCGTGGATGACGAATCGGAAGAAAACCGACGGATAGCCAAACAGATACATACTCTCTATCTTGCCACAGATACTGTTCATATCATGGCGAAAGCCGACACAGAGAAAGCATTGACAAAGGTGAAAAGTAGAATGTCGGGTAACAGACAAAGGAAAACGATGTGGTGGGAATGGACACAACGTGCGGCAGCAATTTTGTTCATTCCACTTCTCGTTACATTGATGCTCCAATATTGGGGAGGAAACGAACAGGAATTGGCACAAATCATAGAAGTGAAAACAAATCCTGGGATGATGACCTCATTGACCCTGCCCGATGGTACGCTTGTTTATCTGAATTCGGAATCAACACTAAGTTATCCTTCACGTTTCGATAATGATACAAGAAATGTGACTTTACAGGAGAAGCTTATTTTGAAGTAGCCAAGAACCCGGAAAAGAAGTTCATAGTTTCTACTTCCCACCAATCACAGATCGAAGTACTGGGAACTCATTTTAATGTAGAGGCTTATGAAAAAGAAGACCGGATTGCAGCAACATTGGTTGAAGGAAAGATAGGTTTTATTTATTCATCTGACAATGGCTCGAAAAAGGTGCTGATGGATCCCGGACAGAAATTGGTCTATGATTCAAAAGATAATAAGGTTCAGCTTTATGCCACCTCCGGTGAGTCGGAAATAGCTTGGAAAGAGGGAAAGATTATATTTAGAAATACTCCTCTCGAAGAGGGATTGCGAATGTTGGAGAAGCGGTATAATGTGGAATTCATTATTAAAAACGACCGTTTGAAAGGAGACTCATTTACTGGCACGTTTACTAATCAACGCCTTGAGCGTATCCTTGGAATATTTCCAGCTTTCTTCTCAAATCCGTTGGCGTTATCTTGATTCGCCGGATATTAAAGATGAAAAGAGTAGAATAGAAATATATTGATTGAATAACCTTAAAAGCAAAATTACAATGAAAGGCAGACCCTCCTTAGTTAAAAAACATACGGGACGATATTGGCGTATCTTCCCGTATGAAAATTGGTAAATCTTTTTGATGCTTGTTTGGCGACAAGCTTAGATAAACTTTTTATTAACTTTAAGTCATTACAAATTTATGCAAAATTATTTTAGCATCCAATTTTTGTGGGTGGTAAAGTCGCTTTGGCGAGTTTCTAACAAAATCCCATTATCTATGAGACTTTTGATTTTATTCTTGGTATGCTCTATCGGGCTATGTTATGCGTCCGATAGTTATGCACAAAAAACTTTAATCAGTATTGATGTACACAATCAGCGGGTGGAGGACATTCTAAAAGAAATTGAAGAGCAGTCTGATTTTTGATTTCTTTTCAATAATAAGCATGTCGATTTGAATCGTCGCGTATCTATATCAGTTGATAGAAGTAATATATTTAGTGTGCTTAAGGAAGTTTTTTGCTGGCACTAACGTGCGATATTCAGTGCTAGACAAGAAGATTATACTATCTGTTGAAGCAGAGTCACCGCAGCAGGAAAAGAAAAATGATTGTATCTGGTATCATATCGGATGTACAGGAGAGCCGGTAATAGGTGCCAGTATTCAGGAAAAAGGAGTGGTTGGGAAAGGTACAGTTTCTGATTTAGATGGAAAATTTAAGTTGACGGTTGCCTCCGATGCCATATTGGTGATTTCATATATCGGTTTTCAGTCTCTTGAAGTAAAGGTGGGAAATCGGACAAGCTTGTCTTTGGTATTAAAAGAAGATCATCAGTTGCTGGATGAAGTAGTCGTTATCGGTTATGGAACAATGGAGAAACGTGCTGTGACCAGCTCCATTACTTCCATATCTTCCAAAGATTTAGTGACTGGATTGGGAGGCTCTACCATTGCGACTGCTCTGAAAGGAAAAATCTCCGGTATGAATGTTTCTGAAACTTCCAGTCCGAATGCTTCTGCCAGTTTCCAGCTGCGTGGGTAGCGTCCATCAATGCTTCTTCTTCTCCTTTGATTGTGATAGACGGAATTCCCGGAGGTGATTTACGTTCTATCAGTCAGGAAGATATTCAGTCTATTGATGTTTTGAAAGATGCCTCTGCAGGTGCTATTTACGGAACAAGGGCAGCCGGTGGTGTCATTCTCGTGACTACCAAGAAAGCGAAAGAAGGTCCCATCACCTTATCATATACGGGCGAACTCTCTACCGAGCAAGTTTCCAGGAGACCGCAGGTCCTTGATCGTGATGCTTTCGTAAGGTTTGGAGTAGGAACTGATTTAGGGGCATCCACCGACTGGTACGGTGAACTTTTAAATGAGGGAGCACTTTCCCAGCGCCATGTTGTCACCCTTTCGGGAGGGGGACATACAGCCAGAATATATGCCACTATTATGGCACAGGATCAGAAAGGTATTGCAATTGGTGACAACCGTAAAGACTATTCGGGGCGTATCAATGCAAACTTTAATCTTCTCAATGACTTGCTGGAAATAGGCTTACATACAGAATATCGTGAAGCACATCGGGATCAGCGGAGCAGTAGTTCCTGTTTCGACATGGCATTGAAGATGAATCCAACGGAACATGTTTATGATAGTACTAGTGAAACAGGCTATAATGTATTGGTTGGTGGTAGTGAATATTACAATCCATTAGCGGAAGTTATGCTCAAGCAGACGGATAATGTTGATAAATGGCTCAAGGCGGATGCTACGGTAAAGCTCAATCTGCCTGCCGGATTTTCGGCACAAGCCACTCTCGGCTGGGAAGATCGCCAGTATCAACAGACGCATTATGTATCCGCATTACACAGAACGTCTTTGAATGGAAGTTATAAAGGAAAGGGATTTCACGGATATAGTAAAACAGTCAATGTTTCTTTTGAACCTACCATTAATTTCATGCGTGTTTTTGCAGATGACCATACAGTCAGTGCGGTGGCCGGATATAGCTATTGGGAAAACAATTCTGAAAATTTTGATATGTCTAACTACGATTTCCCTGTGGATGGAGTAGGAGCTTGGGATATGGGAACAGGTAGCTGGCTTTCTGACGGAAAGGCGGCTATGTCGTCCCACAAATATCCTCGTGAACGTCTTATCTCCTTCTTTGGTCGGGCGAATTATAGCTATAAAGATCGCTATATGGTTACCGGAAGTGTTCGTCATGAGGGATCTTCCAAATTTGGAAAGAATCATCGCTGGGGAACATTCTGGGCTGTATCAGGTGGATGGCGTATATCCAATGAAGCCTTTCTGCATGATGTCAGTTTTCTCGATGACCTCAAAGTACGTGTCGGTTATGGTGTGACGGGAAATAACAATTTCTCTGCAGGAGCATCCACAGCCATGTACTCCTCCAATTCAATGTGGCCTTATAACGGTACATGGATCACTTCTTATGGACCGGCTCGTAATGTCAATTATGACTTGCATTGGGAAAAGAAAGCAGAGCTTAACATCGGTTTGGATTATGCGTTTCTGAATAACCGGCTTTTTTGGAAAGTTCGATATATATAAAAGAAGAGTTTCCGGAATGTTATACAATATCAGTGTACCCAATCCTCCCGCCGTTTACGAGAAAACGACCATGAATTATGGTAATCTTGAGAATACCGGATGGGAGTTTGAGATTGGCGGAGTGCCTGTTAAAACGAAAGACTTTAACTGGACAACTACCATGCGTCTATCCCATTCTTCTTCCAAAATTACCTCTTTGTGGGGGAATAATACTTACCAGGATCGTGTAGGATTCCCGTCACCGGGTACGAACGGATCAGCCGGTAGAATTGAAGCAGGAACAAAGATCGGAAGCTATTATATCTGGAAATATGCCGGTATCACGGATAATGGCAGGTGGCTTCTGTATGATAAGAACGACAATGTGATTCTTAGCGATAAAGAAGACCTATGATGACAAGCGGTACATCGGTAATGCTATTCCTGCATTGATGGTATCATGGGATCATACCTTCACTTACAAAAACCTCTCTTTAGGTATCAACCTGCGTAGCTGGATCGATTTCGACGTGTTTAATACCATAAATATGTACTATGGACTTTCTGAAGTAGCAGGTCAGAACGTTCTTCGCAATGCATACATTGATAACCGGCACATCAAAGAAGTAAAGCAGCTTTGCGATTACTGGCTTGAGGACGGCACTTTCTTAAAGATAGACGCCATTAGTCTGGGATATTCTCTTAACATGAAAAAGTGGCAGAAATATATAGATAAGATTGATCTTTACCTGACCGTCCGGAATGTGGCATGTTTCACGAAATATTCAGGACTTAATCCGGAAGTGAATGTCAACGGTTTGGACCCCGGTTATGAATGGTTTAATAATATTTATCCTGAAACTCGTAGATATACCGTTGGTATGAAAATCCAATTCTAATATTAAAGTACCTATAAACTAATAAAATGATATGAGACGAAATATTTTAATCATTATCTCCTTCCTCACCCTTCTGGTGTCATCCGGTTGTACAAATCTGGATGAGAAGTGGTATTCCGAAGTCACTCCGGACACTTATTTCACGTCTAAGGAAACTGTCTATTCTTTCTTGGTACGCTCTTTCACACATTGGCGTTGGTTTCACGGATTCGACCGTGCCATTCTTCAGGAATGTACAACAGATGAGATGTGTGTCACAAAAAGGAATACATTACAATGATGTCAGATATTCCCAACTGCAGCATCACGACTGGACACCTCTTCACCCCAACAACGAAGAAACCTGGCGTGGGGTAGGCATGGGAGTGGCAATGGCTTTAGCTTGTAAGGAAGACTTATCCGGTGTGGATTATGTATCACTGGGCATGACGGAAGAATTGAAAGCAGATCATCAGATGCAACTTCAGACATTGGTTGCCTATTTTTATCTGAGAGGACTTGATTTCTATGGGGGTATGCCTATTTACCGGCGCTCTACTACCGAGGAATTCCACGTTCCACTGCACGCGAAACCTTTAATTATGTGGAAGAACTCCTGCTTGCCGCCATCCCCAAACTAGAGAAAAAAACGGCAGATATGCTGGAAGAAGGTTACTTACGCCAAGGAACTGCCGCTGCCCTTCTTGCTCAATTATATTTTAATGCGGAAGTCTACACAGGAGAGAGCCGCTTTGCTGAATGTGCGCAGGTCTGCCAGGATCTACTAGACGGCAAATACGGTTATTACGAATTGGAGGAAGACTGGTTCGGTCCTTTCACTTTCGACAATAATAAATCTAAGGAAGTAATGTGGTCTGTTCAGTCGCAATATGCAAAAGGCACTTTGTTTCAATGGCAGTTCGAACGCTATAATCATTATAATGCAAAGAACTATTTTGATCTAAGCGGCTATTCTTCTACTAATGGTATGCATCTTCAGCCGTCTCTTAAACCCAATGGTGATCCCTATACGGACAAACTCGGACGTCCTTTTGCCAAGTTTCATGCGAAAGACCTTCGTAAGAAATTGTACTTGTATAAAGGGAATGGAAAATACGAAGGAATGTTCCTTTATGGAAAATTACAGCGTACATCAAGAAGTGGTACAGAGGTGAAATGTACGGGACTGTATGAATACCCGGGTGAGGTTCTTGAATTTGTCGATCAGGTGGCACAATTCAAGAAAGTGAAAGATGGAGAATATTCTTCAGTGAATGAGCTTCCCTCCAATATAAGTACCGGGGAAGAGAATTCCGGAATACGTTTGTGCAAACTACCGGTTCCCGACAATATCGACAAAACCATTGCTTTTAATCCGGATTATCCGGTTATTCGTTTTGCTGAAATCTATTATATGCTTGCTGAATGTAAATATAGAAGCGGCTATAAGAAAGAAGCAGCCAATCTTTTCAGTGAAGTGCGTAAACGCAATTTTGAGAATGAAGTAGACCCTGATCCGGTGACCGAAACGAATATCGACAAGTACCGGATTCTTGATGAGTGGATGGTCGAGTTTCTGGGTGAACAGCGTCGTCGTACCGATCTTCGTCGCTGGGGGTTGTATACAACAGGTTCTTGGTGGGATCACAAAGCTACTAACGACGATCATTATGAGCTCTTTCCTATTCCGGAAAAGTCAATTTCTGTCAGCAATGTCTTGAAGCAGAATCCGGGATACGGAGGCGGCAATGAAATGACTAAAGAGAAGCCGGTATCTATAGTGTGAAGCAAATCGATTAATCGACTATTAAAGAATAATATAATGAATAGCAAGATATTATTTTTAGGAGCCATCATGTTGCTGCCTACATTCGCAAGTTGCCAACAAGAAAAGCCTTTTCCGGATGATGCAGTAGATAAAGTGTATGAATACCTTCCGGAGTGGCAGGCTGGTTATTTGGACATTCATCAGATTAGCACGGGAAGAGGGAATGCAGCCTATCTTATTTTCCCGGACGGGACTACCATGTTATTGGATGCAGGAGATTTAGGAGTACACACCGGTACCCAGGAAATTATGAAAGCAGTTCCTAATGACTCTAAGCGGCCTGCCGAATGGATTGCTCAATATATAAAACATTTCTCATTGCCGTTAAAAAATAACGGAGCACTTGATTATGCCTTGCTCACTCACTTTGATACGGACCATATCGGACAGAATGGAAAACTGGCAATCGAAAAAGTAGGGCTGGACTACAAACTTACCGGAATAACTCATGTGGGTAATCTTCTGGATATTTCCACATTGATAGATCGTGGCTATCCTACATACGATTATCCGACGGCGTCTAAAGTTACGGGTGCCCATATCTCAAACTATAAATTATATGTTGCCGCTCGTGACCGGGAAGGTAAAAAGAATGAAGGGTTTGTGACAGGAAGTAACACACAAATCAAACTATTGAAAGCTCCGGGTTCCTATCCTACATTCGAAGTACGTAATATTGTGGGTAATGGTAAAATTTGGACAGGTAGCGGAACAACAGCCAAAGAGCTTGTGCCTTCTACAGCTTCTTCAAGTGAACAGTTGAACGAGAACCGTTGCAGTTGCGGAATCCGTATCACATACGGTAATTTCGATTACTTCTCGGGCGGAGATATCCTTGGAGTAGAAAAAGCACCGGAATGGTTTGATATAGAAACGCCTGTAGCCACATTACTCGGCGAGACGGATGTGGTTGTTGCCAATCATCACGCATACTCTGATGCTATGTGCGATACCTACATTTCCCAAGTGAAACCACAAGTCTATGTAATTCCCGTATGGGATTACTATCACCCTCAACCGGCAACGTTGAGCCGGATGCTGTCTCAAACTCTTTATCCTGGTGAACGGTCGGTTTTTGCTGCCGGTATGGTAGACAGTAACAGGAGCAGACTGGGTGAAGACGGCTTGAAGATAAAGCCTGCCGGACATGTTGTTACGCGTGTTTATCCGGGTGGAGAGAAGTTTCAGATCTTTGTATTAAATGATCGGAATGAAGCTTATGAGATACTATATAAAACAGGTGAGATTAAATCTAATAATTGATGAACATGAAAATTAAAGAGTCAATAGTCTGGACAGCTTTTTGGGGCTGTGATGGCAATCATAATGTTTCCGTCATGCTCTGACGAACATGAAGCCGGCATATTGGAAATAACAAATAATGAGATTATTCTTCAGGCTGAAGGTACTCCGGTTCAGGTGGAGGTGAAATCCAATACCGAGTGGCGAATTGATTCTTTGTAGAATCAACCTGGTTCTCTACGGATATACGTGGAGCCCAGTCATCAAGAACTTATTTCACAGTTACTTATGATGAAAATATCAGTGATTCCGAACGTTTCTGTGATATTCGTGTGTTTACAAAAAAGATGGGAAGACTTCGGATGTAATCAAGATAAAACAATTATCCCGTTATCCATTTATTGTTCCTGCCAGTGATAAGATGGAGCTCTTTACTAAAGGAGGTGAATATAATATGGATATTTCGACCAATGTGCCTGAAACGGATATTGTGATTACGCCGACAGTGGAATGGGTGAAAGAGTATCGGATAAGTGACGGAAAACTTTATTTCAATACGGAAACAAATTCGCAATCACCCCGTACAGGAAGTATTGTAACTTGAGTTATGACGATCAGTACCAGCGTAAGGTCACGGCTACCATTAATCTCTCGCAAGCATATTCTGAATATGCGAATGCGGAACTTGTCAGTTATCCAACCGTACATGGCTATGCTGTCGGTGGAATTACTAACAATGTATATGTTGAAGGAACCATCGTAGCCAATGGCACTTCGAAGAACTTCCCGAGCAATCGCTATGTCATTCAGAATGAGGCCGGGGAGACAGTGGTATTTGAATCAGAGTCTCTAATTACGTTTGCACAATTTGCCAAAGTGTCATTGTGTCTGAAAGATGGAATGATAAGAGAAGAATCAGAGGGTAGCTTTACCTTATAGACTGATTAGCGGTATCACTGCTGCCCACGTAATCAGTTCGGAACTTTCTACCTTCACAATTCCTGAAAGAACGATTGCTGAACTTACGGATAATATGGTATTTAGTCTTGTGACCCTGAAAGATGTCGAGATTGCCTCTCCGGTAGGTGCATTCACTAATTTCAAGACTACCGACCCGGGAGCTGCCGATCGTAAGATTAATAAAAACTATTGGGTAGAAAAGTTCCCTGCATATTACAGATACTATCCGACCTGTATAAGAGATAAAAACGGCTCTAATACATATATGCTTACTTGCTCGATGCTCCTTATGCGCATGAGACACTTCCTAGAGGTTCAGGAACCATCACCGGAATCGTAGCGAAAGTCAAGCTTTTACCAATTTTGACATCTCCGAAAGCCGGTTGTGTATTCTTCCGCTTCATAGAGAGGACATCAATATCGGTGATATAAACGAGATCACTTCTGTGCTTGTAGAGTGGGATTGTAATGTACCCGATTGGAAAGAAATAGGTCTTCTACTTTTACGGATTACCATCCTACGGGTGGCGAGGCATCGCAGGCGAATGCTCTTCTTAATAAAGACGGGAATAAGCATTTCCAGCAAACCTATGCAGATTACATATTAGGTTTCCAGGATGATTTCCGAGGAGATGTGAATCTTAACACCACCGATGGATATTATGGGCGTATGCGAGGCGGTGCTTTTAATAGTAAACCGTGGTCTACAAGTTCATATTTCTACGTAGACAAAATATCGACAGTAGGTATTTCTACATCCTTGTCTCTTCAGGTTGAAATGAATGCAAGTTGGGGAGGTGGCCCTGTGGCTGTGGTTGAATATGCTTATTCGATGAATGGTGAATGGATTAAAGTAGATAATTCAGAGTTTACCATTCTGGGACAGTTTGATAGAACGGCTGCAGGTGGACAGACGGAGAAGAACATTCCTGGTTATAAAGTCTATGACTTTAAGTTGCCGGATGCCTTATTGAACCGTGATAATATCTGTATCAGATTGCGACCGTTCAGACTCCCGGCAGGGGTATCCAGCTTCATGCCGCTTCGACTTGCTAATATCTCGATCAAATATAACAAATAATCAATAGGGAATATCTATAAAATAATCGGAAGCAAAAAGGACATATCCTGATTGCTTCCGATTATCTTTTTATAGTGGATCTTGAACGATCTCTATTCAATAAAGAACGAATCTTATTTCTCCAACAATTCTTCTTTATTTTTTCCAACAAATCTTTTAAGAACTCGTCCAATTCCTTATCCAACCCTTTCAGCAATTCATCATTCACGAGGATCGTATCATCGTCCACCAGTAACAATTCCGCTACGGTTTCTTTCTCTTCGTCCACCAGAACGAAAGAGTAAGGCTTCAGGATAGTCACCTTGTCGAAGTCTCCGGCATCTTTCATTCTGCAAAGAATGTTGCGTAGAGAAGGTTCCACGCTTTCAAGGAAATCATCCCCTTCATAAGTAGCCCATTCTTCTACCATGACGTTGGCTAGTTCTTCATCATCATCGTTGTAAATATTAAGTTGTCCCGAAGCCTGGTCCGGTTGGAGGTGGATATCGGTTACTGCTGTTTGTTCACAGCTACAGGTGTATTTAGCGACTGCCTTTTGGATAGCCGATTTGATAATAGATAGTGATTGTTCGCTCAATTTCATGGATTCCTTCTTTTTGTTAGCTCAAAGGTATAAAAAAAATAAGATTTGATACACGATTTCCTTAAAAATCATCATTAAATCGGCTCATTTGCAGTTTAAGCTTGGATAATTGGGCATTTCTCTCCTTTAGTTCAGCTAAATACAAAGTAGTAAGATAATAATTCGGCACATCATCAATGGTAGCTTGGGCGCTATCTGTTGTTCTTTTTATCTCTATTTTTTTAGCTAGTTGTTGTGCCTTTTCTGCCCATTCTTCTGCTTTAGCCAAACTATCTTTCATTTCGTAGTAAACAGCAATATTAAGAGCTGCCCGCATTTTCTTCTTTTGGTTCTTGGTACCTTCGAAAGCCTGACGCCAAAGTCCGTATGCTTCGTCCCACGAATTTTCGCGTACATAGATAGCCGCGTCGCGCATAGGACGGAACCTCCAGTATAAAGATACCGTGTTCCTTTTTTCCACATGGGGACGAGATATTTCACCGGAACCGTCCCCGCAAATACCGCCGCTTCTTCCAGCATTTGCTTGTCGCGAATCATGCGGGTGGCGGCTTCTAGGTGGCTGTACCTCCAAACTCTTCCCAAAAGATGCTATCGTTAGGATGGAGCGTAGTCATCGGACGGCTACGTTCGGGAAGATACACTTTCACCGTGGGATATACTTTCACGTCTACCGCTCCTTGAAAGCAGTTGAACTCATTCAGAAAGCGGACAGTTTAGTTGCTTTGAGTTGTAGATTTTCCAATGCAATGATAAAATCCACTCCCAAACTAGAGGCTAGTTGACGCACTTCCTCCTGGCTCAATGTACTTTCGCGGGCCAGTTTATCATTGGCGCGCTAAGGCAGAGTCACAGATGACTACCTCTTCGAAATAATTCTGCTGTGCGATTTCTTCAGCCAGTGATTCGGTGGCTGCCTTAGGATCTCCATTGGCATAAGCCGTTGCACGACTTATTTCAATGGTGTACCTTCTTTAATTTTTTCAGTCTCTGTTATCAGTTTATTATCCGGGGCGTCGCTGGTGTTATTCACAATAGCCACTTTACGGAGTTGAGGAGGAAAACTCAAATCGGCAGGTTGCAGATAATCAATGGGGATCTGTTCCAAACTCTGACAGCTGCCCAGTGTCAGTAGGAATAAGATAGTGACGAAAACCAGTGAATAAGATTTTGCCATAGTTTTGTTCTATTTAGTAATTTGAACAAAAGTACTATTTTGGAGGAATAAAAGAAAGCCTCAAACAGTTTTTAACCGTTTAAGGCTTTCTTTTTTTTATAAGTTGAATATAGAGAGACTATGCCAAAATGGGTAAAGCATTACCCTACAATTTCCAACCTTTAATTTTTAATTATTAATTAATCAAAGGTTCTTTCCGTGGCAGTTCTTGTACTTCTTACCGCTTCCGCAAGGGCAAGGGTCGTTACGTCCCACCGTCTTTTCCACGCGGATAGGTTCACGTTTCTGCTGTTCGCGCGTATCCTGGTTGGCGGCAGCCTGTTGGTTCGGATCACTGAGGTCCTGTTTCTGCTCGCGATACTTGCTTAAATCCTGACGTTGCTCCGGAGCTGCCTGACGAACTTCTACTCGGCGTGCGGATGGTTCGTCCGGAGCTTCCTGTACAGGGATCTGTCCACGCATCAGGATAGACACTGTCTGGTTGTTGATTTTGTTTACCATGTTGTCAAACAGTGTTACAGACTCCAGCTTGTAAATCAACAGCGGGTCTTTCTGTTCGTAACTGGCATTCTGCACCGAGTGTTTCAAGTCATCCAATTCGCGTAAATTCTCTTTCCAGGATTCATCAATCACATGAAGAAGAATTGATTTCTCAAATGATTTCACTACCTCTTTAGATTCACTTTCGTAAGCGGCTTTCAGGTTGCAGGAGATGTTGTACATACGCTTGCCGTCTGTAATGGGAATCAGAATGTTTTCGTACATGTGTCCTTGATTCTCATATACCTGCTTGATAACCGGATAAGCGATTTGTGCCATACGTTCGGTCTTGCGTTTGAAATTCTCCATCGCAATGTTGAAAGTCTTTCGGCTAACTTCTCTTTCTTCTCGTTGCGGAACTCCTCCTCCGTGAACGGAGTTTCCATAGCCAACGTCTGGAGCAGTTCCATCTGGCAACCCTCGTAGTCATTATTCTCGATGGCATTCGCGCAACGGTCCCAGATCATGTTCACGATGTCCATTCCGATACGCTCACCCATAAGCGTGGCGACGTTTGGTGTAGACTACGGTACGCTGTTTGTTCATCACATCGTCGTATTCCAGCAGGCGTTTACGGATACCGAAGTTGTTTTCTTCTACTTTCTTCTGTGCACGTTCAATAGACTTTGAAATCATGCTATGCTCAATCATTTCACCTTCCTTGAAACCCAGCTTGTCCATAACGCCGGCAATACGGTCGGAAGAGAACAGACGCATCAGGTCGTCTTCCAAAGAAACGAAGAATACGGATGAACCGGGGTCACCCTGACGTCCGGCACGGCCACGCAACTGGCGGTCTACACGGCGCGATTCGTGACGCTCGGTACCGATGATGGCAAGACCGCCCGCAGCTTTTACTTCCGGGCTCAGCTTGATGTCCGTACCACGACCCGCCATGTTAGTGGCAATGGTAACGGCGCAACTCAAACCGGCCTTGGCTACAATGTCTGCTTCCTTTTGGTGGAGCTTCGCATTCAGCACGCTGTGTTCTATATTGCGCATAGTCAGCATCTTGCTCAGCATTTCGGAAATTTCAACGGAAGTAGTACCCACCAGGACAGGGCGTCCGGCTGCCACCATCTTCTCAATCTCTTCGATAACGGCTTTATATTTTTCGCGTTTGGTCTTGTAAACGCGGTCGTTCATATCGTTGCGGGCAATGGGGCGGTTGGTCGGGATAACGACTACATCCAGTTTGTAGATGTCCCAAAGTTCGCCTGCTTCCGTTTCAGCAGTACCGGTCATACCGGACAGCTTGTGATACATACGGAAGTAATTTTGCAATGTAATCGTTGCGAAGGTCTGTGTAGCGGCTTCCACTTTCACGCCTTCCTTGGCTTCGATAGCCTGGTGCATCCGTCCGAGTAGCGGCGGCCTTCCATGATACGGCCTGTCTGCTCGTCTACAATCTTCACCTGTCCGTCGATCACTACATATTCATCATCTTTCTCAAACATGGTGTAAGCCTTCAACAACTGGTTGATGGTGTGTACACGTTCTGACTTGATAGCATAATTGGTCATAAGGCATCTTTCTTTTCAAGCTTTTGTTCGTCGCTCAATCCATGTTCATTTTCCAGTTCGGAAAGTTGGGCGGCAATGTCCGGCAAAACGAATAGAGTCGGATCTTCCGAGTTGCCTGTGATCAGATCAACACCTTTGTCTGTGAGGTCTACGCTGTTCAACTTTTCATCAATAACGAAATACAATGGGTCGGTTGCCTCGTGCATGCGCTTGTTGTTTTGCTCCATGTAGATTTCCTCGGTTTTCAGCATACCGGCCTTGATACCCTGTTCACTAAGGAATTTAATCAACGCCTTGTTTTTAGGCAATGCCTTATGGCTGCGGTATAGCGCGAGGAATCCTTCTTCCACCTCTTTCTTATCGTTGGATGCGATCAGTTTCTTTGCTTCGGAGAGGTATTTGGTAGCTAATACTTTTTGTGCTTCTACCAGGCGTTCTACCTACGGACGGAGTTGCTCGAAGAGTTGGTCTTCGCCTTTGGGTACCGGACCAGAGATAATCAGCGGAGTACGGGCATCGTCAATCAATACGGAGTCCACCTCGTCGACGATAGCGTAATTGTGCTGGCGCTGTACCAGGTCCTTCGGGCTGATGGCCATGTTATCGCGCAAGATAGTCGAAACCGAATTCATTGTTCGTTCCGAAGGTGATATCTGCGAGATAAGCCTGGCGGCGTGCATCGGAATTAGGCTGGTGCTTGTCGATGCAGTCTACGCTGAAACCGTGGAACATGTAAAGCGGACCCATCCATTCGGAGTCACGCTTTGCCAAATAGTCGTTCACGGTTACCACATGTACACCGTTTCCGGTCAGTGCATTGAGAAATACGGGCAGGGTAGCCACCAAGGTCTTACCTTCACCTGTTGCCATTTCGGCAATTTTGCCTTTGTGCAGTACCACGCCGCCGAACAACTGTACGTCATAGTGTACCATGTTCCATACCGTGTCATTGCCACCGGCTATCCAATGGTTTTGCCAGATGGCCTTGTCACCTTCAATGCGTACGAAGTCTTTCGTTGCGGCCAGATGGCGGTCGAAATCCGTGGCGGTTACTACTATTTCTTCGTTTTCGGTGAAACGCTTGGCCGTGGCCTTCACGATGGAGAAAGCAACGGGTAATACTTCATCGAGTGCTTTTTCATATATCTCCAGATATTTCTTTTTCGATCTTGTCGATCTGTGCGAATACCTCTTCGCGGTCTTCCAGCTCTAGCATTTTCGATGCCGGCTCTGAGTTCATCGGCCTTGGCGCGTTGGCGGTTGCCGATTCATGGATATATTTTTTGAGTTCCTCCGTTTTTGCACGGAGGCCGTCATTGTCAAGCTTAGCAACCTCCGGGTAAGCGGCTTTGATCTTGTCTACCCAGGGTTGGATTTCTTTCATGTCTCGTGTGGATTTGTTTCCGAAAATCGAGCTTAAAAATTCATTAAATCCCATTATCTATTATTTAGTTTATTATTTATTTCAATTTCAACGCGGATTTATGTTTATTATTTACTAAATTGATTTAATTGCGCAAAGTTACATTAAAATGCTGATTTATTTGCGCTTTGCACCTTGTTTTTTGTGCGGAAAGTATTACCGGATGTCGGTAATCGGAGTTGCCGAACAGGCATTGGGAGATCGTATTCTCAATATGTGAGCTACGGTGGGAGCTATGTGGTCAATGGTTACGGGCGTGTTGATTACGGCTGGTTTTACGCCGCTGCCCATAAAAATAAGGGGAGACGGAATATGCGCTTTCCGCACCACCTTATGGTCGGATGTATTTTCGTTAACGATGCTCCAGCCCGGCAATACATCGATCAGCAGGTCGCCCGAGCGTTTACGGTGGAAACTGTTGCGTATCATCGAGATGTCCGGTGTCCAGGACCCCAATAACAGGCGTTTGCCGGAGTATACTTCATTCACTCCGCTGAACTGGATCAGAAATTCGGCGGCTTTTTCCTGTATATCCGCCAGATTCAGTTGTTTTTCTTCGATCAGTTTGTGATTCAGATAAATCTGCTGATCGTAGTATGCTTCCACATACTGTCCCTGCCCGTAGGTAGCCATCAGATACATGTTCAGCAAGGCTGCGCAGCGGTTCAGGTGAAATTCGCCGGTCGGAACCCGGTAGAGTCCCAGGTCGGGTGATTCGGTATCGGTATATCCGGTGGAGGTAATAAAGAAAACAACATTCTGCAGACCCACTTTCTTGTCAATGATGTCCAATAAAGAGGCGATGCTCCGATCGAGTCGTACGTATGTATCCTGCATCTCCATGGCACATTCCTGTACGCTCTTATGGGCGTAGTTGCCTGCATAGTAGGTCAGTGCCAGCATGTCGGGGACATGATCTTTGCCCATTGTGCTCTTATCCAGCAGTTCTTCTGTCAGCGTATTGATTTCATCGTTGATAAAAGGGCTTGTAATCAGTCGTTTGTATTTATTGACACGATCGTCGTCAAATTTGTATTTAAAAGCAGCATCTCTCCATTCGGGAAGGAAACTGTAGCTTTGTACCGGATGGACAGGAGTCCATGTCATATCGGCAATGCGGAAGTCGATGGCATTCCGGTCGTTATACTGGCTTACCCACCATGGAAACTCGCTATAATAGGTCGTTCCACACCATTTTCCGGTTGTGTTGTTGAGCCAGAATGCGCCATTTCCGGCATGTCCTGCTGCAAGAATGGCAGCGTCGCGGAATGGAGCGATGGCATATACCAATCCCTCGTTACGGGTGGCTATCTTCAGCTCATCGGCTATCGTAGAGGTCAGGAGATGGGAAGGCGAAGAGCTTTCGTTTGTATAATTGCCCATGAAAGCGGGGTCGTCGACACAACTCACAGTACGCAGTGTCGATACATCCATCCATCGTTTGCCGATAATGCCGTTGACCGAAGGAGTGGTGCCTGTATAAATAGCGGCTATGGCTGATGCGCGGTCCGTGCCGCTGAAAGTATATTCGGCATTCCGGAACACACGTCCTTCTTTCCAGAGCCTTCTGAATCCCCTGTCGCCATACAGTGTTGAAAAAGCTTCGAGATAGTCCGTACGTAACTGGTCTATGGTGAGACCTACCACTAATTTCGGGGTAGATGGAAGTGGCTGGGCTTGCAGTCCGGTAAAGGTAAGTACGGTCAGTATGGAGGTTAATAGTCCTTTCATTTAGCTTTTTTGTATGTCAGAATAAGATTGCTTGCAGAACGTATCAGCAAACAGAGTGCCAAAGGTAATACTGCTAAGTCGAAATTTTGTGGTATTACCGGAAAAAGCACTATAAAAAGTGTTAAAACTGTGCAGTTCAGCAGATGATACCTGCTTTTGCGTCCGCTTTCGATCGTTTATAAAGAAAGGGAGGCAGAGCAGATGCCCCGGATGGAAGACAAATAGCAAGTAATTGGAGCCTACCGTGGGGTGTTTGGAGAAAAGAGCAAGGAAAGCGATGATGCATCCTGCGATACCCGCTGCCGCAAACACTGCGATATCCAGTCCCCAAAGACTCTTTTTCTTGCGTAGACCATAGACGGTAGCCATTCCGATTGCGATAAACACGAGAAGGGACAATCGGATGGGGGTTAGCATATTATTCCAGATATCATTTTCTGCGGAGTCGGATACATCCGGTTCACAGTCAATAATTTTTTTGGTGGAAGCCACCAGTGCTTTGTTGTCTGAAGTGTTGGTTATGCGTGCTCCGGCAAAAGCATCCATCAGATAAAACGGAGCGAACATCATTTGTCTATCGTTGATGGGGTGGTCGGCTTGGCTGCCTATGCAGAAATCGATTCCGAATTGTGCCCAAGGATGTCCTTTCGTGTATTGATGGACAATATCCCGATAAGATTTCGTTTCGCCATTTTCGGTGTGTGCATTGCTGAAGAGCAATTGGCTACCGCTTTTTTTGCAGGCTCTCTTCCACCTTGTCCCGTGGACGGGTAGCACAGTTGTCGTAGAAAAAGTTATAGCGGTATATCCGGTTTTCCGGGCGGTAATTTTCTTCCAGAAGGGTGATTAACTGTTGTTGTTCTTCGACTGTCAGATTGAGCGTCTGCTGCCATACACTGCGTCCGAAGTATTCGTATTCGGCGGCAAAACGGCGGTAATCTTCCACCCCCAATTGATAATCGGTCTTGCCGAGTGCGAAACGCAGGATGAAGTTGGGGGTGTTGAAACTGAACAAGCCATAATTGTATACCCGGTCGATGCCTCGTGCTGGTTCTTCGTAACGGATAGCCGTGTGCCCGAAGAGCGAATAGATTTCTTCACCCGGAGCGCATGTCAACAGGCTGATCCGGATGGAATCAGCGGTGGACAGACTTTCCGTTCCCCATGTCAGAATCGGGAAGATTGAAAAAACAATCAGGAGTAAATGTCGCAACTTTGAGTTCATGTGGCAAAGATACTGCTTTTGTGGGAATAAAATGGCCGGTTCAATGAATTTATTTGTCTCTTTTCGTCAATCGCGGGGCAATTTGTTCCTGAGCGCAGGGCTGTGCTTCCCCGAGCGTCGGGCTGCAGGCCTTCGGCTGCCGGGCTGCGGTTTGTGAATAGCCGGACTTCGTCCTGTTGATCGCCGGACTTCGATTTGTTCGTGACGCGTTTCCTTGGGGTGCGTTTTGGGGGAGACTGTCGTCAGCGGCAGCAACAGTTTTTTGAGCTTCCGTCCATTCTTCTTGTTATATTCTGTTTTGTTTTGTATTGTAGGCTATTGGGGGATATTCTGTTTTTTTTGTCTCTATATGCTTATTAATCAGTAATGACAACTCGTTGCTGATTTTTGGATTTTCTGCTTGTCTTTGTTTATGCCTTCCGGCTCCCTTTTCCGCACTTTTCCAGCGAAGATTTCGGGAGAGGAAAGTAGTTTTACCGAATCGGCTGTCGGGACGTTTTTTTTTATTTTTCTCTCTATGCCGCTGCTTTTTTATTCGCTATTTCGGTATTTGAATAAATTTTATCTCTTATCTTTGCGCCCTCAAACAGAGAGAAAGTGAACTTAATTATCGATATTGGAAATACAGTAGCCAAAGTAGCGCTTTTCGACCGGACTTCTATGGTAGAAGTTGTTTACGACTCTAATCAGTCCCTGGATTCCTTGGAGGCTGTTTGTAATAAGTATGATGTTCGGAAAGCAATTGTTGCTACGGTTATAGACTTAAACGAGTGTGTGCTGGCTCAGTTGAACAAGCTTCCTGTCCCCGTCTTATGGTTAGACAGCCATACGCCGCTTCCGGTAATAAACTTGTATGAAACCCCCGAAACTCTCGGTTATGACCGGATGGCTGCCGTGGTGGCGGCCCATGATCAGTTCCCGGGTAAAGACATTTTGGTGATTGATGCGGGTACTTGCATCACTTACGAATTTGTTGATTCTTTGGGACAGTATCATGGGGGCAATATTTCGCCCGGACTCTGGATGCGGCTGAAAGCACTCCATCAATTTACCGGACGTTTGCCGTTGGTTCATGCCGAAGGACGCATGCCGGATATGGGAAAAGATACTGAAACTGCTATTCGTGCAGGTGTAAAGAAAGGGATAGAATACGAAATTGCAGGGTATATTACGGCTATGAAGCATAAATATCCTGAACTTTTGGTTTTTTTAACGGGCGGAGATGATTTTTCTTTTGATACGAAATTAAAAAGTGTCATCTTTGCAGATAGATTTTTAGTGTTGAAAGGATTAAATAGAATATTAAACTATAATAATGGTAGGATATAAACAGACACTTTGTGCGCTTCTGCTCACGATATTATTACCTGGAGTGGCAATCGCTCAAAATAATACAAACTCTCCTTATACACGATATGGCTATGGTCAGTTGGCTGATCAGTCATTTGCAAACAGTAAAGCAATGGGAGGGATCGCTTACGGATTGCGCGATGGATCACATATCAATCCGTTGAATCCTGCTTCTTATACGGCTATTGATTCGTTGACCTTTCTTTTTGATGGAGGGTTTTCGATGCAAAATACAAACTTTAGTAGTGAAGGCACCAAGTTGAATGCGAAAAATTCAAGTTTTGACTACATAGCGATGCAGTTTCGTCTACACCAGCGCGTGGCCATGAGTATCGGTCTGCTGCCCTACTCGAGTGTAGGCTATAATATGGCCAAGGCGAACAACGATGTTGCATCGGAAGAAGCGCGGAGCGTCACTTCATTTGCCGGAGACGGAGGCTTGCATCAGCTTTACGTAGGTTTGGGAGTGAAGGTGCTGAAAAACCTTTCAGTCGGCGCCAACGTATCGTACTTTTGGGGGGAGATCACGCGTCAGGCGCGTATTACTTTTCCTTATAATGACAACGCTTTTGCTTTTCAGCATGTAGACTATTTGTCCGTGCGCGATTATAAGCTGGACTTCGGCGCGCAATACACACAGCAGCTGGGTAGGAAGCATGCGGTTACATTAGGTGTAGTGTTCTCGCCTAAAAAAGATTTGCATAACGAAGCTTATGTACAAAGATCGACGCTTACGAACTCCAACAGCACGCAGGCCGTCACTACGAATACGGTCGATACGGTGGCTACCTTTGGAATGCCCAATAGCTTTGGGGTGGGACTTACGTACGAGTATGACAAACGTCTGATCGTGGGAGCTGATTTTAATTTGCAGAAGTGGGGCGACGTGACCTATATGAATCAGCCGAATGCTTTTTGTGATGCGATGAAAATTTCAGTGGGTGCCGAGTATATGCCGAGTCGTTTCTCGCGTAGTTATCTGGCGCATATCAAATACCGCGTCGGAGGATATTATTCGGAACCTTATTATAAAATAGGAGGGGAGAGAGCCTCTCGTGAGTATGGAGTAACGGCCGGTTTGGGATTACCTCTTCCGGGTTCACGCTCGCTAATCAACGTTTCGGCTCAATATATTAAAGTACATGGTCTGAAAGCCGGTATGGTAGATGAAAATACATTGCGTTTGAGCATTGGAATCACGTTCAATGAAGGCTGGTTCTTCAAACGTAAAGTTAAATAATAGAGAGAATAGACGGTATTATATAACAACTAAAATTTAGATACAATGAAAATTAAAACGCTTGTGGCTGTGTTGTTTCTTTCGGCGGGAGCAACAACTGTGGTAGCACAGGACGACGCTAATTGTAATTCGAACAGTAGTATTTCTCACGAAGCAGTGAAAGCTGGTAACTTTAAAGATGCTTATACTCCGTGGAAAGCTGTTTTGGAGAACTGCCCGACTCTTCGTTTCTATACCTTCACAGACGGTTATAAAATTCTGAAAGGGTTGCTGGGGCAGATCAAAGACAGAAACTCTGCAGAATACAAAAAGTATTTTGATGAGTTGATGAATACGCACGATTTGCGTATGAAGTATACTCAGGAATTCTTGGGAAAAGGTGTAAAAGTATCGTCGGAAGATGAAGCACTGGGCATTAAAGCTGTCGATTATATTGCATTTGCTCCGAAGGTGGATGTAAATCAAGCTTATGATTGGTTGAAAAAATCGGTGGACGCTGCGAAAGCTGAGTCTGCAGCTGCTACATTGTTCTACTTCTTGCAGATGTCTCACGATAAACTGAAGGAAGATCCGGCTCACAAAGAGCAGTTTATTCAGGACTATCTGGCTGCATCCGAATATGCAGACGATGCTATAGCTGCCGCTGATAAAGAGAGTGTGAAGAAAGCTTTCGGAGGTATCAAAGATAATCTGGTAGCTCTGTTCATTAACAGCGGTACTGCCGATTGCGAATCACTGCAAGGTATCTATGGACCTAAGGTAGAAACGAATCAGACTGATTTGAATTATTTGAAGAAAGTCATCAGCATTATGAAGATGATGAAGTGTACGGATAGTGACGCTTATCAGCAGGCTTCATTCTATGTATACAAGATTGAGCCTTCGGCTGAGGCTGCTACCGGATGTGCATATCAGGCCTATAAGAAAGGGGATATCGATGGTTCTGTGAAGTTCTTTGACGAAGCGATCAACCTCGAGACAGACAATGCAAAGAAAGCAGAAAAGGCTTATGCTGCTGCCAGTGTTTTGACTACTGCCAAGAAATTGTCTCAGGCAAGATCTTATGCTCAGAAAGCAATCAGCTTCAATGAAAACTATGGTGCTCCTTATATCCTTATCGCCAACTTGTATGCTATGAGTCCTAACTGGAGTGATGAATCGGCTTTGAACAAGTGTACTTATTTTGCTGTTATCGACAAATTGCAGAAAGCTAAATCTGTAGATCCGAGTGTAACAGAAGAAGTTAACAAAATGATCAGCAGATATTCCGCTTATACTCCGCAGGCTAAAGACTTGTTTATGTTGGGCTACAAAGCCGGCGACCGCATCACTATCGGTGGTTGGATTGGAGAGTCTACAACGATCAGATAAATCTATGTTGCGACAACAAAGTAACAGTTTATTAAATAAAAGTTTGAGCATAACAATTGTCTTCGGGGCAATTGTTATGCTTCTTTTATTTTCTTCCTGTGGCGGGAGAAATAAGGCGATGGCCGATGCCATTACCGAGCGGGATTCACTGCCTGTTATGGATACACGGGGGGTAACGACCCTTATATCCGATTCCGGTGTCACACGTTACCGGGTCAACACTGAAGAATGGTTGATCTTTGATAAGAAGAAACCCTCGTATTGGGCTTTTGAGAAGGGCATTTATCTGGAACAGTTCGATTCACTCTTTCATATAGATGCGAGTATAAAGGCGGATACGGCTTATTATTATGATCGTGACCGGCTTTGGAAACTTATTGGAAATGTAGATATTAAGAGTCTGAAGGGCGATCATGTGACCACCGAGTTGTTATATTGGAATGAAGCCACCAAGAAAGTGTATACCGATAAGTTTGTCCGGATGGAAAAACCGGATCAGATTATGACCGGATATGGCTTTGAGTCAGACGATCAGTTTATGAAGCCGGTTGTTCATAACATATCCGGTATAGTATATATCGATGAAGATGCCGAAAAGGCAAAAACAGATTCTGTAAACTAACTATGAGCATCATTATTTACCTGTTGATTACGATGGCATTTTCTGCTTTCTTTTCGGGAATGGAGATTGCTTTTGTTTCGGTAGACAAACTTCGTTTTGAAATGGACCGGAAAGGAGGGGTATCATCGCGTATCCTTTCGCTATTCTTCCGGAATCCCAATGATTTTATTTCGACCATGCTGGTCGGGAATAACATCGCTCTGGTTATCTATGGTATATTGATGGCACAGATTATCGGCGACAATTTGCTGGCCGGATGGATCACCAATCATTTTGTAATGGTATTGGTACAGACCGTGATCTCCACACTGATCATCTTGGTGACAGGAGAGTTTCTGCCCAAAACGCTTTTTAAGATCAATCCCAATCTGGCCCTGAATGTCTGTGCAGTTCCTCTTTTCATCTGTTATGTTGTTCTCTATCCTATATCTAAATTTTCGTCGGGAGTCTCTTACCTCTTTCTTCGCCTGTTTGGGATGAAAGTGAACAAGGAAGCCTCTGCGAAAGCCTTTGGTAAGGTAGATCTGGATTACTTTGTCCAGTCGAGTATAGACAATGCCGAAAGTGAGGAAACTCTGGATACGGAAGTGAAAATCTTTCAGAATGCACTCGACTTCTCGGCGGTCAAGATACGCGACTGTATTGTTCCACGGACAGAAGTGGTAGCTGTTGCGCTGGATACATCCCTTGAAGAACTTAAAGGCCGGTTTGTTGAGTCCGGTATATCAAAAATAATTGTCTATGATGGTAATATAGACAATGTGGTGGGATACATTCATTCGTCCGAAATGTTTCGTAGCCCGAAAGATTGGCGCGATCATGTGAAAGAAGTTCCCATTGTGCCTGAAACGATGGCGGCCCATAAACTGATGAAGCTGTTTATGCAACAGAAAAAAACAATTGCCGTGGTAGTGGATGAATTTGGAGGAACTTCGGGCATTGTCAGCCTTGAAGACCTTGTTGAAGAAATTTTCGGTGACATCGAAGACGAACACGACAACACTTCCTATATTTGTAAGCAGATCGGTGAGCATGAATACGTGCTTTCGGCCCGTTTGGAAATAGAAAAAGTAAACGAAACTTTTAATTTGGAGCTTCCCGAATCCGATGACTATCTAACGGTGGGAGGATTAATCTTGAATCAATACCAGAGCTTTCCGAAATTGCACGAATTGGTCTCTGTCGGTAAATATCAGTTTAAGATAATTAAGGTTACAGCAACGAAAAATCGAACTTGTCCGACTGAAAGTAATGGAATAATGATCGATAGCTGTAATTTTTTAGCTAATAAATAGATGCATATTAGCATTTTTTGTATCTTCGTGCGCTAAAACCAAAGATGAAGAAAATAATAATAACAAATAAATCGTATTAATCAAAATGGCAACATTACAAAACATTAGATCCAAAGGACCCCTGTTGGTGATCGTTATTGGTTTGGCTTTGTTTGCTTTCATTGCGGGCGATGCCTGGAAAGTTCTCCAGCCACACCAATCGCATGATGTAGGCGAAGTCAATGGAGAAACTCTTTCTGCTCAGGACTACCAGAACATGGTAGAAGAATATACCGAAGTTATCAAGTTCTCAAGCGGAATGAGTTCATTGAATGATGAACAGACCAATCAGGTGAAAGACGAAGTATGGCGTAGCTATGTGAACAATAAACTGATTGAAAAAGAAGCGAAGAAGCTCGGTATTACTGTTTCGAAGGCTGAAATTCAATCAATCATTAACGAAGGTGTGAATCCGTTGCTGCAGCAGACTCCGTTCCGCAATCCTCAAACAGGCGCTTTCGATAAAGATATGTTGAAGAAATTCTTGGCTGACTACTCTAAAATGGACAAGACCAAGATGCCGTCTCAATATGTGGAATACTATGAAGGAATGCACAAACTTTGGTCATTTGTAGAAAAGACACTGATCCAGAGCCGTTTGGCGGAAAAATATCAGGCACTGGTGACTAAAGCTCTTTTCTCTAATCCGGTTGAAGCACAGGATGCATTCGACGCAAGAGTAAACCAGTCGGATGTTCTGTTGGCTGCTGTTCCTTATTCTTCTATTGTAGACTCTACTATCACAGTGAAAGAGTCTGAACTGAAAGATCTCTATAACAAGAAGAAAGAACAGTTCAAACAATATGTTGAAACACGCAACATCAAATACATCGATGTACAGGTGACAGCCAGTGCAGAAGACAGAGCTGCTATCCAGCAAGAAGTGACTGATTATACAAACCAACTGGCTACTGCCAATGGTGATTATACTACTTTCATCCGTTCTACCGGATCGGAATATCCGTATGTTGATTTGTACTATACCAAGAAAGCTTTCCCGTCAGATGTAGTTGCACGCATGGATTCAGCTTCGATTGGACAAGTATATGGCCCTTACTACAATGCAGGCGACAATACTATCAATTCGTTCAAGGTGTTGTCTAAAGTGGCTGCTGCCGATTCTGTACAGTTCCGTCAGATTCAGGTTTACACAGAAGACGCTGCTAAAACAAAGGCTTTGGCTGACAGCATCTATACTGCTATTAAGGGTGGAGCCGACTTTACAGCTTTGGCTAAGAAGTACGGACAAACAGGTGAATCCAACTGGATTTCGTCTGCTAACTACGAAAATGCACAGGTTGATGGCGATAACTTGAAATTTATCAGCACTATCAACAATCTGGGAGTAAACGAACTCTCTAACGTAGCATTGGGACAAGGCAATATCATTTTGCAGGTGACTGATAAGAAAGCTGTGAAAGATAAATATAAAGTTGCCGTTATCAAGCGTGCGGTTGAGTTCAGCAAAGAAACTTATAATAAAGCTTATAATGAATTCAGCCAGTTTATTGCAGCTAACCCGACAGTAGACAAGGTTGCGGCCAATGCTGAAGAATCAGGCTATAAATTGCTCGAAAGAAATGATCTGTATAGCTCAGAACACGGAATCGGTGGTATCAGAGGGACTAAAGAAGCACTGAAATGGGCCTTTGCTGCAAAACCGGGTGAAGTTTCCGGCTTATATGAATGTGGCGAAAGCGACCGCATGTTGGTTGTTGGTCTGGTTAGCGTGATCGAAGAAGGTTATCGTCCTTTGGCCCAGGTTCAGGATCAGTTGAGAGCTGAAATCGTAAAAAGATAAGAAAGCTGAGAAGATCATGGCCGACATGAAGGCTGCCAATGCAACTTCATTCGACCAATACAAGTCTATGACTAACGCTGTAAGCGATTCTTTGAAGATGGTTACTTCGCCGCTCCTGCTTATGTTTCCGCATTGCGCAGCAGTGAACCGTTGGTAGGCGCCTATGCTTCTGTTGCTGAAATGGACAAGTTGAGCACACCTATCAAGGGCAATGGCGGTGTGTTTGTGTTGCAGGTATACGGTAAGGACAAATTGAACGAAACATTCGACGCAAAAGCAGAAGAAGCTACGTTGGCTAATATGCACGCTCGCTTCGCCAGCCGTCTGATGAACGACTTGTATCTGAAAGCAAATGTAAAGATACACGCTTCCTGTTCTTCTAAACAAGTAGCAAGTAATAGATATTAGGCACGGATTACACGGATTTACGCGGTTTAAACTTTTGAGGGAACCGCGAAACCCGTGTAATCCGTGCCTTTTGTGCTCGTTTTTTTGTTTATGGTCTTTGTTATCTGATTAAATTTCATATCTTGCCAATCTTTATCAATTGGCTTTTGCGAAATACTTCATTAACTAATACGAATCTATATTATGACTAAACAACTAGCCCAGTATTCAGTTCCCGCTGAAAATTCACGTGTTATCCGTGTATTCCTTTCGTCAACGTTCAGAGACATGGAGATGGAACGTTCTGCATTAGTCAAACTCTTTAAGGGTTTGCAAGTGAAGGCTGCCAGCCGTGGTGCCACCATTTCATTGGTTGATTTGCGTTGGGGGATCACAGAAGAAGATGCGAAAAGCGGCAAGGTTGTTGAAATATGCCTGAAAGAGATCGTTAACTCCCGGCCTTTCTTCATTGGTATGGTAGGCGACCGCTATGGATGGTGTCCCAGTTATGAAGATTTATCTCAAACTCTCAATGACAGCTTGGAATATCGTTGGATAGAAGATGACTTGAATCACCATTTGAGTGTGACGGAAATTGAAATGCAGTTTGGTGTACTGCGCAATCCCAATCCGTTACATGCCTATTTTTATATAAAACAGTCGGCAGATGATGAACTGTCTTGCCCTGAAGAGGAGTCTCTTAAACTGAAACGTCTGAAAAAGAGTATTTTGCAGCAGGAACGTTATCCTGTGCAGGAGTATGATTCGCCCGATCAGTTTGTAACCTTGTGGAGCTGCTTTCACGGAATTGCTTGAACAGGAGTTTCCGGATGTACTGACCGTTGAAGATAATCAAGCATTGCAAGAACAGCTGACGCGCAATGAACTCTTATTCAATTATCATCCAATACCTGAAGCAGATCAGGCGTTTGCTGATTTTTGGGCGGCGGATGAACAGCGGTGCCTGGTGGTAACGGGCGGTTGCGGTCTTGGCAAGAGTGCTTTGTTGGCTCATTGGAGCGATTTGGTGAACAATGATATGCCGATGATTCCTATCTATCATCGCTTGGATAGTACTACATTGTCTTCTTATCCGGAAACGTTGGCGAGAATGTTAGCTTCCAAATGCCAGAACGCACTCAAGCATCAATCTTTGGGTGAAGAAAATTTGTTCGCGGCGGAAGTTGCAAAAGAACTGGACTCGGCCCAAAGTACTGCCAAATCCATCATGGACGCCGTGAAAAACTCGGTTTTGATGGGAGATGCTGGCTTGAACACTTTTTCAGGGAACACACTTCGAAACCTCAAGGAGATTGAAGAGGATTTGAATTCTATCCAAAAGTTCAGCCAGTTGTGGAGCGCGCTGGGTGCATCAAGATACCCTATCATTCTGTTGATTGATGACATTAGTTATCTGAATCCGACTGAAGCATCCTTGTTTTCTTTATTTGCATCTATTCCCCGAACGTGAAAGTCGTGTTGAGCTTTTCGGCGTCATCCACTGCCTACCTGCCCTTTGTTCAGAATGGCTATGCTCATTTCCAGTTGAATGGCTTTTCACAGGCGGATGCCAAGTCGTTCTCAAAGCAATATTTGTCTACTTACTCCAAGGCTTTGTCTGCACAGCAGGAAGATATTCTTGCTTCGTGGGTGCTGGCTAAACAACCGCGCTGTTTGAGTGTATTGCTCAACGAGCTGGTTTCGTTCGGTCAGTACGATGCTCTCAATGAATATATGCGTGGATATTGCCGGCTCAATGAGGTTGGGCAATTCTATGACAGTGTGCTACGGCGTTTGTCGGCTGATTATGGTTCCGAAGAGATTGGAAGAACGCTTCTGATGCTTTCACTTACTTTAGAAGGATTTACCGAAGATGAAGTGAAGAGCATGGCAGACATTAATCAGATACTTTGGTCGCAGTTGAGAGTGGAAATGAGCAGCTGGCTCACCAACAAAGGAGGACGATATTGCATTGGTGACACACAAATGGTAGAGGCGATCGAACGCTATTTCGCTCAAGATGACGAATGTATAGATGATAGTCGCCATGAAATTATTTCCGCTCTGCTGGATGAGGAAGAGATCCTTTCCCATCCGTTGACTTTTGCCGATTATAACTATCGCATGAAACAGTTCTGCTACCATGATTCGTATCGCTATAAAGTGGAGATTACCTATCAATGCTATAAGATGCAAGAATGGGATATATTGAAGGATTGGATTTGTGATGTGGAGATTTTCGAGATTCTGTATCGCACGAATCGTTCTCTGTTGGAAGATAGCTGGAAGGCGATCATGAACGACAATCCTGAAGTTACGCCTGAAGTCTATGCCGAATTGGACTTTGATGAGATCGATTCTTTTTAATTCCTGTCATTGCTAATGATATGGCTACTTTCTTGAGCAGTTCTTTCCATCTGACGAAGGCGGCAGCTGCTGTGAGTGAGAAGAGTATGGAAGGTGCTGCCATGCCACTCATTGCCAAGTCGGTATTGAAGATGAATGAGGGATGCCGCTATGCCCGTAATGAAGAGTACGAAACGGCATGCGACTGTTTCCTGAAAGCATTGGTGATGCAGGAAAACATTGTGCCGACTCCGGAACTGGAGATTGCCAATACCTGCCGAAATCTAGCTCTGGCATATTACTACAATGAGCAATACAATGAAGCGGCGATCTATTTGAATAGGGCGCTTGATTATCATGCGGCTTCTGCTGATGAGAAGAGTCAGGCAGAAGTCATTGAACTTTCCGAATATCTGGCTTATTGTGATTACTATAAGGATGAGGAAGAGAGTGCTGCCGAGAAATTCCGGAAAGTAGCTGAAATGCACGAGTCGTTGAATGGCAGACTGTCCGGTGGAGTGGCTAAATGTTTGCGTATGCAGGGTAAATGTCTTTATTATATCAAACGATACGATGAAGCATGGATGCTGATGAATCAGGCGTTGGACATTGCTATACAGATAGATAGCAAAAAACAGATCGTCGCTTGTCATAAACAGTTGTATTATCTGTGCAGGGAATTCAAACGGAGTGATGAATGAACGTGGCGATGAGCAGGCGTCTACTTTATTCTTCCGTGAGTCTCTTCTGCATGAAATGTATTTCAGCGAAAAACCGCGTCTGGCGGAACTGACTGTCCGCTACGAGGCATTGAGATGTGATATTATGCAGCAGTATTACATGAATAAAGACTATGATAACGTGATTCGTATTGCAACGTCTTTGGATATTCATGATGATGCTGACCCTAATGCTTCCTGTCTGGTATATTATTACAAAGCACAGGCTTATGTGAAGTTGGAGAATTATCCAATGGCGAAAGAGGCTTTCTTCAGAGAGCTTGAACTGCGAAAGAAGTATTTGGGATGGGAGGAAGAAGATACGATTCTGGCTTGTCAGAACTTAGGGGTTTTGCATAGCTTTTGTAATGAACGGGAAGAGGCGCTGGCTTGTTTCCGTGAGGCGTACGGTCATGAAGTGAAAAAGAATGGCGAGGATTCTGAAATGGCGCAAAAGCTACTTCAATATATCAGCGTGGTTGAATCATAACGGAGGCATACTTCCCTTTTTTGTTAACTTTTACATTCCTGCTATACGGAAATCGACTTTATTTCCTTACATTTGCAGATATAAACTATCAACAGAAAGAAGAATGTCTAAATATCCCCTTTTAGGAATGACTCTTGTAGAGCTTCAAGCATTGGCAAAAAGACTGGGAATGCCCGGTTTTGCCGCCAAGCAGATTGCGTCCTGGCTTTACGAAAAGAAGGTGACCTCGATTGATGAGATGACTAATTTGTCATTGAAATACCGGGAGTTACTGAAGCAGAACTATGAGGTAGGAGCTGAAGCTCCGGTAGATGAAATGCGCTCTGTAGATGGTACGGTGAAGTATCTGTACAGAGTGGGTGATAACCATTTTGTTGAATCAGTTTATATTCCGGATGACGACCGGGCGACGTTATGTGTCTCTTCACAGGTCGGTTGCAAGATGAACTGTAAGTTCTGTATGACCGGCAAACAGGGGTATACCGCTAACCTGACCGCCAGCCAGATCATAAACCAGATTCATTCGCTGCCGGAACGTGATAAACTGACCAACGTAGTGATGATGGGGATGGGCGAGCCGCTTGATAACCTCGATGAAGTACTTAAGGCATTGGAAGTGCTGACCGCCTCTTACGGTTACGCATGGAGTCCGAAGCGTATCACGCTTTCTACTGTCGGGCTACGGAAGGGATTGCAGCATTTTATCGAAGAAAATGACTGCCACCTTGCCATCAGCCTTCACTCTCCGCTGACCGTTCAGCGTGCTGAATTAATGCCGGCGGAAAAGGCGTTTTCAATCACCGAAATGGTGGAACTGTTAAAAAACTATGATTTTAGTAAACAGCGTCGACTTTCGTTTGAATATATTGTTTTTAAAGGGCTCAATGATTCGCAGGTCTATGCCAAAGAGTTGCTGAAACTTCTTCGCGGATTGGATTGCAGAATCAATCTGATTCGTTTTCATGCCATACCGGGTGTAGACCTTGAGGGAGCGGACATGGATACGATGACCCGTTTCCGCGATTACCTGACATCGCACGGACTTTTCACCACTATCCGTTCATCCAGGGGCGAAGATATCTTTGCAGCTTGCGGTATGTTGTCAACAGCGAAACAGGAGGAAAATAATAAGAGTTAATATATAAAACCGAACATCATGAAAAAGTACTTTTTTTATTTGAGCATTGCTTTGGTAGCCTTTGTCTTTGCTTCTTGTGGTCTGAAAGGAAACCACACTTCTAGTGGACGTGCATACGAGCTTTTGGTAGTAGTAGATCACGGTGTTTGGGATCGTGCTGCCGGAAGGGCTTTACATGATGCGCTCGATGCTGATATGCCCGGTTTGCCGCAGTCGGAACCTTCTTTCCGGATCATGTACACTTCACCGAAAGATTATGACTCTACGCTGAAGTTGATACGCAACATTATTATTGTAGATATACAGGATATATATACAAAGGCCTCTTTCAAATATGCGAAAGATGTGTATGCCAATCCGCAGATGATATTGACTATCCAGGCTCCGAACGAAGAAGAGTTCGAGAAGTTTGTGAAGGAGAACAAAAAGACGATTATCGACTTCTTCACCCGTGCGGAAATGAACCGTCAGATTACGTTCCTGGAAGGGAAGCATAGTAACTTCATTTCGCAGAAAGTGGACAGTTTGTTCGGATGCGACATCTGGCTGCCTGCCGAGCTGACTAATTCAAAGACGGGGGAAGATTTCTTTTGGGCTTCTACCAACACAGGTAGTGCTGACCGTAACTTTGTGATGTACTCTTATCCGTATACAGATAAGGATACGTTTACCAAAGAATATTTTGTCCATAAACGTGACTCTGTGATGAAAGCCAACATTCCCGGATTCAAGGAAGGCGTTTATATGGCAACCGACAGCTTATTGACGGATGTCCGCCCCATCAATGTGCAGAACAGCTACACAATGGAAGCACGTGGCCTGTGGCGCATGAAAGGTGACTTTATGGGTGGTCCGTATGTGTCGCATACCCGTCTTGACGAGAATAACCAACGAATCATTACAGCAGAAATATTTGTCTATTCACCTGATAAAATGAAACGCAACCTGGTTCGCCAGATGGAAGCATCTCTGTATACGCTGAAACTTCCGAACGAAGTTCAGCAGAACCAGATTCCATTGGGAGAGGAAACTAAGGAAGCGGAACAAACTAATAAATAAAAACATGGAAGATAACAAAATAAGAATCGGCATTACCCAAGGAGATATTAACGGGGTGGGCTATGAGGTGATTCTTAAGACATTTTCCGACCCTACGATGTTGGAACTATGTACTCCGATCATTTATGGCTCACCGAAAGTAGCGGCTTATCATCGCAAAGCGCTGGATATACAGACCAATTTCAGTATTGTCAACTCTGCTACCGAAGCGGGGTACAACCGTTTGAGCGTGGTGAACTGTACGGATGATGAGGTGAAAGTGGAATTCTCCAAACCCGACCCTGAAGCCGGTAAAGCTGCGCTGGGGGCCTTGGAACGTGCCATCGAAGAATATCGTGAGGGGCTGATTGACGTTATTGTAACGGCACCGATCAACAAACATACCATTCAGTCGGAAGAGTTCTCCTTCCCCGGACATACGGAGTATATCGAAGAACGTCTGGGTAATGGTGATAAGTCATTGATGATTTTGATGAAGAATGATTTCCGTGTGGCTTTGGTGACAACGCATATCCCTGTCCGGGAGATTGCGACAACGATTACCAAAGAATTGATTCAAGAAAAGCTGATGATATTTCATCGTTGTCTGAAACAGGATTTCGGTATCGGCGCTCCGCGTATTGCAGTACTGTCGCTCAATCCTCATGCCGGTGATGGTGGTTTGCTGGGAATGGAAGAACAGGAAGTGATCATTCCTGCCATGAAGGAAATGGAAGAAAAAGGAATCCTGTGCTACGGCCCTTATGCGGCCGACGGTTTTATGGGTTCGGGCAATTATACTCACTTTGACGGTATTCTGGCGATGTACCATGATCAGGGATTGGCTCCGTTCAAGGCCTTGGCTATGGAAGACGGAGTGAACTATACGGCCGGCCTGCCGGTTGTACGTACTTCTCCGGCTCATGGAACGGCATACGACATTGCAGGGCAGGGGATTGGCTTGTGAAGATTCTTTCCGTCAGGCAATCTATGTTGCCATCGATGTGTTCCGTAATCGTCAGCGGGAAAAAGTGGCTCGTGCCAATCCGTTGCGTAAACAGTATTACGAGAAACGTGACGATAGTGATAAACTGAAGCTGGATACAGTAGACGAAGATTAAAAACGAGTGATGACGAGAGCAGAGATACAACAAGTGAAACAGCGTTTCGGTATTATTGGAAATACCGAAGCTTTATCACGCGCCATTGATATTGCTATTCAAGTAGCTCCTACCGATTTGTCCGTGCTGATTACCGGAGAAAGTGGTGTCGGAAAAGAAAGTTTCCCTCAGATCATTCATCAATATAGCCGCCGAAAGCATGGACAGTATATCGCTGTCAACTGTGGCGCGATTCCGGAAGGTACAATCGATTCCGAACTGTTCGGGCATGAGAAAGGTGCGTTTACCGGTGCGATTGGCGAACGGAAAGGGTACTTTGGCGAAGCCGACGGTGGTACTATTTTCCTTGATGAAGTAGGGGAGTTGCCGATGTCTACCCAGGCGCGGCTGCTCCGTGTGTTGGAGAGTGGGGAGTTTATAAAAGTAGGTTCGTCCAAAGACGAAGTGGAGAAAGAAATGATACGTAAGGCGCTCGACCGTCATCATGGAAAGCGTAAGAATGCAGCAAAAGATTTGAATATTTCAGAACGAACACTTTATAGAAAAATAAAAGAATATGGTTTGGATTAAACAATTGAAAGTAGTTGGTGTGTTGATGGTACTGGCGGGGATCGTAACTGCTTGTTCTATTTCATATAAATTTAACGGATCGTCTATAGATTATACAAAGGTAAAGACTATTTCGTTTGAGAATTTCCCAAACCGTTCAGCTGGCTTTGTTTGGGGACCGATGGAGAATATGTTCAATACGGCATTACAGGATATTTATATGCAACAAACTCGTTTAAAGCAAGTCAAGCGCAGTGGTGACCTGCAATTGTCTGGTGAGATAACGAATTATGAGGCATTTAATAAAGGAATTGGATCCGATGGCTATTCTAGTATGGTAGAATTGCGTATGACGGTGAGAGTGAATTTTGTCAATAGTTCCAATCCTACGGAAAATATGAACGGACAGCAATTTTCGGCTAGTCGTGAATATAATTCCAATCAGCAGTTAAGTGCTGTACAGGATGAGTTAGTAACCCAGATGATTAAAGAAATTGTAGAGCAAATATTCAATGCTACCGTGGCAAACTGGTAGTGAGCCCTTTTCCGTCATGACACAACAGCAATTATATGAATGGATAACCCATCCTGAATTATTAAATCGGGATACACTATACGAGCTGCGTACGTTGCTTGCGCGTTATCCGTATTTTCAGACGGTGAGGTTGCTTTATCTGAAGAATCTGTTTTTACTGCATGATATAACATTCGGTGAAGAATTGCGTAAGGCTGCATTGTATGTAGCTGACCGCAAGATTCTTTTTTATCTGATAGAGGGGGAGTGCTTTACTGTATCTTCCTTTGAAAAACAAGACCTACCTAAGGAAGAGGCTGGTTTGGATCGTACTCTTTCATTGATCGATACTTTTCTCTCTTCTTTGCCTGAAGAGCCCGTTGTTATGGAATTACCAATGGATGTAACAACAGATTATACTTCTTTTTTATTGCATGAGGAAGAACATGTGTCTGATGATATACCTCAGATGAAAGGACAGAATTTGATAGACAACTTCATTGAAAAGTCGGCAGAGGAACCTTTGTTACCTCAATTAGGAATAAAAGAGGCGGCATCGGTGAAGAATAAAGTTTCTGAAGAAGAGGAGTCGGAAGATAATGAAGAGGATATGGAGGATGAAAGCTATTTTACCGAAACATTGGCCAAAATATACGTTAAACAGCAAAGATATTCTAAGGCTCTGGAAATTATTAAAAGGAAAAGAAATGGCTCTGGCCATGGGTATGGAGATGGCGACAGCCCGTTTAGGCACTATGCTGGCTTTGGCTGTTACGGTTCCTATCGCTACTTTCTTTGGTATTACTGATGATGAGGGTGTGTTCCATCCTAATATTCCTGCTCCATTGTTGCTGTGCCTTACTATGCTTTGTATTGGTACGGTAGCATTTTTTATTTATACTTTCTATGATAAGAAA
>VOFH01000822.1_pt1 | contig 54001 bp, 77 predicted proteins | sample 5384091 | NCBI WGS metagenome assembly VOFH01 (sample SAMN12384727, study PRJNA508395) | human gut metagenome | isolation source: healthy gut G | host: Homo sapiens
TCATCTGCCAAGTAAAGCATAGCAATATTAAACTTAATGCCAAGTGCCTTACATATATTTGCCAAATTATAAATAAATGCCCGACACTAACTTTAAAGGATGGATGTACACCATCATGCGCAATATCTTTATAAACAACTATCGGAAGCTGGTTCGCGACCAGACCTTCGTAGATCAGACTGATAATCTTTATCACCTCAATCTGCCTCAGGAATCCGGATTTCAAAGTACCGAAAGCGCCTATGACTTGAAAGAAATGCACCGTGTTGTAAATGCACTGCCACGCGAATATAAGATTCCATTTTCTATGCATGTATCCGGTTTCAAGTACCGTGAAATCGCAGAAAAGCTGGGATTACCCTTAGGGAACAGTAAAGAGCCGCATCTTCTTTACCCGCCAGAAACTGCAACAGGAACTGAAAGATTTCAGATAATCTGTGTTGCAGGATAAAAACAGTTATTACCCTATACAACCTAAACCAATAACGTTCAGATATGAAAAAGTGTTCATGAAGAGGTCAGAGACTACTTGCATGAGCACTTTCCGACCACCCGAAAACTATCAAAACACCACCTAAAAACTATCAATTGATAGTTTTCCCCCAAATATTGCCTGAAATCCGTCTATCAGAATAAGATAACTTTCGTAAAATTGCAAAGTCAAAAGGCAAAACAATAACTATTGAAAAGGAGAAATGATTATGAATAACAGTATTACATTCCAGAAAGAATTGATCGGGGTACAAGACGATTTATTACGTTTCGCATACAAATTAACCTCAGACCACGAAGAAGCAAATGACCTACTCCAGGAAACCTCTCTAAAGGCGTTAGATAACGAAGATAAATATGCACCTGATACGAATTTTAAAGGATGGATGTACGCCATCATGCGTAATATATTTATCAACAACTACCGCAAGGTGGTTCGCGACCAGACTTTCGTAGATCAGACAGAAAATCTCTATCATCTCAACTTACCGCAGGAATCCGGCTTTGAATGCACGGAAAGCGCATACGACTTGAAAGAGATGCATCGTATAGTAAATGCATTACCCCGTGAATATAAAATTCCATTCTCCATGCATGTATCCGGTTTCAAATACCGCGAAATTGCAGAGAAGCTGGGATTACCACTCGGAACAGTGAAAAGCCGTATCTTCTTCACCCGACAGAAGTTACAACAAGAACTGAAGGATTTTGTTTAGGAGAAAAGAAAAAAATCTGCAAAACCAATATATAGTATAAATTTTTAGTTGTGTTAGAGAGAATATGGGCAGACCGGAATAATATCCAGTCTGCCCTTTCTTTATATCCCTCGCTCCATACCCGAACCGTACCCGAACCGTACTTGCTCCGTACATTCTTCGGTCAGAAGTACCTCTGGACGGAGAAACTACGGACTTGGTACGGAGCAAGTACGGCTCGGGTACGGTATAAATAGAACGGAGTGCCTGGCTGCTTACTCATACCGCGCTCAGCATCGTTGAAGTTGCAGACCAGACAGGGTTCTCAACTTCCCGCTATTTCAGTACGGTGTTTAAGCAATACATGGGGTGTTCACCTACTCAATATAAAGACGAACACAAGTCATCCTAACGTTTTTCCAAGGAGGGTATTCGAAGATTACATTTTCTTGATTAACCTGACTCCAAATATTCTCCCAATCATCCTTTCTTTGTGAGATTTAAAAGAAATTTTCACTTTGTCCTTATTGGAAGTAGATTCAAAAGGAATATCTATTTTCATATCATAAAGATCTTCTGATTTCTGAAGTCGCATAGTAACAGATCTCAGAAGTTTATCATCTATATAAAATGTCAAAAAAGAACAAGACTCTCCATCATTACCACAACAAGTCATTATTAACTGCAGGGGAGTTTGATCTGTTACCTTCATATCAAAAGTAAACCAACCATCATTCCAGCTAAGACGGAATTTACGTCCGATAAATTCTCCAACAGCAGTATTACTTCCTTTCAGACTATGTTCTCTCTCAGGTTCCATTTCTCCTAGCTGAATAAAATCAACTGTCTGCTGTTTTTAAGACTTCCTGCTCCCGAAGATAATTTTGATATTCTTGCTTTCTCCTTTCCCAACCAGTGGAATCAAACACATCGAAATAAACAATATACCGTTCATTATAAAAAGTATAAAAAGGAGCTAATACAATGTCTGACGGTTCTCCAATATTTTGAATTTTGAACAAAAAGGCTATCCAGAGATATTCTCCTTATCCATTCCGACACAGGTTTATTATCAGTTATTAAAACCGGAATATCTTTCATCGGATCGATTCTTTTATTACCCAACTTACCTGCCAAAACCCAAGGACCGTATTTTATTGCCATTCTATTGGGATTATCAGGAGTAGGCTCCGTATAAACAGGCATATCAAAATTAATTTCAATAACATCGCCCTTCTTCCATTCTCTGGTTATTTTAAAATTAGTACCCGGAACAAGCAAGGTATTCATTTTCTTCCCATTCACTTTTATTTCTGTTTTCTCCGTCGTCCAATAAGGAATTGAAGCAACATCGAAAATTTTTCAGATTTGGATGGGGTTACTGTTATCCTGATATTCCCATCCCGTTCATAGTTTCCTTCCTGTTTCAGAGTGATTCCCTTTTCCTGCCATGTCAAAACAGATGGGATATACAGATTCACAAATATATTATTCTTCTTGTCCTTGAAATAGATAGCTTCCCCATAACGGGCATGATTCTCAAATCCGGTTCCGACGCAACATGTAAAAGTTTCAAATGCACTACTATAACCTCTTTTACTTCCAGCCACCAACGGAAGATAATAAGTAGTCATCCCTGTTTCCGGATTTTGAGAAGCCAGAATATGATTATACAGAGCCTTTTTCATAATAATCACTGTATTTGGCATCACCAGTTTCCAGAAGGAGCATTTTTGTCAGTTTCAACATATTATATGTATTACATGTTTCAGCCGTTCTATCACTCAGGCGGCTTGACAATATTCCTTTAGGTCCGAAATGTTCACCATCTCCATTTCCCCAATACAATAAGTATGATTTTCAATTACTGTTTCCAAAAGAAGTGAGATGTGATTTTATCTTTTTCATTATTGGTAAGCAGATGTCTTCTTTCCACACCTACCACTTTAGGTATCTGGGTATTCGCATGTAGCCCTGCCAAAGAATCAATCTGGCGCGAAAGAGGAGAAAGGAACTGTTGATGATCAAACCAATGGCTCATTTCAAGATACTTCATATCACCCGTGATAGAATAAACATTGACCAAAACCTCTAGCATTCCGCCATGCTCACAAGCTAATATCTTCTGCCATTGTTCATCGTCCAATCCCTTAAACTGATTGTACGCCCAGTCAGACAGATGTATCAAAACCGACTTAGCTTTCTCATTTCCCGTATAGACATGAACATCATAAAGTCCGGCAAACAATTTATGTAGAATAAACCAAGGTACTATCGCTCCATTCAGATCAAAGCCTGCTGAGTAAATTTCTCCCTCGCCAACCTGCATCCAAATACTATCTTCAACACTACCAATATACCCAGTTCCTTTTACATCCTGGCATCTTTTTAATTCATCAATAACATAGTCCGTACGTTCTTTAAACTTCTGTTCTCCCGTCGAAGCCCACATCATGGCACATGCGGACATATAATGTCCCAAGCCCCTGCCACCTCCTCTTTCTGTTTCCCAACCTCCATAATTATCCGCCTTCGGTGGTAAACCTGCATTTTTATGAAACCTATGTAATAATCGATCCGGTTCAAGACTCAACAACCATTCTGCGTCCAATGTCTGAGCATGTTTAAAAAGGGCTTGGCAGCAATCTGATTTGATTCAACTGAAAAGGTTCCAGTGCCATCCGTATATTGTGCCTATCCTTACATAAACAGTAATTTGCTGTCAAAAGAAGATATATGAGAAGAAGAAAAGCTCTCGAATGTGTCATAATACAATTAGGTTTTAAAAAGCACGAAAGTTCCGAATACGATGAAAAGTCATATAATTAGCATCATGTTGCCGGGGTGGATTTCCGGTTTTATCTCTCCAAGCCGTACGGGAGACAAAAACAATGTCTTTTCCATCAAATTGCCAGTCGACATATTGAAAGCCATACAATTCCGGTTGATCGCATGTCAGCACCGTCTCTTTGATACACCACTCCGTCAAATTATCCGAGCACATCAAAACCTGTGTGTTACGTATAGCACCACCATCCATGTTGTGCCGGTCTTTTCCAATATAAAATTGGATAACGTCCAATACTTCTTACTTTTTTATCATAGCGAATGGTGAATTTCTTGCCCGCTCCCGGAAGTTTAATGAAATCTTTCTCCGGATTAAAAGTCATAATCTTACCGTCCTCTGAAACAGAAGTCATTGCAGCCACGTCATCCGGTCCATAGGCCACACGCAGGATATCTTTGACTTCTCCCTCTCGGGTTACTACCGCATTGCCTTCCAACCATGCGGTAGCTCCTTCTTTCCACGACGAATCATATCGTATCTCGTTACTAAAATTCCACTGTCCGGCGTCCAGCAGATCGGCTTCACAGGAAATTGAAGTCATCAAAGCGGAGAAAGGTCCCCAGCCCCATTCTTGTCCCATATTGTCCATAGCACGCCAGTATTTTCCTTTATGACGAACTACTGGGACCGGAGCACAGTGATAAAAGCCACATCGGATAAGCCCGGACTTTTCATCTTTAGGTTCTGTCCAGGAGCGTCCAAAGTCCAATGACCTACGAACTACAAAATCTCCATACCCCATTGTAACCTTAGGTGATATACCTATCAGATACAACTCTTTGCCACGGTTAAATAGTGTAGCCCAAGTCAGAGATTCCAGTTTGGCGATCGGAGTCCAGGAATTACCACGATCCCCGGACCTATAGATATAAGTATCCGAAAGCTTTTTGCCAAAATAATCGTGTGAAGCAATATAAGTACCATCCGGCATGATAACAATGCTGGGTGATCCTATATATTCATGAGATATCGCCGGTGCATTATGTATTACAACTCCGGGAGGAAGTGTGTCACCTTCCTGGGTGATTCCTGCCCAACACAGGTTTGTAATCAGCAGGCAGCCGACTATCATCTTTAATGTTCTTTTCACTTTCATACCTACTCATGTTTTGCTATACGCGCATTATAGATTGCTCCTGTCCAGTTACCCGGTACGCCTTTAAAACGGATTGTTATCTTTTCCTTACCTTTCCAGAAATGCTCCGGCAACGAATATACTCCTTCAAAGAACTGATTCGGTTTATTCTGATAAAGATGTTGCCTGGCCAGTACCTTACCGTCTACATAAATATCAAATTCCAAATGAGCCGTTTCGCCTCCCCAATAGGTAACATGTAAATCTTGAGGAACATCGGGCAAAACCTTCATATCAAATTCAAACCAACCACCAATCCAGGCCGCTCTCCACTTTTTCCGGTGCGAAACACCATTACCAATACCCTCCCCACGGAAATTATGATCTCTCTCCGGTTGCATTTCACCTAAAGTAACGTAGTCAACCGTTATCTTATCCAGATCCTGCAACCGCTTCAATTCATTTTTATAGGCTTCCTGCATATCCTTCCATTCTTCAGTAGTAAACAAATCCCAGTAGACCATATAATGTTGATGATGCATCCCATAGAAAGGAATTAAAGACATATCTTTCGGTTCTCCAACCCCTTTTGTCTTAAATCGCAAAGGACTATCAGATACCTTCTCCAACCACTTGTCCACTGGCTGATTATTGGTTACTAACACCGGAATATCTTTTCCATATCAGGTTCCTCCGTTCCCAACTCACCAGCCAGCAAAACCGGTCCATAGAAAATACCCACCCGTTTTTCATTATCAGGCATAGATACAGTATAAAACTTTATTTTAAAGGTAATTTCTATTTTATCATTATCTTTCCATTCCCGCTCAATAGAAACATAGCTATTATTAGAAGCCTCAAATGAAACAGAACTTCCATTCACTTTGATACGCATGGACTCCGCCCATTCCGGATAACGTAGACGGAATATAACAGACTGTGGTTTTTCTGTTTTAACTGTCAGCACAGTTTTATCAGAAGAAGGGATATCCGTATCCTGGGTAACAATCATCTTCCGGTCCGTCAATTCAATTGCGAAGGGATGAACAGATTCACCCAAAAGGCTGGAATCACTGCCTTCAGAATAAATAAAGTCACCATACTTCACGTGATTTTCCATACCGGATCCGCTGCAACAGCAAAATGATTGAAAAGGAGACAAATAACCTTTCTTACCACCAGAAATCAAAGGCGTATAGTAAGTACATTCCATCATCCGGATTCTGAAGCCAGAATATGATTGAACACGGCTCTCTCATAATAAGCACTATACTCAGGAAGCGACTGCCAGGAAAAAATAAATGCCGCGTCAGTTTCAGCATATTATAAGTGTTGCACGTTTCTGTATTGGAAGTGCTTAAGCGTTCATTCAATTGTCCGGGGTTCCAAAATGTTCTCCATCACTATTACCTCCGTTCACATAAGAATGATTCTGTACCACCGTATGCCAAAAGAAAGAAGCAATCGCAGAATCACGCTTACTACCAGTCAATTCATACAGGCTCCGGCTCCTTTTATAATCTTAGGTACCTGCGTATTAGCATGCTTTCCTTCCAAATCATCCACTCCCACCGCTAAGGAATCCATGATAGCTTTATGATTATCGAACCGTTGAGCCAAAGCCAGGAACTTTTCATTCTTTTGTACAAGCATATAAATTAGCCAATGCCTCATTCATGCCACCAAACTCACATGCCAACACTTTCTGCATTTGTTCTTCTGTAAGATGCTGAAAGGTACCATACATCCAATTGGCCAATTTTTCGGCAACAGCCAATGCCCGCTCATTATGAGCGTATTGATAAGTATCAATCAGTCCGGCCAGAACTTTATGCATTACATACAGAGGTACCCAGCCTCCATTCAGGTCGAATCCCTGTGAATATATCTTTCCAGCCGAAAACCTCCAAAAATCCTTTTACCATCCGGTGTAGCCGCCAGATAACCATCACCATTTGCCTGTTGGCAACTATCCAGTTCATTAATAGTGTATTCTAATCTTTGCAGGAAACGTTCATCTCCCGAAGTTGCATAGTACATGGCACAAGCTGATAAATAATGCCCCAATGTCTGTCCGGCTACTCCCAGACTTTCCCATCCTTCATATTTAGGAGCTTTAGGGACTAATCCGGCTTCTGAACGGAATCCACTAAGAAAACGGTCCGGTTCCAATTCCAGCAGATAAGCAGTCTCCTTTTCCTCCGCATGTTTAAAAGGTCCCTTAGTTATAACGACCTCCCCCATTTCAAAAGGTTTTGTCGGTAAAACCGGAGTATCTACTTGTTTTGCCACTTGCTGGCAGGACAGTAACAAGCACAAAGGCACACACGCCATAAAAGTATTTTCTATTCTCATGATATTATATTTTATTTTACTACGAAGTTCATACATCGTCTCACCAACCGAACGTGCAGCACGTATCAGTTCCCAGTTGGGAGCATCATATACATTAATAAAACCAATTTGATAGTTCTCTCCATCTCCGCGTCCGATGTTACAGCCTGGTCATTGTATTGGAACCAGTGTGTACCAACCAGATAAGGATTCATCACGGCATCCTGCACATAATGTTTATACAAGTCAGCCCGGTTCTCCTGACTGCCTCCATAACGTAACCCGCCATGCAGCAGACCACGATCCAACCCTCGAAATGGAACTCACCGATTATCATCGGAAAATCACGATCCTTGGAAGGCCGAAGCGAATATGCCGAATAAGTATACCTGTTGAAACTTACAACATCACAATATTTGGCTGCGATATCTACAATCCATTGTTGCACGGCATTCCCGGCAAAGTCTCCATAATTAAACCGGCAACCCAAATACAGTTTGTGAGGCGCTTTTGCTTTTAATACTTCTTTGACAGAACGAAAATAAGCATTCGCCATATGACTTGTGAAGTCAATCAAATCATTTGTAGCCCCGGCATAGACTGAATCATTTTTCATCCAATCTTCCAAGTAGCGAACTCACTTCCCAAATAGTATTCAGTTCAGCCAAGGATGCATATTTCTCAATCAAACGATTCTTGAACACTTCCTTCGCATAAGGATATCTCCTTGTAAAGCCAAAGTAGCCAGATAAGTATTATTACCCCAACCCAGTTCATTATCAACAAAGTATCCGATGCACCATTCATCATTGGCAGCTGATGAGCCGGCAATGGTCCGTTCAAGACCTTTCCGAAATTCCGGTGAGAACGGATCTTGTATGAAATGCCCATATTGCGTATGGATTACTGCCGTATAAGGGTCTTTCTTGTACGGATCACCTCTTCATTAGACCAGTTTGCAATAGTATTAATATTCCAACTCTTTAACCGTCGGTTTGCCTTATCAATCATTTTGGTTTTATAATCAGCACCCCATTTCCGATACATATTCAGTTTCCAATAAAGAAAGCTCTTTCCTGTCGTTGCGCTCAGAAACAAACAAAAGATGAATCCACCGAAGCCGGGAGATTCAAGGGACGATAAAACTTCTCACGCCCTTTGACATTCGTCTCGTCTCCTCCACCTACGCAAGTGATGCCATGCGACCAAAACAGATATCCCTGCGGGTCAACCAACCACCATTTACCCCTGATATTTCTCTACGCGAAAATGTCCGGTAGCAGCCAATTGAGGTCCCTTTGCCCCAACCCCCATAAATATCCCAGCTTTTATTGCCCGGATAATTTTTCATATCCTGTTCCTCTCTTTTTATCCGCTTTCACTATTTCTCCGACACCAGATATCTTACCAGGATAACGACTATGAACATATTGCCCGAATTCATCCACAAATGGAAGTAAATCTTCATATTCCTTGCCTGAGTATTCTTTATAAGGAATGGTCAGCATCACATTCTTCACCACGACCTCATCTCCCCGACTGAATACGGGGAAAGTCAAGGAAAAACGATGGATAGATTCCGGACGATAACCACACCACAATCTTGTAGCACCACCGGGCAACCCATTCATTTTGGGAAACAATTCCAATTGCTGCTTTGAATATTCTTTGCGTAAAATCAGAGTTTCAATCTTTTTCGTACTCCGTGCAGGTACATACCCCGCACCTGTACTCCAATAATCGCCATCCAAATGGCACTCCACGAATAACTCATGATCTGCCAGGTTCTGGACTTCACAAACTAAATGTACAAAAGGGAGAAGTCCCAGGCCGTTTCTCCCGAAGAAAAAGTCACGCTCGCCCCTTGCCGGGTTGCCGTCCAATGCAACGTCTTGCCTCCGGAAACTTTTTCAAGTCCATACGTATCAATACTACCTTCTTTTAATAATTCGGGGAGTAGTTTTCTGTTATTCTGTCCTACTGCCCATACAGAGCAGGTGAATACTATTACGATTGATAATAAGAATGTTTTCATGGTTATGCTTTCAATATTCTGTTTTTAATCAAGTTTAGTTCAACCCATCAGGTAAGTAGAAATCAAAAGGCATTTCTATCGCTTCCCATTATTCCGTTTCTGTCTACCTTCAATTCTGCTACTTGTATCGACGAACGACGATAGATATAAGGCAACACACCGGCTTCATCAACTTTCCGGTCTCGTCGCCCCAGCCTCCCTCTTTCTCCCATCCCGGATGGGTGAAATAAAAAGACATACGCCTTATCTCCGGTCACCACCACTCCCGGATGACTGGCACGGACATTGTCATCTTTGCGCTCCCCTCTGCTTCCCAATATAACGCTTTGCTTCTCCCACTTCTCAGCATCCTTTGAGCGGTACACTCCAAAGCCATTCCACTGGTCTATCAGCATCAGTAATATTCTTTATAATAGAACACAAAAGGCGCTTCGTGAGGAACATCACCAATCGTAATGCCCGGTACGTTCGTCAATGATACAAATCGTCGCTTACAGCTTCCACCGTATAGCCTATACGCGAATTCTTATACCACATCCCCATTTTCCATCCGGTTTCTTATAAACCGTGGCATCCAGCAACGGGTCTGCATCGGCCAAAGGTATCAATCCGCAGAAGTCCCAGTTCCACAAATTACGACTTGAATAATGAGCTATCTTGCCTATCCCCGACCATGACTCGTGCACTCCCCGGATATAGGTGACAAACAAATGGTATACTCCTTTATCATACACTACATGAGGAGCCCAAAACGTATTTCTTCCGCGCTCGAATTCAAGATCCAATGCACCTACATAATTCCAGTTCTTTCCGTGATCCGTGCTGACTGCCACGCCGATCCTGGTTCCATAACACCAATTGGTTCCTTGCGTAGGGACATTAGCCCGCCGGTTGGTGTAGAACATATACCATGCCTTCTCCTGTTCGTTATATATCACCATCGGAGCTGCTGCCCCGTCATGAATGGGATCTCTGAACAAAGGGGCTTTAGCGACTCTCATCTCTTCTTTAGCCGCTGATTGAGCTTTCAGATCCATATCAGTCCCCAATATCAGACCACCTACTACTATGAGTAGTAACAATAATCGTTTCATCTATATAGCGTTTTTATAATTCCTTATTGGTTCTGAAAGAGGTTGCGGGCAATCCCTCTTTATTATAAGATTAACTGCCATTGGAGTCCCACGCATGCCGCGCTGATAAAGGCTTCTTCACTGCATCGCTCCAAACCAGCACATCATTACCCTCGATAACCGCCTTTGCCGGAACATACTTACCATCCTCACCCGCAACTTCAAATGTGCGTAAATCTTTGCCGTCTTTACTCATCAGACCGCTTCCCGTACTTTTAAACTTCATGCGTATCTTGTTTCCTTCTATCCGGAATGAATCATAAACCGGACCTTGGAAGACACCCACACTATCTTTGTAAACCATCTCTTTGGCACGCAGATAAAAGGCGCTCGCCTACAGGTTTCTTGTTATTCGGATGGATATCTAAGGATCGCCTACATCTATGGAAACAGCCATCCCGACATTAGGCAATTGCAAAAAGATTCTGCCTGCGCCTCCCGGAAATACTGGCAACTGCCTCCGCTGATATTAGGCAATTGTACAAGCAGGAACGGAAGATAGCCTTGTTCAAACGTATGCGCCAATCGGTAATCATAGTTGGCTGCAACTGTTTATACAACTCCGGCTGACCGGAATTCCCTTCACCCTGATACCATAGAAACCACGGATACCATAAGGTAGCAGAGGGGCAATCTTTGTATTATACATACAAGTGATATTATTGGAGTAACCTTCCCACCGGAAGCTTCGGCTCTATCTCACCATTGTACTTCCATTGTCCTTTCAAAAGAAATGCGTACCTGGTTATCAGCAGAATGTAAATACGGATCACTAGCCTCATCACCCAAACGTCCATTTCCCCATTCGGACAACAGCCGTACGGCAATCACATTCTTACCCTTCTGGGCAGTTTGGCAGGAACACGGTAACTTCTCACACCATCCCATCTTTCACGCCCTACTTCCTCCGTTGAAGTAGTGACGTCTCCCGTCATAACTTTCCTAAATGCAGAATCAAGTCTTCACCCAGTGCCTCCTTCGAAAGTGTGACTTCTTTTCTTAGCCAAAGCAGTTGATAACCGCCCAAACCTACACGCGGAGGATATACCGGATAAGCCTCCTCTTTCCATGCCTTGTCATTAAAAGAAAGTTTATGAGCACCTTGTTTCCAGCCCCACTTGTGTAGTCTGAACAATCTTCTCACGTTCTCTATCCTTCTCAACTCCCAACTGGTGGAGAGCTGCCCAATCTTCATCACTCTTATAAATCTCTTCAATCACCCGGTTCTTAAAAGCGGGAATCGTATAAAAAACATTTCCGCACTAATCCATGCTTCGCAGATAGTACCGCTCCAGGAGGTATGAATGATCCCTACCGGTACTTTCTTTATCCAAATGCAGAGCACGTGCAAAGAAATAGGCTACTGCCGAAATCCCTTCACCGTCTCGGGGGTACATACCTTCCACTCTCCACCCGTCAAATCAGCATGAGGGTTCTGCTTACAACTTCGGGAGTACAGAACTCACGGATATCCGCATAATTGGCATCCTTAATCACTTCATCGGCAGACAAGACAGCACCAACCCTGTAATTCATATTCGACTGCCCCGATGCCAGCCATACCTCGCCAATCATTACATTCTTGAACACCTCCTTCTGTCCACCGCAACTCACACTCAATGTATAAGGACCTCCTGCCCGGCAGTGGTTCCATCTTAACCCAACCATTTACCTGTATCATCAGCAACAGTTTCATATTCTTTTCACTCATGCTGATTCGGACTGTTGCTCCGGAATCGGCCCACCCCCAGACCGGTGCATATATCCCCTGCTGAAGCACCATATTATCTGAAAAGATACGAGCTACGCGCATAGAATTGCTTTGGCTGTACGCCTTCGGGCAGACCAGTAACATCCACACGATGGAAAAGAATAAAGCTGAGCTTACACGTTTGTATACCATAATTCTATTTTTATTTATTTTACCTATCTTATCTTTAAAAGAAGTATTCGAAGAGGCACATCCTTTTACCTTAGTTCATTGACTGTACTTCCCGACTTATACAAATCCCATACTGAGACGCTTCGTTGTTTCAACAGGAGAAACTTTTTGTTTCAACAAGGTGGAACTATAGTTTTCTTCATGATGAAACCTTTGTTTCTCCTTGTTGAAACTAAAAGTTCTTCCCTGTTGAAACTGAGTGAACTCTTACTCTGATTCCTCCATACTAAAAAGCCTCTTCGAATACCACTATTTCCAACCGGGTTCTGAACAAGTTTGGGATTTTTATAGATCTCGACTGTGGAATTGGATAGAAATACATCTTGTCATCCCAAATACGATCCGCAGTCACACTATATTCGAAGAATACTTGTCACCGGCCTTACTGATAGAAACCGCTTGATTTTCGTTGTCTCCTCCCTATCTTCCATCTGCGGATATCCCGAAGCGATGATCCTACAAAAGCTAATTCAGCCATCCTTTCTTTACGCAAAGCCTGGCGGAACTCCTTTTTCGAAGATACATCCTCAGAAGTCAGTGCAGCAATCCCCCAAACCACTTCTGCCACGTACCATGTTGATCGCGTCACGGGCTGAAAGATTTAACTCATCCGTAACCCCTTCGGACCATAAGCTTCATTCATAGCTTCCGCATAAATCAGCAGTATCTCAGCATATCTGAACAAAGGCATGGAATGCTTAGCTGTAGTAGTGCTATTGGCAGTCAGGCTTACACTGATATTCACGAACTTACTCAGATAGTATCCCTGTTTTGGTTGCACCTTCCTGCGGAAGGCCGTTAAAGGCCGTTCGGAAGTACGTCAACTTGTTTGCCATAAGCCGTTTTCCCGACATGATAGAGTACGGTATATGCCAATCGGGGGGGTCTCTGTTGGCATAAGGTTCCGATTCATTCATCTCCTGCCCTTCCTTCATATCGTATGCATCAACCAGATTCTGAGTAGGACAATTGCCACTTCCCCCCTCCAGGCCGATTGGGAAATTCAATTTCTCCAGTTCGTTGGTATCACCAATTCTTTTTAATCAGAATCATTTCCGGTTCTTTATAATTATCGGCACCCAGCAGTCTGTCGAATGACACTAAAGACAAATTCCAACTTCCGGCGGCATCTATAATCTTCTTGGCAGCTTTAGCTGTTTCTATCCATTTTGCAGGGTTAGTCTCGGCATCCGGATTATTCAACGGGCTTGCAGCATATAATAAAGTTCTCGCTTTCAATGCCAATGCAAAAGATTTTAGATACACGTCCGGTTTCATTATCATAGTCTGCATTGTAGACTGCCGGCAACCTTCCATCCTCGGTAACCTCGTCACACTCTCTCACGATAAAATCAACAATAGTTTGGTAATCAACCGGAACCTGATTGTTTGCTTCTTCCTCTGTCAGGACTTTCGTTATCAACGGAATCCGGTTATAGCGCTTTACCAACTCAAAATAGTAATATGCACGCAGAGCCTTAACTTCCCATTCCAGATTTCGGTATTTACGCATCATCTTGGCATAGTCTTTCTTAAACTCAAACTCTTTCCAGTCCTTGCCCGTACCATTTTCCAGGTAGTCATTGCAAGCCCGGATGGCTTTATAGTAATGCCCCATTTATCATCTACAGTACGTATTGCACTCCAGCTTCCGTCATAAAAGCGGTGAATAGTTGAAGTGGGCCATACATACTCCGCTTCATCACAAGCTGCCGAACGCAAAGCACCGTCTACATCATTTAAGGCACCCGGAAGATAGGCATAGATGCCGGTCACAAAGTCTGTATTGGACCAAGTGGTATTGAAGAGTTTATTCTGATCGTCATCTGAATTCTCATTGTAATCCAGAAAGTCGCTGCATGAGGAGAGCAACATCACCAGAACTCCTGCTAAAAATATATGCTTTTTCATAATCTATATCTTTTTTAGTTACATTAAAAACCAACTGAGAAACCAACCTGAATAGATGCCGGAATAGGATGAGAAATACCCATTGCTTCAGGATCGCACACATCTACGTGATCGAACAGAATGAAGTCGGAAGCCCTGACATAAAGCTTTGCCGATTGCAAAGGTGTTGAGGCCAATGCCTTTTAGAGAACTTATAGTAAAGCTCGGCATGACGCAATTTCAAGAAAGATTTATTGGTCAGCCACAATGTATTGTCATTAAAGTTATTGGCATTCGTTCCTTGTGACAGTCTCGGAAACTTGGCGTTCGGTGTCTCAGGTGTCCAACGGTTATTGTAATAATATTCAGAGATAGAAGTATTGCCCGTCAAGGGACGGAACAAACTTGCCGTAGATGCAATAGCGGAATAGTTCCCGGTTCCCTGTATCAAAGCATCGATACCAATTCCTTTATATTCCACTCCAAGATTAACAGAGTAATAAATCTCAGGTATCTGGCTACTATAACCGATAGCTTTCTTGTCGAACTCATCAATAATTTTATCACCGTTCAAGTCTTTGAACTTGATATCTCCCGGCTTCACCGTGGACATATTCTGCTTCGGACTGTTGGCTATGTCCTGTTCATCCTTAAAGAAACCGATTGCCTCATAACCGAAAATCTGTCCAACAGGTCTTCCCGTAGCTTTCATCCATTCGTAAGGGGCATATTCTTCACCCATTTCTATGATCTTGTTACGGTTGAAAGTAAAATTAGCACCTGCGTTGAAACGGAAATCTTTTAATTCCTTATGATAATTCGCTCCGATTTCAATCCCTTTATTCTCTACCTTTCCGATATTCTGATAGGCATTAGTAGCACCCAGCACAGCAGAGATATCACCAGGGGTTACCAGCATATCCGTTCTCTTTTCCTTGAACAGTTCTACTGTTAAATCAACTGACTTTACAAAAGACATATCTAAACCCAGATTTGCCTTAGCAACTTTCTCATACAGCATATCCGTCGTTGGCAATCTACCTTTCTCCCAATCCGCTGGCACCATTGTATTCACCGCCCAGAATATAGCCATTAGCCCAACCATACTTACGATTCCACATCAAAGCCTCAGGCATAATATCCGTACCGGTAAGCCCCCAGGAAGCGCGCACCTTTAAAAGATCCAAGAAAGCAACATCTTTCAGGAAATTTTCATTAGAAACTATCCAGGCAGCCGAGACAGCCGGAAAATTTCCGAAACGCTGAGAAGGAGCCAGTAAATTAGAGCCATTACGCGAAAAGGCCAAGTCGGCTACGTATTTATCAGCATATACATAATGTACATGTCCCAGCATATTGATACGGTTACGGGTATTGTGCTGTCCGTTCAAGATAGTCTGCTCTCTTGAAGCCGCAAGAGTCACATTCAGTTTATGGTCGTCCCAGGTATTAGCATAATTTACTCTTCCCCATAAGTTAAAAGCGGCCCACTGGTTACCTAAAGAAGAACTGAACGAAGCGGCAGTACTCTCTCCCTTCAATGTATAATCTTCGGAAGATGAGGATTGAAACATTAGGCACTGCATAGGCATAGTTCATACCATAGTTATCCCAATACTCACAAAGTTATCATAGGCAATACGCGCATCAACCGAAAGTCCTTTTAAGAACATACCAAGGTCTTGCCTGATGGCCATATCAGCAAACAAAAGCCGTTGATGACTCCTCGCATATCCTTTGGCTGCTACTTCAGCTACCGGGTTCCGGGTCCACACGTTGCTTCCACCCCCAGTCACCATAAGGAGTCTTAACGGGAAAAGCCGCCGCCGGAGTATTATACAGCATTGACATCAGATCTCCGGTCAAAGGGTTCGGCCTGTTATGTTCGGACAACATACCACTCATCTTGAATGATAACAAGGTGGATTTAGTCAGATCTACATCTACATTGGTTCTTATGCTCAACTTCGAATACTTAAGTTGGGAGGAATACTCATCAACAATATTCTCCGGCTTAATGAAACCTTTGTAGGAGAGATAATCCACAGAAGAGAAGTATCTGACAATTTTTCCGCCACCACTCAATGTTACGAAAACATTATCCGTAGAACCTGATTTGCTCAAAACTTCATCCATCCAGTTCACATTACCATAGTGAGGATCATTATTCTTAATTCCATCCAATTGTGTCTGATCGTACATCGGACTCAAACCGTCATTCTTCATCGCTTCATTCATTGCCAATGCATAGGTATAACCATCTGCAAACTTCGGCAAGCGATTCAGCATATTAAAATGATGTTCATAATTCACACTGACATCAATCTTCTTCTTAGAACCGGTCTTGGTCGTAACCAACATGACTCCATTAGCACCACGCAAACCATATAAAAGCCGTAGCTGCCGCATCCTTTAATATCTGAACGCTCTCTATTTCTTCTTTTTGTAATCATGCTCAGATCTCTTTCAAAGCCATCTATCAGCACCAGAATAGAATTATCACGTGGAATTCAAACCGCGAATCATCGTAGTCGGTACACTTTCCCATACAGTACCGCCATTTTGCAATACAGTAAGTCCCAATCCCTTACCATACAATGCGTTCAGAGGATTGGTCGCCGCACTTTTCATGATCTCTTCTCCCGTAACTTCCGATATTGCAGCAGAAGACTCTTTTGCCTTCACCGTTACGCCATAGCCCAAATTCAGAAGTCTTTCCCCTTTAGCAACAATAGCGCTATCTTGTTGTGCATATGCGCTTAGACAAGAAAACATCAATGCACACGATAATTTATATATATTTCTCATAATCTTTTACTTCTTTAATTGTGATTTACAAGTAGCATATTACCATCCGGGATTCTGAGTTAAATATCCCTTGTTCATCTCTACAAATGGGAAGGGAGACAAATACCATTTCGGAGTGAAGAAAATGGTTCCATCCTCACCATCCTGAATAAATCTCTTCTTAATAGAAAATTTCTCATAAGAATAAGTACTATTATCTCCACGGCGTATACGGATTCCGTGCAATATCTTACGGAAGTCTTTTGCCTGTTTCCATCTGATCATATCATAGTAGCGCACTTCCTCAACACCAAACTCTCTGGCACGCTCGTCCAGAATTTCTTTACGCATCTCATCTGAGTAAGCCCCGACTTCAACCCGGCAGTCTGACACGTGCGCGTACATAGTTTACGTACTGATAGGCATCGCTCGTACGTCCCACTTCATTCAGGGCTTCCGCATAGCTCAGATAGATTTCAGGTAAACGCAAATAGGGCCATTGGTCTTGTTTACCCGCCATGTGTTCTTTATCCAAAAATGTATTTGTAAACGGCAAAGCCTGTAAATGCCGCACCATCACTGGCAAAGGTCATTGGCAGGACCCTCACGTCCACCAATCCATAACTCTGCCACATGGTCCATACCGAATTCCGCATTATTCACCAGGCAGTTTCGTACAACCGGGGATCTCTGTTCGCAAAACGGATCTTCTGCTATGTAATGGTCTTTACTTTGTCTATCCCAGAAAGAAGCATCGAACGGAGTACCATCTGCATATGGAAGAGATTCACATACTCCAGTGTAGGGTCATTGCGCCATACGAACCGTAAGACTGCAAATAGTAACAATCCGCATCCCAGTACCAAGAAACCGTGGCACGGGCACGCGTATCAATCAGCAACTCACCATTCGCCCTTCTATAATATGCATCCTGATAAGCTTGGCGGGGATTAGATGGATTCTGAACTAAATCCCAGGGATTTCCTTCCTGCTGATTACGTGTCATAAACAGGTCACAGGCATCTACCACATCATCCCACAAAGACATATCTTTACCACCGAACCAGACATGCTGTTCAGCAACTGACGGAGCAGAGGATGCTTCCGGATGATAAGGTTCGCTATCATTGAACAAAGGACTTGCACCAAACAACAAGATCTAATCTTCAGACCAAGGGCAGCAGCTGCTGTAAAGCGTCCGGCCCATTGTTCTTGTTCACCGGATTGTAAGGCCCAAGGCAATACTGCATAGGCTTGGTCACACAAATCTGTTATAAAGTTCATCGTTTCACGAGCGGTAGCACGTGGTAATTTAAAATCGTCATTCGGATCGAAAGCCTTGGTTACTAACGGAAGGCCTCCATAATTGCGGAACATATCAGCATAATGGCAAGCGATAATCATTTTTGCCTCTCCTTTTAAACGTTCTTTCTCACTATCGTCAATATTAGGAGTCTGACCGATATTCTCAATAAATAACCAGGCTTTACGAATCCCGGTCCACTGTTCCTCACCGTTAGAATAAGAATAAACGGCAGCCGAATAATCAGAGGTAGCATTGAACTGACCGGAATAGTACAGGCCACTTACGCCGTCCCAACTCAAACCACTGGTGAAACAATCTGTCAAGGCATCCACAGCCCCCATATTCATTCTATTTCCCTTCGCACTCCAGTTCAAAGGACGTCCATAATAAAGTGAAGTATAGGCGTTCCATAAGAATGCACGGGCATAATTAGCATCATTAAACACCACATCTTTATCCACATCCACGCTCGGCGCCTTTTCCAGAAAAGCATCTCCCTACCTTGAATTCATCCGCACAAGATACCAGTGCAGCGAATAATATAAGGATTAATCCATTAAATATCTTTTTCATGTCAGTCATAGTTTGAAGCTTACATTTAAACCAAAATTAATCACACGCATTACCGGATATTGCGGTACGCCACTGGACATAGATTCCGGATCTGATATTTTCAGCTTATCAAATGTCAGCAGATTATAACCGGTCATAAATACACGCATCTTTTCCATCCCTATCTTTGGCATAAACGGGAGGCGGAAGTTATAGCCGATTTCAATGTTCTTCAAACGCAGGTAACTTGCATCCTTCACCCACAACTCGGAATCCCGATAGTTATTCTTCACACCGTCAATCGTGGCACGTGGCAATTTAGCCGTAGCTGCCGTTTCCGGAGTCCAACGATCAGTAAATTGATGACTCATCAGAGACCTGTCGTAAGTTTCTCCAAGAGGTTTACGGAAAGTTTCTTCCAGAACACGGGATGTTTTTGTAGCTCCTACCCACAGCATACTGAAGTCAAAACCTTTATATTCAAAACCTAAAAGTAAGACCGGCATTCAGTAATGGATAACTGGGATATCCTATAGCCGTTTTATCATTATCATCAATCTTACCATCATGATTTAGATCCTCATACACTACATCTCCTTCTTTTCAGGACATAGCTATGATCCGCCACATCTTCCATACCTTCGTAGTAGAATCCCCGGACTTTTAACCCAAAAGGTTGCCCCACAGGATGACCTGTTTTCAAAGTATATGTATATTCAGAAGGAACTTCATCCTGATAAACGATCTTGTTCTTCGCATAAGAAACATTCAAGTTGGTCCAATAACGAAAACTATTGATCTTATGATTCCATTTTAAGTTCAACTCAACACCTTTGTTGGAAACAATACCCAAATTCAAAACAGGTAAGCTCATTGCATGAATAATCGGATCGGTAGATGCCTTCGCCAAAATATCCGTGCGTTTTTCATAAAAGTAATCGATACTACCACTCAGCTTCTGATTAAACAAAGAAAAGTCAATACCATAATTCTGCTTGGCAGATTTCTCCCAACTCAATCCGGAGTTACCGAAGCTCTTTTCGTAAGCACCCGGAGACCAACTTGTACCCGTACCAAATTGATAACCGCTTCCTATAAAGTAACTGTTAGGCAAATACAAGAACCTATCCATAAAACCGGTTCCATACGGATGGTATCTATCATTACCTACAATACCATAAGAAGCACGTATCTTCAAGAAATTAACTACTGGATTATCTTTCAGAAATTCTTCCTGAGTAAGTACCCATCCCCGGAAACTGCCGGGAAGAAACCATAACGATTGTCTGGAGCAAAGTTCTCAGAACCATTATAACCCACATTGCCTTCAATCAGGTATTTATTATCATAATCATACGTGACACGACCTACCAAACCAACATACCCTCTTGGAATACCGGGGTAATCACTGTCAGGATAATAGGTTTTGCTTTTGGTTATAAAGGGCCAATGCAGAAAGATGATGCAGACCAACATCAAGTTTCAAGACAAAACTGGCCTCAGCATACCAGTCACGCGACTTACCAAAACTTCCGGCATAGCTGATCAGACCGGCTTCACCGTCCTGAATATACACAACTTCATTGGGATCGGAACCTGCCGGATGCTCCATCCATGTTACATCTTTTCTATACCACGGCTGATAACTCTCTATAGAAGTAGCACGCTCTTTGGTGTGATCATATCCGCTATTGTAGGCTACCTTTATCTTAAACTGCAATCCTTTGGTGACGAAATCAGTTTTTGTGTTAGAGCCAAGTCCAGATTGACAACATTGGTCGTCTTAGAACCGTAACCACGTCCATAAATATTCCCCAAACCGTCAGACAATCCTACCGGCAGATATTGGCTATTACCCTTGATCCATTTCCCATCAACAATGCCAGGACCGGAGAAAGGTGTAGCCAATAAATTCTGCGGAACAACTGATTTATATCATCACCCGAACGGGGGAAAGTTTCTTTTCTCCACGCGACCTCCCATATTGATAGCCACAAGTGTTGTTTTTGTAAAATCAATATCCAGGTTTGCACGGTAGTTATAACGGTTGAAATTGAAGTTAGCATCGTAACGGGTATCATGGTTTTTAAAGAAACCTTTCTGATCCAGCATACCCATCGAAATGAAGTATCGAACCCTTTCCGTTCCTCCCGATATATTCACATTTCCCTGAGTCTGAGGCGCCGACGACTTAAAAACAACAGCTCCATCAGTCCGTATCCGGATATATGATAGGATTAGAATGTGTACGGAAAGCCTCTACTTCAGGAGTAAACTTGGGATCTTTGCCATCATTCGTATAAGCTTCATTCAAAAATGTGGCATAATCATAGCTATTCACAAATTCCGGCATCCGCGTCGGAGTCTGGATACCATAAGAAAAAAGCGTTAATCTTAGCTTTACCCTCTTTTCCTCGTTTAGTAGTAACAATGATTACACCATTAGCGCCACGTACACCGAATACAGCCGTTGAAGAAGCATCTTTCAAAATCGTAATATTTTCCACTTCATTAGGATCAATCTGGAAAAAGCTGCGCTCTACCCCATCAACCAGATATAGAGGCTTAGCATTCATTGTGTTCAACGTACTGATACCGCGAATAAAAACATCCGGGTCATCGCCACCGGGCTGTCCTGATGACTGTATGGAAGAAACTCCCGAAAGTACACCTGACAACATATTACCAATACTCGCCGTAGGTACTTTCAACAATTCATCTGTATTCACAGAACTAATAGAACCGGTCAAAGTTACTTTCTTCTGAGCGCCATAGGCCACTACTTGAACTTCCTCTAATAATGTATTAGAAGATTTCAATACAATATCAAAAGTTCCTTTACCTTTCATCGGGATTTCCTGAGTTTCCATGCCTACAAAAAGACACCACTAACACTCCATTCAAATCATCAGCCCGAAAAGAAAAATGCCCGTCAATATCCGTAATAGTTCCTAATGTAGTTCCCTTAACAAGGACTCCTGCTCCAATCACCGGCTCACCTGTATCATCTTTCACCCCCGAAACTGTTGCAGTTTGGGCGAAAGTAGCAGCAGTCGAACAAATACATAATAATCCTACTATTAGTTTCCGGACCAACCAGAATGTAACAGTCTGATTCATCTTTTCTAAATGCTTTTCATGTCCCATACTCTTACTATTAAATTAAAATTAAAAGGTTACTATTTACATTTGTTGCAACAGCACAAAAGTGAATAAAAAACGAGTGACTACTGTCGTGAATTCATTCATTCAAGTCGAAAATTCCTTCACCATACACTTTATGCAACGATTGAACGATCTCTTAGACTTTATTGACTGATTTTTCTACCTGTTTATTTTATATTTGTTTCTACCCTTAAAAACCGACATAATTACTCATTTTTTATATATGATATTTAGTTTAATTTGGTATTTTTCGAATACCACACAATATTATGAATATATGGAAAACATTCAGAAAGTATCTTTGCTATTTATACTCTCCCTGCTAATATCGTCCTTCCAGAACATACAGGGGAAAGGAACATAAGATTGAATTCAAAAGTCTCCCTCCTTATATTAATATCCCTACCGACGTTCAACAGATCTATCAGGACAGGGATGGTTTTATCTGGTTTGCAACCCTGCAACGGGGTATGCCGCTTCGATGGTTACGAACTTGAAATCATCAAGTCGAACCTCTATACTCCCGGAGCCTTATCCAGCAATGACATTCTTGCCATACAAGAAGACTACCAACACCGATTATGGATAGGTACCAGCTATGGTTTAAACATGCTTGACAAGAAAAGCGGAAAGATTCAAAAAGAATTTGGGGTTCTGAACAACGAGCGAGTCCAGTCTATACTGATAACTAAAGATAATACAATTTGGTTAGGCACCGGTAGTTCTCTATATAAAAGCAACAATGATCCCTGAGCAGTCCAATACATCTGTAAGTTTCACCAAAGTCAGATCCATGGATGTGAAATCTCTTGTAGAAGCCCCCAATAACCAAATATGGATAGGAACCTGGGTGATGGGCTATATCGCTATATTACCGCTACAGACAGCTTAGTATCCTACCCTGCTATTAATCCTTTGAATTCCGCTTACTTTCTATTCCAGGATAGCAAAGAACAAATCTGGATCGGGACTTGGGGATATGGCTTATACAAGCTTCATCATCCATATGATCAGGAAAAAGCTTATTTTGAGAAGTTCGCACATGAAGAAGGCAACAGCAATAGTTTAATACATAATTTAATTTACTCCATCTCCGAAGATTCAGTACCGGGAACCTATGGATAGGAACCCTGGAAGGTTTAAGTTGCTTTAACGGAAAGGATTTTTCTCAACTACACACCAAATATTCCTTCCAATGGGTTTGCCATACAATGAAATTATTAGTATTTTCAGAGACCGAACCGGAACAATGTGGCTAGGATTTCTTGGCGGAAGAGTTTACTGGGTACGACCACAAAATTTGCAATTCAACCTTCACTCAACTTTCCCATGCATCTGTCGGAACAGCCTGTAGCAATATCCAAGGCCTGACAGTATACAAAAACGATCTGTGGATTGGATTAGAGAAACATAGTTTCATTATTCACGACCGCACCACAAACTCTAATAGTAAAGAGAAAAAGCATTTAATCCTTCCATACTTCAATCAGAATATACTTATTATTCTTTTTAAAACCTCGACACAAAAATGAACTATGGTTGGGTAGTTATGGTAATGGGTCTACATATATCACCCTGAAGAAAGTGGCAAGCCGCTATCAAATATGCGTTCACCTGAAATTCCTCATTTTCCAAACTTTATATATTGTATGTTTGAGGACAATCGGCAAAATGTATATTTAGGCTCCACCACAGGATTAAGTATCCTGACGAAGGAAGGGAAATTCTATCACTACAACAATTTACTTTCTCCTCAAGGGCAATACTCACATAGCGTATATTCCATCGCCCAGGACAGTCTCAACAATATCTGGATAGGAACAGATCATAGCGGCATATTTCGCATAAATCCAACTCAAGACCTCAGTAATTGCACATTCAGTTCTTACTCTATCAATAATAACAAAATAAATTCCAATGAAATACAATGCATATTTGTGAATAAAGAAGGAAATATCCTCGCAGGAACAGATGGAGGAGGATTGAATTTATATGATCCTCATCTGGATTCTTTTATTTCAATCCATACCCAATATAATATTCGGGAGACATGATATGCAGCATCCTGGAAGACAAGCAACAAAATCTATGGATGGGAAGTAATGTCGGATTAATTAAATTAAATCTGAAAGATTCTATTGAAAGCAAATGCCGTCTCTATACCACTTCAGACGGTTTACAAGACAATAAATTTGCACGGGGAGCGGCATGCCAAGCAGAAGACGGAGAAATGTTCTTTGAGGGCCCCAGGGATATAATTCCTTTTATCCGGAAAAGTTAACGGCTGATGAGTTACAGCCAGACATATTCATAACTGATATACAGGTACAAAACAAATCAGTGAAAGACCTCCCAGCTAAAGATAAATTAAACATAATGTCTGATCTGGCACCCGGATATGCTCAGACCCTTCACTTAAATTACAAACAAAATGATGTTACCTGTAAACTATCTGTTTTGAATTTTTACAATCCGGAGAAAAATGAATATGCTTATAGATTGGATGGTTTAGACCATACATGGCAATACACCACTGACAGAAGCAACATTATCTCTTATAGCAATCTGGAAAGCGGAACCTATACGCTATATATAAAAGGGACGAATGGGAATGGAAAATGGAGTAAAGTAGAAAAAGCATTAACCATCATCATTACCCCTCCCTGGTGGAGTAGTATGGGCTTTATAGCCTATGCTATCTTCTTAATAGCAGTTATTGCCTATACCATACATTTTATCAGGAAAAGAATAAGATTGAAAAATACACTCCGCATAAAAGAAGTAGAGCAAAGGAAACAAGAAGAACTGAACCGTGCTAAACTACAATTCTTTACCAATATCACGCACGAGCTTCTTACTCCGCTGACTATTATTTCAGTCACATTGAATGAGATAAAAGTATCGCTCCTCAAATAAGCGATTATTATTCTATTATGGACAATAATATCAATCGCTTAAAACGATTGCTGCAACAAATTCTGGAATTCAGAAAAGCAGAATCGGGCAACCTGAAACTTAAAGTATCTCAAGGCAACATTGCTTCCTTCATCCGAAAAAGCGTCGATAGTTTTCTGCCTCTGCTCAGGAATAAGAAAATGCAACTCGACATGTCAATCGAACAAGAAGAAATCATCGGATACTTCGACCCTGACAAAGTCGACAAGATTCTCTATAATCTTTTATCCAATGCTTTCAAATATAACAGAGAAGGAAAACAATACGCGTCAATGTGTCTTATGGCTCTTCAAAAAGAGAAATTATTATATCTGTTAGCGACAACGGAGAAGGGATCTCCAAAGAGAATCTTTCTAAACTGTTTAATCGCTTTTATGAAGGAGATTATCGCAAGTATCATACTACAGGACATGGAATAGGTCTGTCTTTAACCAAAGAACTTGCAGTGTTACATCATGGTAAAATTGAAGTTGAAAGCCAGATCAATGAGGGAACGACATTTCGTGTCACCCTGCCCATTATTGAAAGGAGTTTACTGAAGAAGAAATAGACAGAAGTATTCTTCCCTTACCCGAAACGGTATCAGATTCCTCTCTGTGATATCTTCTCTGAACAAAGAAGAAACCATAGAAATCACAGAAAAAATTGATAAGAAAAAGCTGCTATTAGTAGAAGACAATGAAGAGTTATTAAAAGTCATGGCCGATTCATTGTCCCGTGAATACCACATCATCAAAGCCACCAATGGTAAAGAAGCCATTGAACAATTAGAAAAACAAAAGATATCGTAGTAGTCATATCGGATGTGATGATGCCTGTCATGAATGGTATCGAACTTTGTCATTATATGAAGAAGCAAGATGAATGGCTACATATTCCAATCATCCTGCTGACGGCTAAAAGCAGTGAGTCAGATATCATTGAAGGATATGAAGCCGGGGCAGACGATTACATAACCAAACCGTTTCAACTGACATTGCTACTGGTTAAGATAAAGAGCCTGCTTAAAAACAAAGAAAACCTACTCAAAAATTATTCCAATATCATTGCTTTTGAAATGCAAAGCCCAATATAGACTCCGCGGACAAGGAGTTCTTACAACAAGCTATCAATTGTGTATATGAGCACTTGGATGACATCAAATTCGATCAACAAACATTTGCAGATGCTATGCGAGTGAGCAAATCAACTTTATACAGAAAGTTAAAGAGCCTGTCGAATGAAGGTCCCTCTGTTTTCATTTCTGATATACGCTTACAAACAGCTTATAAGATTCTTTCTGATAACCCCAGTATGCGTATTTCCGATTTGGCTTATACTGTAGGATATAATGATCCTAAATATTTTAGCAGTTGCTTCAAAAAGAAGTTCAAAGTATTGCCCAGAGATATATCACAAGAATGATGCTATTCAGGCAATGTAACAGGGAATATATCACTATCTCTGTGTTCCCTGCTTAATAATCTCTTTCATCTGCTTCACAATATCAGGATGGGCAGCTGCAATATTATGATCTTCATGCACATCATTTGAGAGATCATACAGATAAGGTGTCCCTTTCTTTACCAATAATTTCCAGTCTCCCATACGGACACCAATCTGATCTGTTTCATGGAACTCCCAATAAAGAAAATCATGTTTTTGCTGCTTGCCATCATCCCCAACAAGGTCGAAGCAAAAGAAATACCGTCGAAGCAGTCATTCTTTATCTTCTTATTTATGTACTTCTTCGGAAATGCTTTATCCCCCATCAACTCACAAAATGTAGGCATCACATCGTAGAAAGCCAATTGGTGATCATTGACCATGCCTGCTGATACACGCCCTGGCCAACGCACAATAAAGGGGATTCGTATACCACCCTCATGGCATTGCCGTTTCAGACCACGCAGCTTACCATCCCGTCCGAAAAAATTCGGGATCCGCTCCACCCTCTTCGTGAGGGCCGTTATCACTGCTAAAGATAACGATCGTATTATCATCAAGACCTTTCTCTTTCAGCTTCCTCAAGACTTCGCCTACATAACTGTCGAGACGGGTAATCATACCGGCAAACTCAGCATGGGTATGTTCCACGGCATTATAACGCGAACCTTCGAACCTCCCCAGGTTTTATCTCTGAAAAATGCTTTTGTATCCTTTAAGAATGGAGTCATTGGGCTGTGCCAATTCCGCATGTGGAAGCGTATAAGTGAAGAAGCCATAAAAGGTTGTTTGCCATCCTGCTTATCAATCCACTCCATGGCTTTCTGATGAATCAAATCGGCAGAATATTGCGAACGCTTTTTGTAATCATCACCAAACATGGGATAATTGATGTTGTCTTCCATTACAATACGTACGACTCCGGTATCTCCTTCCTCTTTACTGTATCTGTTCAGGAAATTGGGATAGTACAAATGTGCCTGAAACTGACATATATAACCGTAAAATTCATCTACACCCCGTTTATCCGGTGTGGAGCAGGAACCTTCATAGCCGCCCGCCCATTTACCGAAAACTCCTGTAATATAGCCGTTCTTCTTCATGACTTCGGGCAGAATAATGTGGTCTTCATCATACGGTTCCTGTCCTACGACAGAGAAATCTTTATTGATGCCGTATGCCACAGCAGGAACATTTTTTCCAATATTCTTTATTACCACGCACATGAGTATGCCCAGTGTGCTGCCCGGTCATCAAAGAAGCACGGAAGGTGCACTAACCGGACTACCGGCATAAGCTTGGGTAAACAACATACCTTCCTGCGCCATACGGTCGAGGTTGGGCGTCTGGATATATTTCTGCCCGTAACACCCCAAGTCGCCATAGCCCATATCATCGCAGAGAATGAAAATGATATTAGGCTTGGATGAATTATTTGCCGCATTGCTGTATAAAGAAATAGCGATCAACAATCCTGTCCCCAAAGTTACTTTTATAGATTTCATATCATTGTTTTTTCTATTTCACTGGGACGGTTCATTCATTTCTTCTCTCCGAAATCCTCCTGTTGTTGCTCCACTTCTTTCAGTTTCTGCATATTCTGTTCTTTCTGCAACCGTTCCTGTTCTAACTCAGCAGCCGATTTTACTGTTGTTCCTCCCAACCCGGTAGCAGAAGCGCTTGAAATAAGCACCGCCTCTTTTTCTGAATATAGTAATGGATGCTCTGTCAGCACACTTTCCAACTCCAAAACATCACTGGTGGGCATCTGCGAACCTTCAAACAACACACTGGCTATCACCTTTATCTTGCCCGGTTTCAAGGTCGACTGTATCAGTACCGGAGCAGTGCCCCACTTTACAGGTGCGGGATTTGCCAATATAGAAGCATCTCCCAGAAGGCGTCCTTCGCCTTCTACATGGAACACCGGCGAAGGCATTCCGGGACGATTCTTGTCTTTCTTATAAGTATAAGTCTTTCCACCCTTGTTGAACGTGAGACGAACCTCGTCACAATTGGAATAGACCGTTACATCCTTGCCGGAGAAAGGCGTCATCTCATGGGCGATATACACCATCGGCCCGCTTCCGGCATTCCGGTCATTCTTGACTGCCGGACGTTGCGCCATAAACATATAATATGAATATTTCGGCTGGCGGAAGACATCCATCAAACCACCATAGAAAGGATCAGGATGGTAACCGCGCTGATGGTCGAACGAATGCCAAAGACAACCGCCGACATGCTGCGGAGACTGCTTATGAAGAACATCGTAGCTGGTCACCGGATAATAAGGGCAGGCATAATGCTGTGCCTGTACGCGCATCGGCTGTTCTCCCCAGTTACGGGCTACACGACTCGGCGAATTGTGTGAGCTCCAATCATCCACATTGTCGCCCCATTCGCGGGTAAAGTAGGTCTTCGTCGGATCGATCTCTTTCGAAGCATCCTGCATATTGGCGGGATGGGCAAAATAGACCGGGAAATTCTCATGCCCGCGTGCTTCGCTGTCACTTCCGCTATAACAATAAGGATACGGATATTCGGCATCCACGATATCACGGGTGTTCTTGGCGAAATCAGCCGGATACCAAGTCTCGTTCAGGATCGGTTCCCACAGCCAGACCGAAGGATGGTTGCGGTCGCGGCGCACGACATTGCGGATATCGCTATACACACGCTGTGCAAATTCGGGCGCGTCATTCCAGAACTGCCAGCCGGGCGTATTGACGATCACGAACAAGCCCAACTCATCGCAGGCGTCCATAAAAGCCGGATCTTGCGGACAGTGAGCATTACGGATGATCTCCATCCCGACATCTTTCAGTTTCCTGGCATCCCGCCAATGAATACTATTTGCGACAGCGTTTCCGACAACCGCAAAATCCTGGTGGCGGTTAGCTCCGATCAACGGTTTGCCGTACGGTCTGCCATTCAGGTAGAAGCCGTCTTTCCCTTTAAACTCAATGCTGCGGATTCCGATACGGCGGCGGTAACCGTCGATCACATTTCCTTCCTTATCAAGTACCCGCACCAGCAAGTTATACAAGGTCGGTGTCGAAGGGGTCCAAAGCATCGGCTGCTTCACCGGCATCCGGTCGGAAACAGTAGTTGCCCTACCCGCCTTCACCTGTATCTTGTCACTCAGCCGGGCGACTTCGGTGCCATCCGGCTGCAACAGCATATATTCCACCCGGCCGGAAAAAGGGTTCTTCGTAGCATTGCGCACATGTATCTTTAACTGAACTTCCGCCAAAGCATCCGAAACCTTTCCGAAAGCGACGAACAAGCCGCCTCCTGCTACCTCGTTTTCATAATTTGGATCGGTGATAAACACATTGTTATGCGCGATCAACCAGCAATCCCGGTAGATGCCGCCGAAATAGGTATAATCCAACACGTCCTGCGCCTTTCCGGGAGGATAGGAAGGATCGTCGCTGTTATCCGCCCAGACGGCAATCACATTATCGCCATTCCAATCCAGTACATCCGTCACATCGGCTATGACAGGCAGGTAACCGCCGAAATGCTCCGTCAACAGTTTGCCGTTCACGAACACCTTATCTTTTGCCCATAATGGCCTCGAAATGCAGAAAAAGTTTCTTCCCTTTCAGAGCGGCATTCCATCTACCAATACATCAAATACCCTTGCACCTTCATCCGTATTGATGAACTGCATGTAGAGACTTTGAGGTACATCCGGCAACACCGCCATCTGGTACATAAAGTAACCGCCATTGGAAGCATGCCTCCATGAACGACCATATGCTTCACCCCAATCCATATTCACACCCGCCAGTTTATGATCGCTCTCCGAAAGTGGCGACTGAATCAGTACATGGTCTACCGTATTCGCTTGCAACATCTCATTTTCCTGAATAGTCTTCTTTTCCTGTTCATAAACAGCCTGATAATCTTTCATCTGTTTATAAAGCGGGAAATAGATGGCATAGCGGTTGAAATGAATTCTATTGAAAGGAATCAACTCAAAAGTAGTGGAAGCTACCTCCGATGAACATTCAAACACTAATTCCTTATCCGTTTTTCTGGAAACTGCTTTCTTTATTTTATCTAAAGAACCTATTAACGCAGGAGCTGTCAGCATTGGAATTTCTAAAGTGGCAACCGTTCTTTTCGGGAATCTGAAACTATAGGCTTCTTCCAGTCCATTATTGTCGACTTTGCTGCCAGGACTATGGGACCATAGAGAAATGCAGCATATTTATCACTACCTTTCAGATATTCTACTGTAACCTGGGGAGTTAATTCCACCTCTACTTTGTCTCCATTGCTCCACGAGCGGTCCAACTGTACATAACCTTCAGTATTCGGAGCTAACTGCATCTTCTTGCCATTCACCCATACGGTCATCTTCTTCGCAGTCGACCAATGAGGCTTGCGGATATTCAAAGTGAAATGAACGCCAGCAGCCGTATTGATTACAAAACCCACCCTTATTATTATCAGGGAAGTCCGTGTTCTGTACCAGTTTCACACCTTTATCTTTCCAGCTCAGCTCGGAAGGCATAAAGAGGTTGACATACAACTCGGAACCTTGATGCGCATATATCATCTTTCCAAACTTTGCAGGAGCCTCCATACCTGTACCGGTACAGCACCAAAAACTATGATGCTGGGTTCCATATATCCGGTAATGTGCCGGACGCATAGAAGTATAGTAAGTACACATTCCTTCATGAGGATCATAATTAGCCAGGATATGATTATACAATACCCGTTCGTAATAATCCACCATCTTCATTCTTCCGTAATCCTGATACAAGGTTTCCGTCAGCCTCATCATATTCACGGAATTACAAGACTCCGGTCCTCCGTCACTTGGCACTCTCTTTTCAAACTGATCTACCGGGAAGAAGTGCTCTCCCGTACTGTTTCCACCAATCACCCAGGTATGCTTGTCTACCACAGTTTCCCAGAAAACTGTGCCGCCCGGGTATACTTATCTTCCTGGGTATAGTTGTATACCTTCTCGAAACCCGTGAACTTAGGAATTTGCGTATTGGCATGCCAACCGTTCAATACATCCCGTTCCTCGGCTGCGGGAATAAGCATGTCTTCATCATTCAGAAGTTTAGCCCATTTTCAGATACTTCTCATCGCCTGTAATCTCATATACAGTGATATACGACTCATTGATAGAACCATGTTCACATACCAGTAACTCCTGAATCTGTTCATAACTCAGTTTATCCAGAACCTGATATCCAAACCAGTCAGCCATCTTCACCAGTACATCTTTTTGCTTGAGGGAGATCACAACTCAGATAGGCATTATACAACCCTAACATGATTTTATTCATGATGTATACAGGTTCCCATACCCCGTTGATTGTCGGATTGTTGGTAGTGAACTTTCCACTCACTACTTCTTCAAAGATGCGTCGCCCGTTGATAGTTGCCAACAGATAGCCATCTCCCTGGGCATCCTGACACTCTTTCAGTCCGCGAACCATCTTTTCAATCTTTCTCTTCAGTGCCTCATCTCCCGTAGCTTCATACATCATTGACATGGAAGACAACGAGAAGCCCATAATATGCCCGGCCAGGGCCACCACCCCAGACATCTTCGGACTCCCAGAAAGGATAAGCAGGTGCATCAGGAGCAAGACCTGCCTCCCGCCGGAACCAGGATAACAGACGTTCCGGCTCCAATGATAGTAGATAAGCATGATCCAGTTCCTGAATATCTTTAAACTGACTATCGCCAAGTCTCACGTCCGTAAGCGGAAACAAAAGTCCGTTGTGTGGGTTGCACAGGGTTCACCACTATTTTAGTATCTGCAGCTTCGGCAGTTGTGTAGGCACTTAGCAAAAGTACCTACCAGCAAACAAGTTATATATTTCATCCGTTCTGTTTTATGTATAAAATTTACCAACCATGATTCTGAATCAGGTTCTTATTCTTATCGATCTCAGTCTGTGGAATCGGGAACAGGTAATGCTTATCCTCAAATACACGTTTCATCAGTTTCGAGCGTTTGTAAAATACGGATAAACCCACTTGCTTCGACTCGGAAGGAACATTCAGATTCAATCCTGATTGCTGTGCAGCCTTTTCCAATTCTTGTATAACAGGAAGTGAATTCATGCCCGTAACATTCGCACCATCCACCTTTTTAGCTATCATCCAGCGACGTACATCATAGAAACGATTGTTCTCATAGAATAACTCTACCCGACGTTCGTTTCTGATTCTCTTACGCATTCCCACCTGGGTTTATCCTCTTCAGTGATGGGAAGTGAAGGTATACCTACCCTGTTTCTCACTGCATTGATAGCACTATATACTTTGTCATCCGGTCTATCAAGTATTCATTCCAAGCTTCGGCACAATTCAAATATTGTTCAGCCAAACGGAACAATGGATAATGATGGCTTGTACGCCATGACATTTTCAAATTAATATTAGGATCCATCCATTTACGAATACCATATCCTGTTTCACAACTCTTTCCTACCAGCTTCTTATTCCCTCAAAGAAGTCATCACTATTATTCAGCCAATAAGCATAGTATAGCGGACGATTGACAAATTCCGACTTCAATAAGTTCCCTGGAATAATATGGAGGCATAAAAACGCGGATCACGATCCTTATACATATTAGATATATTCTCAACATGTTTCATCGTTTTCCGTCATGCAATTCACCTGACCAGAAACCTGTTTCCGTATATCCGGACTCCGGATTTATCTGAGGATTACCATTTGCATCATAAATCACACAACCATCGTCATCCATCTTGAAAGGGAAATAACCGTCTTTGGTTTCATATGCATCCACCATCTCCTGCAAAACAGAGAACTTACCATAACCACCGTAATCACCGGCATTGGAGGTACATTCCTGATCAATCGTCATATCCGTACCCAGCAATCCCGGAAGAATGATTTCCTTGGAATGTGTGTTATCATAGAAGAGTTTCGCATAATTATCCACCGGATTGGAAGGATTGGGCTGTTCAAGAATGATACCTGCACGAGCACTCCAATCTATTACAGCTTGTGCTGCTTCCGCCGCTCTTTTCCATAACTCTTTATCGTATCCCTGAGGGAATAACTGCGTACCATCAGGATTTATCTGGTCAGCATACATCTTGTTACCATTGTACAAAGGACTTGCCATATACAGCAAGGTACGGGCTTTCAGTGCCAGACAGGCCCCTTAGTAATTCGTCCCAATTCTTGGGTAGAATAGGAATCAGGCAATCCGGCTGCAGCAATATCCAATTCAGAACAGATATAATCGACTACTTCAGTCACAGAAGCTCTCGGCAACATCGTATTCTCCACATTAGAAATGTCCACCAACTCCTTTGGCAAAGGAATAGCACCGTACTGACGGAAAAGATCGAAAAAGAAATAGGCTCTGAAGAAACGGGCTTCCTCCTTATACTGCTTCACACGATCCGAATAATATGCTATTTGTGTAGCTTTCAATTTCTACTTTATCTATATTGTCAATGAAAACAGTGGCGACGAACGAAATTGTACATAAACTTCCATTCACCCAGCGGGTTATTCGAAGCGCCCCATGCCCCGCTGTTATACAACAGTCTGGAAGCCGGAGTTTCCCAATGATCATACATCTCATCGGTAGCACCTAGCCTCACTCTTGAATCCGTCACGCCTCAAGCTCCCATGGTCCCAAATATAAGCTCCAGTAAATACGTCCCAAGGCCAGTTCCGCAGTTTTGATATCACTGAAGATTTCTTCTTCAGAGGAAACTTCTGTCGGTGCAATATCCAGATAGTCACAAGACGTTGTCAGCATGACAGAACATATAAATAATAGTATAAATTTTATCTTTTTCATATCTGTATTTCTTTAAAAGGTCAAGTTTACTCCGATATTATATATTTTCTGTTGAGGGTAGTTACCCTGAGTTATGAGGCATTTCGGATCGAAGACTTTAATCTTATCCCAAGTGATCAGATTTTCTCCTGTCAGATAGAAGCGGCAGCCTGCCATTCCCATCCGTTTGCAAACAGCTTCTGGCAACGAATAACCGATCTCAAGATTCTTCAGACGGAGGTAGTCGGAGGAACGCGTCCAGTAGGAACTTGCCTGATAATTGTTTGGATTAGAGTCAGATGTCATACGAGGATAGTCTACCTTTGCATTCTGCGCCGGAGTATTGTCCTTCGACCAGTAATTACCTTTCACATCGGCAAGGACATTGGAGAAGCGAGCAAAGGGCCAAACCAGATCACCGGAATACCAGATATATGCTCCGGCAGCTCCTGGAACAGTACACTCAGGTCAAAGCCTTTATAACTACCGCCCAATGAAAGACCGAATATCTTATCAGGTTTATCGATACGTCCCAAAAAGCCCTCATCTTCCGCATCAATCACATTGTCATTATTCAAGTCCTTATATTTGATATCACCGGGCTGCACATCACCATACATTTGTTTCGGACTGTTAGCAATATCTTCTTCCGATTCAAACAAACCGATAGCTGTCAGTCCCCACATCTCACCAATCCGACGTCCTTCGTTTTCACGCCACTCACGGCCCACATAGTCAGGTTCGGTCATATCAATGATCTTATTGCGTGCATAGAGAAATTGGCTACAGCAAAGATGCTGGCATTACGGAAAGCCTTACGATATTCCAATTCTAATTCAAAACCTTTATTATCTACAATACCTGCATTGATAAGCGGAAGGGACTCCACACCCGAGAGGTCGGGAATAGTCAAAGGAGTAGTGAGAATATTCGTACGGTGTTCGAAGAAGATGTCACCGGTGAAACGCAACTGATTATTGAACAAAGCTATATCCAAACCGACATCTATCTTCCGGGCACGTTCCCACGTTACATTCGGATTTCCGGTAGTGGCTTCCTGGGCACCTCCCAGATACCAACCATCGCGCACATAACCAAAGTTATAACCATACATATTCGGGTTCCAAGTCGTCATATACATAAAGCGGCTACCACCAATCTGGTCATTTCACTTCACCGAAAGAAGCCCTTAACTTTAACATATCGAGCCAAGATACATTATTCTTTATAAAGTTCTCTTCTGAAATTAACCAGCTACCGGACACGGCAGGAAGAAACCAAAACGCTTACCTTTCGGGAAGTTCTCGGAACCGTTATATCCCGCATTAAATTCAAAATAATACTTCTTGTCCAAATTATATGTAACACGCCCCACCAGACCTTGTCGGCGATAAGGCAAACCAGCCACCGCATTCTGAGTACCTCCACCCACACTCGGTGTATTTTGTTGTTGGTTATACAATGCCAGTAAACCTACCTGATGCCGTCCAAATTGTCTGTCATAATTCAAAGAGGCTTCTACTACGGCTGTTCTCCAACCATTGGCAATCACATCATAACCTAATGTCGTATTACCATCTCCTACGGAAGAATAAGTTCCTTTGGATAGATCCGTTTCATTTTCATCAATTGAGAATGTATAAGACTTATAAGAACGATGTCTGTTCACATTTCGCCAATTACTATTATCAAAACTTATACGTCCTTTGGCAGTCAAACCTTTCACCAGTCCCGACATATCCCAAGATAATCCACCGTAGCATTCAACGTTGTGGTATGGTGTGCCCCATAACCGGTCTGCGTAAGAAGAGCATACGGATTAGCATTTTTACCTGCAATTTCACCGATGGATCCATCCGGATTAAGCATAGGATACCACCAGGAAGGGAGTTTGTTGTATAGCTTTGAAGATAGTTCCTGCCGCCTGACCGGGAAGTTGTTATCTTGGATAATTCCTCCAAGATTCAGTTCCATCTTCAGTCTCTTAGAGAAATCCACATCCAGATTGGAACGGAAATTATAGCGTTCGGAACGTACCTGAGTATCGTAATCATTCAAGTCCGTATGCTTGTACATTCCACTTTGATTCAGAAAGGATACGGATATATAGTAACGAACGGCACCGCTACCACCCGATACATTGACATTGGCCTGAGTTTTGAATGAGGCTTTCCGCAACAACTCTTCTTGCCAGTTTACATTAGGATACAAATACTGGTAAGTAGGGGTTACTGCGATCACGGAACTTCTCAATATACTCATCCGTATATGTTGCATAATTAAGACTATCATTCTTCAGACCTTCTCTGTAAAGTTGCAAAGCATCATATGATTCCAGATATTCCGGCAATCGGGTAGGATTCAGCACTGCTTGCTGCACATTAACATTAATGCGAGGCTTACCCTCAGATCCTCTTTCGTAGTAACAATCACAACTCCATTCGCACCACGCACTCCATATACGGCTGTGGAAGAAGCATCTTTCAGGATAGAAATACTTTCTATTTCATTCGGGTCGATATCACCAAAAGCGCGTTCAATGCCATCTACAATAACTAACGGATTGAAGCAGTCTGATAGGTTCCTTGACCACGTACCCAGATGGTAGCACCGTCATAACCCGGTTCTCCCGAGTACTGAATAGCAGTAACACCGGTCAACTTACCTGCCAATGAATTAGATATATTGGCAACAGGAGATTGAGTTAGTTCTTTGGTACTGACAGCAGATACAGCACCCGTTACCGTCACTTTTTCTGAGTACCATAACCAACTACTACAACTTCATCCAGCATTTCATTGGATTCCTGCATCACAACATTCAATACAGACTGATTTTTCAACTGGATTTCCTGTTTCTGATATCCTATATAAGAAAATACCAATATAGCATTATTCGAAACATTTGTAATCTCGTACTGCCCGTCAGCACCGGTAATCACCCCTGGGCAGTTCCTTTCACTGTGATAAGTACCCTATTAAGGGTTCTTTGTCGACGCCTGTCACTGTTCCCTTTATTATTTTTGTAGCTTGTGTCGTAGAAGCTACAGCAGCAAACATCGGCAAACAAAGCAAGGGGTGAATTGACAAACAACAATGTCATAATCAAACAAATCCCCCAGCAGGAATGCCATTTGTCAGGGAGCATTCCAACATCAAATACTCTTTTCTTTTCCATAAATTAGATCAATTAATAAGTATAACAATAGTGTATTATAAGAACTCATAGTATCAAATCTGTCTCATTTTCCAGAAATCCGCAGTTTGATTAACACAAATGTAGGGATTAGAAGAGAAGATTTTACATCATAATTTTGGCAAAAGACAATAAAATCCTGTCATTAATAGGGGGTACAAAAGGTTCTTGGCAAGCTTTGCAAAAGATTCTTCAACACAGAACTGTCAAAGGGGGCAGGCTGTCTTATGAATTGTAATTGCCTATATTTGTATATGGCAGAAAATGCAATCATATCAGTTTTAAGAGGCACTATACTAACTATCAAATAGAAATAGAAACAAGCATTTTCCTTTCTATACTATCAGCTTCTTGAAATTCTACGAACTCAAGGTTTGAATAAAACGAGCTATCTGGAAAAAGAAATCATATTTTGCGGGAAAGAACCTGCCTATTTACTCCAAAACAAACGGTCTATTTACCCCAAACATACAATCTAATCAGTCAAAACACACAATCTGTTTCTATAAAACAGATAATCCTTTTTCCAAGGCTACACCATTTTGCTCAAAAGGTGTAACCTTTTACCCCATTAGGTGTAGCCATGTATCATAAAGGGTATAACCATTCCGCCAACCAGAACTTATTTGTTCTGGTTGGCGGAAGCACTTGAAGCAAAGAAAACTTTCCTTTTCAATACAGTTCAGACAGATTCAAACCAAACGTGCAAGATATTAGAAATTATATAGCATTTTATCACATTATTCCCAGTCTTAGTATCTCTTCAAATCTTTGAAACGCAAAATCTTCTTGCGTTTCTTTTCACTTTTATAAATGGGACGGACGAAAGGATTCTGAAAGAGCCAAATTATCATTTTGCCATTTTGCTACTTCATTCCTACACTCTCCTATTCCTTTTGTTTTTGTGTCCGGCAACCGAATACTCCTCCGGCAATCATTCCGGGCAAAGCCTGAATCTTCACCGTCACACTTTTTCTGCCTTTCGTCAAATTAGCAGGTATGGGATAAGCCCTGTCAATCCAGGCACTATAAGTTTCCGCCCGCAGTTTTTGCTCACCAATCTTCCGGTCATTTACCAGAATCTCAAACTCCCGGTTACCACCATCCGTACTGAGATAAGTCAACACCAATTCCATCGGTCGTTCCGCATCCACCTTCATTGTATAGGAGAACCAACCGCCATCCGATGCATCCCGCCAAGTATTGGGTCCTCCGGTATGCGTATTCTTACCTTTCAGGTTATGGGCTACCTCCGAGTCAGTATGCCCGATAATAACTTTATCCGTCATACGCCCACGCTCTATCAGTTGATTCTTCAGAATTGTTTCATCCGAAGGAAACCATACGGTCATCTCACCATTTCCCCCTAAGGGAACGTGCATAATAAGGAATCAAAGTAAGGGAATCAATTACAGACTTGATGACTTTAAAGTTATCCTCAGCAACAATCCGTTCAGCCTTGCCCTTCAATACATTTACTCCACCGAACATGGCATTTTCAAAACGGGCGCAAAAGCTGTTTCCGGTTTCAGTACATAGTTAAGAACTACATTCTTATTATCGGCAAATTCAGCGCAATAAACAATCGGGCCGCGTTCCACAGCTATATGATTGACATCAGCTTCCACCAGATCATTTGCCTTACATGTATGTACCTCCATGGGTAAATTCATTTCAATGACATCACCCGGTTTCCAATCTTCCGACAGAACAGCATAGCCTTTTTTCCATTCTGTACTCTTTGGCGCGTCCATTTTACGGTTATCTCCACCGCTAGTTTATGGGTTGCCGTATAGTTATACAAATCAGAAGGAACCGGCTGATCATTCACCCATCCGGGAATACGCAGCATTACGTCGAAGTGCTTCTTGCTTTCGGGTGTCAATGTCAGTATGACTTTACCATCCCAAGGGTAATCAGTTTGTTGTGTCAGCTTAATATGCTCTCCACTGTTTAAAAACAACTTCGGCCTCATTGGCTCCGTATAAGTTGACATACATTCCTTTGGCAGAAACCGCATACACATATCCGGGAACTGAAGGAATGAAACGAGATAAATTGGAAGGACAGCAAGAGCAATCAAACCATTCGCTACGTTCGGCACCATTCTCATCACAAGTCAACAAATTCGGATAAAAGAATTTCTTGCCATCCAGACTGATGCCACTCAGCACACCATTATACAAGGAACGCTCCAGAACATCAATATATTTTGGAATTCCATGCAACATAAACATGCGCAGATTCCACATACAGTTGGCTATAGCGGCGCAAGTCTCACAGTAGGCGGTACTATTGAATTCATAGTTCTTGCCGAAAGCTTCGCCGTGACGGGTGGAACCGATACCACCGGTGATATACATTTTCTTTCCAACTACATTTTCCCAAAGCTTATCTATAGCATTCTTTATAAGGTTCTTCGTTCTTAAGTGCGGCAACATCTGTCATTGCAGAGTACATGTAAGTAGCTCTCACGGCATGGCCTACCGCCTCATCCTGTTCCAGCACCGGTTTATGATCCTGCCAGTAAGCGCCGTTGCGGAACTGGTCTTCACTACTACGGTCGTACTTATCATACTTTCCACGTGCATCCAAGAAGAACTGGGACAGATCGAGATAACGTTTATCTCCCGTTACCCGGTAGAGTTTAACCAAACCGATTTCAACTTCCTGATGTCCGGGTGCTACCGTGATTTTCCCTTCTTCCGGTCCAAAAGTCTCGCATAGCAGATTCGCACTCTTTATCGCTATATCCAGGAACGAACGTTTCCCTGTTGCCAGATAATGAGCCACCGCGGCTTCGTACATATGTCCTACATTATAGAGCTCATGACTATTATCCTGTTCATTCTCCCATCTTTCCTTACCGATCCACGGATGGTTTCCGCCACTTGTACGGACTGTATACAAGTATCCGTCCGGTTCCTGCGCGGCAGCAATCAGGGTGATAAGACTATCCACATAAGCGTCCAACGCCTTATCCTGCTTGACCGCCATCAGATAAGAAGCTCCTTCCATAATTTTATAGACATCCGAATCATCAAACGGATAAGGTGAATTGAACTCACCCTCCATCAATTTGCCTGCTACGGCAAAATTATCGATGCGATGCGTATCTTCACATTTCTGAAAGCAAAAGGAACGGTTACACTACGAATGGTTTCGATACGTGGCGCCCAAAAAGTTATCATTGAAATGCACATTGGTAAAAAGGCACATCCTTATAAAGTAATCAGACTTTTCCTGCATAGACTCACAGGAAAGGAGAGTACAGGAAGCCAAAAGGACGATCAGTGTTTTCTTCATGGTTATTCTATATTTTATGATTTATCTATAATTGTATCAGAAGTTATTTTCAATTCATACAATCCGCCCGCCCGCTTATCCTTACCGGCCCTGAATGTCACTTTCACTTTATCTTTGCCTTGTGTCCATTCCACCGGAATAGGGAATACATCGTCCACATAAGTCAAATAAAGTCTTCTGTCCAAACGGACCGTACATAGCAGGTTATCATCTACTAGGATATCAAATTGACCGGCTTCCGATTCATCCCCCAGAAACGGCAAATCAGGTTATAGGGCTTCGTTTCTTTTTTATCTATATGCAGAACGTAAGAAAACCAGCCGCCGTCTGCCATACGATATTGTCTGTTCTTTGCCCAGAAGAAATCGTGCCAGTAGATGGAGTCATTCTCTCCCCAGAGCAGATGTTTCTTTTCATTTTTTTCGTCTCCTATCTTCACTTCATCCGTCAGAGAACGAGTGCGATAGGTAAATTCATCGGGACTGTATATTTTCCAGTAGACCGTATGCCGTTGATGATGCATCCGGAAATAAGGAATCAGTTCCACATCCTGTTGCTTACCCCCATTCTTAACTGTAAAGTGCAGCGGACTTTGTGAAGAACATACAATCCAACTCTCCAGGTCAGCCAATGAGCCAACCAGCATCGGGATATTTCCGGCAGGTACCGATTCACGGCATGCCCGATTATCGGAAACACGGTCTGCCGGCATATTCTCCTTACCCAATCCACCGGCCAGCAACAACGGGCCATACATGACAGAACCAAAGTGAGGTTCATCCTTTGCATAGTCGATATATAACTTCCGGGCGAATACAAAGTGATGACGTCTCCTGTCTGCACCGGAGACAACAGACGTATATAGTTTCCTTTATGGGCTTCCGTCTTCGCTTCTTTTCCATTGATCAGAACCACCGCTTCGCCATCTACCCAGGCAGGATAACGAAACAGGAATGAACCGGTATAATCCCTTTTTTATCTAGACTGACAGAAATCGTATCCGATTCCGGGAAACGGGTATTCATTGTCAACGCCATCCCCTTTTCTCTCCAATTTAGGCGTGAGGGAATATACAGATTGACCAGTAAATCCTGTTCTGATTTAAAATAGATGGACTCAGCATACTTGGAATGATTTTCCATACCTGTATCGACACAGCACCAGAAAGAATCGAACGGAGTACTGTATTGTTTGAAGGAACCGGGCAACAGAGACGTATAATAGGTTACACATCCGGGCATATCCGGGTCCTGAGAAGCTAATATATGATTATATAAAGCATGCTCATAGTAATTCAGATATTTAAAATCTCCATCCAGCATAAACATTTGTCTGGACAATTTCAGCATATTATAGGTATTACAAGTCTCAGCCGAAGTATAATCCAGACGCTTACTTCCTCACCGGTATCCGAAACGTTCATAGCAACTATTTCCTCCGATAGCCAACGTGTGATTATTTATAATCATATCCCAGAAGTTACGGGCAGCTTTATGATAAACTTCATTAGAGGAAAATTCATATTCCCGGGCTACTCCCATAAATTTAGGTATCTGATCATTGGCATGGCGTCCAAATAGTACATCTTCTCCATTGGCTACCGGATATATTACATTAATGTGATTAAATCTCTTGGCTATCTGCAAATACTTATCATCTCCGGTTATGCTGTAGATATCGGTAAACACTTCATTCATTCCGCCTTGCTCCACACTCAGTGTACTCTGAAATAAATCGCTATTACTATTCAAAGCGATATTAGCAATGAAATCGGCCAAAGGAAGCAGGATATCTTTCGCCTGCTTGCAGCCTGCTAGACATAGGCATCCTTCAAACCTGCCAGAATCTTATGAATGCAATACCAGGAATTGCCATTCTGGTTATAATTCCAGGGTTGTCTGGTCTCATCGGGCCGGTTCAGGATAACGTTACCTTGCAGTAATTGCCGATATCCTTCCTTCGCTCCCGCACCGGAAATGAACCATCCGTCTTTGTCTGATTCTGGCATTCCTGCAATTCGCTCAGCATATAATTGAGTTTATCCAGGAACGCTTTTCTCGCCTGTAGAAGCATACATCATGGCACAAGCCGACATATAATGTCCGTAGCTACATCCTCCATGTGTTTCCCTAACCTCCATAATTAGAGCCTTTTCCTTGTAGCCCCACACCACGGCGTACATGCGGAATCAGCCTGTCTACTTCCAGCGAAAGCAAGTATTCTTTATTCAGCTCCATTGCTTTCTTGAAATAGCTGTCAGTCAACTCCACATCCGACAGGGGCAAAGGTCTTGCCACACCGGAACATGCACGCGAGGCGCTTTACGCACCTTCTCATATTCCGATGCCGGCAACTTTGTTATCCCTAAAACCAGTATACCTATAATCAATATCAATCTACAGTTCTTCATAGTATCCCGATGTTATCTCATTTATTTTATTGGGTTACGGGGAAAGCCGAAATACGCAAACGGGCGGCTCCCATCGGTATAAGCGTAATCTCTTCCAGTACTTCACTTTTGGGAGCTTCTTCCGGCAATACTCCGCACAGTCCATACTTGTCAATTCCCCAGGAAGGTACTTTCCGCCCTTTTGCCTTTATCATAAGGGGCACACTCTGAGTGGTAAAAGGATAATCATCAGAAGGCCATTCTTTTTCTTTCTACTTTCAGGCACTGTGTCAAAGTTTTATCGTCCAGCTTCAAAGCATAATTCCATGCACTCTGCGGATAAATCTCGTAAGTAGGCCATGCGTTCACGTCCGCATCCTTCTGCCATTTGGAATCCCAGATGGCTGTTTCCGCACTGTTCACTTTCCTATATTCTTCTTCTATCAACAGAGAGAAAGTCAACGGACCATAATTCACACTCGCACTATTCTGGTTTGTTTCCCAACGCTTGACGGATAATACCATCGGCAATTGTAAAGTAACCACATCACCTTCGCTCCATGTTCTGCACAAACGGATGTATTTACCCGACTCCATATCAGCATTCACCACATTCCTGACATTGACAAAGCTTTGGCACTCTTACACCAGGAAGCGGAATACGTAGATACAAAGGGAAATCCACACCTCAGAAGCTTGCAAGACAAAACGCCATATAGACTCCTCGAAAGGATAGTTCGTCTGTCTCTTTCTTTTCAGGCAACGACTATTCACCGTTTCACCCACATATGGCCTGCGTGGTACAAGGACCGTAGATAACGGCAGCCAAACCATTATCGGGAGTTGCATACATCAGGTTCTCAATATAATAAGGCCATCCCCTGCGCATGATTATGCTGGCAGCAACGACTACTGAAAGGATTCATTGCCAGAAAGGGCCTCCATTATCGATACCGGCCTATGATTCTGAGAATCACTCACTACCTGATTGGGACAGGTAATGTATCTCAATGCCTTAAAATCAGGCATCACTGCTGCCGGATAAGAATTAAATGCCACATCCTCGCAATGTTCTGCCCAGAGAGGATCACCAGTCATACAAAGCATGATTTCATGAAGCCATCTGCTCTACAAAGCCACAGGTTTCTGTTCCCTGTCGGATCTATATAAGCCAAACGGCATTCTCGTCCGCTCCAAATACCTCCCGGTACTTGCCCAAATATGCGGCGCACCAGATGGTGTACTCTATAAGAAGCTTTCAAATCTGCCGAATCACCACTAAGCATATAGTAAGTAGCCGGTTCACGAAAGCACTGTGCAATATTCACATTATGCCAATTAGGCAAATCCGATTCATTTGTCCAGTCTGCCGTATTACGGTGTATCTTCTCTGCAAGCTCCAGCAGGAATTTATCACCCGTCCGGTTGTAAAGCCAATAAACACTATACAGATTATCCCCCCCACGGCTGTTCTCCCAATAATCCTTCAGGAAATTCTCATCAGGTACCGTCATTTGCCATTTGAAATAGTTAGTCATATAAGACTGATAACCCTCTCATCACCGGAATATTCATAATAGGATTGCAGACACCAGAGCATGATCATATTTGCCCAAAGTTCCTTCGGTTCCCCTTCGTTCATTGACCGGACCAAAATATCCATCCGGTTGCTGACTTCGGATAGCCGCTTCAATCCAAGTTTGAGTTTCAGCTATCATTGTAGAAATCAGAATATATGCCATATTGCCATATCCCTTCAACCAGTAAGGAACTTCCTCCCAACCATGATCGCCACCGGAGAGTAACCATGCATTGTCTTCCTTATCCAACCATGCACTGATCTCGCCCAGTTTACCTGTCAGGCCTTCCTTCTGCAATAATAAGTACTTTTCAACCAGCCTTCCGGTTTAATATTTCCTACCGGCAGCTTAATAAAGTGCAGAGGCTTCAGTGGTAATCTGTTTCCCGTATAGCTCACATTAGCAGAGGCCGTATACGGACGGGATAAAATATTCACTTCTGTCGAGGCATTCTTTTCCGTACAGGACATAAGCACAGCCGTAGCTAAAAAGAGCCAAGCAATAAGTTCTTCATTTTTCTTTTTTCTATTAAGCATATCGTTATCTTTTAAATTATTTCTGTGACAGCAAAAAATACAGCAATACAGAAACTTTTACAGGATAAAATCCAACCTGAAAATGCAACGATTCTGTTATTCGACCTTATTTTATATTCTTAATAGCCTCCAAAACTTTTTTTCTTACCTCCATTAATTGATCCGGACTCCATTTTACCACCTTTCTATCATATGTGATTAATCCGTTGATTTCACTTTCCACATCCGTGATCTGGGTATAAACAGCAGCACACAATCCTTCCTGTTTTTTTAGTTCTTCTACTTTGCCGGCATACTCAATGAACAGTCTTTTTAAGATCTTCCGCACTATTCACCGTTGTATAATTCACTTCACTGCCTGCCCAGATATGATTATCTATTTTTCAAATTAATACCACCATATTCTCCACAAACCACAGCCCGCTGATTCACCGGATTATCATAGACAGCCGGTAGCGGATAGTGATGTTTATCAATCATATCCCCGATTTCATAATCAAACCAACCGCTGGCAGCATTTACCAGGCGACCGTTACTCTTTTCTGTACTTTTTTGACAGCCATACGTGTATAAGCCTCACGCTTATCTTCAATATCTTTCCGGTCATATTGCCCCCAGCCTTCATTAAATGCCACCCAAGTGATAATAGAAGAGTATTCTTCAAACAGTTCATGATATTATGGGCTTCACGTACAAAGTTGGTTTCCACCCAGTCGTTTCTTTGTGTATTAGTGGTCGCATTCGGAATATCCTGCCAAACCAGCATTCCCAGTTTATCACAATGATAGTACCAGCGTGCAGGCTCTACTTTCACATGTTTACGTATCATGTTGAATCCCATTTCTTTCACCATCTTTACATCATATTCCAATGCCTCATCCGAAGGAGCGGTATACAATCCATCAGGCCACCAGCCCCTGATCCAATACACCGTACTGGAACAATGGTTTATTATTTAGATAAATACATGGTTTGCCGTCTTTTTCTCTCCAATGCGATTTTACGCATACCTGCATAACTTTTCACGATATCTACAGTTTTACCGTCCTTCTGCAATTCAATCTCAACATCATATAAGAATGGGGACTCAGGACTCCACAGGCGAGGATTCTTCACCGGTATTTGCAATTCTTCGCCAAAGGAGGAAACTTTCATCTTAGTAACTTCCTTCTTATCAGCCAATACACGAATCACAGCACTCATGTCATCCGATAACGCATTAGGCATGAGCGTGATTTTCATCTGTTCATTGTCAATATCAGGTACGATCAGGAAGTCGGACAAATGGGTCTTTGCTACAGGCTCCAACCACACAGTCTGCCAAATACCTGTTACGGGAGTATACCAAATTCCATTCGGATTTAACGACTGCTTACCATGAGGCTGGCCACCAGCCCACTGGGAATCAAAGACCTTTATCACCAGCTCTTGTTGGGCAGTCTTTTGCAGGTAAGGGGTGATATTAAAGGAAAAGGCATCGTATCCGCCTTCGTGTGTACCTACACTCTTCCCATTGACATAAACTTCGCACAACCAATCCACAGCACCCAAATGCAGCAGTAATTCTTTTCCCTTATAATTCTTTGGTACAGTAAACGTTCTTCTGTACCAGTAATTCTTATCATCATTCTTCGCATCAACTTCCATTACTCCCGAAAGAGCAGACTCTACAGGAAAAGGAACCAGAATACTTTTATCAAAAACCCGTTTCTCATTATACGTATCCCCATATGTACCACGGGTAAACTCCCATATTCCATTCAGATTAATCCAATCGTTCCGCTGCATCTGCGGACGAGGGTATTCTTCAAAACATGTGCAGGATCTATCTTTTCTCCCCAGGTAGTCATGACTGCAACTTTAGCAGGTTTCCACTCCTGAGAACATACGGAGAAAAATGAGTCCAAATATCAATAGGAAAGAAGAAATCAATCTATTCATCATACTGTGTTTTAATAAAGTACTATTAGTTATTATCTCTTTTTATAATCCGTACATCAAAAATACCCCCTGCCGTACTTCCATTCTTAGCCTGGAATTTAACCGTCACAGCATTTTTGGAAGCAATACAACTATCGGGTATCTCGATATAGCGTCTATACAGTCCAGAACAGTCTGGATTAGGAGTAGAAAGATCAAGAGTCTGTATCGGTTTCCCATCAATCAGTACATCAAATACCCGGTTTCCTCCATCACTCCCAAAAAGCTGTAAACATAAAGACTGTTTCACACCGGGCAGGGCTTTCAATTCATACATAAAATAGCCTCCCTTATTTGCATCTCTCCAGTCGTATCCGTTAGAAGAAAATACCGCCTCCATTTTGTGTGCCTTTTCCGACTCTTGATTAGCCACGATCACCCGGTCGACAGTCTTGGCCTGCAGTTCAGCCTCTTCTTGCTTTTGTTGGTTCTCCAATTCATTCATTTCTTTATGTGCCTTTAAATAATCGTCTTTCCGATCATAATGACGGAAATAAACTGCATACCGACTCCAGTGAATCGTATTAAACGGAACCAGTTCCACGGGTTGGGAAACCACTTTATCAGTACATAAAAATGCAAGTTTATCCCCTTTCATACGGGTTATAGCAGATGCGATCTTCTGAACATTACCAAAGAATGCCGGTACCTTGACTACAGGATAATTTTTTCGATGCGATTGTGCTCCGTGCTGATCTGAAATCTGCTTTTTGTAACTGAGCGTCAGGAATCCGGACACCCAATACGATAGGACCATATTTCAAAGCTATATAATGGCTAGCCTGATTCAGTGGAACCGCCTCCACTTTCATCGGTAAATCAATATCCACCCGGTCTCCATCCTTCCAATGTCTATTGATAGAAATATAGCCATCGGCTCCTGCTTTCACTTTCTGACGCTTACCATTAATCATTACAGTTAGTGAGGATGTTCCCACCCAATAAGGACAGCGTACCTTCAGATCAAATTCAGAGTCTCCCGAAATAGTCAGATGAGTAGAACTTTCATCCGGGAATGAAGTCTCCTGCCGAACCTGAATATTCTCTTTCCATGAAACCACTGAAGGAATAAACATATTGACATAAAGAGCCTCATCCGTATGTGCATAGATCATCTGTCCAAACTTGGATGTCTGTTCAAACCCTGTACCTGTGCAGCACCAGAAAGAATCATACGGAGTGCCATACACCTTATAGTGGCCCGGCTTCATAGAAGTATAATAAACGCACATTCCCTGATCCGGATCATAGTTGGCGAGAATATGATTAAACAGTACATTCTCATAATAATCTACTTTTTCAACCTCACCATAATCACAGAACAACCGTTCCGTCAGACGCAACATATTCACAGAATTACAGGATTCCGGTCCACCGTTATGTTCAATTCTCCGTTCAAATTCTTCGGGAGCAAAGAAATGTTCACCTGTACTATTTCCTCCCATTACCCAAGTGTGTTTATCTACTACGGTTTTCCAAAAAGAAGCGGGCCGCCTTGGTAAACTTCTCATTTCCATCATAACGATAAACCGACTCAAAACCAGTAAACTTAGGAATCTGAGTATTTGCATGCCAACCCTGCAAAATATCCTTCCTTCAGACATCGGTACCCACATATCTTCATCATTCAGCATCTGCGCCCATTTCAGATATCTCTTTTCTCCTGTTATCTCATACACATCCACAAAAGACTCATTGATAGAGCCATGCTCACAAACCAGCAGTTTTTGAATATCTTCATGCGACAACTTATCCAGAATGGAATAACCAAACCAATCAGCCATCTTCACCAAAATATCCTTAGCCTGTGGTAAATTACAACGCATATAGACCTGATAAAGCCCAAGCATGATTTTATTCATCACATATACCGGCTCCCATGTCTTATCATGAGGTGTATCTATAAAAAGGGATTTGAAGTTTTCGAAATTACCATGTACAACGTTCTCAAAGACAGTTTCTACCATTGATAGTCGGTAAGAGATATCCATCGCCTCCCGCCTGTTGGCAAATAGCCAGTTCCTTTAATATATAATTCAATCTTTCCAGTATGGCAGCATCTCCGTAGAATCATACATCATAGAAATTCCAGACAGATAAAAAGCCCATGATATGCCCCGGCAGAGGTCCATGGCCACCCATCCATTCCGATTCCCCAAAACGGATAAGGCTGGGCCTTAGGAGTCGTCCGCCTCACGCCGGAACCACGAAAGTAACTTATCCGGTTCCAAGGAGAGTAAGTACTCATGGTTTAAGTCCATAATATGCTTAAAATCGCTATCTAACAAACGGACATCTTGCAATGAAAACAAGGATATTTTATCTCTATTTGCAGGAGATGCTTTCGTTTTGTTTTCCTGTGCACAAACACCGGAAAAGACCAAAAACAATAAAAGAGAGCAAGAACATTTTTCATAATACGAATCATTTTATAGGTGTTATTTTCGATGAGAAGTTGGTTCTGTGGGGCAAATGTAGGCCTATTGACTACAAAAAAACAAAAATATTCTTCCAGTTTACATTACTATCCGGTCAAAGTTAATATCCCATACTTTTTATGCCTGATTCCCTTCTTGCCATTCACAATTAAATATCTACATTTGTGAACAACCTTATCAATAAAACTATGCATAAGAAGCTTTTTTTTCCTGATGCTAACTTTCGTTAGTTTGTTTAGAATCATGTAAATGCTGAAAGATACTACTTCCAACATTTAGGACTAAAGAATAAATTGTCTCAAAGCTCTGTCCTTTGTATACAGCAAGACAAGAGTGGTTTTTATGTGGTTCGGCACAAAGGACGGACTAAACCGTTACGACGGCTCTAACTTCCGCACATTCAAGTACGACCATAAGAATCCCCAGTCATTAGGCAATAATGCAATCAATTCCCTCCATGAGAACAAAGATGGAAACTTATGGATAGGGACAGATAATGGCATTTATCTGTATAACCCCATCATGGAATCATTCTCCAAACTCGAAAAGAAGAGCCAGGACAGTGTTTGCATTACCCAACCCATTGTACAAATCACTGCTGACTCGCACGAAAACATATGGCTCATAGTAGAATCACAAGGCGTCTTCTACTTCGACAATGATAAGCAAGCATTATTCCATTACCCGGTTCCGATGCCCATGCTCTTAGTTCCATTTGTGTCGATCAACAGAACACGGTTTGGTTGGGTTATAAAGGAAAAGGTCTTTATTATACAAATGATACATTCAGAACATTACAATTATTCACTACTAAAGATGGAAAGAACCTCTTTGCTACTGATCACATTTTCAAAGATTCTTCCCGAGCAGCATAACACATTATATACAGGTTCCGCCAAAGGAGGACTAAAGAGTATAAATATCGTCAACCAGACTGTTACAGACCTGTTAGCCGATCCTCAGACTGAAAGTATCTTTGTCAGGACCATCTATCCCATCAATAAGGATGTACTATGGATTGGAACGGAAAGGGGGTCTATACTTATGATAAAAACACGAAAGAAAGCAGGCATTTTACTCACGATCCCAGTGACGACTATTCATTATCGGATAATGCCATTTACTCCATCTGCAAAGATAAGGAAGGAGGCATCTGGATAGGAAACTATTTTTGTGGCATTGATTATTATCCGAACCAATACGCCACATTCGAAAAGTATTACCCCATAACAGGTAAAAACAGCCTTAGCGGCAAAGTCGTACGCGAATTCTGTGAGGATGAAGAAGGTAACTTATGGATTGGTACGGAAGATGGCGGACTTAATAAATTCAATACTAAGACTAAACAGTTCACTCCACTCAATTTAAGCGGATTACACTATAATATACATGCCTTAAGTTTAGACCATAACACTCTATGGATAGGAACGTATTCCAAAGGACTATATGCACTGGATTTAAGGACTAACCACTCCAGACATTACACTATGGGAGATGCAGAGAATGAATTGAATGATAATAATATCTATTCCATGTGCCGCACCTCATCAGGAGAACTATATATAGGAACAACTACCGGATTAAATCAATACAACTACCAAAGTGATAATTTTACCCGCATTCACAAGATGGACGGCATTTTTATTTTCAGTATATTGGAAGACAGTAAAGGAAATATCTGGTTTCGCCACTTATAATTCCGGAATATTCAAGTACAACCCCAGAGATAAAAGTTGGAAGAACTATGTCTCCAGCCCTGACAATCCCATGGCCTGCCCTATAACAAAGTGATAAGCATATACGAAGACAGCAAACAACGGTTATGGTTCTCCATATTGGGACATGGCTTCTGTTCACTAAACGAAGATACGGAGACCTTTATTTCTTATGACTCTTCCCAAGGATTGGCCAATGACGTCATCTACAAAATAATTGAGGAAAAGGATGATATTCTATGGTTGACTTCAACAAAGGTCTGATACGATTCGACTTAAGTACGAAGAAATCAACCATCTATACTGACAGTAACGGTTTATTAACCAATCAATTCAACTATTGCTCCGGAATAAAAAGTAAAGATGGAACTATCTATTTCGGATGCATAAATGGCTTCATTGCTTTTTAAACCCGATCTATTCACCGAGAATACCGGCTTCCCGCCTGTTGCAATCACAGACTTTCTGCTCTTCAACAAAAGTGCCGACATTGGAAGCACCGATTCTCCTTTAGCCCAGAGTGTGACATATACTCAAAACATAGAGTTGAAATACAATCAAAATTCATTCTCATTCCGCTTTGCTGCCTTAGTATATGCATCTCCTGAAGAAAACTGCCTAAGTTACACATTGAAGGGATTCGATAAAGAATGGTATTATACATCAAAAGCGCCACAGCTACTTACACCAATCTCAAGCCCGGTACATATACATTCTGCGTAAAAGCAGCAAACGGCAAAGGGAATGGAATGACGAATACAGAGAAATCCAAATACATATTGCACCTCCTTTCTGGAAAACAGTTTGGGCTTATATTATCTATGTGATATTAGCCATCATCATTACAAGTTATACTCTCTACCGGTTCCGGAAACAAATAACTGATAAACATAAAAGGCAATTAGAAGTACTGGAATCGGAAAAGGAGAAAGAGATTTATCATGCCAAGATAGATTTCTTCACCAACATTGCCCATGAGATACGAACTCCTCTGACTCTAATAAAAGGACCGTTGGAAAACATCCTGAAAAAAGAAGAAATAAATACACACTCACTCAAAGATAATTTAAGCATCATGGAGAGAAATACCATGCGCCTGCTTGATTTGACAAATCAACTTCTTGACTTCCGCAAAACAGAAGCGCAAGGATTCCAACTCAATTTCATGATTTGCGACATATCTCAACTCATAAAAGACACCTACATACGTTTCGACCCTGCTGCAAAACAAAATGATCTGACTTTCAAGATTGGACTGCCCGAACAGAATTTCAATGCTGCCGTTGATAAGGAAGCACTGACTAAAATACTGAGCAACTTATTCAACAATGCCGTGAAGTATGCGAAATCATACATTCATGTATCCTTACATGCACCTACAGATGAGCAAAATGATTTCTTCTCGATCACAGTCAGCAACGACGGATTACCTATTCCTGTGGAAATGAAAGAAAAAATTTCGAACCTTTCGTTCAGATCAAAAATGTATCCAACGGACAAAAACCAAAACTGGAACCGGTATCGGACTTCCATTAGCCCGTTCACTGACGGAACTGCACAGAGGAAAACTATATCTAAAAGATAGTGATGACATCTGTTTCTGCATCGAACTTCCCATCAAACAGGAAAAAACCATTCTATTGCAGAAAACAGAAATAGAAAAACCTGTCAATACCCCTACCGTCATCCGCCAGCACCAAACAGATATATGCATACTGGTAGTTGAAGATGATCCTGAAATGCAAAGTTTCATTAGCTCCCAACTGGGAAATGCCTATTCTGTGATGAATGCCTCAAATGGCAAGGAAGCACTGAAAATATTGTCAGAGAATACAATTAGCCTGGTGGTGAGTGATGTTATGATGCCGGAAATGAATGGATTTGAACTATGCCGTACATTAAAAACGAATATCGAATACAGTCATATTCCTATCATCCTATTGACAGCCAAAGCTACCATTCAATCCAAGATAGAAGGCATTGAACTGGGAGCCGATGACTATATCGAAAAACCGTTTTCTACGGAGTACCTGTTAGCACGTATTGCCAACCTCCTAAGTAACCAGGAGAAATTGCGCCAGGCCTTTCACTTCATCTCCCTTTGTCAATGCCCAAACCATCGCATTGACCAAAGCAGATGAAGCCTTTTTGGAGAAATTGACTGATTATAATAAGGTGAGAAATGATACAATTTTTAGGTAATATCGAGGCTAAGGCGGATGCAAAAGGAAGAGTTTTCATCCCGGCCACCTTCCGGAAACAGCTGCAAGCCGCTTCTGAAGAAAGACTCGTGTTGCGTAAGGACGTGTATCAGGATTGCCTGGTGCTCTACCCGGAAAGTGTATGGTTTGCCACTCAAAACCAACTTCGCTGCCGACTGAATAAATGGAACGCCAAACAACAAATGATTTTCC
>VOFH01001143.1_pt1 | contig 54001 bp, 68 predicted proteins | sample 5384091 | NCBI WGS metagenome assembly VOFH01 (sample SAMN12384727, study PRJNA508395) | human gut metagenome | isolation source: healthy gut G | host: Homo sapiens
GGAGAGATCTCGGAATGCCTGAGACACTCTGGAACTGCCGCGTAAAAGAGTTCGGACCACTGATCGTATCTATCGACGCAGAGGGAAATAACTGGTTTGAGCAGCAGAAAGTTGAGTTCAACAAGAAATATCGGACACAGACCACCGATGATGCCGCTTGTCTGCGGAAGCATGGCAGAGGTCTGCGTGAAGGGGAATGATGTCACGATCGATATGAAATATATATAAGGAAGAAAAGACTGGAACACGAAGAGGATGATAGTTCATCATGCTTCGTGCACCAGTCTTTTTTCTATAAAGTCAGATCAATATTGCTGCCAAGTGTTTCGCTTAGCACAACACTGTCAGCTTTTTCTGCCATTTTCTTGGAATAACGGCTTACCTTTGTGATATATTCTGCATCATCAGCAAATAATGTTTTGACTTTGGAAACTTTGGCTGATTTTAGCAGGTTGTCATTGGCACTTAAGCTTCCATCGGAATTAACGGTGATCCCAATCCTGGACAATTCACTCGAATGTTCTTTGGAAAGTGACTTCAGATATCTGGAGTAACGGTTCAAAGAAGCGTCATCTGTTTTATTTCCGGATGACAGCGTGTTATTGTAAACTTGTATAAATGCGTTGACGCTTCCGTAAATATTGGCACTGTCTGTAGTGTCATCCTCATAATTAAAATTGCGTAACTTCTTCGCTGCACGGTGAAGCGCTGTGGCATCCGCCTGTGAAAGAGTACCGCCTGTCATCTCTTTGCGCTTGGATGAAGTGACTGCGTTACGGTTTGCTGTATAAAAATTTCTAAGATAATAACTGGCACTCAGAGATGTGCCGGTTCCTGCAACTGCTGCCATAATTCCCTCCGTGGAATAATCTCGTTACTGTTCACTCGTACCTGATTCCAGTAACATATGCTCTATCCTTAAATTCGTTATATTCATACTTCTGCTGTAATATTTATCGGCAGTAAGATAAAATTAATTAGTATAATTCCGATAAATCGTTTATAATGTGTAATATCAAAATATAGACAATTGCGAAACTCATAAAAAACTAAATTGAATTGTGAAAAATTGACAAAAGACATGAAAGACACTGGGGAGCTGCCGGTTCTTAGAAGGCAGGAACGACTGTCAGTCGTGACTGGCTTCTTAGTACCGCTGCGAGCGACACGTAGCGAGAGCGTGTCTTGAATGTTTTTGTTAATTTTGAACAATTTAAAGAAGATTATGAGGAGTTTCGCAATTGCCTAACTAGGAAAATAACAAAAAAGGAGAATCATTATGGAAGCAGCAATTATCTGGATCGCATTGATTATTATATTTGCAGTGGTGGAGATCATCACGGTAGGCCTTACCTCCATCTGGTTTGCAGGCGGAGCACTGGTGGCATTGCTTGTAGACGCGGCCGGGCTTGGACCGGTATGGCAGTTTGCAGCATTTGTGGTCGTGTCGGTGATCCTGCTTGTATTTACAAGACCATGGGCATTAAAATATATGAAGCCGCGTCTTGTGAAAACAAATTATGAGGCAGCAGTGGATAAGAACGTATGCCTGACAGAGGCGGTAGATAATATTAAGGGAACCGGAACCGCCGTGTTAAATGGACAGGAATGGACTGCGCGCGCCTACGAAGATGGAAAAACTTTTGAGGCCGGCATGATCGTGAAGGTAAAAGAAATCCGCGGCGTGACGCTTTATGTGACAGAGAGCGATGCAATGCCGAAAAAAGCAGAGGAAGCAGAAGCACCAAAGGAATCAGAACAGTAAACAAAAATCAGACAACATGGTATGACAGAGAGATAGAAAGAAGTGAAAAAAATGAAATTAGGAATGGTATTTGAAGGCGGTGCGAGCCGGACAGCATTTTCCTGCGGTGTGATGGACGCATTTCTGGAAGAGGAACTGATGCCGGATTACTTTATCGGTGTCTCGGCAGGAATCGCATTTGGTGTGTCGTATCTGTCAAAACAGAAGGGACGTAACCTGAAAATTTTAGAAGAATATATGGCAGATAAGCGGTACATGGGATTGAAATATCTGTTTGACCGCAAAAAGAAGAGTTATTATAACATTGGATTCGTTTTTGACGAAGTACCGAATAAGCTGCTGCCGTTTGACTACGAAACTTTTGCAGGATACAAGGGTGTCGTGGAGGCGTGTGTGACCAATATCCATACCGGAAAAGCAGAGTATCTGAAAGTGCCACAGAGCGTGGAAATGAAAGATACACTGGTGGCAAGCTGTTCCCTTCCAATTTTATTTCAACCGGTCAAAATCGGAAGGCATTATTATCTGGATGGAGGAATCGCAGATTCTATCCCATTCCGGCATGCTTTGGAGGAGGGCTGCGACAAACTGATCGTCGTGCTTACCAGAGAGCATGGTTATGTGAAAACGACTGAGAAAGCGATCCGGATCACGGACAAACTTTACAAAAAGTATCCAAAAATCGTGGAAGCCATGGATACAAGGGCTGAGCGTTACAATGAGGATGTAAAAAACTGGATGAGCTTGAGCAGCAGGGAAAAGTTTTTGTGATCGCACCGGAGACAACGCTCGGTGTTGGACGTACAGAGTCTGATCCAAAGAAACTCAGGGAACTTTATGAGGAAGGCTACCGCATCGGTCGGGAAAAAATGAAAAAACTGAGAAAATATCTGGAGTGTCAGGATTTATAGAAAATAGACAATTGCGAAACTCATGAAAATTTAAAGAATGTGATGAGGAGTTTCACAATTGTCTATTTATGAAAATGATAAAAGGAGTAAACAAAAAGATGAAAATCGTTTTTTTAGATGCAAAATCCATTGGAGATGACATTGACCTTTCGGGTTTTGACCAGCTGGGAGAAGTAGTAAAGTATGGATTCTCCACACCAGAGGAAGCAGGGGAGCGCACGAAGGACGCAGATGTTGTCATTATCAATAAAGTACAGATCAACGAGCAGACGATCGGCAGGGCAGATCACCTGAAACTGGTCTGCGTGACTGCTACCGGTACCAATAATCTGGACAAGGAATATCTGGCAAAGAGACAGATCGAATGGCGCAATGTCGCAGGCTATTCTACAGAGACCGTTGCGCAGCATACATTTGCGTTATTGTTTTATCTGTTGGAAAAATTGAACTATTACGATCAATATGTAAAATCAGAAAAATATATCGGAGATACGATTTTCACGCATTTCTCGAACGTATTCCATGACTTAAACGGCATGACATGGGGAATTGTCGGACTTGGAAATATCGGCAGACGTGTTGCAGATATCGCAAAAATGTTTGGCTGCCATGTCATTTACTATTCAACTTCCGGTAAGAATAACCAGGAGGGGTATGAGAGAGCCGATTTTGATACTTTGCTGACAACTTCCGACATTATATCCGTGCATGCGCCGTTAGATGCCAACACACAGGATCTGATGAACGCCGAAGCCTTTGCAAAAATGAAGAAATCTGCGATTTTCTTAAATCTCGGACGAGGACCGATCGTGGTGGAGCAGGATCTGGCAGATGCATTGAAAAACAATGAGATCGCAGCGGCAGGACTGGATGTGCTATGTGTCGAGCCGATGAGTGCAGACAACCCACTCCGTGAGATCAAGGACAGCAATAAGCTGATTATCACGCCTCATATCGCATGGGCGAGTGTTGAGGCAAGAACAAGACTGATGAATATCATTCTTGGTCAGGTAAAAGAATATTTCAAATAGTGCAGTCTAAACCACTGTGAAAAGAGGCGTTTCCATAGTCTTTCAAAAACTCTTCGGTCAGAAGTGATGCTTTCGGTGAATGTATCCGTTCCTTTAACAATGCAGATAATTCAGCGAGACAATGGAGATATTTTTCTTCGGACCGCCCATAGAGATCGAAGAAAGATTCCACAGATGAAATGGATGAATCCACGGGTTCGTCCATTTTTGTGCTGCATGTTAAAAGGATCAGTGCGGAATAACAGCGAGTCGTTGGCGATCAATGGTGAAAATACCGGGTAGCCAAGTGTATGCTTTTCTGCAAAACGGAACAGCACTTTTTTCTGTCCGGTGCTGTCGTATAAAATCCGGAAACCAAGCTGCGTTGCAAAAATCGCCATAAAAATCGTATAGCGGCTCACAAACAGACCGTGGTAAGTGTGCTGGTAAGCGTAATGGAGCATACGTGCGACGATCCATTTCTGACGAGGTGTCAGCATGATCGTATTTTCCATATGGAAGTCAGCACGCCGTCTGTGGTACTTCAGCTCAAGCAGAGAGGTGTCAATCTCGGTCTCTAAATAAGCGTGGCGGGAAAAATAACCTCTGTCATTTTTTTTATAATGGGTGCGTCCATAAATAAACGGATGGCAGATGGAATCTAATATATAATGTCCCAAAAATCCTTCCAGATAAGCATTTGCGATCTGCAGATCTTCCGGCTTCTTAAAGATACTGCGGCTCTCTAAAAGTGCGGCATAAAAAGCGCCGGTATTTTCGGTGTGCGCCATGTCGCCCAGATTGTGTCCGTGCAGTACGTAAGCCGGCAGATAATAGAAAAAAATGTCAGGTCCCTGATGCCCTAAGGCATAAACCGCCCTGTTTTTATATAAATTGTTTTTCAAAACCGGATCGTTTAATTTCTCATACATATCACGACCAAAAATATAATGTGTCACGTAACCGGGCATAAAGTCATCTCCTAAGTAAAAGTATTTCATTTTCAGTACATTTTTATTATACCCACAAAATCAGTAGCTGTTAAGCAGAGAAGTCATTATTAAGAAAAATATAATAACTGTGCAAAAAGATTGATAAAATAAATTGACTTTGAAAAAAACAATGTTATAATGCATATAGTATTAAAAACTACATATCATAATATCAATATTCAATATAGCGGTTTCTGTATATAGATAATAGACAATAAGTGGAAAATGTATATTGACATGCGACAAAGAAAAATTTTTGCATATTTAAAAAAAACATGAAATTTCATATACTTTCCACAAGTAAGAGAGAATATAGTTGTGAGAGCCTAAATATCTATACAAAAGAGACAGATAGGTTGATTGGTGTGGAAAACGGAGGATTAAGAGATGGCCAATTTAGTAGAGACAATGGAAAGAAAAGCATTTGGTGTCGCAGTCGATGCAACATTAAAAAATCTGAATAAGGATCGTGAGAAAGCACTTCTGCAGATTGTTGACCTTACAGAGAAATTTATGGGAAACAACTTCAGCAAAGAAGCGTATGATGGCGCGAGAGCAATGATCAAAAATCCGGATCATAAATGGATGAGATATGTAAACCGTCTTTTAGACGAAACAGATCCACACGTTGCTAAAATGACAGCATTAAACCTTGGTTTTCAGGCTGCATTTTTAGGAACAAAGACAATCCGTAAGATGAGGGAAGTGCACAACTGTAACATTCCGTGGCTGATCTTAATGGATCCTACTTCTGCATGTAATCTTCACTGCACCGGATGCTGGGCAGCAGAGTATGGTAATAAGTTAAACCTGACATTTGATGAGATGGACAGCATTGTCACACAGGGAAAAGAACTTGGTATTTACTTCTATATGATGACAGGTGGCGAACCACTGGTACGTAAGGCAGATATTATCAGGTTATGTGAGAAGCACAATGAATGTGCATTCCACTGCTATACAAACGGAACGCTGGTAGATCAGGCCTTCTGTGACGAGATGAAGCGTGTCGGAAACCTTTCCTTATCTATTTCTCTGGAAGGATTCGAAGATGCGAACGATTTCCGTAGAGGAGCCGGTGTATACGATAAAGTGCTTCATGCAATGGATCTGCTCCATGAAAATGGATTGATTTTTGGTAACAGCGTATGCTATACTCGTAAAAACATGGACGCAGTTACTTCCGATGAATTCTTCGATCTGCTGATCGAGCATGGCAGCCGTTTTGCATGGTATTTCCATTTGATGCCGGTTGGTATGAAGGCAGCTCCGGATCTGATGCCGACGGCAGAACAGCGTGAATATATTTACCACAGAATCCGTGAGGTCCGTGCAAAAGAAGGCGGAAAAGAAATCTTCGTTATGGACTTCCAGAATGATGGTGAGTTTGTCGGCGGATGTATCGCAGGCGGCAGAAACTACTGCCACATCAATCCCAAAGGGGGATGTTGAGCCGTGTGTATTCATCCACTACTCCGGTGCCAATATCCGTGAGAAATCATTGCTGGAATGTCTGAAACAGCCATTATTCATGGCATACAGGGATGGTCAGCCATTCAATGACAATATGTTAAGACCATGTCCAATGCTTGAGAATCCGGAATTGTTACAGAAAATGGTACATGAGACCGGAGCACATTCTACCGATGTGGAAGAGGCTGAGCCGGTAGAACATTTATGTGGAAAATGTGAGTCATATGCATGTGAGTGGAAGAAGACTGCGGATAAACTGTGGGAGGAGCATCCTTATCATCAGAAAGGATACACAAATTTCAAGAAGAAATAAGAGGCGAGACCAATTAGTAAAAAGCAGAAAAATCTTTTGAAATGGCTATTTGTAATTTTAATTATAGGAGCGATCGTATATACCTTCCGGGATACAGCGGGACCAATCTTAGAGCAGTTAAAAGAAACGACACCGTCTGTTCTCGCAGGTATATGCGTGATGTCAGGGATATATTGTCTTGTTGAGGCACTGATCACTACAGTGCTGGCAAAACAGTATAACCCTGATTTTCGTTATCAATGGGGAATAGAAAACATGTTTTTCTGTTCCTTTTATCGTGTTGCGACACTTGGAAGCGGCTCCGGTGTTGCAGCGATCATTTATCTGAATGAACATGGTGTTGATTATTCGAAGGGATTTGGAATGTACATGCTCCAGTATGCATTTCATAAGATCAGCATAGCGATTTATTCGGCGATTTTCTTTTTTCTAAGCTGGAATTATATGTGTGGTCATTTTGGTGGTTATACCTGGCTGCTTCTGGCGGGGTATGCTATCACCATGGTGATCACACTGGCACTGATCCTGTTCTGCTGTTCCACAAAGTTCCATCAGCTGATTTTTGCAATGCTTGATTTCTTTAATAAAAAGGGAAAGTATGACGCATTGGAACACCAGTTGAGAGAACAGTGCGCAGATCTGGAAACCGCTTCTAAATATCTTCTGCATAAGAAGAAAATGGTCGCAGGTGTGGTCGGTCTAAACCTGTTAAAACTCTGTTTCTGGTATGGAATGCCATACCTTCTTTTTTGCAGGAGATAAAAATATTAATATGGTGGAAACCATGGCGATCACCGCATTGTCTGTTATGCTTGCTGCCGTAATTCCGGCACCGGCGGGGATTGGTTCCACCGAGTTTGTATTTACCGGACTTTTTGCCGGGATTGTCGGGACAGGCATAGCCGGTTCGGCGTCTCTGTTATATCGTTTTGCCACATTTGTTTTTCCATTTCTGATCGGTGTAGCTGTGGTGATCACACGAAAGATCAGGGAACGGCGGGCAATGGAAAATCTATAAGGATAAAATGCAATACCTCATAATGACTGTGCAATGGCAGTGGCATTATGAGGTATTTTTGTATTTTCATTCCAATTTTCCCTTTCACAAAATTGACAAATTTTTATGGGATGATAGAATATCGTTGGTAAAGTGTAAAAAGTAAGTAAAGTCAAAAATACAGGGAGCTTAAAGATGAAAATCCGTCTGAACTTTGAAAAAACGAATCTGATACGTCTTATCGTGGCAATGATATTTGCTGCGGTGCTATATTTTAAGGTAACATTTCCGGTTTATGTGCTGGCAGGTTTTGGAGTCAGCTACTTTCTGATCAAGAGTCTTTCCGTCGAATTGAACAATAAATGGTTAAGACTGGCGCTTGGCATTCTCATGCTTGGCGGCAGCAGTGTGATGACTGCTCATATGGTGCAGTATCTTTTGCTGGATGCGGAACTTCGGGCAAGGATCATGGACAACAAAATGTTTTTGAACGTCCTGTGCTGTCTGGTGGTGTATCTGGTGGTTCAGGTGTTTACAAAAAATGTGGGGCTGACCTGCGTTATCTCTCATATAGCACTGATGATCTTTTGCGGGGATCAACTATTTTGTCTATCTGTTCCGTGGAAATGAATTTATTTTCAGTGATCTGCGTTCTATTTCCACCGGTTTAAGTGTGGCTGGAAATTATGAGTTTGTGCTGGATGACCGTGCGGCGTATGTGGTATTGCTGTCAGCATTGTATGTCGCATTTGTGCGGAAAATCCATGTGATATTTGAAAAACGCATCTGGATGGCAGCCGTATGTATTTCCATTGCGGTATTCTGCTGTGCTTATATTGGAACCGAGACAGAAGGGACTGTGACTGAGACGTGGGAGCAGAAGGGAAGTTACCGGAACGGATATCTTTTAAATTTTGCCCTGAGTGTGCGTGACAGTTTTATCGCAGAGCCGGACGGATATTCAGAGGAAGTGATCTCGGAGCTGGAGGATCAGTACAGCGGCGACGGAGAAAGTTATGTAAACCAAGATGTAGAGAAAAATCCGACGATCATTGTGGTGATGAGTGAATCGTATGCGGATCTTTCTGTGGTTGGAGATATTCTGACGAATGAGCAGGTGACACCGTATTATGATTCCCTGCAGGACAATATCATGAAGGGACATGCCTTGTCCTCCGTCTTTGGTGCGAAGACGCCAAATTCTGAGTGGGAGTTTATGACCGGGAATTCCATGGCATTTCTGCCGAGTGGTTCGGTTGTATATCAGCAGTATATCAGCGATACGCCGACTTCCATTGTGTCGAATCTGAAGAATATCGGTTACACCTGCGTGGCGATGCATCCTTACTATGAAACGGGATGGAGCCGCAATGCGGTTTACCCGACTATGGGATTCGATGAGACACATTTTATAGATGATTTTGACCAGACCAAACTGCTGCGGAAATATATTACCGACCAGGAGCTTTACGAGAAGCATTGTAGAGCGGTATGAGAGCAAAAAGGCAAATGAAGACCTGTTTATCATGAGTATTTCCATGCAGAACCATGGCGGTTATACGGAAAAATACCCGAATTTTAATGAGCAGATCCGGACACTCGGAGCAAGTTATTCCGATGCGAATCAGTATCTGTCCTTACTTCATGAGAGCGATAAGGCGCTGGAATATCTCATCAGCTATTTCCAGAGCGTGGATGATCCGGTGGAGATCGTCTTTTTCGGGGATCACCAGCCGAGTCTGAACACGAATTTTTACAAAGGGCTGAACGGAAAAGGTTTGTCGGGGCTGACAGAGGATGAACTGGAGAATCTTTATACTGTGCCGTTCTTTATCTGGACGAACTATGAGACAGAGACAGAGGAAGTTCCGATCACAAGCCTGAATTACCTCTCCACGATGGCGTTGGAGCGTGCCGGGATCGCACTTCCGTCTTACAATCAGTTTTTGGCGGATATGCAGCAGACGATTCCTGCAATTAATTCGAGGGGATACTATTCTGTTTCCAGTGGCTGTTTTAAACATTTGGAAGAGGCGACGGGAGAAGAGGCTGAGTGGATCGATCGGTATCAGATTTTGCAGTATAACAATATGTTCGACAAAAAGAAGCAGAGTAAGGTTTTCTTTCCGTATTTGAAGGAATAAAACCATAGCTTATGTATGGCGAAACTCAATTTAGGTAATGTAGATTATGAAAAAGCAGCAGTCGTATTTCTTATCTGATAAATCAGAACGAAACACGATTGCTGCTTTCTAAGAACCGGCGGCTCCCTAGTGTTTTCTTATGCACCTGTTGCTTTTTCATAATTAAATTTACTTTATAGGGGAGTTTCGCTATAAAGCGATAGGTGGTATACTGGGAAAGAAAAGATGATGGTGGGCAATTGCGAAAATTTTCGTAATATTCATAACGTAAAATTGAGTTTCACAAACACCTAAAAGACGATAGACAGGTAAGGAGATACAGAAGAATGGAAATGGTAACACTTGGAAAGACCGGGATCACGGTCCATAAGAATGGATTCGGGGCACTCCCGATACAGCGGATCAGCATAGATGATGCAGTTGCACTTGCCAGAAGGGCATATGAAGCGGGCATGACTTTTTTTGATACGGCAAGATTTTACACGGACAGCGAGGAAAAATTAGGCGAAGCCTTTGATGGAATGAGAGAGAAAGTCTGCATTGCCACAAAAACGGCTGCCCAGAATGCGGAAGACTTCTGGAAAGATTTAGAGGTTTCCCTGCATAATTTAAGAACGGACTACATTGATATTTATCAGTTTCACAATCCTTCGTTCTGCCCGAAGCCGGGAGATGGCACAGGATTGTATGAAGCGATGTTGGAGGCAAAAGCACAGGGGAAAATCCGCCATATTGGAATTACAAACCACAGGCTGGCAGTGGCAAATGAGGCAATTGATTCCGGTCTGTATGAGACATTACAGTTTCCATTCTGCTATCTTGCAACAGAAAAAGATCTGGAACTTGTGAAAAAGTGCAAGGAAGCGGATATGGGCTTTATCGCGATGAAGGCACTTTCCGGTGGACTGATCAATAATTCTGCCGCAGCTTATGCTTTTGAGGCGCAGTATGACAATGTGCTCCCTATCTGGGGTGTGCAGAGAAAGTCAGAGTTAGAGGAATTTATTTCCTATATCGATAATCCACCGGTGATGAATGATGAGATCAAAGCACTGATCGAGCATGACAGAAAAGAGTTAAGCGGAGAATTCTGTCGTGGCTGTGGCTACTGCATGCCATGTCCGGCAGGAATCGAGATCAACAACTGTGCGAGAATGTCACTCATGCTGCGCCGCGCACCATCGGATGCACAGCTCACACCGGAAATGCAGGCGAAAATGAAGAAGATTGAGAATTGCCTACATTGCAGCAAATGTAAGAGCAAATGTCCGTATGGACTTGATACACCAACTTTGTTGCAGAAAAATTAGGAGGACTACAAGCGCGGGCTGGCCGGGGAAGTGAGCGTGAAATAAAAAATCTGTAATTGTAAAGCTATGGCTTCATTTTCAACATAATAATCGTGTGAAAAGTGAAGGTTTCACCATCATAGTACATCTGCATATTTCCGTTATAGTTATGAACAATTTTTTCTATGCTCTTAATACCAAAGCCATGTGCCTGTGGGTCAGGTTTGGAAGAAACAAGTTCCCCATTTGGAGAGAACGGATTGCAGGCACATGAGTTAATAATTGTAATAATGATAAATGGTGTATGTTCTCTTTGGGTGGCAGAGATTTCTATATAGGGATCTTTGATGCGTTGTGACGCTTCCACCGCATTATCCAGCAGGTTACAGAAAAGAGAAGTAACATCTGAATCCGAGAGGAAAGTAGTGGTATTACTGCGGATATCTGCGTGAAATGCAATATGCAGATCATTACACACTTTTTTATAGCGGCATAAAATATTATTTAATATTTTGTGATCACATATCTTAGAAAATTCCAATAAATCAGAGGACTGCATTAGTTGATCAATGTAAGCTTTGATTTTTTCATTCTGGTTATCTTCATTTAACAGTGCAATGGATTGAAGATGCTTTTTCATATCATGAATTAAAATACGCTGATTTTCATTTTGGGCAATGAGCATTTTATAATATTCAGCAGAATCATGCTCTTTTTGTAATTGTATCTGCATTTCTGTAAATTCAAGATGTTTTTTCTGGTTGTATTGATTCAAACCGAAAATTAACAGATTAACAATCAGAAGGAAAAAAGCGTTGATGGTAATCAGACGGTTTTGCGTGGCTGTCATTGATGGAGAATCACAGACTGCGAAGAGAATCAATACAATTATCTGGGCAATAAATGGAATCAGAATTGTAAAAAAAACAGATTTATCATACTGTAAAAAAGGTTTTTGACGTTTCTTTAACCATAACAGAAGTGCCGACATTACAGCAAAAAAGAGAGTTTTGCTGATAACGGCAAAAAGAAGCTTTAAATGAAAATCAGCAGCACGCAGGTTTGCAGAAGTCAAAAATGTAGAGAGTATACTATATGCAGGAAGTTCGCAGACTGCTGTGAGAACCTCAAACAAAGTGGAGTGAAAAAGGGCGTAATACCATTTGGTTTGGTAGAATAACGTAAGATAGAGGAAACAAACCGTGATGTACAATATACAATTAAGTAGAAATATTATGTAAACTAAATAAAAAAGAGAATAAAAATCCCAAAGACAAGTAAACGAAACGGATTTTTGTACTGTATTTTGGAACAAACAGGATAGATACATAATTCCAGAATACAATTCCCTCTATCAAAAAACTAAAAAATAACATATCATTTCATCCATGGATATTACCTCATACTTTCCAGATAAAGCAGATAAGCATCTTTAAAAGTGCGGTATTTACGCCGCGTCAAATAAGCAGTGAGCTGATTCGTTAAGTGAATCAGTGTGTGGTCAAAGTCTGTTATATGCCCAAGATTTATAATAAAACTCCGGTGTGTCTGAAAAAACAGCTTTTTGGGAGTGTATCCAGCCAATACGCCATATTTCGTACAGACTCGTAACTTTTCTGCACAGTGTAAACCATAACTTTGCGTTCCGTAGCTTCAACGACAATAATATCAGTAGCAGAGATGGCATGGACGCCGTTTTTGGTTTCCACCGGTATCAAAAGGGTGGATGTATGATAGAGGTTGACCGCATCCTGCATATTGCGGAAAAAACGCTGCTGTTCCAAAGGCTTGGAAAGATAACGGAATACGTGAAAGCGCATAGCCTCATCTAAATATTCAGAGTAAGATGTGACAATAAAAATGATCACAGCAGGATTACTTTTCTTTAATTCGTTTCCTACATAAATACCATTCATGCCCGGCATTTCAATATCTAAAAAAACGATATCTTTATTTCCAGTGTCACTTAATAAATCCTCTCCGCAGGAGTAAGAAATAACTTCAGGACATTTTATATGTTTGTATGTAAAAAAAGATTTTAAATTTTTATGGATTTGTTCGATTGCTAATGGATCATCATCACATATTAAAATTCTCATGTTGGTATTCCTCTTGCTTTTTCTTCTATTGTACCATGAAGCACAGTCCACCGTGCACGATATATACATACATCAGCATGTTTGGTCTGCATATTCCCGATTGGCACTGTTCATTGCTTACGCACATTATATCGGGAAAGATGATATTTTGCAAAAGCAGTGCATGAAAAGACCAAAATGGAGCGAAATATGTCGTTTCAATCCGGAACTATCGCTTTTATCTGCATAACTATTTAAAATCATATTGTGAAATTCAATGACAAAAATAAAGAGAGGAGAAGCACAATATGAAAAACAAGATATTAAATGTAATATTAATAGGTTATATAATAGTACTTATATGGTTGTTATTAGTACCAAATGTTTTTAGGGGAGAACAAACATGGTATAGTAATGTATTTTCATATCAGCATTTTGTAGATTCTAATTTAATTCCATTCAGAACAATAATAATGTATATTTATTGCTTAAAGAATGGAAATATAAACATAGATATACCAATAAAAAATGTATTGGCAAATTTTTTCATGTTTATGCCAATTACAATTTTAATAAAAATAAAGATCTCTCGGTTGAGTTTAAAAAAGATTTTATTATATATTATCTGTTTTAATCTTGTAATAGAAATATTGCAGTTTTTAACTTTGCAAGGATCATTTGATGTAGATGATATCTTATTACGTTTATTTGGTGCATGGATTTCATATGCCGTTTATAGTAGTTTTCGCAGAAAAACATTTAAATCATTTTTAAGAAAATAGGCGGCAGTATCAAGAAATAAGCTTTAAGAGTAGCATAAAAATTTTTGCCGCAAGCACAATGGCTGCTATGTTGATGCTGCCAACATATGGGGCAATGGCATCTAGTGTAAAAAAGGAGATTTATGAAAAAGAAAGTGCTTATAAAATGGATCATTGGCTGTGGCATGCTCTGCATGATGTTACTTGTATTATGGAAAAGGACGCATATAAATTATGATGAGTATTCAGATAAAACTTCTGATATGCAGCATGAAGAGGTAGAAGAAATCAGATTTCCGGATTATATCAATGAAAAAGTGAGTGACGGCCTGGTGTTTGATGCAGAGGTTGTAATTGGAGAAAATTTTGATCCTGATAATTTTTATGTGAGTACGGCAAGGATTATGAAACCGGATGAAGAAAAATGGAATACGTTATCTGTATATGAAATGTTTTTTTTTATTTGATATAGGGGATGACAAGGTAAAATTTGCACCAATTGACAACATTAAAGAATGCATCAAAACAAAATATGGAAAAACGTTAGATGAGAACTGTATTACTGTAAAAAAATGGTATTGGGTGTCTATCCATTCGCAACTGATAAGGAGAAAAATGCAGTTGTTCCGGTCTGGATATGTTTTTTAGAGCGAAAAACAAAAGGCAGTGAGTATGTAGAAAAATTATATGTTCCGATTAATGCGATTACAGGAGAGGAATTTTACGATATGGAGGGGTAATGTGAAGTCATATTTGAAAATGGATTTTTATCGTATGTTAACATCGAAGTATTTTGGAATTGGAATATTAGGTGTTGTTGGTGTATATGGACTTTCACTGATGCAGTTAAAAAGTCAGGATGTATATTTGCTAAATTATTACATTAAATTCTATAGTACATATATGGTTTTGCTGATATTTGGCGCTGTTGCATATTCTAATGCCATGATGGAGGATTTGGAGTATAAAAACTACTATTTGCAGATACAAAAGGGAAGTTTTAGAAAATATATTTGGTCTAAAGTAATTACGGCATTTATCTCAGCTGTTATCGTGATGGTACTTGGAACATCCATTTTTTGCTTAATGGCTCATTTTAAAATGCCGCTCTTGTCCCCGGATAATGATATGCTGGAATATCTTGCTGATGGTGATTATCTGAGTCAGCTTATTACGCCAGAAACAATATTTTGGTATCTGATAGCGGATGCGGCAATGACAGGGCTAATGGCTGGCATTTTTTCTGTATTCGCTATGTGGTTGTCTTTATTTGTAAAAATCAAATGTTTACAGTTATGGTTCCTATAGTAGGGTTTTACTTTTTTGTCAATTATTTTACAAGAATATTTGGAGAGAATGATTATTTTAAGTTGAATGTGATCTATATATCAAATGGAAAAATATTTGAAAAATCCTTTAGTTGTTTTTGCTATGCACTGTTCGTCACAGTTGCAATTGCAGCAATAACAGGAAAGTTAATATATAGTAAAATGCAAAATGCTATATGGGGTGACAGGAATGTGGGGAGCAAATAAATTAGGTATTATAAAATATAGAATAAAAAATGTAAAATATTTCTGATTGCCATTATCTGGTTGTTTATATTGGATGTATATTTGGCTGATTACAGATCAATGGCAATGACATTAGGGTTAAAAGATAGTTTTGCAATATTGCCACATGTCCAGAATGATTTTTATTTTAACAAAATTATGTTGCTTGGTGGCATGATTTTTTTGCAGATATTCCCTTTATGTCAGGAGAAGAACTTTATGTAGTGCTTAAGATTGGAAAAGAAAAGTGGTCACAGATTAATTGCTGTTATATCGTCTTGAGTGGTGTATTACTAAGCACATTGCTTACGGTGCTTAGCTTGTTGACAATTTTACCTGCAATTAGTTTAAAAAATGAGTGGGGAACGCTTTATCAGACATTTGCTTTTTTCAGGAACGGCAGGTTGTGTGCTTATAAATGCAAGTGCAATGAGTTATTATTCACCCTATGCGTTAATGCTGAATATTTTTCTGATTGATGCGTTAACCTTTGCATTCATGGGAATGCTGCTATATACATTGAGTTTATTTGTGTCAAAAATATGGTCATATGTCATTGTTGTTGTTTTAATTTTTTTGCAATCTGTTTTTGGAAAAATGGGGTTAGTGTTGGATAATTTCCTGCCGTTTTCATGGATATCTGCTTCGCATTGGAGATTTGGATATGACAGGCACAGACCGGACCTTATTTACATTTACACGGCGTTTTGTATGTTATTATTTCTACTGGCTGTAATCAGTGAATGGAAAATAAAAAGAATGGACTGGGTGAGTAAGGAGGAACATAGATGACAGATGATGTTGTAATACAAGTTAATAATGTGTCAAAGAAATTTAAATCGCAAGTTGTGCTCAAAGATATCACATTGCAATGCAGAAAAGGCAGGATTTATGGATATGTAGGATACAATGGATCTGGGAAAACAGTTCTTTTTAAATGTATATGTGGGTTACTTTATGTAGATGAAGGAGAGATCAGAGTCAACGGAGAAAAAATTGGACGTGAAATGATAAAAAACGCAGGGATTATTATTGAAGAACCGGCATTCCTTGGAAATGAATCCGGAAGGAAAAATCTTGAGCTATTGTATATGTTAAGGCATAAACGCGATAAAAAAAGGATTGCAGATGTTATGCAGATGCTCGGATTAAATTCAGAATCTAAAAAGACAGTGAGACAGTATTCGTTGGGAATGAGACAAAGGCTTGCATTAGCCCAGGCATTAATGGAAGATCCGGATATATTGATTTTGGATGAGCCAATGAATGGACTGGATAGGGATGGAGTAAACGAAATACGTCAGCTATTATTGAAGCTGAAAGAACAGGGAAAAACAATACTACTTGCAAGTCATAACAAAGAAGACATAGAGGTTTTATGCGATGAAGTATTTGAAATGGAACATGGAAAACTGCAGCAAATTCGGTGATTAATAATGAAAAAAAAGATACTATGTATATTCACAATAATTCTGACCATTTTAGCAGGATGTGCTAAAGAGGAAAAATCCAATATAGAAGTGTCTGATGATGAAGTTGGCATAGAGACAATGGAGGGCATGAATTATTTAGTGGCGGGCAATGATTATGGATTTTATTTTGATGTATATTCAAAATCAGGAGATAAAAAAAATAATGATTCAAAAATTTCTGTAAATAATGGCAACGATAATTTGTACTTTATGATTGAAAATGCCGGGGAGGACAGGCAGATTGCAGTACAAATTTTTATTGATTATATCCAGGTGCCAATGATAATTGAGGGAGAAACGTATCAGACATTTTTTGTGGATACTGATAAAAGTTTTTCAAAAGAATTTTGTTTTCAAATAGCGGAGACGTTGGATGAAAGTGTTGATCATAAAATTATGGCTGCAATGACAGTATATTCTGATAAGTATGTGAAAGATTCAGAACTTGAATATACTACGAATGGATATTCTATAGCACTTGATGCAGTTTTAGATATAGCAGGAAATACAGACCAATTCATTATGAATAAACTTTACAATTACGAGAATCCCAGGGAATCATATAAAGATATGTGGTATGGAGTGCTGATAAATACTGAATTACAGGATTTCAAAAGGAGAGTACCAAACAAAGAAATAATTGCACAAAAAAAATGAAAGAAAGGACTTTGTGTATCATGTTGGCGGATATGATGATTGTACAGAAGCACTGGTTATTTTATGCATGGGTATGGAACAAGTTGATGTTAATCAACAAAAATATATGCTTTTCAAGCTGGAAAAAGGAAAGATACAAGATGGATTAGTAACAATTACAATGCCGGATGAGCAAGGGAGTTACGATTTGACAGGATGGATTATTAAGAATCCATTTTCAGAAGAAAAACAGAAATCAATTCAGTGAGTGATACGTGGAGATTTACAATCAATGTGACATAATTAACTACACTAAAAATTATCCAGACCTTTGGTCTGGATAATTTTCGTTAGAGAGTTTTCTCAAACAAAAAAATAATACATAATCAAATGAATTCATTGAAGAAGCATAATATTTTTCGTATAATCAAAGATACATTAGGGATACATTTTTGGCAAGTATTGGAACTGGAGGCATATTATAAATGCTAAATATTTATTTTGGTGAAATGGAAGAAGCAATTTATAATCCGGCTGTTTATTTTAAAAATACTTATCAGGATAGTTGGATTACAAACGAGCGTTCAAAAGCGATGATAATCAAGTGTTTAATGCGTCAACATGTGGGGATAATTGCGCAAAATGGCTCTTAAAAATGGGGGAAGAAAAAGATATCACAATTAATTTAAGACATTTGATGGATTTTGGTGAAAATGAGTTTACCATTCATATTTTAAATACAGATGAGATCGTTCATAATATGGAAGAGCTTGTTATGATCGCAGGGATGTTTGTACGATAGGAGGATAACCATGAAAAAAAGACAACTGTAGTTTTTGATTTAGACGGAACATTATTAGATACGTTACAGGATCTTGCAAATGCAGTCAATTATGCATTGGAACAGCAGGGAATGCCAAAGCGTACATTAGAGGAAGTGCGTCAATTTGTAGGAAATGGCGTGCGCCTGCTAATGATCGGGCGGTGCCGGATGGGGAGAGCAATCCATTATTTGAGGAAACCTTTGCGCTTTTTAAAGACTATTATGGCGAACATTGCAATGATAACACAAAGCCGTATGCAGGTGTTGTAGAGCTGATCGAGACTTTGAAGAAGAAAGGATATGCGGTCGCAATCGTATCGAATAAGATTGATTTTGCAGTCAAAGAATTAAACGACCTTTATTTTAAAGGAATTGTTCCTGTAGCAATCGGTGAAAAAGAGGACATCCGCAGAAAACCGGCTCCGGATACTGTTTTTGAGGCATTGAAGGAACTTGGAAAAACGAAGGAAGAAGCGGTTTACGTTGGTGATTCTGATGTGGATTTAGAGACTGCAAAAAATTCCGGCATGCCATGTATTTCCGTATTATGGGGCTTTCGTGACAAAGAATTTTTGGCAGAGCATGGGGCAGAGCGTTATGCAAAGACCGCAGAGGATGTGCTGCGGTTTGTAGAAGAAATGTAGAGGTTTGGCAGATTGTGCAGTGACTCGGTAGAAGTGTACATCGATTCGGCAAACTGCATATTTGCGAGGAAAGTTTGCGCATCATAATGGGGAGTAAAGCAGAATGGGAAATTTTCTTCCAAAATATCCAAAAAATTATTTCAAAAATCAAAAAGGGTTAAGAAGCTTCTGGAAAATGATCTCCATTGGAATCAGCATCATTTTTGGAATATTAGCATGTATTGATAAATTTGAAAAACAGTGGGAATTAAACGTGTTTTACTTTGGGATTGCTTTACTGCTGTTTTACATTTTTATTCATCCGGTCTGGATGGATGCAAAAAAGAAAAAAGGCTATAAGTTTGAGGAAGACAGGATTTATGTTTTTAATATTCTGGGAAAACAAACCAGAATGATCGCATATCAGACGATGGAAAAAGCGGTTCAAAAACGGCAGGTCCGTTGTAAAAACAACGGTCTTGTAATCGGAAAAGGAAGAAATAAAATCTGTTTTTTATACGAGCCGGGAAGTCTGGAAGCAGCAAAGCGGGTAAGACAGTGTTACGACATGCTTCAGAAACACATTGAGCCAGCATTGCCGTGTTTCAGGCAGACAGGACAGGATTTGTTAGACCGCAGAGCTTTTTATCGGAGATGCAGGAAACGTCAGACGATATTGCTGTTGATCGGCAGCTTTTTTGCAGGCGTATTCTGCCATAACAGTTCTGATCCGGATGCAACGGTGATGCTGATCGCAGCGGTTGTCGTGGGATTTTGTGAAACGCTGACACTGCTCAGTCTATATGGAACAATTCTTCTGGAAGCAGAAAATGAAAAAAAATTACAAGAGAATTCAAAGAGACAGATTATATCAGGGCGAAAGATGCGCGTTTTGGCAAAGTATACACAGCCGTTGTGGTCGTCTGTCTGCTTTTGTTTAATGCATGGGTTATTTTCTTTTCATAAAAACAGTACATAGAAAATAATGTGTAAAGGTCTGGAAGAAAAAATATCTGACAGGCTGCGGGGATGAGTGAATATGCTGCGGAAAAAATATATGAATTGAAAAATTGGAAATTGGCGGTTCACACAACGTGGAATCCGGGCGCGGAAAATGTGATGCGGATTCACCTTGTTCCACCACGCTTTCTGTCGGGAAAAATAGTGCCTTCTGTTGTGATATTGAATGGGCAGGAAATCGTACCGGTCAGTGAGGCATGGGCGATTCTTCTCACAGAGTTTATCCGGCGGATCAATCAATATGAAAATCATGCGATAGAGGAGAAGGAGGTGCAGCAGGTTCTTAAGGAAACCTTTGGAGCGGTCAGAAAGATATATCCGAAAACAGACCCAGAAGTTTTTCACAGAGACTTGTCGGTCATGCTGGATACATTTGAGGATGTGATCGCTGGAAAAATTCCACAGATGGAGATCGCAGGAATAAGTCTTGGGGAATATGCACCGTATATGCGGGCACCACACCGGATGGATCTTATGGTTTCTGCCATGACACGCGAAGGAAAATGGCATTGCAATCAAAAATGCATACACTGCTATGCGGCAGGACAACCGCTGTCAGAAGAACAGGAGCTTGACACTGAAAGCTGGAAAAAGATCATCCGTGCATGCAGGAAAGCAGGAATTACCCAATTGACCTTTACGGGTGGAGAACCTACACTTAGAGATGATTTATGTAAATTAATTTTAGAGGCAAGATGGTTTGTAACAAGGTTAAACACAAATGGGATACGGCTGACAAAGGAGCTTTGCGCAGAACTTGTACAGGCGGAACTTGACAGTGTGCAGGTGACATTTTATTCGGCAGATCCGGATATTCATAATGAACTTGTTGGCGGTGCACATTATGAGGAAACTGTTGCTGGAATTAGAAATGCGGTGACAGCAGGAATCAATCTGAGTATTAACACACCGCTTTGCAGTTTGAACAAAGATTATCTGGAAACACTGAAATTTTTACATAATCTGGGTGTGCGATATGTGACCTGTTCGGGACTGATCATCACGGGAAATGCAAGAACGGATGAATCGGTACGGACACAGCTTTCAGGGGAACAGCTTTATCAGGTGTTAAAAGAAGCAGCCGGATATTGTTATGCAAACAATATGGAAATCAACTTTACAGCGCCGGGCTGGATCGCGCAGGAAAAGCTGCAGGAGCTTGGACTGGATGTACCGTCCTGTGGTGCATGTTTAAGTAACATGGCAGTCACACCAGACGGAAAAGTAGTTCCGTGCCAGAGCTGGTTATCGGGAGAAAACTTTGGAAAAATGGGAGTGACACGCTGGGAAAAGATAAATGGCATAAAAATAGCATGAAACATATGGTTTTGGTATAATTGAGTTGCCAAAAAACAATTACAAACCGGTGGAAAAGTTTATATTATTTCACATTCGTTAGGAACTGCAATAGTGGAAAAATATATTACTAAGTTTTCGCCTAAATTAGAAGCCGTTGTCTTTTTGACTCCTAGTCCAGTAATAAAAAGACTTCAAAAAGCCTTCCTTGTTAATTTTCATAATATAATGAGGAGTAAAAGTTGTTTCTACTTTTCTAATCGCCTAGATGAAAGTGTGGAAAGCGTTTATCTGGATAAGTTTACTGATGAGTCAAGGCAAATTGAACTTTTAATGATTCGCAAGAAAGTACCTGTAGGTTATGAGTGGAATTATAAGACATTAGGATAGGAGGACAGGTAATGAAAAAGACAACTGTAGTTTTTGATTTAGACGGAACATTATTAGATACTTTACAGGATCTTGCAAATGCAGTCAATTATGCACTGGAACAGCAGGGAATGCCAAAGCGTACATTAGAGGAAGTGCGTCAATTTGTAGGAAATGGCGTGCGCCTGCTAATGATCCGGGCGGTGCCGGATGGGGAGAGAAATCCATTATTTGAGGAAACCTTTGCGCTTTTTAAAGAATATTATGGCGAACATTGCAATGATAATACAAAGCCGTATGCAGGCGTTGTAGAACTGATCGAGACGTTAAAGGAAAAAGGCTATGCGGTCGCAATCGTATCGAATAAGATTGATTTTGCGGTCAAAGAATTAAACGACCTTTATTTTAAAGGAATCGTTCCTGTAGCAATCGGTGAAAAAGAGGGCATCCGCAGAAAACCGGCTCCGGATACTGTTTTTGAGGCATTGAAAGAATTAGGAAAAACGAAAGAAGAAGCGGTTTACGTCGGTGATTCTGACGTTGATATTGAGACAGCGAAAAATGCCGGTATGCCTTGTGTCTCGGTTCTCTGGGGATTCCGTGACAAAGAGTTCTTAGCAGAGCACGGAGCAGAATACTACGCTGAGACGGCAGAGGATGTACTAAGATATATAAAAGAGATGAAATAGCATCAGGGCAATTCTGTACGCAAACGTTAGACTAAAATTTACCCAATAATTGCAAGATATATCCCCCTGGGGAGCTTGCAGGACCGGACATTCCTAAAGTAAAATAGTCGGCATGGAGATGATAGCACCCTGACAGGTGGCAGATCTTACAAAAAGAAAACGGAGATTAGGAATGAAAAAGAGAATTTTTGCGATGCTGATGGCAGCAGCAATGATGCTTTCCATGGCAGCCTGTGGAAACGGCGCAGAAGAAAAGAAAACAGAAAATTCCGCTGGAACCGAAGCACAGGCAGCGGACGGAGCTTCGACACTTGTATATGGAAGTAATGATTACACGCGTATCAATCCGGCAATGGATGAGCATGGTGAGATCAATATTCTGATTTTCAGCGGACTGACATCACATGATGGTGAGAATCAGGTTGCTCCGGGGCTTGCAAAGAGCTGGGACTACGATGAAGATACTTTAACTTATACATTTCATTTAGAGGAGAATGTGAAGTGGCATGATGGGGAACCGTTTACAGCAGATGATGTAAAATTCACGATCGAGTCAATCATGGATCCTGATAACGGTTCCGAAAATGCACCAAACTACGAAGACGTAACAGCCATTGACGTGATCGACGATCATACGATCGCATTTACGCTTTCAGCACCGAACGTAGCGTTCCTTGACTATATGACAATGGCAATTCTGCCAAAGCATTTACTGGAGGGCGAGGATATGCAGGAGTCGGATTTCTTCCGCCATCCGATAGGTACCGGCCCATACAAATTAGACAGCTGGGATGCGGGACAGGCGATCACATTGGTAAAGAACGAGGATTATTTCAAGGGTACACCAAATATCGACAAGATCATTTTTAAGATCGTACCGGATGATAATGCAAAAGCGATCCAGATGCAGTCCGGAGAACTGGATCTTGCATTACTGACACCGAAGGATGCGAAGACCTTTGCAGATCAGGATGGTTATACATGCTATGATATGAAGACATCGGATTATCGTGGAATCCTTTACAATTTTAATAATGATTACTGGACAGCAAATAAAGACATTATCCCTGCCATCAATTATGCAATTGACAGACAGGCGATCATTGATGCGGTTCTCCTCGGACAGGGAATGACTGCATACGGACCATTGCAGCGTAATATTTACAACAATGAGAATGTAGAACATTATGATTACGATCCGGAAAAATCAAAAGAAATCATGGAGTCTGTCGGATGTACGATGGGTGAAGACGGATTCTACTACAGAGACGGCGAAAAGATCGGTTTCGTTATAAGCGTCGGAGCAGGTGACCAGGTAAGACTCGATATCGCCCAGGCAGCAGCACAGCAGTTAAAAGAAGTTGGTATTGACTGTATGGTAGAAGTTCCGACAGAGGTTGACTGGGGCGGACAGATGGCGTATCTGATCGGCTGGGGAAGTCCTTTTGATGCAGATGACCATACTTACAAAGTATTTGGTACAGACAAGGGCGCTAACTATAGTTCTTATTCCAACGCACTGGTAGACCAGTATCTGATTGAGGCAAGAGAGTCTGCAGATCCTGCGGTGCGTGCAGAGGCATATGACAAGTTTCAGGAAGAGCTGGCAAAAGATCCGGCATTTACCTTTATCTGCTATATTGATGCAAATTATGTGGCAAATTCTTCTATTCAGGGAATCTCAGCAGACACTGTTATGGGACATCACGGTGTCGGAATTTTCTGGAATGTTGCAGACTGGACGATCGGGAACTAGGAAATAACTGCCGGAGGCAGCAGAAGGAATTCACTATGGAAGAACAGAGCAGAACATATATATTGGAAGCTTCAGATTTATCGGTCAGTTTTGAAACGGACGCCGGTGAAGTACAGGCAGTCAGAGATGTAAGCCTCTCCCTGAAAGAGGGAGAGGTTCTTGCGATTGTGGGAGAGTCCGGCTGTGGGAAAAGCGTCCTGTGTAAAAGTCTGATGAAAATGCTTCCGGGGAATGCCAGAATAAAATCAGGAAAATCTGGCAAATGGAATCGATATTACCGGGTACAAAGAGCGTGACATGGCGAAATTGCGTGGAACGCTTTTTTCCATGGTATTTCAGGATCCGATGACAGCATTAAATCCGACGATGACAATTGGCAGACAGATAGAAGAAGCAATTAAAATACACAATCCTCATATAAAGCGTGATGCATTAGAAAAGCGTGTCATAGAGCTGATGGAATTAGTCGGTATCGATCAGGCAGACGAGCGGAGGAATTTATACCCGTATCATTTTTCGGGAGGCATGAGACAGCGCAGTGTGTTAGCAATCGCACTGGCAGGAAATCCGTCTATCCTGATCGCAGATGAGCCGACAACAGCGTTAGATGTGACGATACAGGCACAGATTTTGGATCTGTTCCGCGATATCCAGAAGAAAATGCATACCTCAACTATTTTTGTAACGCATGATCTGGGCGTTGTCGCAAGAGTTGCTGACCGGGTGGCTGTCATGTATGCAGGGAAAATCGTGGAACTTGGAACAACAGAGGACATTTTTTATGATGCAAGGCATCCATATACATGGGGGCTTATGCAGGCACTTCCGGCGTATGCAAAAGGGAAAGAGATGCTGCATGCGATCCCGGGAATGCCGCCGGTATTGATCAATCCTCCCAGGGGGGATGCGTTTGCATGCAGAAATGAATATGCACTTGCAATTGATTATGAAAAAGAACCGCCAATGTTTAGAATATCGGACACACACCATGCGGCAACCTGGCTGCTGGATGAGAGAGCACCTGAAATAAAACCGCCTTCGCCCGTATGCAGTTCCTTTTTGGCAGAAGGAGATCAGAGAGAAGGATGTGAAGAAACAGCGGAGCGTAAAAAGACTTCTGTGGTGGAAGAATGCCAGAATGATGCAGAAAACAGGGAGACTTTAGTGGCTGTAAATCATCTCACGAAAAGTTTTTCCATTGGAAAAAGAAATGTACATAAAGCTGTAGATAACGTGAGTTTCCGGATTTATAAGGGTGAAGTTTTTGGACTGGTAGGTGAATCCGGTTCCGGAAAATCAACTGTGGCAAACTGCGTGATGAATTTATGTAAACCAGATAGCGGAGAGATTTTATATAAGGAAATTGATACCTGCTGCAGTAAGGAGTTCCGGAAAAATAAAAAAATGCTTCAGTGTGAGCGGCAGATTATTTTTCAGGACTCTACTTCCAGTTTGAATCCTCGTATGAAAGTGAAGGATATTTTGTCAGAGCCCTTCCGGATACAGCACATCACACCGAAAAGAGGGACACTTTCAGCGGAGGCAGCATTTCAGCTGACGTATGTTGGATTGGATAATTCCTATCTGGAAAAATATCCTTCGGAGCTCTCAGGCGGACAAAGGCAGCGTGTTGCAATTGCGCGTGCAGTAGCGATGGAACCGGAACTGCTGGTCGCAGATGAACCGATCGCATCCTTAGACGTATCCATTCAGGCACAGATCGTGAATTTGTTCCGGCATCTGCAGAAGGAACACGGGTTTTCGTTTCTGTTTATTGCACACGATCTTTCCATGGTACGGTTTTTGTGTGACCGGGTGGGCGTGATGCATGATGGTAAATTAGTGGAAGTAGGAAATGTGGAAGATATTTTCAGACATCCGAAGCACCCATATACGAAGGCTTTGATCGAGTCCATCCCAATTCCGGATCCACGCAGGGAACGGCAAAGAGCAAGAGAGAAAGAACATGAGTAAAAAAGAGATTGGTATCTATATAATAAAAAAAATATTGCTGTTTCTGGCAAGCATTTTTTTGTTGTCAGTGATCGTATTTTATATCTCCAGACTGGCACCGGGAGATCCGCTTGTCTCTTACTATGGGGAAAGAGTGGAAAAAATGAGTCCCGAGGAACATGACTGGGCGATGGAGAAGCTGGGACTGAACGAGTCTGTTTCCGTCCAGTATGTAAAATGGCTTTCGAATGCATTTCATGGAGAATTCGGCATCTCCTATAAATACAAAATGGATGTGCTGGAAGTGATTTCCGGAAGAGTCGGAAATACAATGCTGCTGGGCGGGATAGGCTTTGTGCTTATTTTTACACTGGCGTTGTTATTGGGAATTTTGTGTGCATGGCACGAAGAAAAATGGCTGGATAAAATCATATGCCAGGTCGGAACGGTCACAAGCTGTATACCGGAGTTCTGGTTTTCGCTGGTACTGATCCTTTTCTTTGCAGTTGAGCTTCATATATTGCCAAGCTCCGGTGCCTATACGATCGGAAAAGAGAAGGATATTGCGGACAGGATACAGCATCTCATATTGCCGGTCACAGTTGTAGTGATGGGACACCTATGGTACTACGCTTATATGATCCGCAATACGATTTTAGAGGAAGTGCGGGCAGATTATGTGCTGCTGGCGAAATCGAAGGGGCTGACAAAAATAAGATCCTTTTCCGCCATTGCCTCCGTAATATTATTCCAAGCTATCTGAGCATTATGGCAATCTCGGTGCCTCATATTTTAGGAGGAACCTATATTGTTGAGACGGTATTCTCTTATCCGGGGCTTGGAACATTAGCTTATGAGAGTGCCAGATATAAAGATTATAATTTACTGATGGTTTTATGCATTCTTACAGGTATTGTCGTGGTTGTCTGCAACATGATCGCCCAGACGATCAATGAGAGGATCGATCCGAGAATACGTCAGTGACAGAAAGGAACCGATGATGGATACAGATTTTCAGATTGTGGGAATTAGAAATACAGAGGATCAGACTGTTGGCAGGCATAGAAAATGGTATCAGGGAAAACCGCTGATATCAGCGCTGCTGCTTGCGGTCATCCTGTCAGGCTGCCTGTGCTGTCATCTGATCATGACAAAAGATCCCGGTTATATGGATCTGGCACATTACAATGAGGCACCGGGAGGAGAGTTTCTCTTTGGGACAGATACGATGGGGAGAGATATTTTTTCCATGATCTGGTATGGGGGACGGATATCTCTATTGATCGGAGTACTTGCAACGCTTATCTCTACGGTACTTGCAATTGTCTTTGGTTCCGTCAGCGGATGTGCGCCGGAGTGGGTGGATTCACTGCTCATGCGCTTTACAGAGATTTTCTTAAGCATCCCGAATCTGCTGCTGGTTATTTTATTGCAGGCAGTCTTAGGAAAAGCCAGCATTTTCAGTATTTCGTTTATTATCGGGATCACGAGCTGGCCAAGTATCGCCAAAGTGGTGCGCACTGAAGTAAAACAGATCCGAAACAGCGGGTATGTCATTGCAGCAAGATGTATGGGGGGAAGCTTCCGGCATGTTTTGTGGAAACACCTGACTCCAAATTTTGCTTCATCGATCATGTTTATGGTTGTCATGAATATCAGAAGCGCGATCATTGCAGAGTCAACCTTAAACTTCATGGGAATCGGGTTGCCGTTAGAGCAGATTTCGTGGGGAAGCATGCTTTCAAATGCAGACAAAGCACTGATGACAAAGTCATGGTGGATCATCCTCATACCGGGACTTTTTTCTGACAGTCACGCTCATGTGCATGACAAATCTTGGAAATTATTTGAGAAAGGCTGTCAACCGGAAGGAAAGTTATCTGTAACTGTGTCAGTGCATACATGACTTTACAGTTGACAAGACAGTTGTAAAGTGATACTTTAAACAAGAATCTTAAAACCATGGTAATGAGAAATTTTGTCGTGATAAGGCAGAAAAATCTGAGAAAAGAGTGGATGATGGAATGGAAGTAATGCCTCACTTAAAACTGCGCGATGACCTCGGCATTCCGTATGCGATCCTTCCTGGAGACCCGGCAAGGGTGGAGCGGATCGCTGAACAGTTAGAGGACGTGGAGGAGTTAGAATTTAACAGGGAATATAAAAGCATTGCAGGAACTTACAAGGGAATCCGCGTGCTTGCAGTTTCTACGGGGATCGGCGGTCCTTCGACCGGAATTGCGGTGGAAGAGCTCGCGCGTATCGGCGTGACGCACGCAATCCGTATCGGAAGCTGCGGTGCATTACAAAAAGAGATCAGATTAGGGGATCTGATCTTAGTGCAGGGTGCGGTGAGAGATGAAGGAACTTCCAGAACGTACATAGATTCCATTTATCCGGCAATCCCGGATTTTGAACTGATGAATGCCTGTGTAGAGGTGGCAGAGGAGGAGCAGATTCCGGCGCATGTCGGAATGGCACGGAGTCATGACAGTTTTTACACGGACAGAGAGGATGAAATCGACGCACTGTGGGCCGGCAGAGGCGTGCTTGGCTGTGATATGGAGACAGCGGCGCTGTTTGTAATCGGAAAACTCCGGGGTGTGAAGACAGCCTCTATCTTAAATACGGTGGTGGAATACGAGGATAACCTTGAAGATAACATTAACAACTATACGGATGGAGTGAATGCAACCATACAGGGAGAAAAAAATGAGATTCATGTAGCATTGGAGGCACTGTACAGGTGCTCCGGAAAATGAGGAGGACAACGTTATGAAGAACATTTTTAAAACAAAATTAAACACAGCAAGTCTGGTATTGATCCCGGCATGTATCGGTATCAATTACCTCGGAAAATTATTTGCTTCCGTATTAAAACTGCCGTTATGGTTAGATTCCATCGGAACCTGTATCGGTGGCGCACTCGGCGGACCGATCATTGGTGCGATCTGTGGAGCAGCCAACAACCTGATCTATGGTTTTACAACCGGTGATTCCATTACATTAGTGTATGCCCTCACAAGTCTTGGCATCGGTCTTGTCGTTGGTATTATGGCACGTCTCGGCAAAATGGAAAAAGTAAACGGTGCGTTACTGACTTCTTTAGCCGGCGGTCTTGCAGCAGTATTGATCTCCACTCCGTTAAACGTTATTTTCTGGGGCGGTACAACAGGAAATGTCTGGGGCGATGCAGTATTCGCAGCAACACAGGCAGCAAATCTCCCGGTTGTATTAGGTTCTTTCTTAGATGAAGTCGTTGTGGATGTTCCGGATAAGATCATTACGGTATTGATCGTGTTTGCGATTTTAAAAGGACTTCCGAAAAAACTTACTGCTCTTTATGATGTAAACGACAGTGTGGAGAGCTTGGATTAAAGAGAAAATAAAAATAGTTTTGCTGGCACCGTACTGCCTGTGAGAACTTATTTTAATGGAGTGATTTAGATGAAAAGTATCAGCCTTTATGTGGATAAAGATACCTATTTGACCAGAATGCATCCGTTTACGAAACTGTGTTATATCCTGACAGCGGTCGTTGCATCGCTGATCGCAGGGAAGTTATGGGCATTCGCTATATTCATTGGAATCAGTCTTGTAATGCTTATCAGTGGAAAAATCATGAAAAAGGTTTTTCCACTGATTGCTTTTTCATTTACAATTCTGATCACCATATTTTTGATCCATGGTTTATTTAATCATGAAAATGCAAACTTAATGTTTCAGTTAGGGCCGTTAAAGTTCTATCGGGAAGGAATGATGTATGCGCTTCGCATCAGCTGTAACGTCTTGAATATGCTGCTGGCATTTGCGGTGTTTGTACTCACAACTAAGCCGGCAGAGCTGGTAGAGGATCTGGAGCAGGCAGGATTTTCGCCGAAGATCGGATATGTCATCAGTTCTGTTTTTCAGATCGTACCGCAGATGAGCGGCACGATGAACACGATCATGGATGCACAGCGGAGCCGTGGGCTTGAGACGGAGGGAAATCTGATCACCAGGGCAAAATCTTTTCTTCCGTTAATTTCGCCGGTGGTCATGAGCTCGCTCATCAACACAAGAGAGCGTGCGATCGCACTGGAAATCCGGGGCTTTGAGGCTGGGCAGAAAAAGACCTATCTCAGGGAAGGGAAAATGAAAACTTCCGACCGCATGTTATGTCTGGTGATGGCTGTGGTGATTGCAGGGGCTATCGTGGTGAGGATTGTGTTTTGAGTTGTTTATGGAAAAAGGAAGAATTATGGCATATATAAAGGTTGAAAATTTAAAATACCGCTATCCAAATACAACAAAGCTTGCGTTGGATGGGCTGGATTTTGAAATAGAAAAAGGTTCTTTTGTCGGGATCATCGGGGAGAACGGAGCCGGAAAAAGTACGCTCTGTCAGGCTTTCAACGGTCTTGTTCCGGGATTTTTCAAAGGGGCTTATGGAGGAAAAGTTCTGATCGAGGACACTGAGGTGGCAAAAACGACTGTTTCAAAGCTGTGTCAGAAAGTAGGTCTGGTATTCCAGAATCCGTTCAATCAGCTCTCCGGTGCAAAAGAAACTGTTTTTGAGGAAATTGCATTTGGTCTGCAGAACTTCGGCGTGCCAAAAGAAGAGATGATAAGCCGTGTGGATGAAGTGATGGAACTGCTGGATATTGCAGCTTACCGGGACAGAAATCCGTTTGATCTGTCCGGTGGTCAGATGCAGAGGGTTGCGCTGGCAGGTATCCTTGCGATGAAACCGGAAGTGATCGTGTTAGACGAGCCTACCTCACAGCTTGATCCGGCGGGAAGCGAGGAAGTTTTTGCAGCGGTCGATAAGCTCGCAAAATCAGGGATCACGATCATTATGGTGGAGCAGAAGCTGGAAAAGCTGGCAGAATACTGTAATAAAATTTTGCTGCTGCATCAGGGAAAGCAGATCGTATTCGATACGCCGGAACAGATTTTTTCCAGAGAGGATCTGCAGAGCTATGGGGTGAATCCACCTGCCTATACAAGAATCTGTCAGGCTTTTGGCGTGAAGAAAGAGAATGGATGTTATCCGGCTTCGCTTAAGGATGCGTTGGCGTTAAAAGATTTGTTCCCGGGGGAGGAAGCGTTCTGCCCGGAAAAAATATTATTAGACAATAATAAAGATATGAAAAATAAGAATGGGCAGATGGAAGATTCTGTAACTACAGATGAAAGCATGAAACTGACTATAAGTTGTAAGAAAAATGTTTTTGACATCGAACATCTGGAATTTCAATATCTCGAAAATGTTCCGGTTCTGCAGGACATAAACCTTACAATTGACCACAGACCAACTGCGATCATCGGTACCAGAACGGCGCAGGAAAAACGACACTTGTAAAGCTGTTAAAAGGTCTGTTAAAGCCGGTGGGCGGTAGCATCTACTACGGTGGAAGCGACATGGCAGAAAAGACCGTTGCAATGTTGGCAGGGGAGATCGGTTACGTATTCCAGAATCCGGATGACCAGATTTTCAAATATCATGTGATCGATGAAGTCATGTTCGGACCGCAGAATATCGGAATGACAAAAGAGCAGGCAAAGGAAAAAGCTGTTGCAGCATTAAAGCTGGTCGGGCTGGAACAGCTTGCAGACGAAAATCCTTATGATCTGGAATTGTCAGAGCGGAAACTGGTTGCGATCGCTTCCGTTCTTGCGATGGATACAAAAGTGCTCATTCTGGATGAACCGACGATCGCACAGGACTGGAAGGGCAGAAAGATCATTCAGAAAATGATCCGGGATCTGAGCAGTCAGGGAAAAACGGTGATTGCGATTTTGCACGATATGGATTTTGTGGCAGAGAGTTTCGAGCGTGTGATCGTTATGGCGCACGGAAAAGTGCTCGCAGATGGCACAAAAAGAGGAAGTGTTTGCACAGAAGGATATCTTAGGGCAGGCAAGGATCGACCAGCCGTATCTGACAAAACTGTGCCAGCAGCTTGGGTATAAGAACTTGTATTTTTCATTGAAAGATTAGGAAGAAGTGCAATTATAAGAAAAAGGATCTTTGATACAATTAGTGTCATGGAGTAAAAAATATTTTGGATATTTTATAATTAAAAAGGAAAATTGGAGGTTTACATAATGAGAAATTTATTAGTAGTGGTAGATATGCAGAATGATTTTATCGATGGCTCACTCGGAACAAAAGAGGCAGTGGCTATCGTGGATAACGTAATCGCAGAGATTGCAAAGTATGATACCAAAGACATTTTTGCAACAAGGGATACACACCCGGAAAATTATTTAGAGACTCAGGAAGGAAAAAATCTTCCGGTTGTGCACTGCGTGAAGGGAACAGACGGCTGGCAGATCAATGAGAAAGTGAAAACTGCATTAAAAGACGCAGTAGTGATCGACAAGCCGACGTTCGGTTCAAAAATTCTTGCGGAAGAGATTACAAAAATCGCAGAGAAAGAAGATATCACCGTTACATTGGTCGGACTTTGTACCGACATCTGTGTTGTCTCCAATGCAATTTTAATTAAGGCATATCTGCCGGAGATCCCGGTCAAAGTCATTGCTTCCTGCTGCGCAGGTGTCACACCGGAAAGCCATGAAGCAGCACTGGCTACAATGAGAATGTGTCAGGTGCAGGTGGAGTAAATCCTTGGAGAGCCAAGGCAATAATCGCAATGTTATAGAAAATATATGCAATGTACACTGAAAAAGTTCAATGCTAAAATCCACTTAAAATCATGATTTGAAAATGTTAAACAATGTTTTTAGGAGGAATTACAATGAACGAAGCAACGAAATATAACCGTGCGAAAACATGGCAGATCGCATTGTTTGCATTAAATATGATGTCAACAAATATGTATCTGTTTTTAATGATGTATGTATCTTACTATGCAAATGGAATTTTAGGAATGTCTGTAGTATTTGTATCTACACTGGCAACTTCTATGCGAATTTTTGATGGATTTACAGATCCGATCATTGGATGGCTGATCGATCATTCCAATGGACGTTTTGGAAAATTCCGCCCGTTCCTTGTTGTCGGTAATGCGCTTCTTGCATTAAGCATGATCTTATTATATAAGACTACACATTTAGTTCCGGAAACACTCCGGATCCCATATTTTATTGTTGTGTATGCACTTTACATTATTGGTTATACCGTTCAGGGAACAGTCACAACTTCTGCACAGACTTTACTTACAAACGATCCAAAACAGAGACCGATTTACGGTTTCTTTACAGGCTTTTTTATGCTGTTCTTACAGACCGGAATTACAATGCTTGTTTCCAATTACCTTGTTCCGAAATATGGCGGAATGACACTTGAATTCTTCAGTGAGATCATTGTCTGGGTAATTGCAATTGCTTTTGTATTAATGATCTGCTCACTGATTGCCATTGCTCCAAAAGATAAACCGGAATACTACAACAGCATGGTAAAAAATAAAGAAGAAAAAGTCAGCTTCAAAACTTATTGGGAAGTATTAAAACACAACAGAGCACTTCAGATGTTAGTTATTTCCGAGTCTACAGATAAACTCGCAACAAGTATTGCAGGAAATTCTATCGTAGGTGTTATGCTTTATGGAATTATTATTGGTGACTATGCAGTAATGGGAAGATTGTCTGCTATCACAATGATTCCAAACATTATTTTACTTGTAATAGGTATTATGGGAGCAAGACATTCCGGACAGAAAAAGACGTATGTAGCGACTGTATATGGATGTATTGCTGTTCAGCTCGCAATTACACTGCTTCTGATTTTTGGTGATCCAACCAAGATTGATCTGAAGTCCTTTGGATTTATGAATATTGCATTTGTAGTTCTTATTATTGCATTGAATGGAATTCGTAATATCGGAAGTAATATGATGATTCCAATGATGGCAGACTGCACCGATTATGAAGTGTATAGAAGTGGACATTATGTGCCGGGACTAATTGCAACCGTATACTCCTTTATTGATAAACTTATTTCATCATTTGCAACTACAGTTGTTGGAGCATTTGTAGCTGTCATAGGATATAAAAATTCAGTGCCACAGGTGGGAGATGCAAGCACACCTGAAATTCTGATGATCACAATTTTATTATTCTGTGGCATGCCGATTTTGGGATGGATTGCTTCTATTATTGCAATGAAGTTCTATCCATTGACTGGTGAAAAATGAAGGAGATTGAGGACAGCATTGCTGAAACACAGCAGAAAAATGCTGTAAAAGCATAATTGTGAGAGACGAAAATAAAAATATAATCCCATTGTGGGGACCATATTCGAAAAAGTATATGGGTATTTCAAGAATTATGAAGGAGAGTGCTGTTCCAGGAGCAAGATTTGATTTGGTGATCCATCCGACCTATGCGAACAGCAATGTACCGGCTCCAAACGTTACAATCCCATCTGAGTATCATCCGTGGGATTGTGATAGTAATGGAAAATATTATAGATACCGCTATGAGCTTCTTTGGAAAGATCAGTTATATGCAGACGTAGATTTCTTTGAGATTGAGGAGGAAACCTGGGGAATCCGGGTTTCCTTCCATAATAATACGGATAAAAACCAGAATTGCCTTATCAATTATTTTGCCGCAGAGGAATATCCGAAAAGCAGAGTATACACGAAAAAAGTACCGGAAAAAAGTGATGCGTGGAATGCTGTCGATTATGAAAATTTGGAGTTTGGAAAAGCAGTTCCATGGGAACACCTGAATCTGGATGCCATGAAAAAGGGAGAGATCCCGGTCGATGGATTTACGGATGACAATGGATTGGGAATGTCCTACTATGCACTCTTTATGCGTTATCTTGGATTGAAAGCGTTTGGCGGCAATCAGGGCGACAAAGTTTCTTATCAGGTAAAATTAAAGGAATCGTATCAGGACGCAGTGTTAGCGATAAGATATCGTACATTGCAGGATGAGGGAGATGTAATTTTTCAAAGCAATGTTGGAACAATCCATTTTGCGGCAACAAAAGAGAGTGGAATCTGCTATGTTCCAATCGGAAAGATTTCAGATAAAGAGTTCATCTTTAAAATGGAAGCTTTCAGCGAACAGAGTAATGGAATAATGCTTGATTTTTTATGTGTTTGTGAAAAATCAGACAAAAAGGAAGTCGGAATAACAGAAGAGGCTCGTAATGTAATCCCAAAAGTTGAGTACGAGAATGATCATATAAAATATCAGTACAACTATAAGGAAAATCCAATATATCTTAGCATTTTAAGCAAGCGTGTCAGAAGCAGAAAATTGTATTCGGGCTGTATTGAGGATGCATTAGTATCACGCCTTGCAAATTCAGATGCTACTTATGATAATCTGACGAGAAGTTTTTCGGGTGCATTTCAGGATAAACATTCGGATGAAGGCTTTTATCATATTAATGTTGCAGAAGCGTTATTTGTTCCAGGAAAAAGTGTCAGAACGGAATATGCACACATCAGTACAAAAGAACGTAATTATTCAAAAGCTGAATTAGAAATTTTCTGGAAACAATGCAGAAGCATTGTAAAAAAAGAAAATTGTGCCAATGAAGAGGGAAATCCATTTGAATTTACAGGACGGATGATGAAATCTGCATTATATAGTAATATTGTGTATCCAATCAGGCGGCATGGTGAATACATTGCGCATTATACACCGGGAAAAAGATGGGACAGTCTGTATACGTGGGATTCCGGATTTATTGGACTTGGAATGTTAGATTATTCCTCAAAACTTGCAGAATATGTAATGGACACTTACTTATCCGAACCAGATAATACAGATTTCGCATTTGTGGCACATGGTTCACTTGTCCCAACACAGTTTTATTTGTATTACGAGATATTAAATCGGGCGGATGCAAAAGAACGGGAAAATTTGAAGAAATACTATCCGATGTTTTTACGTTACTATCGTTATATGGCTGGCAGGACGGAAGGATCCACAATGTCAAGACTTGGAAATGGTCTTCTGACGGTATATGACTATTTTTACAATGCAAGTGGAATGGACGATTATCCGCCGCAGGTGGAGTTACATCGAAAGAATATGGAACAGGTAGTATCACCGGTCTGCAGTAATGTACATTTTATCCGTATTGCAAAATTTATGAAACAGATTTCAATGGCATTTGGATATGAGGAGAATCTGCCGGAATTTGAGCGGGATATGGAACGTGTAAAGAACGCATTGCTGGCATATGCATGGGATGAAGAGAGCGGATATTTTGGCTATGCTGTGCAGGGGCAGGAGGGAGTCCATATTTTGCGGACTGAGGCAGGAGAAAATTATAACAAGGGAGTAGATGGTGTTACGCCGTTGATCGCAGGAATTTGCTCAAAAGAGCAGGAAAAACAGTTGTTAAAGCACCTGAAATCTGCAGAGGAACTGTGGTCCCCGGTTGGAATTTCTACGGTTGATATGTCTGCCAGCTATTATTACGATAACGGCTATTGGAACGGAAGTGTCTGGTGTCCGTATCAGTATTTCTTATGGAAAGCAATGCTTGATATAGGTGAGGGACAATTTGCATTTGATATTGCACACAGAGGACTGAATTCCTGGAAGCAGGAGATTGAATTCAGTTATAATACATTTGAAATGATACAGATTGAAACGGAACGTGGCGGCTGGTTTCACCAGTTTAGCGGACTTTCTACTCCAATTTCTATATGGTATAATGCGTACTACAAGAGAGGAACTTTAACAACCGGATATGATACATGGATTGAAAAGAAAGAAATTTCTAAGGATGTGGATCATGCAGAAATTGTATACAGTACCACAGGAACACATACAGGCGTGCTTCTGATTGTCATGAATTCGCTATATCACTATGATGTTGAAATAGATGGTAAAAAGGCAGAATTTATAGAACGCGAAAAAGGTGTCATTGAGATTACGTTAAACAGAAAAGAAGGCGTTATAATAATATACAGAGATGAAAAATAATGAACTATATGATGAATACTTAGGGTATCAATCCATGACCAGTTCCAGCATGGAAGTGCATCGTTTTTGTACCACAGCGATACAAAATGCAGGAGTGGAACTGCATGATTTTTTTGAAATCTACTGTGCATTAGACGGAAACATAACGTTTACAGTCGATGGCAAAAAAATTGAATTAGAGAAAGAAGATATTGTGCTGCTTCCTCCTATGACAGAACATCAGGAAATGATTTCAGAGAGGGAAGCAGACAGAGTGATCCTTTGGCTGAATCCATGGTATCTGAACCGCATTTCAAGCAGGAAAACTAATCTGAACCAGTGTTTTGTTTCGGCAGAGAAGAAAGGATATCTGCTCCGGGAAGATCCGGCAATGCGGAAAAAATCATAAATATGCTTTTGGAATTACGCTATGAAATGCATGAGAAAGAATTTGGCCATGACATTATGTGTGATTCGCTGGTAGAACATCTGCTTATCTTACTGGAGAGACATTTAAATCTGAATACAATGGCAGGAAATGCGAATATCCAGCAGGTGATCCGGTATATCAATTTACATTATACAGAGAATCTGACACTGGATTTTTTTGTGTAACCGTTTTTATATCAGCAAGTTTTATTTGTCCAGAAGTTTTGAAAATGCAACAGGAAAGAGCATATATCAGTATGTTCTGGAAAAGCGGATGATCATGGCAAGGCAATTATTGATCAGTGGGGAAAAACCAACGGATATTTTTTCATTATGTGGTTTTGGACAGTACAGTAACTTTTACCGTGCTTTTAAAAAATATTATCATATGTCGCCAATGACATTTTTAAAGAAAATGAATTATGAAGAAAAGAATGAATGAGCCTGAGAAAGAGGAATAAATGAGAGAAATTTTTAACTTAAACGAAAAATGGGCATTTAGCAAGGAAGCGATAAAGCCTCCGGTTGCTATGCCACAAAATTGGTATTGGGTGAATCTGCCTCATACCTGGAATGCGATTGACGGACAGGATGGTGGAAACGATTACTACCGTGGAACCTGTTTTTATGCGAAAGAAGTCCAGAAAGAGGAACTTCCGGAGGGAGAACAGTATTATCTGGAATTTCTGGGAGTGAATGCATCTGCTGATGTTTATGTGAATGGAAATCACCTTGATCATCACGATGGTGGATACTCAACCTGGCGGGTGAATATGACGGACGCACTTACAGATGGAAAGAATCTGATCGTGGTTGCCGTGGACAATAGTGCAAATGACAGGGTATACCCACAGAAAGCGGATTTTACTTTTTATGGTGGAATGTACAGGGATGTAAATATCATTGCTGTAAATAAGTCTCATTTTGATCTGGACTATTATGGTGGAAATGGATTGAAAGTGACACCAGAGGTAGCAGACAAAAATGCAAAAATTGCCGTGGAAGTATTTTTAAGCGGGGAAAAAGCAGGTCAGCAGCTGGTATATCAGATTACAGATGCTGAAGGTGTTCTTGCAGCAGAAACCAAAACAGGGATTTCGGATAAACAGGTCAATCTGGAAATAACAGATGTACATCTTTGGAATGGACGCAAAGATCCATATTTGTATACAGCGACTGTACGCTTAATGGAAGACGGCGTATGCATAGATAGTGTCAGTACACGATTTGGATGCCGTACCTTCACAATTGATCCTGATAAGGGATTTTTCTTAAATGGGAATAGCTATCCACTGCGTGGTGTGTCCAGACATCAGGACCGGGCAGGAAATGGAAATGCGCTTCTTCCGGAACATCACAGAGAAGATATTGATTTAATCTGTGAAATGGGTGCTACAACGATCCGGCTGGCACATTATCAGCATGCACAATATTTCTATGATCTGTGTGATGAAAAGGGGCTTGTATTATGGGCAGAAATTCCGTATATTTCCCAGCACATGAAAAACGGACGTGAAAATACGATCAGTCAGATGAAGGAGCTTTGATTGTTCAGAATTACAACCATCCAAGTATTGTCGTATGGGGATTATCCAATGAAATTACGATGTCAGGTGAAGCAGACGAAGACCTTATGGAAAACCATCACATATTAAATGACCTTGCACATGAGATGGATCCTACAAGGCTGACAACTATGGCGGTAGTTTCGATGTGTGACATGCATAATCCGTATATTCAGATCCCGGATGTAGTTTCTTATAATCATTATTTTGGATGGTATGGTGGAGACACTTCGATGAATGGTCCGTGGATGGATGAATTCCACAAAGAGTTTCCAAAGATCCCGATCGGCATGAGTGAATATGGATGTGAAGCACTGAATTGGCATACCTCAGATCCGAAGCAGGGAGATTATACAGAGGAATATCAGGCACATTATCATGAGGAATTGATCAAACAATTGTATACAAGACCATATATCTGGGCAACGCACGTATGGAATATGTTTGATTTCGCAGCAGATGCCAGAAACGAAGGCGGTGAAAATGGCATGAACCATAAAGGGCTGGTGACATTTGACCGCAAATATAAGAAAGATGCCTTTTATGCATATAAAGCATGGCTGTCGGACGAACCATTCGTTCATATTTGTGGAAAACGTTACGTTGACCGTGTTGAGAATGTGACAAAAGTCACCGTATATTCGAACCAGAAGACAGTGGAACGTTTTGCAAATGGGGAGAGTCTTGGCAAAAAAGAAGCTTCTGATCATTTCTTTTACTTTGAAGTACCGAATCATGGTGAGACAAAGCTTCTAGCAGTGGCAGGCGAATGCCGGGATGAAAGCTTTATCAAAAAAAAAGTTGAGAAGTTTAATGAAGCGTACCGTCTGACAGAAAAAGGTGCTGTTTTAAATTGGTTTGATATCACGGCACCGGATGGTTTCTTCTCGTTAAATGATACGGTGGGCGATATTATGTCGAATGAGGATGGAAATAAAGTCATGCAGGAATTGTTTCAGAGCTTTGGACAGGCAAAGGCACAAGGCGGTGGAATGAACAGTGGCATGATGAAGATGCTGAGTGGATTCACAGTACTCCGAATGATCAATATGATGGGACTTACCAGTCAGATGACAAGCCAGCCCGGAGAAGCAGAGAAAACAAACGAAGTGAGTAAAGAACAATTGCTTGCAATAAATGACAGACTGAATCAGATCAGGAAATAAAATTTCTATTATAATGATAATGGATGGAAAGTAAATAAGCACAAATTTTGTCAGAAATGAATCAATCCCTGACGGACTGTACTAAATGAATTAGGAGAACAAGCGACTTTTTATATTGAAGATATACAGAGGATTTTTCCAGATATGAAAAAATCTACGCTTTATTGGAATATGTCAAAACTTGTAGATGGGGGATATTTGAAGCGTGTTAGAAATGGAGTCTATTCATTTAATGAATGGAAAGGAAAAAAGAACGTTTCATTATCACAAACAGCCGAAAAAATACGAGATATATTGGACGAAACAGATTTGATTATTATATATCCGGGTTGGATATTTTACAGAAATACATGTTACACATACCAGAACAGTATCCCATTGTGATATGTATTCAGAAAGAAAGTAAAAATGAGTTGACAGACATTTTGACGAATCATTTTATGAAGTTGTAGAGCCACGCAGATTAAAAAGAAAAATATGAGGCAATTCAATATAATGGTAAGAATAATGATATTATAATTATATATTTAACGGAAAATTTTGAAGATAGTGAGGATGGACTTGCAACCATAGAAAAGGCGTTCGTAGATTTATATTATGCAGTAACAAGAAATGGATATCCACTTGCATTCTGGAGGAATTGGTGCGTATATATGAGAATTTAGTTCGGTTAGGTAATATTGACAGGAAAAGAATGATAGCAGTAGCTGCAAAAGAGGAATACAGTGTGATTTACGTTTTATTGCAGAGGCAAAATTTGTTACAGGTTCAGCAAGAAAATTTGTAGAAATACTTGAGAGGGATGAATAGAAGTGAATGTATGGACTGATAAAATATTTAAACAAATAAACATAATAGAAGGAACAAAAAACACAATGGAAACAAAACACGATTTTACAGGGAAATATTTTAAAGAAACTGGTTCTTTTATGGTACCGATATTTGGCGCACTGGTTTTACAGGCAATGTATGGGCAGTCGATCTGATAATCGTGGGCTGGTTTGGAACTACCGCAGGAATCTCCGCTGTATCGACAGGAAGTAATCTGGTCAATCTGGTGGTGTTTACCGTGACCGGGCTGTCGCTGGGGATCACGGTGCTGATCAGCCGTTACATAGGGGAGAAAAAGCAGGAACGCATCGGAAAAGTGATCGGAGGCGTTATCTGGTTTTTTGCGATACTGGCAGTGATTCTTACAATCGCTTTGCTTCTGGCAGCTGTTCTTGCAAAATTAATGCAGGCACCGGAGGCGGTTCTTACCAGCTTCTGTTCAGTTATATGGGATATTTCAATGGAAAAGGAAAAACGCTCTTTGTCATGGCACGGGGACTGGCGCAGACGTTTCTGGTCCGAATCCCGATGTCATATTTTATGAGTATCAGCCGGATGCATCCCTCACGAAGATTGGTCTGGCGGCACCGACAGCGACCGTGTTTGGAATTATTTTGTGCAGTATTTATTTTGTGGTACTCGGGAGAAAGGAAAAAATATGAATCTGACAAGTTTTTAAATAAAGTCGATCAGACAATAGAGAAGTATGGCAGAGAAGAACTTTTTGCAGGTAATACATGAGATTGCAAGAACATTGCCGGAAAGTAAACGGACAGATTTCCTGAATCAGATAAATCTGAATGCAGGGAATATTAATCGAACAGAAAAACAGTCATTGAACTAAAAAGGAATATGAAAAATGCAGTCATTATCTGGCGGAAATTGAAAAAAAGGAGAAGTCTATCTAAGGGAAGTGTATAATGACGAGTATGATGACTGGTACAATAGTTCCGTAGAGGAAATATTATACGAAGATCCTGATGGAATAGGTGATATGATTCAAGCAGTATGTAAATTGATTCACAGCTGCGTGGATGCAGGAGAATATAAGGAGGCATTCAGGACAGGAAGAAGATTGTTCATGCAGGAAATTCTGACGGATGATGAATATATGACAGGCCCTTTGGAGGTGGAAGATTTTATTTGTTGCAATGAGTTGGATATCGATCTGAAAAAAATTGTGCTAGATACATTGTATGCATGTTATCAGGTGAAGAAAGAAGCAGAACGTGCAGATATTATGTATGAAATATGGTCAAATTCAGGAATACATGATTTAAAACTGGAAGATGTCATGCAGCATGGAGATGGTGGACTGCAGGGATTTGATCAGTTCCTTCCAGAGTGGATCGCATATCTTGGAAAGAAGAATAGTGCGTTAGCAGAGAGGTTATTTCTCGAAGCCGTTAGTTTGACAGGTGATATAGCGGTGAAATTTGAAAATGCAAAAAATATGTGAAATTGCATCCTGGAATGTATAAAGAAATTTTAAATGATTCCACTATAAGTGCGAAAAATGCCGTGATCATAGGAGAAGATGGGATGAAACGGATTGCCAGAAATCTATGTGTGCGAAGCGATGTAGCTTTACAGACAGCAGAATTTGCACTTGTTGAAGGTAAAGATGCAGAATTTATGGAATGGTGCTATGTAGAAGCTTTTGCGTCAAGAACAAATGCAGTAAACTATTTGCGTGCATTTTTAATAGCACAGATAAAGAAAAATGCAATAAAAAATTAGAATTAATAGTAGGACAATATAATTGCAGAAAAAATTCTGCTTGTAATAATGGAAATGCTGGGTTGCCAGAATTAGCAGAAAATATACCGGAAAAAAAATATGCTGTATGTGATACAGTTTCTGGATGGTCAATTTATGGAAGTGCTGAGAAAGGGAGTCAGCGAGAAAAAGTTCACTTGGATGGACTGGAACATTTATGAAAGAAGGTCTGGCACTTTTTCTGCTCTATTTGCATGATGGAAAAGAATTACAGCAGGGAAGCCGGAGTATGTTGGAACTTACAAAGCACGCATTTGAATTTCGTTTGGAAGAGTATAAAAAGGGGCAGAATATAAAAGTAGAAAAAACGGAAAACGAATATTTTTACGAGTTATTTTTGAATTGGAAAGATACGACCAAAATAGAAAACTCTGACGAGGAAAAAAATACTGGATCATATAGACAATCTCATGAAGAAACGTGTCGAGGCAATTATGGGAGCAAACAGACGGAACTATTATGGAGAGTGTGCTGCGTACATTGCTGCAATCGGTGAAGTCAAAGAAAAACTTGGTGAGAAAAAATGCAAAGCAGATTTATATGTCACATTATGCGGATATGTATACAAGGAGAAGTGCCTTTAAATCAGAATTGAAAAGTTATGGCTGGATAAAACGATAGAAAATTGTGCACCGGAGAAATAACATATGAGAAAGTACAGAGTTGCGTAGAACATTGCGTTCTACCTTAAGTAGAGTGACATTTTTCCATTGTCATGTTTAAATAAGGACAAGGAGGAAACGCCTATGAAAGCAGAAGAAGTTGGTTATAGAATTGCCCAAGCCAGAAAAAAGCAAGGTATGACACAGCGGGAACTGTCAGAACGATTGCACGTTTCGGATAAGGCAGTCAGTAAATGGGAACGAGGGGTTAACTATCCGGATATTTCATTATTTGATGAAATTGCGAAAACGCTTGATCTTTCATTAGTGGAATTACTTGGAATAGAAGACCGTTCGAAAGAAGAGATCGTGCAGAATATTTCCGAAATTTCAAAATATGAAAAAGAAAAGATAGGAAAAGAAATCTATCAGCGTGGATTGCCACAGACACCTGAAACAGACTTGCACCAAACCATGCTGCAAGGATACCGACGACGAGTGCAACGGCACCGGCTACAGGGCTCTGTGTTGCTTCGACAATCGCAGGAAATGTCATGACAGCCAGCGTCACATACGGAACGTAATATAAAAAGGACTGGATAAACTGGTTTTTGATCGGTTTGCGGATCAGCGTCAAAGGTAAAACACGGATGGCATAAGATACAAGAGCCATCACGGCGATATAAATAAAATTATTATGTGTCATAGAAAACCTCACTTACGGAAGCATATTTATTATGCTTCCGTTTTCCTTGGAAACAAAATTGCAGCAGCGGAAGAAATCACAACGGTTAAAATAATCGTTCTTGTGCCGCTTGACATGGAAGAAACAACCGGGAGATAAGAACCGGCAAAGCTAAGTGCAAAGCTGATGGCGACAAGCGCAGCGACCACTTTATCTTTTTCTTGCAGGCGGTATAATGATCGCAAGGAACATTCCGTAAAGTGCGACACTCAGGGCGCTCACCACCCGAAGCGGCAATACATTGCCAGCCATAATTCCGAGTGCGGTACCAACTGACCAGGCGGGCGCAGCCAGCACGATCGCTCCATACGTATAGAAAGGATTCAGATAGCCGGGGCGCGCAATGGTGATCCCAAACAATTCATCCGTCACATCATAGGCGATGATCAGCCGGTGAAAAAAAGGTGTTCCGGGTGCAAAACGCTGGGTGAGCGCACAGCTCATCAGCAGATAGCGTGCATTGGAGATCAGTGTGATAATTGCGACTTCCAGATAGGTTGCATTTGCAGCGATCAGCGTAAATGCGGCGTACTCACCGGCAGAAGCATTGTTCAGTAAACTTGCAAGAAATCCCTGAAAGGCGGTTAAACCGGCATTTCTTGCGGCAATTCCAAGAGAAAACGATACCGCCAGATAGCCTAAAGCAATCGGAATACCGTCACGCATTCCCTCACAGAAAATTTTTCGGTTAAAAGCGTATACAGGACGCTCGTTGGTCATTTTTTTTGTTTCACTCATCTGTAAAACCTCGAATTTTATATGGTAAAAAGTAATAAATTTTGATAGCTGATTTTGGTTAAAATCACGGCTAACGTGTATTATAGCAATTATAAACAAATTAGTAAATGATAAAAAGTAAGCAAAAATTGGTATAAAAGATTAAATAATGTCAACCGGAATGATGAAAATGAGATTTGCATTGACTATAGTGAAATGATAAGATGGGATAAATAACAGCATGCAAGGTTGAAAATACGGATGCATACAAGGAATGTTGAAAATGAGAAAATAAAGACGCATGAGGAGAGGGAATAATGGAATTATGGGATATTTATGATGCAGATAAAAAGCCGACAGGACGCACAATGAAGCGCAACGACTGGTGTTTAAAGGATGGCGAATATCATCTGACAGTGCTCGGTGTTGTGGCAAGACCTGATCAAACGTTTCTTATCACAAAGCGCGTCATGACAAAGGCATGGGCACCGGGCTGGTGGGAAGTATCCGGCGGCGCAGCACAGGCTGGCGAGGAGTCTTACGAGGCAGTCCTTCGCGAAGTGAAAGAGGAGACAGGACTGGATGCCGGAAATGCCGAGGGCGGCTATTTATTTACCTATAAGAGAGAAAATCCGGGTGAGGGTGACAATTATTTTGTGGACGTTTACCGTTTTGTCATGGATATTGACGACAAAGACCTGCATCTTCAGACAGAGGAAACAGATGGCTACATGTTTGCAACGCCAGACCAGATCAGGGAGTTTGCAGAGCAGGGGATCTTCTTACATTACGACAGCATTAAGCAGGCGTTTGAAATGTGATTGCGTGAGCCGAAGAAAACATCAAAGATATAGTTTTGCGGATGGAATACTGATTGGAAAAGAGGCAGGGAAACTATGACAACGATTCGAGTTGCAACAGAGGCGGATGCAGAGGAGATTCTTGCAATCTACGCAAAATATATTGAGCAGACAGCGATCACGTTTGAATATGTTGTGCCGTCCATAGAGGAATTCCGTGGCAGGATCAGGCATACATTGGAGCGTTTTCCATACCTGATAGCGGAAAAGGATGGAAAAATCGCAGGCTATGCCTATGTCAGTCCGTTCAAAGAGAGAGCGGCATATGACTGGTCAGTGGAGACATCCATTTATGTGGATATGGAGCAGAAACGCAGCGGGATCGGCAGAAGGCTTTATGAAGAGCTGGAAAATATTTTGAAGCAGCAGGGGATTTTAAATGTCAATGCATGTATTGCTTATCCACAGGCGGAAGATGAATATCTGACGAAGGACAGCGTGCTGTTTCATGAAAAACTGGGTTATACGATGGTTGGAATTTTCCATCAGTGCGGTTATAAGTTTCACCGCTGGTATGACATGGTCTGGATGGAAAAATTTATCGGAGAGCATAGGGAAAATCAGCCGGATATCATTCCGTTTCCGGAATTGAAGTTGGAAAAGTAGTCCACGGTGGACTACTTTTAACCAGAAATTTATTTTATCGATAAGCACCGGGCAGCAATATCGTCATCCGATATTGCTGCCCATCTTTTTATTTTCAGGTAATCAATTCTTTTCTTTTCATATAATAATCATAGAAGATGAAATTCATATATCCCCATTTTACAATATAATTCCGATATTGTTTTTTATTTAATACAATTAATACTACAATTCCTATTGACATAGTAGGATAAAAGAACTATGATAAGCACTATAAATTTTGAAAGAGGAGGGGAACATCTTGAACTGGGAGTTTATTCTAAAATATTTACCGATGTACGAGAAAGCCGCCTGGTTGACGCTTCGCATTGGACTCCTCGGAATTGTTTTTGCAATTATCGTTGGATTTGTCTGTTCGACGATCCAGTATTATAAAGTGCCGGTACTTCGCCAGATCGTGGCGGTGTACATAGAACTCAGCAGAAATACACCATTGCTGGTACAGCTATTCTTTATTTACTATGGACTTCCGAAGATCGGAATCCAGACAAATGCGGAGGCATGTGGTGTTGCCGGACTTGCATTTTTAGGTGGAAGTTACATGGCAGAGGCTTTTCGAAGCGGATTGGAAGCAATCGAACCGATTCAGACGGAGAGTGCGTACAGTCTTGGCATGAACCGTTACCAGACCATGCGGTACATCATTTTACCACAGGCAATGTCCATCAGCGTTCCGGCATTTGTGGCAAATGTGATTTTCCTTTTGAAGGAAACGAGCGTGTTCAGTGCGATCAGCCTGATGGATCTGATGTTTACTGCAAAAGACCTGATCGGTCTTTATTACAAGACAACAGAGAGTTTATTCCTGCTTGTGGTTTTCTATCTGATCCTATTATTGCCGATTTCCATTTTGGGCAGTCTGCTGGAAAGGAGGCTGCGTTATGCCGGATTTGGGGCTTGAGGTTTTATTAAAAGGAAGCAATATGCTGCGGCTGCTTCAGGGACTCTGGGTAGCACTCCGTATAAGTCTGATTGCAGTTGTGATCAGTATTCCGTTAGGTTTATTGTTTGGCGTGCTGATGACAAGAAAAAATGTAGTGCTCAAGGCAATTTTCAGAGTGTATCTGGAATTTATCCGCATTATGCCGCAGTTGGTATTACTTTTCCTGTTTTACTTTAGTACGACGAGAACTTTTGGCTGGAATTTGTCGGGAGAGACAGCGTCCATCATCGTGTTTGTCCTGTGGGGCACCGCAGAGATGAGCGACCTTGTCCGGGGGGCACTGATCTCCATCCCCAAGCACCAGTATGAGAGCAGTGCGGCGCTGGGACTTACCAAAATGCAGACTTATCTCTACGTTATCATTCCGCAGGCCGTCAGGAGACTGATCCCGCTGTCCATCAATCTCATCACCCGCATGATCAAGACCACCAGCCTGATCTTAATGATCGGCGTGGTGGAGGTGCTGAAGGTGGCCCAGCAGATCATCGAGGCAAACCGGATGTCCAGCCCGAATGCAGCGTTTGGAATTTATCTGACCGTATTTTTATTGTATTTTATCGCATGCTGGCCAATCAGTATGCTTGCAAAATATCTGGAAAGGAAATGGAGGTGATCTTTCTTGGAACAGACATTGTTATCTATAGAACATTTGAAAAAAAGTTATGATGATAACCTGATTCTGGATGATATCGATCTGGAAGTACATCAGGGAGAGGTCATCGTCCTTGTCGGTCCGAGCGGCTGTGGAAAAAGTACGATGCTTCGATGTATCAACGCTCTGGAACCAATTCAGGGCGGCGAGATCAAATTAAATGGTGAAAAAATAAATCCGAAGAACAAAAACATCGCAGAGCTTCGTCAGAAGATCGGAATGGTATTCCAGAGCTATGAGTTATTTCCGCATTTGACGGTGCTTGACAACATTTTACTGGCACCAATGAAAGTACAGAAGCGGAAAAAAGAGGAAGCCGAAAAGGAAGCAATGGCGCTTTTGGAGCGGGTTGGTCTTGCTGAGAAAGCGAAAAGCTATCCGAGGCAGCTTTCCGGTGGACAGAAACAGCGTGTCGCAATCGTGAGAGCACTTTGTATGCACCCGGAAATTTTACTTTTCGATGAAGTGACTGCGGCGCTGGATCCGGAGATGGTAAGAGAGGTTTTGGATGTAATGCTAGACCTTGCTTCCCAGGGGCGCACAATGATGATCGTCACACATGAGATGCAGTTCGCAAAAGCAGTGGCAGACCGTGTGATATTTTTAAATGGCGGAAAGATCGTGGAGGAGGGAACTCCGGAAGAGTTCTTCGAACATCCAAAGACCGACCGCGCAAAACAGTTTTTGAATACGTTTGAATTTCATGAGGCAAAGACTCATGTGAAATAACAAGGAGGCTAAATCCTCTGCTCCTGCAAGGGCGCATGCTATGCAGGCATAGCAGACATTTTGCTTCGCAAAACAAGGAGGATTATTATGAAGAAATGGAACAAGATTTTGGCAGCAGTATTAACACTTTCACTTACGGCAGGTCTGACCGCATGCGGCGGCAGCACAAGTGATGCAACCGCAAATAATGCAAGTGCGGCAGATGAGGGAACAGCATCCAATGGAAGCAGCGAAGTTTACCGTACTTTGGATGAAATCAAAGAGAGCGGTACGATCAATATCGGCGTTTTCTCCGACAAAAATCCATTTGGATATGTAGATGAAAATGGTGAGTATCAGGGATACGATATTTATTTTGCAAACAGACTTGGTGAGGATCTTGGAGTGGATGTGAACTTCGTATCCACAGAGGCGGCAAACAGAATCGAATATTTACAGACGGGAAAAGTGGATATCATTCTTGCAAACTTTACCGTGACTGACGAGCGTGCGGAGGAAGTTGACTTTGCACTTCCTTATATGAATGTGGCGCTTGGCGTGGTATCCCCTGACAGTAAAGTGATCGAGAGCCTTGATGACTGGGATTCCAATGACCAGATGATCGTTATCTCAGGAACAACGGCAGAGACTTACATGATCGACAACTACCCGGATATCCTATTACAGAAATATGATTCCTATGCAACTGCGAAGAATGCACTGGAAAATGGAAGCGGTGCTGCATGGGTAAACGATAACACCGAGGTTATCGCATATGCACTTCAGAACACCGGTTACACGGTAGGGATTCCTTCCTTGGAAGTAATGATACGATTGTCCGGCGGTTTCCAAAGGAAATACAACCTTGCTTGACTGGATCAATGACGAAATTAAGACTTTAGGTGAGGAACAGTTCTTCCATGCTGATTATGGAGCTACTTTAGTAGACACATATGGCAGTGACTATGAGGAAAGTCTTGTTGTAGAAGGCGGAGTGACAAAATAAATTTAAATACACAGACTGCTGTGCCGGGACGATGAAAAATCGTGCGGTGCAGCAGTTTTTTAATGTAAATAAAAATGAAGATTGAGAATGCAAAATCCATATAGTAAGATAGAAAAAATGACAGTGTTCTTGGAGGAAAAAAATAATGTTAAATATCGCAATCTGCGATGATGATGATCTGATTGCACATCAAATTGAAAGTGTCTTACATAATATTGGTGACGAGGAAAATGTGAAAATAGATACCGATGTTTTCTATAGTGGAAATGATCTGGTAAGAGAAATATCTTCAGGGAAAAAGTTTGACCTGATATATATGGATATACAGATGGAAAATGGAGATGGAATCACTGCGGCGAAAAACATTCGTAAAAAAGATGAAGATGCGATGATTATTTTTATTTCCAGCTATGACAGATACGTCATGGAATTATTTCGCTTGGATGTGTTTTCCTTTATCAGAAAACCGATAGACCGGGATTCGTTCGCACAGATATTTTTAGAAGCAAACCAGAGAATTTGCAGTAGAAATCATTTCTTTTCGTTTAAATATAAAAGTCAGGAATACAAAGTTTTGTCCAAAGAGATCCTATATTTTGAAAGCAAAGCAAGACAAATAAATATACATGTCAGAGATGGAAATAAATATGTGTTTAATGGAAAATTATCAGAGGTAGAAAAAGGACTTAGCAGTGGAAAAGTAACATTTCTAAGGATTCATCAGTCTTATCTCGTCAATTATCTTTTGATCAAATCAAGATCAAAATCTAATGTAACATTGATAAACGGAGAAGTGTTGCCGATTAGTGAAGACCGGCAGAAAGAATTTAGTAAAGAATATGGCAGACTGTTAAGAGGTGATATCTATGTGTAATGTGGGAAATATAATCTTAAATTCTGTTTTGACATTCGCAAGTGTCTGGATAGTAAGAAAATTTTTAGATACATTTTATGAAAAGAAGCGTTGGAATGTATTATCTGTAAGTGTATGGTCCATATATATTATTTTTCAAGGATATGTCCAGTTTCACAGTGGTGATGCGTCAACTTTAACTACGATTGTAAATGTGTTGCTGTGTATCATGATTTCAGCAATTTCCTATTATGGTTTTGGAAAAAATAATATATTTTTACTTACGTTCTTTTGGGCAGTATGGGCTTTGGTAGAAATGATTATTTTTTCTTTTTAAATTTATTTTGTCTCGAACAAAGAGATTTTAATATGATAGGAAGTATTATATCAAAAATAATCATGCTGATAGGAACATACATTTTGTCTTTTGTATGGAAGAAAAGGAAAACAGCCTGATTCCGGTAAAATATTATATTGTCTTTTTCTTTGTATCAATCGGCAGTATTTACATTGCAACAGCGGTGTTCTTTTCAGAAAATAATACAGTGACTGCTATGATAGTTTTCAGCATATTATTACTGTTCAATATGATTATCCTTGAGGCTTATTCAAAAATTACGGAAAAAAATTATGCTCGAAAAGGAAAAAACGGTATATGAGCAGCAAATTCATATGATGACTAATAATACAAAAGAACAAAAAAGTTAATGGAAGATTTTCACAGAGAACGCCATGATCTGATAAATAAATTAATTGTATTAAAAAACGAAATAGAGCATGGAGAGAAAGAAAATGTTATTCGTGAAATCGACAAAATAATCGAGAATAATCATACAGAAAATTATATTTCTGACAGTGGAAATCAGGTGATAGATGCACTGCTCAACACCAAATATTCGATTGCCAAAGAGAATGGAATACAGTTTCTTTTAAAAATTTTTATACCGGAAGAACTGCCGGTAAATCAGTGTGATCTGGGGGTAGTATTAGGAAATGCGCTCGATAATGCGATAGAAGCCACAGAAAAATGCACTGAAATAACAAGGATATTGAAATAGCAATGGGAATCAAAAAGCAGTCATTGGTTCTTGTCATAAAAAATCCGTATGAAGGATATTTGAAACAGGACAAATCAGGAAAATTAATTTCAACCAAAAATGATTTCCGCAGACATGGATACGGTATAAGCTCCATTCAAAAAGTTGCGGACAAATATGGTGGAGATGTAATAATCGAGACGCAGGATGGAAAATTTGTTCTGACAGTTATGATGAATATAGGGGATTTTTAACAGTTAGATACGTAAATTTGACAGATGATAAAATGAAAGAAAAAAAGTTTTATAATCATTAGAGTATTATGAAGTAGACGAAGGAGAAATACATAATGAAAAAAACAGAAAAAAGAATAGTATTGGCAAATGCCATGTCAAGTATAGCAAAATTTTCAATAAGAGAAGCAGCTAATAGCAGATGTGCATTTGTTTTCATCAACCTAAACAACCATGTGACTTAAAAAAATATAGAAAATTTTAGATATGTACACTATTGCTGAAAAGTTAACAGATTATGTTATTCAGAACGGTAACATAAAGGACGAGGAACGAAGTATATATGTATATGGTTTTCAAGTTGCTTTGGAGCAGACTGTATGTTATGTAATTTGTTTTTGGGAGCAATATTTTTAAAGGCAATACCAGAAGGTATTATATTTTTATTGTATTTGTACCATTACGGTCATATGCTGGTGGATTGCATTTAAATAGATATTGGTCATGCCTTTTACTATCGTGTATAACATTTTTAGTATCATAACATTAAGTAAATATTTATGGTTTCCAGCTTATTTGGAAATGATATGCTTAATTTTTTTGGAAATAGTAATCTTAAAATTATATCCAGTTGAAAATATAAATAGAAATGTGGATATATATGAAAATGCACAATTTAAAAAAGGTTAAAAATTTTCCTGATGATAAATATTATTATAGGAATAGTTTTTGCTATCACAAAACAATATATATACTTGAATACGATATTTTATACAATATGGTTGATCACTATTACTATGGTAATTGGAAAGTATAAAATTATATAAAAATTATTATGTAAAGCCAAACTCATGTGAGATGAGTTTGGCTTTTTTGTTGTTAGGGCAAGACCCTGTTTTTCAGGATGGAGTTTTTCGTGTTCCGAAAAAACGGAATGCACAAACAAATAAACCACTTGCTATGCGAGTGGTTCTTTAGCTTACAGAAAAAACCTCCAATGCCATAATAATGCAGGTTCGCCAACCGCATTACAAGCAGAGGAGGTATCCAAATGGATATAAACAGTTTAGCACATACGAAATGGAATTGTAAGTATCATATTGTTTTTGCACCAAAATATAGAAGAAAAATAATATGGGACAGTTAAAACGTGATATAGCTAATATTTAAGCATGTTATGTAAAAAGAAAAGGTGTAAAATTGTCGAAGCAGAGATATGCCCGGATCACATACATATGTTGAAGAGATTCCACCAAGCATAAGTGTTTCAAGTTTTCGTAGGGTATTTAAAAGGAAAAAGTACGCTAATGATATTCGATAGACACGCAAATTTAAAATATAGATACGGAAATCGCCATTTTTGGTGCAGAGGATATTACGTAGATACTGTAGGGAAAAATGCAAAGAAGATACAAGAATATATTCAAAATCAGGAAAGAGTATATTGACCCGTTCACGGTGAGCCAGTAAAAACAAACAGATAGAATAAGCCCAAAGGGGGGTTAGTAGGTAAATGACGTTGCGGCTGGCGAACCATTCGATGAGAGACTCCAGAGCCAGTAATTTAGGGCGTGAGCAAACTCACCAGCTTGCCGGTGGTTATGATTGGACTGAAAGTTCTTTTTACAGTTAATTAAGGAATTATGACATAGTTAAAGAATTAGGATTGTTTTGACACAATTGAAAAATATAAAGGTTTTTAATTTTTTGTTTACATTTTAAAAATCTCCTTTTACCTCATACGGAGGAAAAAATTATGGGAGAAATTACAAGTTTGATTGAAGATGTCCAAAAGATAAAGATCAATTTGCAAAAGTTGGAGCAAGCAATGGAACCATTAATTAACAAGTATATGAGAAAGTTATATAAGGATGATAAAGATGATGTATATGCTGAATTAATACTTGCATATTATATCGAAGTAGTAGGAAAAGCATGATAATCAATTTGCATCTGAAATGGAAATGATAGACATTATGAAGAAAAACAACAAGTTTATCGACATTATTATTGAAGAAGATTTAAAACAAATATTAAAAAAATATAAAGGAATGAAATATAAATTACAAAGATATATTAGGGGAGAGTTGTCGGATTATAAAATTGCTAAGAAATATAATATTACAAGACATAATACATAATGGCCAAGAAAGCAATTATATTTTGGAACTTAGAGAAAGATATTTTGATATAAAAAAAATAGAGGTAGAATTATGGAATAATAAAGAAATGTTTGAAAAAGGTATTTTAACTGTAATGGGAGTCAGGGATTGGTAACAAATTTGGAATGTTATTACCAGCACTTAGTTTTTTGGGAGTTTTAATGGTGATTGATTATGTATCAGAATGTTAGCTGCCAAAAAAGAATCATTGAAAATCCAAATGATAGTAGATTTGGTTGGAGTAGTAAAAGAAGTATA